>Ga0209374_1000110_pt1 | contig 92679 bp, 97 predicted proteins | sample SaaInlLV_DNA_10m_FD_184683 | JGI IMG/M metagenome (GOLD analysis project Ga0209374, IMG submission 184683) | Marine microbial communities from expanding oxygen minimum zones in the Saanich Inlet - SI075_LV_DNA_10m (SPAdes) (version 2) | ecosystem: Environmental > Aquatic > Marine > Unclassified ... | reverse complement strand
GTACCCTATATAGTACCCTATAGGTTATTTTGATGAAAAATAAAACCCTAACTACTTGTTTAATAAGTAATTAGGGTTTCTTGGATGTGGTCCCACCTGGGCTCGAACCAGGGACCAACTGATTATGAGTCAGCTACTCTAACCAACTGAGCTATAGGACCTGTTGGAATCGCAAATATAAGCATAGCCTGTAAATATTTACGAATTTAAATTTCGAAATGAGCCTTATCCCCTTTCGAAATAAATATTTCCATTATTTGGAAAATTTTATCTTTAATGATAAATAAGAATACCGTTGGGAAATAAATTTAAATTTTTTCTTACCATACTATTTATAGGACTCCAAATCATTGGTCACGCTCAGTCCTATAAAATTAAGGAGGGTGTAAAACGCATTGTATTTATAGGAAACAGCATTACTTATGCTGGTGGGTACATCAACTATGTCAATGCATATTTATCCATTCGTTTCCCACAAAAAAATTATGAAATTATCAATCTGGGATTACCCAGTGAGACCGTTTCAGGACTTTCCGAGCCCAATCATGCCAATGGAGCATTTCCTCGGCCCAACCTCCACGATCGATTAAAAAGGCTGTTGGCAATGACAAAGCCTGACTTGGTCTTTGCTTGTTATGGAATGAACGATGGAATCTACATGCCACTGGAAGAGGGCCGCTTTAAAAAATTTAGACAAGGAATCTCTCGCTTGCACACAGAGGTTGTCAACCAAGGGGCTGAAATTATTCATCTTACCCCGCCAATTTATGACGGGCATCAAGGAAAAACTTATTCCGATGTACTGGAAGTTTATTCCGATTGGTTGTTGAGACAAAGGCATTCCTCTGGGTGGAAGGTGATAGATATCCATCACCCTATGAAACAAGAGCTAAAAATGCAGCGGCTTAAGGACCCCAACTTTGCCTTTGCTAAAGATGGCATACATCCCAATAGGGCTGGACATTTTATAATGGCAAAAGCCATTTTATTGTCTTTGGGAGCAGAAGAATTAAAACAAGCAAAAGACATCAAAGAGGTTCTTCATCAATACAAAAATGGAGCAGAAATATTGTCACGTATCCAAACTCTTCAAGGGGTCACCAAAGATGCTTGGTTGACCTATGTAGGGCACCAACGTCCCAAAATGAAATTGGGTGTTTCAATGGAACAGGCCATAAAAATTTCAAAGGATTTAAAAATTAAGATTCAAGCGCTTGTGAATGAATAATAAATCTCCAAATTTTTTTAAGGCTAATGCTGTATTTGGATTTTTATCTATAACTTTAGATGACAAGATTTATAAAAATGAAGTTTTCTAAATACCTTTCTATCTTGGTTTCAATTGTAGTATTGAGTGCCTGGAGTTTCCGATTAAATCAACCCTCTGTCTTTAGAGGAGGAGATGCTGTAAACATGTCTGAAGAATTTGCGGTCTATGGCCTTAGCGATAGCGTAATGATATCGGTGGGTGTTGTCAAAATCATTTTAGCCCTTTTACTTTTGGTAGGAGGATTAAAATTTCCTGCTTTGATCAAACCTTCGGCCGCTGTCATGGCCTTGTTTATGATCGGAGCGGTTTATTTCCACATCAGCATTTCCGATGGAATCATACCAACACTCCCAGCAGCTAGTATGTTGTTGTGTTGTTTGTTAATGATCTTTAGCCCAATACTTCTTGGAGAGAAAAAATCTTGACCCAAAGGGTTTCGTCTTTGTTTTTAATGGATTGGATGCTGTTTTAAAATGAAAGAGACTGCAGTCAATGTTTTTGGGAAACCTTTGGTGGTTTGTGGTACAGACCCCATGACCGGTGCCTATAGAAATGGGTGTTGTGACACAGGCCCGTTTGATTCAGGAACCCATACGGTTTGTGCGGTGGTCACGGACGCTTTTTTGACCTTTTCAAAAAGCAAAGGAAATGACTTGACCCGTGCTTATCCAGAATATGATTTTCCAGGTTTGATCGCAGGAAATCATTGGTGTTTGTGTGTTTCAAGGTGGTTGGAAGCCTATCGATCGGATGTGGCACCCCAAATCATCTTGGATGCTTGTCATCACAAAACATTAGACCATGTCAGCCTAGACGTTTTAAAAAAATTTGCTTTTGACCCTGCTTAATCTCCTTTTGTGGTTTTCGTCCATTTCATTTTTGTTCTATGGAGTCGGTTGTTTCACCAGTCGCTTTATGGTGGAAGAATTTGACCGCTACGGTATTCCACAATTCCGAAAACTAACAGGAGTACTTCAATTGTTGGGAGCGCTTGGGATTATCGTTGGATTTTGGATGGATTACTTACAAATCATAAGTACACTAGGGCTTTCCCTTTTGATGCTGTTTGGGGTCATCACCCGTATAATGATCAAAGATGGCCTGATAAAAACCCTTCCCGCTCTGTCCTACTCGCTACTCAACGGCTATTTGTGCTTTGAGTTGATCCAAAACTTTATGTGATGTGATACCAATAAAAAAGCCCAACCCGATTGGTGTTGGACTTTTTTTAGAAAAGGAAAAAGCGCTGCTTATTCGGGTTGAATTCCCAATATGTTCTTCAGATTATCCATTCCAAATTCATTTCCGTAAAGCAATGTAGAGAAACGAGCCACTTCGGCGGCAATAAAAATGGCGGCTTTAATTTCATCATCAGTTGCTCCGGCCGCTTTTGCCATGTGCACCTGAGCCGTAATACAATACTCACACTTCATAGCTGCAGAAGCCGATATGGCCGCCAATCTGGCTTCTTTCAATGCAATAGGCCCTTCAGTAAAAATTTTGTTCCAAGCTCCAAAATATACAGCGGCATCGGCAGCTGTGGCTTTTGGATACATTTTGTTAAAAGGACTTTTTTTGGTCAGCGCCTCATATTCTTCATCTGTAGTTTGACTGAAACCCAATGCTGTTGTAAATAAAAATAGTAATACAATTTTTTTCATAAATAAATAATGGTTAATAATATTAAACAGTACCCTTCTTAGATCCGTAATAAAACAGCCCCATGGTGGCCAATCCTAAAAGGATGACAGGCAGGGGTGCTGTTGGATTTCCTTTGATAAATGCAATGAGATCTGGAAGGGAAAAAAACCCCGCCAATACAAATAACAAAAAAGAAACTCTTTTTAAGGTCTCCAAGTCCGTGAAAGAGGAGGCTCCAATGATTACAAAGACAATCCCCAAAACCATAAGTCCAACAACCAAAGCAAAAGTCTCGAACATGATTACCGCATCGGCAGATGGATTCGCTCCAAAAGCGTCTGCGATCAGCGTCATTTTAAATTCGGGTGAAAAAAGAGATAAAAACAAGGGCAGGCCTTGAATGAGAATGAGGACCGCACAGATCCGAAAAATAGTTTTGATATTCATTTCAATTTGATTTATGTTCACGACAATTTAGTAAAAAAGAGTGTAAAACCGGAAAAAATTATCTTCTTCTACTCCTAAATTCCATGGCTTCACCCTTACCAAAACCATAGCTGAATCCGATAACCCAAAATCTTCCGTAAACCGAACGGCTCCAAATATTGAAATTATCCCTGATGGTTTCATTTTCCCTAACCCTTGTGGCAAAAAGGTCTCTGATGTTCAAACTGACCACACCTTTGCCTTTGAGTAGTTTTTTTCGGGCTCCCAGATTGAAAAACTGACTGGGGCCAGACTCCCCATCAATGGTTTTAAATCCAGACTGATAATTCCAGCTCATTTCTACATCCAAATCTTTGGGAAACTTAAACTTGGAAGTGATTTCCGAACTCCAACTGTTGCCTTTAAAATCAAAAGATCGGTTTTGCCATGTGGCTTTACGATCAAAGGCGTTGTAATTGAAATCTCCATTGATTATAATTTTTTTGGAAGGCGTAATTTTTCCATTGATCTCTATACCATTCACCCTTTTACTTCCCAAATTCTCAGGCCCACTCACACTGATATTGTCCTGAAATGTAGTAACAGATTCAATGGTATTGGTGGTGTATAGCTGGTAAAGACTCATATTTAGGGAGCTTATCCCTTTAAGAAAAATGGCCGATATCTCATAGGAATCCGAGTATTCCGATCTCAGATTGGGGTTTCCTTTCCTGTAGTTATAGCTGTTGCGAATGTTGAAAAAGGGATTCAGTTCCCACAAACGTGGTCGGTAGATCCTTCTGGAATAGCCTGCCTGAAGGGAAAAGCTTTGGCTAAACTTATAGGAGGTATTCAACGACGGAAACAAATCGGTAAAGTTCTGTTCGTTCTCTTCCTCGGTATTGACCAAAAGAGTATTGATTTTTGTGTTTTCAGTCCTCAACCCCAACTGAGCCCCCCAAGTATCCGATTCATAGGCCGCCATTCCATAAACGCCCAAAACCCCTTGAGTAAATTCGAAAACATTGGTCAATCCCGAATTGACAACCCATTGACTGGCCAAATCGTCTTTTACCTCAAAATCATTACTCACATCGTTGTTGGCATATTGAAACCCTCCTTCTACTTTCCATACCTCTCCAAAAGGATGGGTGTAATCCAGTTTGAAAATATGCTCCGCCTCGCGAAAGAAAGTCCGGGTTTGCTGGTCGTCAAAGGTGTCAGATCCCAATACGGTAGTATTGAAAAACTCCGAGGATTGATCTTTGCTGAATAGATTCCCAGTCGCACTAAAAATCAAATCGTGATCTTCGTCATCCAAAAAATCTCTCTTGTAAATAAATTCGTATTGATATTTAGGATTGTCTGCGGTAGTTACCTCCTTTCGGTTCCATTCTGACGTCAAATCAGCAATGTTATTGTACTGCTTGACATTGGTATTGGAGGGTTGATCCTCGGCCTCAAAAGCATAAAACCCAGACAGGGTGATTACATTTTGGGGGTTGATGTAATAATCTGTTCCCAATATGATGTTGTAAAACTTTTCATTTCGGTACTGAGTTCCCTCTGTCAAAACCTGAGTATTGGTCAATCGATTGTCATTCTTATTTTTCCCTTCCCGTGGATAACTTCTTGATCCATATCCTATTTGGGTAAAGAGATTGAATTTTTCGGTACGACGATTCAGGCTTAGACCGAAACTGTTGTTGTCCGGTTGGCCATAATTGAGGGTAAAGGAACCATTGATTCCCTTTCTTTCATCTTTCTTGATTACTATATTTATGATCCCTGCTGTTCCTTCGGCTTCATACTTGGCAGAGGGATTGGTGATGACCTCAACTTTATCGATCATCTCTGCCGTAATCGATCCCAAAGCATTTCCCCCTTCGGAGGTCAACACAGAGGGTTTTCCATTGATCAAAATTTGAACACCGGCATTGCCCCTAAGTCTTACTTGGCCTTCTATACTGACAGTAACCGATGGAACATTGTCCAACACTTCCAGCGCACTGGCTCCTGTGCTGCTTAAATCTTTTCCTACATTAAAAACCCTTTTGTCAAGTTTGAACTCCATCGTTGATTTTTCTCCCCTAACCTCCACTTCGTTCAACATTTCTGATTGTTCGCTTAGGGCTATTGTACCCAAATCTAAAAGCGCTCCATTGACCTGAAAATCTTGGCGTTTTAAGGTTTCATAACCGATAAAACTAATCTCTACATAAATGTCTTCATAAGGAGATCGGACACTAAAAGAACCATCTTCAGCAGTGGTAACTCCAGTGATGGGGTCAAGGCTGGTATTATCTAATACAACAACCGTGGCAAATGGAATGGGTGCTTGGGAAGATTGATCCACAATAACTCCTATGATTTCAAAACTCTTTTGTTGGGAAAAAAGAGGAGTAACGTTAAGGAACAAAAAAATTAGGGCGATGGCCTTTTTCACACAGTTGGATTTTTAATTTGACAAAAATCGTCCCTAAAGGTTTAACAAAAAAATTATTATTCACAATATGGGGACAGGAAAATTCCCAAATATTGTAACTTTCATCAAATAAATTGAAGATCATCCAACATGATCCTTGAACTTAAAAAACTTTTTGGAAATGTCTTTGAAGAAGATTTAATTCAAGAGATCGCTAAAGTGGGTACGCTCAAAGAAATCCCCGAAGATTTTATGATGATCGACATTGGAGAAAAGATCAAAGGGGTTCCGCTGATGGTCTCAGGAGCCATAAAAATATCGAGAGAAAATGAAAATGGGGAGGAATTACTGCTCTACTATCTCGAGGAGGGAGACTCTTGTACCCTTACCTTTGCGTGGGAAATGGGAGAGACCAAAAGCAAAATCAGGGCCGTCTCTGAGTTGCCTTCAAAATTGATTATGGTTCCCATCCATCGAATACAAGATTGGGAGGCAAAATACCCCAGTTGGCGGCGTTTTCTCTTTCGTAGCTATCAAATCCGGATGGATGAATTAATTGACACTTTGGACAGTTTGGCTTTTGACGGTCTCCAAAAAAGACTCATGGATTATATGGCTGAGAAAAAAAGAGTCAATGGGAAAAATGAACTGCTGATCACCCACCAGAATATTGCTCAGGAATTACATAGCTCTCGTGTAGTCATTTCTCGTTTGCTCAAAAAATTAGAACTATCGGGAAAGATTCAGCTCAAAAGAAACAAAATTGTTGTGATCTGACTTGTGTAACCTAGGTTACGCATCGTTTTCCCAAGTAAGCGTATTTTTGAAGCACAATTAAAAAAATGCAAAGGTACTTTCCCTTTTTGGAGTGGATTAAAAATTACGACAGCGATCTGTTTAAAGGAGATCTATCGGCGGGAATCACCGTAGCGGTGATGCTGATTCCTCAAGGAATGGCCTATGCCATGATTGCAGGACTTCCTCCTGTATATGGTTTGTATGCCGCTATTTTTCCTCAAATGGTCTACGCTTTTATGGGCAGTTCATGCCATTTGGCCGTTGGCCCTGTAGCCATGGATTCTCTTTTGGTCGCCACTGCGCTCAATACTATCGCTGTGGTGGATGCCAACCACTATATTTCCTTGGCTATTTTCTTGGCCTTGTTTATGGGACTCATTCAAGTTTTCCTAGGGTTTTTGAAATTCGGTTTTTTAGTTAATTTTTTGTCTCAACCAGTAATCAGTGGTTTTACCTCCGCTGCAGCTGTAGTTATCGGTATGACCCAGCTGAAACACGTCATAGGAATTGACCTTCCTTCTCACCATTTAATCCAAAAAATCTTTCATTCGCTCTGGCAAAGCAATGAAGAGATTCACCTTTTTACCCTGCTCATTACCTTGGGAAGTATCGCTCTAATCTTCGCCATAAAATACCTGTCCCATAGAATCCCAGCGGCGTTGATAGTAGTGGTTGCCTCTACCCTATTGACCGCTCAACTGAGCTGGAATGAAAAGGGTTTGAATATTGTAGGTCCTATTCCTGAGGGGCTGCCCTCCATCCAATTGCAATCCATTTCCCTTGAAGAAGTTTACCAACTCCTGCCTATGGCTTTGACTTTGGCATTGATCGCCTTTTTGGAAGCCATTTCGGTGGCCAAAGCCATTGAGATTAAGGAAAAGAAAGAGACCATTAACCCCAACCAGGAACTCATCGCTCTGGGTACTGCCAACATACTAGGCTCCTTGTTTCAGTCCTACCCCACCACTGGAGGTTTTTCCAGAACTGCGGTCAATCACCAATCTGGTGCCAAAACTGGAATTGCCTCACTCATCAGTGCCACCTTGGTGGCTTTGACATTGATGTTTTTTACCGACTGGTTTTACCATCTGCCCAAAGCAGTTCTCGGGGCAATAATTCTCACCGCTGTCATCAACCTCATTGACTTGAAATACCCTTACAAACTTTGGAAAACGCATCGAGAGGAATTTTTCGTCTTGCTGTTCACCTTTGCAGTCACACTGGTTATGGGCATCAAAGAAGGAATACTTTTGGGAACCTTGGTCGCCCTTTCGTTGATGATTTATCGTTCCTCCCAACCCCATATTGCCGTTTTGGGACGGATCAAAGGAACGTCTCGATTCAGAAATGTACTGCGATTTTCTGAAGAAATAGAAACTTTTCCAGGGGTGCTTATCATCCGTTTCGATGGGCAATTGTTTTTTGGAAACCACACTTATTTTAAAAAACAAATCGCAAAGCGCTTGGAAGAAGAAAAAAATAAAATCCAATTTCTGGTCATTGATGCTGGTCCCATCCACTACATTGATGCCAGTGCCTATAACACATTAGAAAATTGGGTTCAAGACCTTCAGCAAAAAAACATCAAAGTTTTGTGGGTCAAAGCCATTGGCCCCATAAGAGATATTTTTTACCGCGACGGTCTGGTTAAAATCGTTGACAAAAGAAATTTTTTCTCTAATTTGGACACCGCGATAAAGCATATCCAAGGAGAAGAAATCCCAAAAATTGAAAAAAGAATTTCAAACCAAAATAACCTGAAATGAAAGTAGAACAGATTTACACGGGATGTTTGGCACAAGGTGCCTACTATGTCGAAAGTGAAGGTGAAGTGGCCATCATTGACCCGCTGAGGGAAATTACCCCTTATTTGGAAAAAGTAAAGAAAAACAAGGCCAAAATCAAGTATATTTTTGAAACCCATTTTCATGCCGACTTTGTAAGCGGTCACCTGACCCTATCCAAAGAGACCGGAGCTCCTATTGTTTTCGGACCCAATGCCAATCCAGAATTTGAAGTCATCATTGCCCAGGACGGGCAAGAATTTCCACTTGGAAACGGAACCATCATCGCGCTCCACACCCCTGGCCACACCATGGAAAGCACAACCTATTTGTTGAGAGACAATAACGGAAAAGATGTCGCCATCTTCAGTGGTGATACGCTGTTCTTAGGAGATGTAGGACGACCTGATTTGGCTCAAAAAGCCAAAGAAATTACCCAAGAAGATTTGGCAGGCTTACTTTTTGACAGCCTGAGAAACAAGATCATGCCTTTATCAGATGATGTAATCGTGTACCCCGCCCACGGTGCCGGATCGGCTTGTGGTAAAAATATGATGAAGGAAACCGTTGATACACTAGGGAATCAGAAACAAGTGAATTACGCCTTGAGAGCAGACATGACCAAAGAAGAATTCATCAAAGAGGTTACCGATGGGCTGTTGCCTCCTCCTCAATACTTTCCTTTAAATGTAAAAATGAATAAATCCGGCTATGATGATATTGAAAAAGTACTTGACCGTGGCATGAAAGGCTTAAATCCAGATGCATTCGAGCTTTTGGCCAATGAATCGGGAGCCATTATCATCGATGTAAGACACCAAAATGACTTTGTCAAAGGGCATATTCCTCAGTCAATCTTCATTGGACTCGACGGTGGTTTTGCCCCTTGGGTTGGTGCTTTAATTGGAAATGTTGAACAACCGCTTTTGATCATTTCTCCCGAAGAAAGAGAAGAAGAAACCATTACTCGCTTGTCACGGGTTGGGTTTGACCATACACTGGGTTATCTGGAAGGTGGTTTTGACGCTTGGAAAAATTCCGGAAAAGAATATGATATCATCAGTGGAATTGGTGCAAAGGATCTAGAGGGTTTGATCAAAGAAAAAAAGCTTGCTGTTTTTGATGTCCGTAAAGAAAGTGAATACCTTTCAGAACACGTCCCCAACGCACAGAATACCCCTTTGGACTTTCTCAATGACCATTTAAATCAATTTCCCGAAAAGGACACCTTTTATGTGCACTGTGCTGGGGGATATCGCTCAGTAATTGCGGCCTCTATTCTCAAAAAGAGAGGCGTCCACAATTTGGTGGATGTTCAAGGCGGTTTTAAGGCCATCAAAGAAACAAATATTGAACTCTCGGACTACATTTGTCCTTCTACAATAGAATCCTAAGATATGATACAGTTTTTATCCCAACCATGGGCTTGGTATTTTGGGGGCTTTATGATCGCCGTCGTTCTTTTTTTACTGCTTTGGACAGGCAAGTCCTTTGGAATGTCCTCCAACTTGCGTACCCTCTGCTCGATGATGGGAGCCGGAAAAAAGGTTTCTTTTTTTGATTTTGACTGGAAAGCCCAACGTTGGAATTTAATTGTAGCACTCGGTGTAATATTGGGGAGTTTTATTGCCTCCAACTATGTTGTCAGCACCAAATCCATGGCGCTCTCCCAAAACACGGTGGATCAATTGCTAGCAATGGGTATCCAAGATGCAGGAAAAAGTTATGCCCCTGAAATTCTTTTTTCCAATAGTGCTTTCTCAAATCCATACATCCTTCTTTTGCTTGTAATCGGAGGATTTTTGGTGGGTTTTGGAGCGCGATATTCTGGTGGTTGTACTTCCGGTCATGCCATATCAGGATTATCCAATTTACAATTGCCTTCTCTAATCGCCGTAATTGGCTTTTTTGTCGGAGGCCTTATGGTCAATCATTTTGTTCTCCCATTACTCCTTAAAATTTTGGTTATATGAAAACAGCTGTCTTTTTTACGATCGGTATCCTATTTGGAATCATCCTTTACATGTCAGAAGTATCCTCTTGGTTTAGGATTTACGAAATGTTTCAATTCAACTCTTTTCACATGTACGGTGTAATTGGAACAGCCGTGTTTTTTGGTTATATTATTGTTTTTATCATCAAAAAAATTAAGATGAATTCCATTTTGGACAGCACTCCTATACACATTCCCACTAAGCAAAAAGGCTGGAAACGCTATCTGTTTGGAGGAATTATTTTTGGATGTGGATGGGCCATTTCAGGAGCTTGTCCAGGACCGATGTTCTCTCTTTTGGGAGCAGGCTTTTTCCCCATTATAATCGTCATTGCATCCGCAACACTAGGGACCTTTTGCTATGGTTTGATCCAACAGAAATTACCACACTAAAAAAGCATTTAAAATATGAAAAATCTAATCTTTCTTTTTGGTTTAATATTATTTTCGGCTTGTAAAAATACTCGTCCGAAAACAGAAAAGAGCAGCCCCCCCAATATCATCTATATTTTGGCTGATGACTTGGGTTATGGTGACATAGGCGTATATGGCCAAACTCTTTTCGAAACTCCCAACCTGGATCGATTGGCCAAAGGAGGGATGCAGTTTTTACAGCACTATTCTGGCTCAACGGTTTGTGCTCCTTCTAGATCAGCACTGATGACCGGCCAGCACACAGGCCATACTTTTATCAGGGGTAACTCTGAGAGAGGGTTTACCCTTGAAAAGGAAGGACAATATCCCTTGGCAAAAGAGGAACTAACCATCGCGGAAGTGTTGAAGGAAGCTGGCTACCGTACGGCAGCTTTCGGAAAGTGGGGCTTGGGCTATCCTGGCTCGGAGGGTGACCCCAATTTCCAAGGGTTTGATCAATTCTATGGCTATAACTGTCAACGGGTAGCACACAACTATTACCCCACCCATCTTTGGGACAATCAAATAAAAGAAAGTTTGGAAGGAAACGATGGTGCCACTGCCCAAACTTATGCTCCAGAACTCATTCATCAAAAAGCATTATCCTTTTTGGAAGAAAATAAGGACGCTCCATTTTTTATGTTTTACCCTTCGGTCATTCCCCATGCCGAGTTGGTCGCTCCCGAAGAATATATGGCAAAATATCGAGGTCAATTTTTGCCAGAAAAAGAACACAAAGGAAAAAAAAGTAGCTATAGTGTTGGAGGCTATAATTCACAAAAAGAAAGTCACGCTGCCTTTGCCGCCATGGTAAATATATTGGATGATCAAGTAGGTGAAATTTTGGATAAGGTAGATGAATTAGGGATTGCCGAAAACACTCTGATCATCTTTACCTCCGACAATGGTCCTCACAAAGAAGGAGGTGCAGATCCGGATTATTTTGACAGCAATGGGCCTTTAAAAGGTTATAAAAGGGATCTCTATGAGGGAGGGATTCGCGTTCCCATGATGGCCTATTGGCCTTCGAAAATTCAGCCTGGATCTACTAGCAATCACCCCTCTGCTTTTTGGGATTTTTTCCCCACAGCAATTGAAATCGCTGGACTTGAAAAAGAGTTTCCTGGAATTGACGGAATCTCTTTTTTACCAACCCTTGTGGGCAAAGAACAGAAAACCCATCCCTACCTCTATTGGGAATTTTTGGAAAGAGGGGGCCGCCAAGCCGTCCTCATGGATCAATGGAAAGGCATACGATTGAACATGGCAAAAAATGCTGATGCTCCTATTGAATTGTACCGACTCACTGACGATATTGGCGAAGAAAATAACCTTGCAGAGCAGTATCCCGAAATCGTAAAAAAAATCGATAGTATTATCAGTGAAGCTCACCTAACCTCCGAAATTTTTTCTTTCGATTACGAGAAAAACTAGCCTTTCTATTCGTTTTTGGTACTTCCCAAAATTTCATCCCGATAAGCATTGGGAGTCAATTGGGTGATTTTTTTAAAGTTTCTAAAAAAATTAGATAGATTATTGAATCCACTTTCATAACAGATGGTTTTAATGTCAACATCTGTTTCGGAAAGCAGTTTGGTGGCATGGTTGATACGGTACTCATTGAGAAAGTTCGTAAAGGTCTTTTGAGTACTTTTTTTAAAAAATCGACAAAAGGACTGTGGCGTCATAAAAACGCGAGCAGAGATATCTTCTAGAGCAATCGATTCCATAAAGTGATCTCTGATGTAGTTGAAAATCGTCTTGAGTCTTTTGTTCTCTGTCGGACTGCTGATGAAGGCATAGCCCTCAGCGTTGAGAATTTTTTTATTTTTCTCTTTTGCCAGATCGTGAAGTATCTTGACAAAAGTCAAAAAAGCATCGATCTGTGTTTCGTATTGAAGCCCCTCCATTCTCATTCCAATGTCTTCTTTGATCGGCCCTTCGAATACAATTCCTTTTTTGGACAACTCCAATAACTGATTGATTTGTTTTAACTCCTCCAAATTCTGAAAGGCCGTTTCAAAAATATCGGGCTTAAATTGTATGACAATCTCTTTTTGATTCTCCTCCAATCCTTTGGTAAAACCTGTATGAGGAAGATAAGAACCTATCAATATCAAATCTCCATCTTGATAGTTGGACAAATGGGTTCCCACCTGTCTCTTACCTACTCCTGTGTTGATATAAACCAACTCTACCTCAGGGTGATAATGCCACTTTACCTTATTGGTGTTGGGGGACAACCTATCAAAATATGCATATTTGTAGGAGTGGCCTGTGTCAGGTGAAATGGTTTCAAAATCTGGTTTGTGCAATTGAATATTATTTTAAATTTATGTGTATTACTGTACAAAATTAACAACATTCACTCAAAGAGCGATCAGCGTGGTTAATTTTTAACAAGAGTAAAAATAATTCTACTTGAAAAGGTCGTTTTTAAGCCTTTTTGTTGGTTTTTTATAAAAATCATTCTGAAAAGACATTTTAGCTGCTGTTTTGATGTCGAGCAATGGGTCGTATTGCACTATAATATTTCTAAATCTTTATATTTACTGAAACATATTCCTAAAATGAATATCACTGACAAAGGATCAATCTTTATTGTAAGCCTTTTTTATATCATTACACTGACATGTGGGTACTTCATTCACGAGAGTCAATTAATTAGCAAAAAAAATGAACTCGATCGATTGATCCTGACCATCAACAGTCACGAAATCAATGTCGAAAACAACAGCATCGTTGTTTATGAGGACATCGGTAGGCCACAACCCACACAAAAAGTATATAATGCGGGCTCAATTGTAGCCATTTCATCCATCTATGAGCAAAAGGGGTATGAATTGGATTATATTTCAGAGTTCTTGAAGAAGGTGACGGATCAAGAGGTGATTGTGACGCGAATATGGTTTTCCAAAAAAATGAAATGAGCTACTTTCTTCGAAATATTATTGTCTATTCGGCTATCGTTTTCTTAGTCTTTTTGGTATATAAGGCGGTGAAGGACATGAAAAAATAAGCTTCTTTATTCCAAAAAAATACCAAAGGTTTTGAAACTCCCTATCTTTGCAAAAAGAATTGAGTTGAAAAAGAAAAAGCCAGACAGCGTTGTTTGGGATGAGGAACAGGAAGAATACGTTGCCCGATTGCTCCCCTATGCTTCTCAAACGAGTGGACCTGTCATCAAAATTCCCAATGTAGATGCCTTTAAACAAAAGGGCGTGGAAAAGGTCTCCAAACAATTCCAAACGGAACTGGAGGAACTCAAAGATAAAATCAAAGATTTTGTAAAAACCGCCAGTGATACTCAAAAAGTCTATACTGCCAAATTTAAATTCGAGCCCTTGGTGGGAGAAACTTATTTTCTCTACGAAGGGGAAAAGGAAGACTACCTTTCACTCATCCCACCGGATCAGTGGAAGAAAAAATTCTTGGGAGCCTACCGCCTAAGTTCAGAGTTCAAATGGGAGCGCGTCGAGTGGTAGTTTAGCGGAAGTTTTGGGTGCCAAAACCCATGCCCTTTTCATCAAAATACAGACCAACTCCTAGGTGGGTGTAATCCCCCATAATGTTTTTGTAATGGGGTGGGCTGTTTTTCCAACCTGTAACCATGCACTGGGCCAGATCTTCTTCGGTTCTTGTGTCTCCGCAACCTCTAACATTTTCAAACCAAGGGGTTTGGGCGATGTTTTCAGCTATACCTGTAAAACGATTTCCCTTTCTTACCCATGCCTTTAACTTGAATTGTTCCGCCCGGTCTACCGGATTTCTCCCCAAATGATCTGTGTGGGCATAAAAGTCGTGTTTGACCATATTCTCACTGTGCAACTGGGCCAATTCCATCAAAGAGTCCAAAACCAACAGTTTTGGCAGGCCTCTTTCTGTGCGAAGGGCATTGGTTTTTTCAAAAACTAACTGTCGCATCAGATTTATGTCACCCTGAGCAAAACAAGACGTTAGGCTAAAAACAGCTGATAGTATCGTCAAAAATAGATTTGTACTGTTCTTTCTCATGGTCTCAAAAATAATAATTATCAATTAGGAATGCCTACTTTTGTTGAATATGGGAATGGAAGAAACGCCAAGACAAAAAAAAGTGGCCACCGCAATCCAGCAGGAACTGGCCGCCATGCTTCAAGAAGCCATCCGAAATCAAGGAGCTTCCAACCTTGTACTTTCCATTACCAAGGTTCATGTAACCGTCGATTTATCTCTGGCCAAAGTGTATCTGAGTATTTTTCCTCAAGACAAGGCTGATACCTACTTGAAAGGCATTCAAGAAAACAGTTTTCAAATTCGGCACGACATGTCTCAAAGAATGAAAAACCAACTGCGTCGCATGCCCGAATTTTCGTTTTATATCGATGACTCTCTCGATTATGTTGACGGCATTGAAAAGGCCCTGAATCAACCCGACAACCCCATTGACAACGCAAAGGGGCTCCCTAAAAGACAAAAAAAGTAAAACATGGCGGTTGTTTTCAAACTCGCTTGGCGTTATTTTTTCTCCAAAAGCGGACAGACCGTAATCAACAGAATCAACGCCATTGCACTGCTGGTCATTGTGGTGGCTACTGCAGCACTGATGATTGTATTGAGTGCCTTTTCGGGATTAAAAGATTTTGGACTGTCTTTTTCAAATGTCTTTGATCCCGACTTTCGGGTAGTGCCCAGTCATGGAAAGACCATCATCATTGACAGCAACCAAATCCAACAATTGGAAAAAGCAGAAGGTATAAAAGCCTTCAGCCCCATTTTGGAGGAAAAGGTTTTCCTCTCCTTTAAAGAAAAAACTCAAGTGGCTTATCTCAAAGGTGTTGGCCCAGATTACCTAAAGGTTATTCCCGCAGATTCTTTGGTGGCGGTTGGGGAGTGGTTGCTGCCGGAATCCAACGCCATTGTCGCAGGCTATGGAATAGGTGCTGGAATGGACTTGGGAGTATATGACTATGGATCTTTTCTCAACATCAGCATACCTCGAAAAAACCTGAAAAGTTCGCTGAGACAAAATCCCTTTTATACCGAACAAGCCATTACCATTGGTTTATATCAAATCAGTGAGGACATCGATCAAAAATATGTTTTCAGCACTTTGGATTTTGCCCGAAATCTATTGCAATATCCCCAAAATGTTTTCTCCTCCATAGAAATAAAAGCCAGCACGGAAGCCCGTTCCAAAGATTTAAAAAATACCGTTCAAGAAATCATGGGAAACTCGGTTGAAATCAAAGACCGCGCCCAACTCAATACGGCTCTTTATAAAATGCTCAATACAGAACACCTGGCCATCTACCTTATTTTTACTTTGGTCCTGATCATTGCTCTTTTTAATGTGGTGGGTGCTTTGGTGATGATGATTTTGGATAAAAAGCCTCAGATGAATATTCTCAAAGCCATGGGAATTACACAAAAACACCTACGTCAGACCTTTTTCTTGTTGGGTATGTTGATCATCTGCTTTGGAGGAGGGATTGGACTGATGTTGTCCTCGTTTGTGATCTTGATTCAACAATGGATTCCCTTAATTTATGTTCCGGGTACGAGTCTGCCCTACCCAGTAAAATGGGAATTAGAAAATTTACTCTTGGTGATGGCAACCCTGCTGATTTTGGGAAGCGTGGCTTCGGCTTGGGCAAGTCGTGGGGTAAAACGATGATTAAACCCAGGCTGGTTCTTCCACCTCATCCAAAACGCGGCTGAGGGTATCAAAAACCTCATTGGGATCGTTGGCCGTTACCATTGCTGTTCGATAAGGCTTAAAATTGGGAATCCCCTTAAAGTAGTTCGTATAGTGGCGACGGGTTTCCAAAACTCCCAATACTTCCCCTTTCCATGCGATCGACATTTCCAAGTGTCTTTTGGCCACCTCAACCCGATCTTTTAAAGTAGGAGGTTCGCAGTGGGTCCCTTTTTCAAAGTAGTGTTTTACTTGGTTAAAAAACCAAGGGTTTCCAATGCTAGCCCTGCCAATCATAGCACCATCCAGTCCATATCGGTCTCGCATTTCCACCGCCCTTTCGGGGCTGTCCACATCTCCATTTCCAAAAACAGGAATGTGCATTCTGGGGTTCTCTTTTACCGCAGCAATGGGCTTCCAGTTGGCATCTCCCTTATACATTTGAGCCCGAGTTCTCCCATGAATAGAAATGGCTTTGGCTCCGGCATCTTGCAATCGCTCCGCCACCTCCACGATTTTGATGGAATCGTGATCCCAGCCCAAACGGGTTTTGACCGTCAGCGGCAATGAGGTATGTTTGGCCATTTCGGCCGTCAGTTTTACCATCAGTGGGATGTCTCTGAGAATTCCTGCTCCCGCTCCCTTACTCACCACTTTTTTGACCGGACAGCCAAAATTGATGTCGATGATGTCAGGCTTGGAAGCTTCAACAATTTCAACAGATCGCAACATGGAGTCCAAATTGGCTCCAAAAATTTGTATTCCTACAGGGCGCTCTTTTTCATAAATATCTAATTTCTGAACGCTTTTGGCGGCATCTCGGATCAAACCTTCACTTGAAATAAACTCAGTATAGACCACATCGGCACCATTTTCCTTGCACAAGGCACGGAAAGGTGGGTCGCTGACATCTTCCATAGGTGCCAATAACAAAGGGAAGTCCCCAACCGATATGTCGCCAATTTTGATCACTTAAATTTTTTACAAAAATAGCAAAATCCTGAGCGATATTGGACTACTATTCCAAACCAAAGGTATTTACTATACTCTTGGAAAATTCTTTATCCCAAATTTCAGCTACCACTCCATTGTTGAGATAGTAAATCCTTGGAGGAGAATCTCCTATTAAATCAAAAAAGGTATTGACCTCGATAAAAGCATAAGGGGCAGAAGATTGTGTCATATGTTCAAATTCCTCAACAGTGGTGGAACCTTCCTGGTAGAAAAGGACGTAAAGTTCTGGAAAATTTTCGTGCTGTCTTTGAAGTTCCCCCAATGCTGTGGCAGCTTCCTGACAATGTTCACAGTCTAGGTTGAAAATAGCGATCAACTTTTCTCCCGAGCTAAGATCGACTCTGCCTTTGGATTCAAATTGAGTAAAAGTCTCAAATGGAAAGTCCTCGTGATTGGGCATGGGCAAAAACAGCCACATACTAAGAATGGTGGCTCCCGTAAAACCCAAAGGGATGGTTTTGGAAATGGTTCGGCTTTGGGCGGTTTTATAAATCACAAAAGCGACGGCCAACATGACCAAGTTTTTTATGATGGATTGCTCTGGGGTCATGGAAATCATTTCGCCAAAACAACCGCAATTTTCGGTATCTCCCGTTGACCAAAGATAGATCAAGTGAACCGTAAAGCCCCCCAACATCAAAAAGGAGATTTGCATCAATTGTTTGATGTAAAAAGGCAAAAGCATCAATAGCCCCAAGGCAAACTCCAGACCGATAAAAAAACGCGCCATATGTCCGGCAAAATTTCTGCTGGTTGCCAAGCCCTGGTCCATCAAAGTGATTTCAAAAAAGCCTGGACCAACCGCTTTGGTATAGGCTGAAAAAATAAAAGTGATGGCCAAAAGGAGTTGAAGAACTTTTGAGAGGTATTTCATTTCAATAAATTTTAGTGAATTTAATGAAAAAAACAACCTTATAAGTCTTCCTTTATGGACTTCCAATCCAAATCAAAGGGAATAGGTTTAAAACCATTAGAGATTTTGTATTCCAATGATCTTTTGATTCTTGAATTATTATGGGGGTGGGACATTAAAAATTCGACTTTTTCATCGTAATCAAGGTTCTCTCTGTTTAGTTTTCTGAAAAATGCGGCTATGGCACGAGGGGAAATATTGGATTTCTCAAGTAAATCCATTGCATACTCATCGGATTCTTGTTCTTGTTTTCGGTTAAATGAAGAAGAGATGGTCGTTTTCCAAAGCTCGGATAGCAATACCGTATCCGTCCCACTAATGATAGAAAACAATAAGGAAATGGTAAATTCTTTTAAAATTCTGGAAACGGTATGCCTTTTTTCTACATGTGCAATTTCATGAGCTAAAACAGCTGCCAATTGCTCTGGAGACTCACAAAACAGAATCAACTCCTTACTGATATATATTCTTCCCCCAGGGATGGTAAAAGCGTTGATCATTTCACTTTCAATGATCTTGATCTTATAATCGTATTCTGAAATGGGGATTTGCTTTTTTAACCTGGAAGAGATTACCCATAGGGCAGAGTCTATAGGTCTGTTTTTTAGGATGTCTATTTCTTCCTCCTTAATCGCATAACGATCTATGATTTCACCCAACTGTATTTCTTTTTCATAGGAAAACAAATGCTCATTGTACTCAGAGGTAAGCCAAGTAGCACTCGATGAGCGAAATAGAAGAAAAAACCCGAGATAAAAAAACAGAAAAAGCCCGCCAAAAAAAGCCAGTAGCTTGATGAGATCTTTTTGAATTTTTCCCAACATCAGTAAGGGGGTTTGTTCAAATTGAAAGGAGTTGCTTTATTGTCTTCATTATCGTATTGCAAAGGGTTGGATCGAGAGTAAACCCTTTTGTATGCATAAGGCCCGAAAAATAGAAAATAGTAAAAGTTTCCTTTCCAGGCCTTGACTGCAGCAATGACGCTAAAAATGATGTAAATCAAATTGGCTACGATGACCAGAACAATATAAGCGAAGAAGAGAGTGGTTTCACCGTAGTTGTCAAATAAATAAATTTGAAGCGCCCAGAAGAGTAGGCCCCAATTCAATAGTGTTGTGGGAATTTGCGACAAAAACGACTGTAAACAGTGGAAGTGGACGAACCTCCCTTTTTTTCTATTGATGCTATAGTAAATCAATGCGGCGATCAGATTGACCACAGGCAAAGGTAGACCTACAGCAAAAGCTGCAAACATCATGAGGTAGGCTCCCATTCCGTCCTCTTTTTCTCTTGAAGACAACTGATCAGGCTGAGGGAGTTCAACAAATTCTTGGGAAATCATGCTTAGCGGTCAAAGTTTGTTATTTGCTAGAAAATGGAGGATAGTCGTCTGTCATAAACGACATATAAAGGGTTACTCTTGTATTCCAACGAATGGTTCCTACCAAAAATTCGTGCCAACTTGCTGGAAATCTTTTGGTAAACAATACCATAAACCACGCCAGAAAAGTAAGTATGCTGCCCCAAATTACTCTAAAAAATAAAATAAAGAAATGAGGTACAATGACATAAACCACCCCAAAGAATACTCTTAACAGCAATAAGCCCCTGCTGATGCTTTCGGGATAGGGCACTTCTAAACTTACGTGATCGTCTTTAGCAGTTAGACCAAAGGAAGGATAATCGTCTGCTAGATTACTCATTCTGGCATTTACCCTAATCTGCCATCTCAGCAATTGTACCTGATATTCAAACATGCTTTCGGGATAACGCCCAGTAAATAAAACAACCCAAAAAGCAATAAAACTCAAGATGATTCCCCAAAGGCTAATTAAAAAATGAGGAAGAATAATGTAAAAAGCTCCGAAAAGAGTTCTTAGGATTAATTCCAACCTCGAATAAGATTCTTGGTGAACTATAGATAGTTTCATAATTAAGATAAGATTTGGTTAGCACTACAATTAAATAAAAAAACTAATTCCGTTAGAATTAAAAATTATCTCAAAAGAAAAAAGTGGGCATTTCAAAATAAGTATCTTTGTAAAAGCAGAGGAAAATGCGCGGATGAAACACATTAGAAATTTTTGCATAATAGCTCATATCGATCATGGAAAAAGCACGCTTGCAGATCGATTATTGGACTCCACGGGTGCAGTAAGCTCACGCGAAAAGCAGGAGCAGTTGCTCGACGACATGGACTTGGAACGGGAGAGAGGCATTACGATCAAATCCCACGCCATTCAAATGGAATATGAACATGAGGGAGAGCAGTATGTTTTTAATCTTATAGACACTCCTGGCCACGTAGATTTTTCTTACGAGGTGTCCCGATCCATTGCAGCTTGTGAAGGTGCACTATTGGTGGTAGATGCTGCCCAAAGCATTCAAGCGCAAACCATTTCCAACCTCTACCTTGCCCTAGAAAATGATTTGGAAATCATCCCAGTATTGAATAAGGTTGACCTTCCTTCTGCCAATCCCGAAGAAGTTACTGATGATATCGTAGACCTACTGGGCTGTGATGCCGAAGAAGTGATCCCTGCCTCCGCAAAGACAGGACTGGGAATTGAAGAGATTCTGGTGGCCATCATTGAGCGCATCCCCGCCCCCAAAGGAAAAGTAGATGCTCCACTGCAAGCCTTGATCTTCGACTCGGTCTATAACCCTTTTCGAGGTGTAGAAACCTATTTCAGGATCATTAACGGTGAAATCAGAAAAGGACAAAAAATCCAATTTATTGCTACTGGAAAAACGTATTTCGCCGACGAAATTGGAACCCTAAAGCTCAAGCAAGATCCCAAAAAAATAATTGCAGCTGGTGATGTAGGATACCTCATTACAGGCATCAAAGAAGCCAAAGAAGTAAAAGTAGGAGATACGCTGACAGGAGCGGACAACCCCACCCAAGAAATTATAGACGGTTTTGAAGAGGTAAAACCCATGGTTTTTGCAGGAATCTATCCCGTGGATACGGAAGACTATGAAGAACTGCGTGCCAGTATGGAAAAGTTGCAGTTGAATGATGCTTCACTGGTTTTTGTTCCTGAAAGTTCTGCTGCGCTAGGCTTTGGTTTTCGCTGCGGATTTTTAGGCATGCTCCACTTAGAGATTATTCAAGAAAGGCTCGAACGGGAATTCAATATGACAGTGATCACTACCGTTCCCAATGTATCCTATCACGCCTATACCAAGAAAAGCCCCGATGAGATTGTCATGGTCAACAACCCTTCCGACCTTCCCGACCCCTCTTTTTTAGAACGTGTGGAAGAACCTTTTATCAAAGCCTCTATCATCACCAAATCGGACTTCGTAGGAAATGTAATGTCCCTTTGTATCGAAAAAAGAGGAGTCATCACCAATCAAACTTACCTCACCACAGAAAGGGTCGAGTTAAATTTTGATATGCCTCTGGCAGAAATCGTTTTTGACTTCTACGACCGACTAAAAACGGTCTCCAAAGGATATGCTTCTTTTGACTATTCGCCCATAGGAATGCGTCCATCAAAATTGGTAAAGGTTGATATTTTACTCAACGGAAACCCTGTAGATGCACTTTCGGCCCTCATTCATGCGGAGAACGCCTATACCATTGGTAAAAAAATGTGTGAAAAGCTTAGAGAATTAATCCCTAGGCAACAGTTTGACATTCCCATCCAAGCCGCCATCGGTGCCAAGATCATTTCTAGAGAGACCATCAAGGCCCTCCGAAAAGACGTGACCGCCAAATGTTATGGAGGAGATATTACCCGTAAAAGGAAGCTGCTTGAAAAACAGAAAAAAGGGAAAAAGAAAATGCGTCAAGTGGGAAGTGTAGAAATCCCACAACAAGCCTTTATGGCCGTGTTAAAACTCAATGATTAAACCTGCATTGCCCCAGTGAGATCAATTATAACCTACTTTTTACTATCCCTTTTTGGTGTTTCAATAATTCGTCCTGCGCTCCCCGTTGTTGACTACTTTGTAAATTTCGATTACATCGCTGAGGTGCTTTGCCTAAAAAAAGAAGTGCCAGAAAGCAGTTGTAATGGAAAGTGCTACCTCATGCAACAAATGGAGAAAAATAAATATGAAATCCCAGAAAAGAGCGTTCCACAAACCCAATGGGAAATCCAACTACTGTCCATTCACCAACCGATATCTTATGATTTGTTTTTTGAAGAAGTAGATACAAAATTGGTTTTTAGCCCTTTTGTCATTTCTTTGAAAACACCTCACTTCTCCCCAGATACGCCCCCTCCCGAACAAAAAAGTAGTTCCCTCCTCGCTTGATTATCAAGCCAAATACTTTTTTGTTTTACCTAAATAACACTATGAAAAATTTCACAATATGCCTCTGTGGCATTTTATTGCTGTGTTCACAATGGACAACAGCTCAAGAAAATCCGTGGACTGCAAACAGACCCGATGGACATGCTCCCATCAGTGTCATGGGGGATCACTACCACCAAAAAGGAGAGTGGATGTTCTCCTACAGAATAATGGCCATGGGAATGGAAGGGGTGCGCTCTGGTACCCAAGACACAAATAGTAGCAGTGTTCACCAAAATTATATGGTTACCCCGAAAAAAATGAATATGCAAATGCATATGGTGGGCATAATGTATGCCTATTCGGATAGACTTACCTTGATGATGATGGGAAATTATACTGCTCTTTCGATGGATTTAGTAAGTCGAATGAATGCTGCTTTTACCACCGAATCAAAGGGAATGGGTGACCTGTCCTTGACGGGATTGATCAAGCTTTATAATCAATCTCGAAAGTCGATTCATTTAAACATGGGGATTTCCATTCCAACGGGAAGCATCGATCAAAAAGACGATACCCCAATGATGACAAATGCGCCCTTGGCCTACCCCATGCAATTGGGTAGTGGCACTTGGGATCCTGTCATGGGACTTACCTACCTGGGGCAGTCTTCGCTTCTGTCGTGGGGTTGGCAAGCCAATTATAAAGTCCGAACGGGGAAAAACGACAATAGCTATCGTCTTGGCAACACTTTTGAAGCCCTAGGTTGGGGAGCGGTAAAATTGTCCCAAAGATGGAGCTTTGCTACCCAACTTAAGTACATCAACCGCTGGGAAATAAAAGGAAGTTATCCTGCCCTCAACCCGATGATGATGCCCCTGTTTGACGCTAAAAATTCGGGAAAAGATCAATTGAATCTGGGTTTGAGTACCAACTGGTATTTCCCCGAAGGATCTTTGAAAAACTTTCGTTTGGGTGCCAGCTTTGAAATTCCTGTAGTCCAAAATCTGAGAGGCATTCAAATGAAAACCAAAAGCCTTCTGACTTTTGGGATTCAATATAGTTTTAAAGCCAAAAAGGAAGAGGAATAAACGGTTTTTCTCTCTACTCACCCCTGAAGAAGACTCAAAATTGGGCTTTGCAGGGGTGATTTTGATATGATGTTTTAAAAAGATAAATTCGTTGAAAAGCTTTTCGATGAATCGAATCCTCATTTTCATAAGTATCACCTCCCTTTTTTGGATGGGATGTGAAAATCCCTCAGTCAATGAACCGAAAAGACCAAACATCGTTTTCCTTTTGGCCGATGATATGGGTTATGGTGATTTTGAAAAGGTTGGAGGATCAACAAAAACACCCAACTTGAATCGACTGGCTGAAGAAGGCGTTTTTTTTGATAATTTTTATGCCGCAGGGCCCAACTGCTCCCCTTCAAGGACAGGGCTTATGACAGGGAAAAGTCCCGCCAAAGTGGGTATGTACAGCTATAGACCTCCTCTGCACCCCCTTCATCTACCCGATCAAGAAGTCACCCTTGCCGAACTTTTGAAAAAAAAAGGGTATCAAACGGCACATATTGGGAAATGGCATTTGGGAGAATTAATGGAAAAGCCTGTGTTTAATCATCCACAACCCCAAGATCAAGGTTTTGATTATTCACTAGGAACGGAAAACAATGCAGAGCCTTCTCATCTCAATCCCATCAATTTTGTGCGCAATGGAAAAGCCCTTGGTCTTGTTGAGGGGTATTCTTGCCAGATCGTTGCCCAAGAATGCATGGACTGGCTCGATCAAAAAAATGATGATCCTTTCTTTTTGTACGTCGCTTTTCATGAACCTCATGCCAAGGTCGCTTCCCCTCCCGAACTGGTTGAAAAATATTCGGATCAAGCTCTAAAAGATGCAAAGTATTTGGCCAATATTGACCATTTAGACATGGCCATTGGACGGTTGTTAGACTATCTCGAACAGAATGACTTGATGGACAATACGATCATCATGTTTAGTTCTGACAATGGTTCCTACCGCTTAGCCTCCAATGCAGGATTAAAAGCCGTAAAAAGCTATTTGTACGATGGTGGAATCCGTGTTCCAGGGATTGTCAGATGGCCAGGAATTAAAACCGACAAAAAAGTAATCGATACTCCCACAGGTTTGGTTGATGTACTTCCTACCCTATGTGAAATCACAGGGATTGATCCACCAGATGATCTCGACGGGACAAGCTTTCTGCCTCTTTTGGAAGGAAAGCCCTTCGTCCGAAAACGGCCTCTTTACTGGTTCTTTTATCGCACTGTTCCAGAAATTGCTATGCGGGTTGGAAATCATATGATTTTGGGTCTAGACCGGGATACCATTCCCAGGTCTCATCAATTTTCCCAAGACGACTATGATTATCTTAAAACCATTTCTCTTAAGGATTACGAATTGTACGATTTACGACAAGACTTTTCACAAAAAAATAATCTTTTTGATGCACATCCCAAAAAAGACTCCCTAAAAGCACTGATTGATCATCAATTGGTGGAAATAAGAAATCTCCTCTATCCTTGGAAAGAATTGCCCCTTAAATTAGACCGAAGGAAAAATAAAATAAAATGGGTTCGATACTAACAAAAATTTGGTCGATGGAAATTGAATTTTTATATTGCTGTTATGAGTTTAATAGCTTTCAAAAAAATATTGGTCGGATTTGCATTCTCGCCCAACTTAAAGGCGAATGTCTTCGAGTCCTTGAGAATGGCACATTTTTTTGGGGGAGAGCTGATCTTTGTTCACGCAGGAAGTAAAACCCCCGAAAAAGAAACTCGTTTTAAAGAAATCGTTGCATCCAGTCCCGTTCAGTCAGAGAAAATCATGATCGAGTGGAGGGTGGGTAGTCCCGTCAATACGCTCTTACAGGCCAGCCAAGAATTTGATGTAGATTTGATTTTATTAGGGGCACTGAAAAGAGAAAATGTACTAAAGTTTTATTTGGGTTCAATTGCCAGAAAAATTACCCGTAAGGCTAAGTGTTCTGTACTCTTATTGATCAATCCCTCTGTGGAAAGGCGGCCCTGCCAACACATTGTAGTCAACGGATTTGATAGTCCCCAAACCAAAGACACCATTAGGGCTTCATTTATGGTTGCAAAAGCTTTGGGATCCAATAAAATATCCCTAGTGGAGGAGATTAGCCGATCCAAAGTTGCTGTTGCTGTTGATGATGACAGAAGTTTGAGGCGGGCCACCCTCAAAAAGGAAAAGCTGAGGCGTCAGGAGCATACCAGAGTAAAAGATGTTGTCAAAAAACTTCCTGCCGAATTGACCAGTGACATCAATTGGATCACCCAGAGCATTTTTGGAAGAAGAGGGTACTCCATAGGGCACTATGCCAAAGTAGTACGGGCCGACCTGCTGGTGATGAATGCACAAGAAAACCTCAGCTTTGTCGACCGTCTGATTACAAGAGATATTGAACATATTTTAGCCGAGTTACCCACGGATGTTTTAATCATAAATTCAAAAGGAGATGATTAAAGCTGCACCTTTTAAAAAATTTTTAGGAGGCTTACCCAAAAACATTTTTTCGGGCTTTGTTGTTTCTCTGATTGCTTTGCCTTTGGGTCTTGGTTTGGCCATTGCCTCAGAGGCTCCGCCTATTGCGGGAATCATTGCTGCCATTGCGGGAGGTATAGTAGTTTCTGTATTGGGAGGATCACATCTGACCATAACAGGTCCTGGAAATGGCCTGGTTATCGTCGTTCTCTCTTCCATCGTAGGGATGGGTGGAGGTGACTTATACCAAGGGTATTTATATACCTTAGCTGCGATCATGTTGTCTGGATTATTGCTTTTTATTTTTGGCGTTTTTCGCTTAGGAGCATTGAGTGAATTTTTTCCTACCACAGCACTTCAAGGAATGTTGGCCGCTATTGGTGTTGGTATTTTGGCCAAGCAATTTCATGTTATGTTGGGCTTTACCGAGGTCAAAGGCAATACCATTGATCAATTGATTCTGATCCCCAGCTCCATCAAAAATCTATTGAGCAATCCATCAAGCGATATTATTTTGGCCAGTGCGATCGGTATATTGAGTCTGATCTTTTTATTTCTTTATGCGCGGATTAGAAATTCTATTTTTCAATTGATCCCTGCACCCATGTGGGTCGTAATTGCTTCCATTGGTGTAATGTATTATTACGATCTGATTCTGAAAACCCCAGAGGTGCTGGGAACCAATCTGATGATCACACTGCCCGATAACCTATTGGCATCCCTGCCTAGCCCCGACTTCGGTAAAATATTAGACTCCGATTTCATGGGCTATACCCTTTCCATTACTCTTGTGGCTGTGATTGAGTCTTTGCTGAGCATTAAAGCCGTTGACAAGCTGGACCCGCTAAAAAGAAGATCCAACATCAACAAAGACCTAAGGGCGTTGGGAATCGCAACAGGGATCAGTGGTTTTTTTGGTGGACTTAATGTAGTAACGGTCATTGCAAGAAGTTCGGTAAATGTAAACAACGGAGGAAACAATCGTTCCGCTAACTTTTTTCACGCGGCTTTTTTGGTTGTATTTATATTGTTGTTCGCCAAGCAAATTCAAAAAATTCCCATGCCTGCCTTGGCGGCCATTCTGGTTTATACAGGATACCGATTGGCTACACCCGAAAACTTATTTCGGATTTATAAAATCGGGAAAGAACAAGCTATCATTTTTTTGACCACCTTGATTGCAACCCTGATGACCAGTCTTACTACGGGAATCCTATTAGGAATATTAGCCACTCTTTTGGTACACATCGTGCTCAACAAAAGTGGCGTTTTGTTTTCCCGTAATTGGTTGAAGCCGAATGTACTGATGTATTTGGAAGAAGAAACTGGTAATTACTATGTAAGCGTAAAGAATTTTTGCAGCTTTTTAAACTTTTTTAAACTAAAAGCCAAGCTGGACGAAATCCCTCCCAATGCCCATGCCATTGTCGATTTTTCTCTTTGTGAATTTGTAGATCATACCGTTATGGAAGGGCTAAATGATTACAGTCGAAGCTTTTCCCGTCAAAATGGATTTTTTGAGATCATAGGATTAGACGTTCACGAGGCCAAAACAGAACATCCTTTTGCCATTCGAAAGAGTTTGCCCGAGTCGTCTTTTTTGAATTTTCAAATTTCGTTGACCAAAAGACAAAAGCTTCTGCAAAAATTGTCCACCATTCTGGACTGGAATTACCTGCCTGATCCTATTTCAAATTATGATGACCTAGAACGATTTTTCTACTTTAAAACAAAATGGATCAACTACCGTTACAACAATTTGGAAAGTAAAAATAAGGAGTTCTTGCTGTTCGACCTTTCCTACAGTGAAGGTGCTTTTATTGCCAAAGAAGATCTGAGGTCAACTTTTTTACAAATCAAAACGCCCAATAAAATGCCGATCTTTGCGCTGGACAAGGAGAACTTTATGACCAACATCCTCCAGTTGTCTGGTTTACAAGATATTGACTTCAAGAAGCATCCCGATTTCTCGAGGAGGTTCTACCTTAGAGGCGAGGACATAAAAGCCATTCGATCCTTTTTCACAGACGAACTGATTTACTTCTTCGAAAGCCATCCTACCTACTACTTGGAATCCAACGGAGACAGTCTTTTGATTCGCAGTAAAGAACGATTGGCAAGCATACAAGAAATAAAACAAATGTTGGCTTTTGCTGAAGAACTTCTTAAAATTTTGGAAAATAAATAAAATTATCATTTACTTTGAATGTTGAGGGTACTTCAATTTTTTTATCAAATCAAACCCCAAAACCATGAAACTTAAAATTATTCCACTATTTGCGATTTGCTTTGTAACCTACTTAGCAGCTCAGGAAAAAAGAACCCTTGGAAGTGTAGAACGACTGCTTCCCGAAATAGATCAGTATGTGGCTCCAGGAGCCGAAATCGAGATTCTTGCAGAGGGTTTTGGCTGGTCGGAAGGACCTGTTTGGGTAGATCGACTCGATGCTGTTATATTTTCTGATGTCCCCGCCAATAAAGCCTATAAATGGGATGAAAAAGACGGTCTAAGTGTCTTCCTCGACCCCAGTGGCTATACTGGAATTGCTCCCCGAGGAAAGAAGGGCGGTCTCAACGCCGAGAACAGGGATGAGAGTGGCTCCAATGGCTTAGTCTTGGATGCCAATGGTGTCTTGACCATTTGTATGCACGGAGACAGAAGAGTAGCCCGTCTTGACGATTGGGACAAGAAGAGTTTTACAACCATCATCGGAAAATATCAAGGAAAATACTTCAACAGTCCCAATGATTTGGTCTTCGCCAAAAATGGGGATTTGTATTTTACTGATCCGCCCTACGGTTTGAAAAAAGGAGATAAAGACCCTCTAAAAGAATTGGATTTCAACGGTGTTTTTAAACTAACGCCTTCGGGATCCCTTTCTCTAATCATTGACAACTTGACCCGACCCAATGGAGTGGCCATCTCTATTGATCAAAAGACGCTATACGTGGCCGTTTCTGATCCCAAAGACCGGAGAATCATGGCCTATGACATTCAACCCAATGGGGTTGAAAATGGCAGAGTTTTTTTTAACGATGACGCTTTGAGGAAAGAAGACCGAGGAAATTTTGACGGACTAAAAATTCATCCATCAGGAACCATTTTCTCAACTGGCCCAGGAGGTGTTTTGATCATTACCCCCGAAGGCAAACACCTCGGCACAATCAGAACGCAAGAGAAAACAGCCAATTGTGCTTTTGACTCCAAACATGAATATCTTTACATGACCACCCATATGTACCTAACCCGCATCAAATTATAACCTTGTGGAGCTACACCCCATCAGTTGTGGAAATTTTAAATTGGATGGTGGTGCAATGTTCGGTGTTGTCCCCAGATTACTCTGGGAAAAAACCAATCCTGCCGATGCCAAAAACCGCATCGAAATGTGTAGCCGTTCTTTGTTGATAGAAGACGGCAATCGCCTCATTTTGATCGATACGGGAATGGGCAACAAACAAAGTGAAAAGTTTTTTAGCCATTATGCCCGCTGGGGTGATGAAAACTTAGACCAGTCACTTCGCCAAAAGGGATTCCACAGAGATGACATTACAGATGTTTTTTTTACCCACCTCCATTTTGACCATTGTGGAGACGCAATAAAAAGGAACAATATGGGGATCCTTGAGCCTTCTTTTAAAAATGCTGTTTTTTGGTCACATGAAAATCATTGGCAATGGGCGACCCAACCCAACCCTAGAGAAAAAGCTTCTTTCCTCTCAGAGAATATTCTGCCGATAGAAGAAAGTGGTCAACTTCAACTCCTTAAAGGAGAAGACTTTTTGTTGGAAGACACTCCTTTGGATTTTGATATCATTTTGGTGAACGGTCATACCGAAAAACAAATGCTACCCGTCTTAAAATACAAAGGCAATACACTGGTTTTTGCTGCCGATCTTATTCCTACCGTCGGTCATTTGCCCATTCCATATGTAATGGGATATGATACCCGGCCTTTGCTGACTATGGAGGAAAAATATCAATTTTTAAATCTGGCTTGCGAAAACAATTTCTTATTATTTTTAGAACATGACCCCTACAGCGAATTGATCTCTCTAAAACAGACAGAAAAAGGAGTACGATTGGGAAAAACACATACCATAGCTAACTTTTTTTAATGAAAAAATTCTTTTGTATTCTGATTTTCCCCCTGATGATCTCCTGCGGTAGCATTAAGTTTGTGGGCGACCCTACAACCACCCCCTTGATCAAATACAGCAAAAAAGAGTCGCTAGTTGAAGAGGAAAAAAAGTTCTGGCACTTGATGGATCTACGTACGGACAGTATTGCGGGAATGAGCGTAGATCGTGCCCACAACGAACTGATCAGAGATCAAAAAGGAGAAACAGTAATTGTAGCAGTGATTGACTCTGGAGTTGATATTGATCATCCCGAGTTGGAAGGGATTATCTGGGTAAACGAAGATGAAATTCCAAACAACCTTATTGATGATGATCAAAACGGTTATGTGGACGATATTCACGGCTGGAATTTTCTCGGCGCCTCCGAATTGGAAAATATGGAATCTGTGCGACTGCAAAAGAAAGAAGCCCCTGGATCTGAAGCGTTCGAAAAATTTGAAAAGCAAAGACTCAAAAGCATCAAAGGCAAAAAGGAAGAGCTGGCCGATATTGAGGACATGATACAAAGGGGCCAAAAATCAGACAGTATCATCAAAGCCACATTAGGGAAAAAGGAGTATTCCATTGAGGAAGCAGAGAGCTTTTCTCCCAAAACTTTTGCTTTTATGGAAGCTTTGATTTTCAAACGCTTTCTCGAAGAAAATCAACTGACAAAGTCAAAACTTGAGATTTATAAAAAAGGAGCGCAAAGTGGAATTGATGCCCACTACAATATCGAATTTGACGGTAGGGCTGTTGTTGGGGATGACCCCGATAATATCGACGATAAGGGGTATGGAAATGCTAATGTTATTGGTCCCAAAAAGGAAGGTGCCAACCACGGCACCCATGTGTCTGGAATCATTGCTGCCAACCGCAGTAATGACGATGGCAATAGGGGCGTTTTTGATCGTGCCAAGATAATGGTACTGAGGGCTGTTCCCGACGGTGACGAATACGACAAAGATGTGGCCTTGGCCATTCGATATGCAGTGGACAATGGCGCTAAGGTGATCAATACGAGTTTTGGCAAGGGCTACTCTCCCCACAAAGATTGGGTTTGGGACGCACTAAAATACGCTGAGAAGAAAGATGTCTTGATCGTCAATGCTGCTGGGAATAGTGGAGCCAACGTTGACCCTGGCAGGAAAAAAAGTTATGTGACCGATGAGGTTGAAGGAAAAGAAATTGTTTCAAATTTTCTATCGGTGGGTGCCGTAGGCTCCTCCTACGATGAAGGGCAAGTCGCTTCTTTTTCCAATTTCGGTTCCGTAAACGTTGATGTTTTTGCTCCAGGATCTAAAATCTGGTCAAGCGTTCCTCACGGAAAATATGATTACTACAGTGGAACCTCCATGGCTGCGCCCAATGCTACTGGAGTCGCAGCAGCGCTAAGGTCCTTTTTTCCCAAGTTGAAAGCTCATCAGGTCAAAAAAGTTTTGATGAACTCCGGCATACCTCTTTATCCAACGGTTGAAAACCCTGATAGTGGTGAATTGGTTAATCCCAAAACGCTATCCAAGTCTGGAAAAATGATTAATTTGTACAATGCCTTAATTTATGCCTCAAATAAAAGCTACAAAAAATGAAAACAATAGCCCGTCTTATCCTGCTGATTTCCTTTTGCCCATCCGCTTATGCTCAAAACTATTGGCAGCAAGCTGTCGATTACAAAATGGAGGTCGGAATGAACGTAGAAACCTTTCGATATTCTGGAAATCAAGAATTGGTATATACCAACAATTCTCCAGACAGCCTTATAAAAGTCTTTTACCATCTCTATTTTAATGCCTTTCAGCCGGGGAGTGAAATGGCGGTAAGGATTAAAACAGGAAAGGATAAAAACACCCGTTTTCGGGTAGATATTGACTCGCTGGAGCCCGATGAGATTGGGTATTTAAAGGTAAGTAACTTAAAACAAGAGGGAAGATCACTGAACTATGAGCTTTCGGAAACCATATTGGAGGTGTTATTGGATCAGCCATTGGGCCCAGGAGAAAGCACTCGGTTGACTTTAGATTTTGACGGTCAGGTTCCCAAAATGGTTCGTAGGTCTGGAAGAGAGTCTTCCGAGGGTGTTTCGCTTTCTATGGCGCAGTGGTATCCCAAAATAGCAGAATACGACTACGAAGGCTGGAATGCTGAACCTTATTTGGGGAGAGAGTTCCACGGTGTGTGGGGAGATTTTGATGTTACCCTCACTTTGGATAAGGATTATACCGTTGCCGCCAGTGGATACCTCCAAAACCCAGACAGGGTTGGCCACGGTTATAGTGAAAAAAAAGGCAAAGCCAAAAAGGGAAAATTGAAATGGCATTTCTTGGCACCGAAAGTACACGACTTTACTTGGTCTGCCGATCCCGACTATATTCACGACACTTATAAAGGGCCCAATGATGTGCTTCTGCATTTCTTTTACAAGGACAATCCTAAATACAATGAAAACTGGAAAAACCTTCAGCCCAAAACTGCTGAGCTGATGCGTTTTTTCAATCAAACCATTGGTGAATATCCTTACCGACAATATACTGTTGCTCAAGGAGGCGATGGAGGGATGGAATATGCCATGCTCACCTTGATTACAGGGAACAGAAGCTTTGAAAGCCTGGTGGGAGTCACAGCCCACGAGTTGGCCCATTCTTGGTTTCAACATGTTCTGGCGACCAATGAGATGAAATACGAGTGGATGGACGAAGGTTTTACCACTTATATCTCCACCTTGGCCGAGGATAAAATTCTCAATCAGAATGAGTTTTTTCCTCTGCAAAGGTCTTACGATAGTTATATCTATTTGGCGCGTTCGGGTAAGGAACAACCACAACAGACCAATGCAAACCGCTATGACTACAACTTGGCCTATGAAATCTCTGCCTACAGCAAGGGAGCGGTTTTTTTGAGTCAGTTGGGATACATCATCGGTGAAGATAAATTGGCCAAGACTTTAAAAGAATACTATCGACTGCATAAGTTCCAACATCCTGTGCCCAACGACTTCAGACGGATCGCCGAGCGCGTATCGGGCATTCAATTAAAATGGTATTTGACAGATTGGACACAGACCACCAACACCATTGACTATGGCATAAAATCCGTAGAGGGAGATGATTCAAAAACAGTAGTTAAGATTGAAAGAATTGGGTCAATGCCTATGCCTTTGGAAATATTGATAAACTTCAAAAACAGCCCCTCCGAAATTCACTACATACCCATTCCTCTGATGAGAGGAGAAAAAGAAAACCCCTATTCAATGAAATGGGAGGTACATAAAGATTGGCCCTGGGCTCGTCCACAATACGAACTGATTATCAATCATCCCAAAAGTGAGATCGTTGATCTGTTTATTGATCCATCCTATTATATGGCCGATGTTAATCGCGACAATAACACTTATTTTAATCAGCCGTGACCCAAGAAAATGGATTAGAAAAGCTCAAAAGCAAAATTCGTATTGATCTTGTTTTTAAAAGAGGAAAAGCAGTAAGGTCAGGAGCTTTGATCATGCATTATTTTATTCCAGAAGAAGGTGTAGAAAAGACACGTGTGGGGGTTGGTGTACCCAAAAAGTCAGTAATAATGGCCTACCGTCGCAATCGAATAAAAAGACAAATAAAAGCGGTAATTCGACAGCGGGAGGAGGAAATACTCGGCTCGCTTTCTCCTGGGTTTTATATGCTTTTGTACAAAGGTAAATCCAGTGTCAGTTCCGAAAGTTTATCGCTCGACTTTCAAGGCCTTCTAGGAAACTTTAGGGAGTGTGATTAAGATACATGGCGAAATGGGGAATTCCATCCTCTAAATAAATTTCTCCTTTTTCAATAAAACCGCACTGATTGTAAAAATTTTTGAGATAAACTTGGGCAGAAATTTTTATGGTTTGGTTGCCAAAGTGTTCCTTGCAAAAGGCTATACTTTTTTGAACCAATTCGAGACCAATGCCCTTTCTTCGGCTTTGTTTATGAATTACAATTCTACCTATTCTAGCGTGTGTTTTTTCGAATGCTCCTGGTCGGAAAATACGAGAGTAGGCAACGAGGTTGTTTTTTTGATATCCCAGAATATGAGTAGCGCGAGGATCTTTTCCGTCCAGATCTAAATATGGACAGTCCTGCTCTACAACAAAAACTGAAGCCCTCAGTTTAAGCAGTTCATAAAGCTCATTAAGCCTTAGTTCATCATATTTTTTTAATAACCATTCCATTGTTTATGAACAAGGTATCTTTTCAATTCTCTTTTGGTGTCTTCCTCCTTCAAAGGAAGTGGTAACAAACGTATCTACCATTTCGAGCGCTTGCTCGAGATTTACAAATCGGGCCGGAATGCTGAGAATATTAGCATCGTTATGTTGGCGGGATAATTTGGAAATTTCTGCAGACCAACAAAGGGCTGCTCTTATATTTTTATGTTTGTTGGCGGTCATTGCCGCACCATTTCCGCTTCCACAAATAATAATCCCCAAGTCCACCTTTTTATCTTCTACGTCTTGAGCCACAGGATGAATAAAGTCAGCGTAGTCAACGCTGTCTTCACTATTAGTCCCATGATTTTGGGTGTTGTGACCCTGCTGTTCTAGGTGCGAAACAATCGCTTCTTTTAGATCAACTCCTGCATGATCGTTCCCAATTGATATGTCCATCTTGCTTTTTTTATAAAGTTAAAACATTCCCCTTTGCTGTTCGTTGTTCTATTGACTAATTGTTGATAAGATTGTCTTATTTATTGTTTGATTATAACACCTATTTATCATTATACAATCCTTCAAATTATCCAAATTTTATTTTCACAATTAGTCCCTCGTTTGTCCAACTATTCTGTCCTCTTCTTAACATTAAAAATAGTCCTAAACTTTGAAAAAAATAAACATTTACTAGATTTTAACGGTTGTTCATATCTCATTTAATTCCTTCATTATCAATTTTTTATTATTATATCTATGATTTATAAATGGTGGACAATTATGTTTTATTATATTTTATATGATTTTTTATTTAAACTTATTATACTAATTCACAACCCATAATAAGCATCATTTTTCTTTTAAATTTAAAAAAACAAAATAATATAAATGTTAAGGGTTTTGATAAGTTAATTCATTGACAAGAAAAGAAAACCTAACTTTGTAACAGATTATAATTTAATGTCTAAAAAGAAAAAGACGGATAGAAATATTCGCGGAAGAGTTCTTTCAGTTTTTAAAGAGAATCCCAGCAAATTATTCAACTACAAACAGATTGCTGCAAAGCTTAATATAAAAGATACTCAAAAAAGAAATTCGGTAATCAAATCCTTGGGTCAACTCTGTGCTCAAAAGGTCATCGACCAAAAGGAGCCGGGTAAATATGTTTTGCTCACAGAGAAAAAAGATTATATAGAGGGAATCATAGAAATGACATCGTCAGGCAATGCCTATCTTCTGGTTTTGGGAGAAGAGGAAGATATTTTTATTGCCCGCAGAAATACCAATAGATCCTTGAATGGTGATCGTGTTTTAGTATATCAATTAAGGAAAAGAAAAAACGGGAAAAGAGAAGGGGAAGTAGTGGAAGTTTTGGAACGGTCCTCTCACGATAATATCGGTATTCTAGAGAGAAAGAAAGATTTTGGTTTTGTTAATATGCGAACTTCTAGGATGTTCACAGATTTTTTTATTGAGCAACAAGAGTTAAAGGACTTTGAGCATGGAGATAAAGTGGTTGTTCACTTTAAGGATTGGCCAAAAAGGGCCTCCTCCCCTTTCGGAAAAATCATTAAATCTCTGGGGAAGCCAGGAGAACTTAATACTGAAATGCATGCCATAATGTTTGAATATGGATTCCCTGATGCCTTCCCTCCAGAAGTTGAACAATACGCCCAAAACTTAGATTTAAGAATCGACCCTAAAGAGATTTCCAAAAGAAGGGACTTTAGAAAAAATATCACCTTCACCATTGATCCCATTACGGCCAAAGATTTTGATGATGCTCTTTCGTTTACACCATTGCCTAATGGAAAAACAGAAATAGGAATTCATATAGCTGATGTTTCACACTATGTCCAACCCAATAGCATTCTAGACGAAGAAGCCTATGACAGGGCAACTTCTGTTTACCTAGTAGACAGAGTAGTGCCCATGTTACCGGAGATACTATCTAATGGTGCTTGTTCACTTAGGCCACAAGAAGAAAAATATACTTTTTCTGCTGTTTTTATGGTCAATGAAAAAATGGAAATTGAAAAAGAATGGTTTGGAAAAAGTGTGATACTTTCAGATCATAGATTTTCATATGAAGAAGTTCAATACATTTTGGATAGTGGAGACAAAACAGTTAGTGAAGAAGTCTCCTTGAAAGAAAAAGAGTATATGGTCTCAGATGATATTTTCACCGCACTCTGTCAGCTAGATCATTTTGCCAAAATGTTAAGAAAGAAAAGAATGTCAAATGGAGCACTTTCATTTGACAGGGTAGAAGTAAAATTCAATTTAGATCAAGAAAATAACCCAGAGAGTATATTCTTCAAGAGTTCAAAAGATGCCCACAAATTGGTGGAAGAATTTATGCTTTTGGCCAACAGAAGAGTCGCTGAATTTATAGGCAAACAAAAACCTAAAAAGCCATTTGTTTATCGGGTACATGACTTACCCGATGAAGACAAATTGGGTAACTTAAAAACCATTGCAAACAATTTAGGCTATCAGCTCAATTTGGAAACCAAACAGGTAAATGCTTCTTTGAACAAACTTCTTAAAGAAACACATGGCCAAAAAGAACAAGAGCTTATAGATACACTTACCATAAGGTGTATGAGTAAAGCCGTCTATACCATTGACAACATTGGTCATTACGGTTTGGCCTTTGAGCATTATACCCATTTTACTTCCCCCATAAGAAGATACCCAGATGTGTTGGTGCACAGATTATTGGAGTTTTATTTGGAAGGACAAGAAAACATCAAGGCAGAAGCCCTAGAGGAGGCCTGCACTCATGCTTCGAATAGAGAGCAATTGGCGACAAAGGCAGAAAGAGATTCCATAAAATACATGCAGGTGAAATTCATGGAAGACAAAATTGATCAATATTTTGAAGGTGTTATTTCTGGTGTAACGGATCGAGGAATTTATGTAGAAATCATCGAGAACAAATGCGAGGGAATGGTAAAAATATCTGAAATCAAAGGAGACTACTTCGTATACGATGAAAAGACCCATAGCCTGGTGGGTGAAAGGACAAGTAAAGTTTACCAATTGGGAGATCCTGTGGGTGTGATTGTAAAAAAAGCGGATCTAATGAAAAGACAATTGGATTTTATTATAGGGGAACAAATAGAATAATTAGTTAATTTTGATTAAATACAATCTATTGATTATGCATCGTCTTATATTATTTTCCATATTTCTGGTGATCTTTTCCATTCCAGTTATCGCCCAAGATTCAGAACCACAAACAGACCCTAGTGGTGAAAGACTACTTAATATCAGCGAATTCGTCAATCTCAAAGTGTACTCAGGCATAGAGTTAAAACTCATTCCTTCTGACGAAAACAAGTTGCTGATCAGTGGAGCGGATAGAATGGATGTAATAGCAAAAATTAAGGGTCAAACCCTTAAAATTCGACACTCACTCGAACACATTATCAACCCTACCTTTACTTATGTGGAACTGTATCATACCGGACTAATGGACGATATCACCTTATATCAAGGAGCAACGCTTGAGGTGGACAGTACTTACAGACAGACCAGCATTTCACTTAAAATACAGGAGGGAGCTTCTATGGACTTTAAATTTGAAGGAGAAAAGCTCACCTCAATTGTAAATAGCGGAGGAAAGCTTTTTTTATCTGGAAAAGTAACCAATCATCAATCGTCTGTAAGCAGTGGAGGTGCCTGTGAAGCAGAAACTTTTGAAGCGGAACAGACCAAGGTCAATGTCACAGCAGGAGGAATAGCTTATGTTTATGCAACTGAGCTTTTGGAAGCGCGAGTTACCGCAGGAGGGATTATCAGGATTTATGGGAACCCAAAGAAAATGGTGACCAAAAAGGCTATTGGAGGTAAAATCTTCGAGATGAAATAAAAAAACCCGCCGGAAAGACGGGCTGTAAGAGGCATCGAGCGGATTCGAACCGCTGTACAAGCTTTTGCAGAGCTCTGCCTAGCCACTCGGCCACGATGCCATACCGCAAAAATAGTAAATTTTAAGCTTTTTTGCCTTAGCCTTTAACCTTTTAAACAAACGCAAACTTCTCCAACATCTCCCCCTATAGGTGGGTTTTGTTTGGCCACCGAAACCTCTACTGATAACACCTCAGGAAATTGTTTTAATATTCTATCTATGATTCGTTGCCCAACGTGTTCTAACAACTTGGAACGAACGGACATTTCTTCCTTTACAATCGTATTGAGGTTGACATAATCTACCGCATCGACCAGAGCATCGGTCGCCGAGGCTTTTTTCATATCAGCTTCCACTTCCAAATTGACAATGTAGTCACTGCCAATCCGCTCTTCTTCTTCCATGCATCCGTGAAACGCATAAATCCTGATGTCAGTCAATATAACTTTTCCCATATCTCAGCTTTCGGCAAATATATAATATCGCTCTAATTATATTTAAAGAATAGAGCTTTTAATATCTTTGAAAAAATTTCAGATGTCAGAAAAGACGCTCAATTTTATCGAACACATCATAGAAGAAGACCTAAGTGAAGGCCTATCTCCTTCATTGTTGAGATTTAGGTTTCCTCCAGAGCCCAATGGATATCTTCACATTGGACATGTCAAGGCAATTTGCCTGAATTTCAATTTGGGAAATGATTACAATGCTCCCGTAAACCTAAGGTTTGATGATACCAACCCGGCCAAGGAAGAAACACAATATGTAAAAGCCATCAAAAAAGACATTGAATGGTTGGGCTTCCAATGGGATAAAGAATGCTATGCATCTGATTATTTTCAACAGCTCTTCGATTGGGCTAAAGACTTGATTAACATAGGGTTGGCTTATGTCGACTCTCAATCCTCTGAGCAGATCTCGGAACAAAAAGGAACTCCTACACAATCGGGAACTCACAGCCCCTTTCGCAATCGTTCGATTGAAGAAAATCTAATGCTGTTTCAAGAGATGAGGGACGGTAAACACCAAGAGGGTGCTCACGTACTCAGGGCAAAAATTGATATGTCTGCGCCCAATATGCTTCTGAGGGATCCTGTTATGTATAGAATTTTATATAAAACCCATCACCGCACCGGAGACGACTGGTGTATCTATCCCATGTACGACTGGACTCATGGAGAATCAGATTATATTGAGCAAATTTCCCATTCTCTATGTTCTCTCGAATTTAAACCACACCGAGAATTGTACGACTGGTTTTTGGATGCTTTGTCCCCTTCGGATACCATTCGTCCCAAGCAGAGAGAATTTGCCCGACTCAACCTTTCGTACACCGTCATGAGCAAGCGAAAACTCAAATCATTGATAGATCAAGCTTATGTCTCGGGATGGGATGACCCCAGAATGCCTACCATAAGTGCGTTAAGGAGAAGAGGATATACCCCTGAATCCCTTCGAAACTTTGTTAACACTGCAGGGGTGGCTAAAAGAGATAATATTATTGATGTTTCGCTTCTAGAGTTCTGTGTTCGGGATCATCTGAATAAGATTGCTCCCAGAGTAATGGCTGTTCTAAATCCAGTCAAACTAACCATTAGGAATTATCCCGAAGGTCAAACAGAAATGCTCAAGGCGGAAAATAATCCCGAGGATGAAAATGCCGGTCACAGAGAAGTACCTTTTTCAGGAAGTGTATTTATTGAAAGAGAAGATTTCAAGGAAGAAGCAAATCGAAAGTTTTTTAGATTGACCCTTGGTAAAGAAGTTAGATTGAAGAACGCATACATCATCAAAGGAGAAGAGGTGTTAAAAGATGCAGAAGGAAATATCACTGAAATAATATGTAGTTATGATCCTCTAAGTAAGAGCGGTTCAGGAACCGAGGAAAGTCAAAGAAAGGTCAAAGGAACCCTACATTGGGTTTCGATTGAACACGCCCACCCCATAAAGGTGAACATGTACGACCGGCTGTTTTCAGTAGAAGAGCCAGACAAAAATAAGGATGAAGACCCAGCACAATTTATCAACCCCGATTCTTTTACTCAAGTTGACGGCTATATTGAACCCGCTGTGGCGAACGCTTCTCCCGCTGAGAAATTTCAATTCCAGCGTTTGGGTTACTTTATATTAGAGAAAAAGACAGACGAGCATTTGGTCTTCAACAAGACTGTAGGCCTAAGAGACACTTGGAAAAAAAGCTAGTTTATTCTTCCGCCTTTCCTTTATCTTTTTTCTTCTGATTTTCTACTTTCATCGCTTCGCCAATCTGGTTACTCGCAGTAAAAGAGGCCACCATATTGTTCAGCATATCACTTCCCGCTTGAGGAGAATTTGGCAATAGAATCAGGTTGCTGTTGGTTTCCTCCCCTATGGATTGCAGGGTATCATAGTGTTGAGTAACAACGATGAGAGCCGATGCTTCCTGAGAGTTAATTCCTACATTGTTGAGCACATCAACAGATTCCTCAAGCCCCCGTGCGATTTCTCTTCTTTGATCAGCAATACCCTGTCCTTGAAGTCTTTTGCTTTCTGCTTCTGCTTTGGCTTTTTCCACAATCAAAATTCTCGCAGCATCCCCTTCGTACTGAGCAGCAATTTTTTGTCTTTCTGCAGCATTGATCCGATTCATGGCTGTTTTTACCGCGCTATCGGGGTCGATATCGGTAACCAGCGCCTTGATGATGTCGTATCCATAGTTGATCATGGCGTCATTCAATTCTCCTTTTACGGCGTTGGCAATCTCATCTTTTTTCTCGAATACATCATCCAATCTCATTTTGGGAACCACTGCCCTTACTACATCAAACACATAGGAAGTGATTTGATCCTGTGGAAAATCGAGTTTATAAAAGGCATCATAAACATTATCCGACAAGATTTTGTACTGTACAGAAACTTTCAGTTTTACAAAAACATCGTCTTTGGTCTTTGTTTCTACGATCACATCCAATTGAAGAATTCTCAAACTCACCCTCCCTGCGATTTTGTCAATTAGAGGAACTTTAAAGTGCAGGCCAGGTTTCCTAATGGCAATGAATTTACCAAATCGTTCAATCACAGCAGAGGTTTGTTGTTTTACAACAAAGATCCCCGAGATGAGCAACAGTACAAATAAAAAAATAATTACATAAGTAGTTAAATCCATGATTTACAAATTTTGGTTATCGATAAACTTTTCAAGTCTATTTAAAGTTACTTGATTTCCAAGTATTTCACAAACAGTGAAAATATCTGGCCCACTCAAATTACCCACAATGGCTATGCGCAGACTTTGCATGATCGCTCCAAATGGTAATTTTTCATTTTCGTTCCATTCCTGAATTTTGGATTTCCAATATTTGATGGCAATCCCTTCTTTCGCCATTTTGCTAAAATGAGCCACAATTTTTTTGGGATCGTGTTTTTGAATTTTGTTCATCACTTTGGAATCGTATTCAACAGGGTCCTCCAAAAACAGCTTAGATTGAGATTTTAGCTCCTCGAGCAAAAACAATCGATCTCTCAGAAGGCTGTAGATGTCGTTTCTCTTTTTTTGAGACCATGTGTTAGGAAGGCAATTCAAAAACTCGGGAAAACGCTCGAAAATGACTTTTTCTTCTGTAAATCCTAAAAATTTGTGGTTGATCCACTTCGCTTTTTCGAAATCGAATTTTGCACCCCCTTTTTGAATTTTATCCGTATCAAAAATATCGATCAGCGCATCCATCTCAAAAATTTCTTCTTCTGTACCAGGGTTCCACCCCAAAAGTGCCAAGTAGTTCATCAGTGCCTCTGGCAGAAATCCTCTTTCTTTAAATCCTTTTAAACCCTCCCACTCTGAAGGAAAAACGGGAAAGCCCATTTTTTCTCCATCACGTTTGGACAGTTTACCTTTCCCTTGTGGTTTCAATATTAACGGCAAATGCATAAATTCTGGTGCATCCCAATCAAAAGCATCATAAATTAATTGGTGTAAGGCAAGGGATGGCAACCACTCCTCCCCTCTTATTACATTCGTTATTTCCATTAAATGATCATCAACCACATTGGCAAAATGATAGGTAGGCATACCATCGGCTTTCATTAATATCTTGTCATCAATCTCTTCACTTCTTACCTCTATATATCCTCTAATTCCGTCTTTAACTTTTATATTTTTACCGGAATCGACCTTAAGCCTCACAACATAAGGTACTGTACTCAGTAATTCCTTGACCGAGTCACCTGATAGACCGAGTGCGTTCTTGAGCAGCATACGGTTTTCTGCACCATACTTAAAGGTCTTCTTCTGAAGCTCGTGCTCTTCTCTCAATTTGGATAATTCTTCGGGCGAGTCAAAAGCGTAATATGCCCTTCCTTTTTCAATCAGTTTCTGAATATATTTTTTGTAAATGTCTTTTCTTTCACTCTGACGGTAGGGTCCAAAAGACCCTGGTTTTGTGGGGCTTTCATCGGGTTCAAGACCACTCCAACCTAAGGCTTCTGTAATATATGCCTCTGCCTGATCTACTTTCCGATTCTGGTCGGTGTCTTCAATTCTCAGGATGAACTTCCCTTTGTTCTTTTTGGCAAAAAGGTAGTTGTACAATGCCGTTCTTAGCCCTCCGATATGTAAGGCACCGGTGGGACTGGGGGCAAATCTAACGCGAACACTCATTCTTTTTTTTGTCAAAGATAACATCAAGCGTTACCCTAATGAAATAATTTGTTTTTTCTTTGTTTTATATTTGCAAAAAAAAGCTTGATTCGGTTTACCCACAAGAATTTCCTGATGTTCCAAGAAGCGGACCTGGCCCACTGGCTTAAGACCATTGCTTTACGGGAGGGTTATACGGTGGATGAGTTGGAATATAATTTTGTTGATGCAGACACCCTGTTCACGCTCAACAAGGAATATCTCAATCACGATACGGACACCGATATCATTACATTTGATTATTCTGAAAGTAAGTCCATCAAGGCGGAAGTCTATATTTCTTGTGACGCTCTGAGGAATAACGCTAGAATTCACAGCCAAACTGTTGAAAGCGAGTGTCTTAGATTACTTACACACGCTTTGCTTCACTGTTTGGGCTACAATGACAAGACAACCGATGAAAAAGACAGGATGCGGTCAAAAGAAGAAAGTTATATGAATTTGTTCCACGTGAAACACTGATATGTTTGAAGGAGTTTATGATGTAGTAGTAGTAGGTGGGGGCCATGCTGGTGCAGAAGCAGCAGCCTCGGCCGCCAATATGGGATCTCGAACCCTTTTGGTTACCATGAATCTGCAAACCATCGGGCAAATGTCTTGTAACCCTGCTATGGGTGGAATCGCTAAGGGACAAATTGTTAGAGAAATTGATGCCCTTGGTGGTTACAGCGGGATAGTTTCCGATGAATCCGCCATACAATTCAAAATGCTCAATCAATCCAAAGGACCTGCCATGTGGAGCCCAAGGGTCCAATCTGACCGAATGCTCTTTGCAAAAAAATGGAGAGACCTTTTGGAACAAACCCACAACCTCGACTTTTATCAAGATATGATCAAAGACATTGTTGTAAATGAAGGTCGGATAGAAGGGGTCGTAACCTCTTTGGGGATTCCTATTCATGCCAAAAGTGTGGTTCTTACCAATGGAACGTTTCTAAATGGACTCATACATATAGGAGAAAAGAATTACGGAGGAGGCCGTGCAGGCGAAAAAGCGTCTACTGGACTAACCCACAGTTTAGAAAAACTCGGTTTCGAATCGGGACGAATGAAAACCGGAACCCCCCCACGTGTGGACGGACGCTCTCTGAATTATGATGTCATGGAAGAACAGGCGGGAGATGAAAACCCAGCAAAATTTAGTTACAGCTCGACGACTCCTCTCAAACAACAGCGATCTTGTCATATCACCCACACCAGCCCAGAAGTTCACGAGTTACTCCGTAGTGGTTTTGACCGCTCGCCAATGTTTAATGGAAACATTCAGAGTAGTGGACCGAGATATTGTCCCTCAATAGAAGACAAAATCAATCGTTTTGCTGACAAATCCAGGCATCAAATCTTTGTTGAGCCTGAGGGGTGGGACACGGTAGAGGTTTATGTCAATGGTTTTTCTACCTCTCTTCCTGAAGATATTCAATACCAAGCCCTTCGTTCAGTAAGTGGATTTGAAAACGTTAAGTTTTTTCGTCCGGGTTATGCCATAGAATATGATTACTTCCCCCCTACTCAGCTCAAAAACAGTTTGGAAACCAAGTTGGTGTCAGGGTTGTTTTTTGCGGGACAAATCAACGGGACTACTGGTTATGAGGAGGCGGCTTCTCAAGGCTTGATGGCAGGAATCAACGCCCACCTAAAAGTCCATCAACAAGACCCTTTTGTACTTAAAAGAAATCAAGCTTATATAGGGGTATTGATCGATGATCTGATTACCAAAGGAACAGAAGAGCCTTACAGAATGTTTACCTCGAGGGCTGAGTATAGAACTTTATTGCGCCAAGACAACGCCGACCTTAGGCTTACGCCACTGTCCTATGATTTGGGCTTGGCCAAAAAGGAACGTATGGTTGCCGTGGAGGAAAAAGCTTCCAAAACTCAGGACTTGGTCAACTTTTTTAAAAAACAGAGTTATGTGCCTGATGAAGTGAATCCCATACTTAAACAAAAGGATTCTGCTTTGGTAAAACAATCTGATAAACTTACCAAAATTCTATCCCGACCCCGATTGAGCAGAAAGGACCTTGAAAACATTCCTGCCGTCAAGACTTTTATTAATGATCATGCCATTACGGATGAGGTCTATGAGCAAGCCGAAATACAGATCAAATACTCCGGTTATATCGAAAAGGAAATGGCCAATGCGGAAAAGCTCAATCGTTTGGATCATATCAAAATCCCAGACGATTTTGACTATGACATATTGGCTTCTCTTTCTCACGAGGCCAAGGAAAAGCTCAATTATATAAAGCCTACCAACCTTTCTCAGGCTTCAAGAATCAGCGGAATCAATCCTAGCGATATCAGCGTACTTTTGGTTAAACTGGGACGATAAATGTTCCACGTGGAACGCATGAGCAAAACACAACACCATAAAATACTAGAAGCAACAGATCATCTGGTCAGTGGAGAATCCTTTTCCATTCACTGGGATCCAATTCACCACAGGGCATGGACAGCCGTGGAACATTTGGAATCCCTGGATGCTTACTATGAATCTCCAGGCTATATTTCTCACAGCTCCAAACCAGATTCACTCATTTCACTATTGTACGTTTGGGCGAGAAGCACTATGCTGAACTATAAATATACCCTTCTTAAAAAACACCTTCAGCCCAATAGTCGTTTATTGGATATTGGTTGCGGCACAGGTTCTTTTTTAAGTTTTATGAAGAAAAAAGGCTTTGATGTTTTTGGGGTCGAAAGCAACGCCAAGGCCAGGAATATTTGCCTTCAAAAGAATATAGAAGTTCAGTCAACGGAATCTAAATTGCCGCAAGCAAGTTTTGACACCATCTCTCTTTGGCATGTTTTGGAACATTTACCCCAACCAGAAGCTAGTTTGACTACTTATCGAAAGTTGCTCAAACCCGCTGGTATTTTAGTTATTGCAGTCCCCAATTTTGATAGCCACGATCGCATTCATTATCAAAACCATTGGGCGGCCTTGGATGTGCCTAGACATTTGTGGCATTTTACTCCCAAAGGCTTAATCAATATGGCTGAAGCATCCGGTTTTGATTTACTTCAAAAAAGAGCATTGGGGCTAGACGTTTTTTATATCTCTTATTTGTCCGAAAAATACAGAGGAAAACCATTCCCTTTTGTTAGAGGGCTTTTTAAAGCGTCATGGTTTACATTTAAAACCTTTTTTAACAGCAAGCCCTCCTCTAGTGTTTTTATCTTTAAGAAACGACTTCCTTAACGTTTAAAAAACGTGTCATTGCTAAAGCAAAATGACTGAAGAGAATTTTAGGATTGGCATTGCGCTCCAAGTGATAAGAAGTGTCTTCCAGCAATCTGACCATAGCGTTCAAATTGGCACTGTGGACATATGGAGCGAACTTTCGTATATCGAAATCAGAATGTATTTTTAGATCGCACAATCCTTCCGATTGATATGAAATCAGCATGGCCTGACGCAGAAACTCTAATGCATACAGCAAAAAAGCTTTTTGTTGTTCTCTTTGTAGATCGGCAACCTTATCCGCCCATTGAATCAAGTCAATGACAATCGCTTTGTTTGCCCGTGCTCTAAACGCTGCTCTAAGACATTGAATCCAAAGTTTTTCAAAATTAAGCGTGTGATCTGGAGTGTTCAGTTCATCTAAAACTTTTCGCCAACTACCTCTAATCGATGAAGGGGTTTGAGGACCGCCTGAAAAAGCGTTTAGCTTTTGAATTCCACTTTTTATGTCTTCCGAACTCAAGGGAGTTAACTTTACTTCCTGACACCGAGAAACCAAAGTGGGCAGCATTCCTTCTGTTTGATCACAAACCAGCAGAAAAAAACTGTTTTTTGGAGGCTCTTCCAAAAGCTTTAATAATTTATTAGAAGCATTCTCCGACAATTTATCCGCACCAAAAAGGATCATTACTTTGTACCCACCATTGTGAGCTTTGAGGTACATTTTGTGATGCATCCCGGCCACTTCCTCTACCCCAATCATGCCTTGTTTGTTACCAGCATCCAATTGACGAATCCAGTCTTGTGTGGAACCATAAGGATGATCAACCACAAAGTCATCCCATATGGATTTGTAATCGTCCGAAACGGCTTTTGACCCACCAGAGCCCTTATTAATCACAGGATATACAAAATGTAAATCGGGGTGTTCCAGTAACTTTTGCGAAGGAGTTCCATTTTTTTCTGCTTTATCAAGTGCGTCAAAGCCATGCAACAAACCCAAAGCACCGTAAAGAGCCAAAGGAAGTCCCCCATAACCTTTAGAGTCTATAAACAGTTGACAATGAGGCGTTTGACCCGAAATAACCATCTCTTTTAACTGATGTTTTAAGCGAGTTTGCCCTATAATTTCACTTGAGTACATATTGTTTTCAATCCAAAAGAAGATAAAAATAATCAATCCATTTGGATTTGACTTTCTTCACAAAAATTATGTTTTCAATCCGCTTAAAACCTTTTGCCCAACGGTATAAAAAAAGTATTTTTGACAAAAATTTTAGCATGCGAACCATAGCCAATCAAGACTTTTCAAACCGTAGAGCTGTTGTCAGAGTAGATTTTAATGTGCCCATTGACGACAACTTCAATGTGACCGATTCTACCAGAATCGTGGCGGCCAAAGAAACCATAGGTCATATTCTTAAGCAAGGAGGCAGTTGTGTATTGATTTCTCATTTAGGACGACCCAAAGGGAAAGACCCCAAGCTATCATTAAGAAATATTGTAAACAAAGTAGAGGAGATTCTTGGACTTTCCGTATCCTTTTTTCCTGATTGTGTTGGGGCAGAAGCAGAAAAAGCTACGGCTGAGTTGGAGCCAGGTTCAGTCATGCTGATGGAAAACCTCCGATTTTATAAGGAAGAAACTGCCGGAGATTTGGCTTTTGCTGAAGGCTTGTCCAAACTGGGGGATTGTTATGTCAACGATGCTTTTGGAACGGCACATAGGGCTCACGCTTCTACTACCATCATGGCTCAATTTTTTAATGAGGACAAATTTTTTGGCAAATTGCTCGAAAAAGAAGTTAAAGCGATAGAGAAAGTAATCAAATCTGGAGAAAAGCCAGTTCTCGCCATATTGGGCGGTGCCAAAGTTTCCTCCAAAATCACTATCATTGAAAACATGCTAGACAAGATAGATCACCTGATTATCGGTGGTGGGATGGTGTATACTTTTGCCAAGGCACAGGGAGGTAAGGTAGGTCAATCAATCTGTGAAGAGGACTATTGTGACTATGCCCTAGAGTTACTTGAAAAAGCCAAGGCCAAAGGGGTTGAAGTTCATTTGCCAACCGATGTGATCATTGCAGACGATTTTTCAAATGATGCGAATCAGAAGGTTTGTAAAGTTGGCCAAATTCCAGACGATTGGGAGGGGCTTGATGCAGGGCCGGAGACACTAAAAAACTTTGAGGATGTAGTGATGCGGTCCAAAACCATACTATGGAATGGGCCTATAGGTGTGTTTGAATTTGAAAACTTTTCAAAAGGAACCATCACCCTTGGAGAGCATATCGCCAAAAGTACTGCGGCAGGAGCTTTTTCTTTAGTAGGAGGTGGAGACTCTGTAGCGGCGGTTAAACAATTTGGATTTGAAGACAAAATGAGCTATATTTCTACTGGAGGCGGTGCCATGCTGGAAAGTCTTGAAGGAAAGACACTACCTGGGATTGCTGCCTTGTTGGAATAAGCCTCAACATCATGAAAAAAGCAGTATTTTTTGTTTTCATCCTTTTCATTACATCTTGTAAGGAACAAAAAACCAAACTGCGGTATTTACCAGACTCCAACGCCAACATCAACCACCTGACAGTAGTGATGCCGGAAAAGAGCTGGGCAGGAGCTTTGGGAAACCAAACCCGTGCTCTCTTGGAAACGCCCTATGAGGGTTTGCCTTTCAACGAACCCCAATTCACGCTCAAATATCTACCTCCCAAGGTTTTTACAGGTTTTGCTAGGAACAGTCGAAGTGTTTTGTGGTTTGTAAGAGATAGCCTTGCACGGTTCCAATTGTCGGAGGATTTGATGGCCCAGCCCCAGACAGTGGCAAAGGTAACAGGAGAGGACGATGAGGTTCAAGCCTATTTCTTGGAGGAAAACATCAATCTTTTTAAAGCGGTTTTAACCGAAAAAGAACGCAAAGAAAAAATCAGAAGGATCAAAAAATCTCCTACCAAAGACCGTGATTTACAAAAGCGATTCAATATATCATTGACTTATCCCTCTGCCTATAAGACCGTAAAAGACACTACCAATTTCATTTGGATCCAAAAAGAAATTCCAAAGGGACACATGAATATGGTGGCCTACAGTCTTCCTCTTTCCGTTTTAAATGGAAGGATAAAGAAACGCATTCCAGAAATCCGGGATTCCATTGGAAAAACCTACGTACCTGGAAGACTAGAGGGTTCATATATGATTACGGAAAAGGCCTATCGCCCTTATTTTTACAAGACCCAAAAAGAGGGAAGATTAACTTATTTGACCAAAGGCACTTGGGAAGTTGCCAATGATTTTATGGCAGGACCATTTGTCAATTATATGATAAAGGACACCCTAAAAAAGAGATGGATGGTAATCGAAGGCTTTGTTTTTGCACCTGCAACTAGCAAAAGAGATCAGATGTTTGAACTCAACACCATTTTGGACGCTGTAGTTTTTGAGTAAACTACTTATTGTCTATTTTGGCGTCAGAATTGTCTTCGTCTTCCTTAGTGGCGTTTTTAAATTCTTTGATTCCGCTTCCCAATCCCCTCATCAATTCAGGAATTTTTCTCCCGCCAAACAACAAAAGAACAACAACAACGATGAGAATGATTTGTGGAGCACCGATCATGCCTAAAGTGTAGATCATTGAATACATGGTTTCTAATTTTAATCAAATGTAAATAATTATTCGATCTTATCTAAATTTCTTTACTCGGCCTACAATTTATTTTTAAGGGGTAAACACTATCTTTGTCTGCGATGGCTAAAGAGAAAAAAAAGAAACGACCTTGGATTCAAAATTTTTTGAACCGCTATCGGATGGTAATCATCAACGAAACCACCTTTGAGGAAAAGTTCTTTCTCAGAATTTCGCAGTTCAACATTATTGTATTGGTCTTGCTCTTTGCTGCTTTTATTGCCATTGGGTCTTTCTTTTTGGTGTCCTATACTCCATTAAAGGAGTTTATCCCTGGCTACACCAGCTTATCGATCAGAAAAGAGGCCATTAGAAACACGTTTTTATTGGATTCTCTCAGTATAGAATTTCAAAAACAAGACCGCTTTATTCAGTCTATAAAAAGCGCATTAACCGGAGAAATCGATTGGGAAGAAAACTCTTTGCTCAATGCTAAAGACACATCACCCGAGGTGCTCAATTCTGAAAATACATTGACAGAGGCAGATTCACTGTTGCGTCTAGAAGTCATACAAGAAGATAAATACAATGTAATTCCCAATGATTTAAGTAATGTAAAATATCTACTTTATTCCCCAGCTGCCGGCCCAATTTCGCAGAAGTATGACGCCGACAAAAAACACTTTGCTGTGGATATTGTACTGGAAGAGAATGCTCCTGTTATGGCGGTAGCCCATGGAACCGTTATTTTTGCGGAATGGACAGCCGAAACGGGACATGTAATCATCGTTAAACACGATTATGGCTTATTGTCAGTTTACAAGCACAACTCCTACTTGGAAAAATCACAGGGGGATTTGGTCAAAGCAGGAGAAGTGATCGCCAAGGCGGGTAATACAGGAGAATTCTCCACGGGTTGGCACCTTCATTTTGAACTTTGGATCAATGGATACTCCGTAGATCCCACCGATTTTATTGAATTTTAATTGGCATTATGATCAAAAAAATTGGAGCGAAAATCTTCGCCAACTACATCCATCAAAAAAACCAAAAGTGGATTAAAAACCCCCTTTCTGCACAACAAAAAACGTTTGATTATTTGATCCAAAAAGCCAAATCAACCGATTTTGGTCTGGATCACGAGTTTTATAAAATCAAAAATTATCAGGACTTTCAAGCTTTAGTTCCGATAAGAGATTACGAAGGACACAGAGCCTATGTGGATAAAATGTTGGAGGGCGCAAGTTCTGTATTATGGCCCGGAAAACCACTTTATTACGCCAAAACAAGCGGTACCACTTCTGGTGCAAAATACATTCCCCTCACCAAAGAGTCAATGTCTACCCATATCACTGCTGCTCGAGACGCACTGTTGAATTATATTCACGAAACGGGGAACACTGATTTCGTCAATGGTAAACAAATCTTTCTGCAAGGCAGCCCTACACTCAACAAAAAAAACGGCAATATCATTGGCAGACTATCGGGTATTGTTGCCCACTACGTTCCCAAGTATTTGCAGAAAAATAGAATGCCCTCTTGGGAGACGAACTGCATAGAAGACTGGGAAACCAAGGTGGATGCCATTGTGGGAGAAACCTTACCGGAAAACATGAGTTTGATCGCAGGCATTCCTTCTTGGGTCCAAATGTATTTTGAGAAACTGATAGATCAAACGGGGAAGCCCGTGGGGAAAACATTCCCCAACTTTTCCTTGTTTGTATATGGTGGGGTCAACTATGAGCCCTATCGTCCCATGTTCGAAAAACTGATTGGCAGGAAGGTAGATAGTGTAGAACTCTTTCCCGCATCCGAAGGTTTTTTTGCCTATCAAGACCAACAAAGCGAAAAGGGATTGCTGCTCTTGTTGAACAATGAAATATTTTACGAATTTGTCAAAGCCGACGAGTTTGGGGAGCAATATCCCAAAAGACATACTTTAGAAGAGGTTGAATTGGGCGTCAATTACGTTTTAATTTTATCCACTTCAGCAGGTTTGTGGGCCTATAACATAGGCGACACAGTGCGTTTTGTTTCCTTGAACCCTTATCGTTTGGTGGTTACGGGCAGAATCAAACATTTTATTTCTGCTTTTGGAGAACACGTTATTGGGAAAGAGGTTGAGACGGCCATGCAACAGGCGTGCCAAGACTGTCAGGTTCAGGTCAAAGAATTTACGGTGGCGCCACAAATTGATCCTGAAGAGGGACTTCCCTATCATCAATGGTTTATCGAATTTGAAAATCCGCCCCAAAACATGGAGAAATTTGCTCAAAAACTCGATCAATCCATGCAAGAACAAAATGTGTATTACGAAGACCTCCTAAAGGGAAGTGTTTTGACAACGCTTGTCATCAGTGCTGTTGCTAACGGAGGCTTCCAACAATACATGAAAAGCATTGGAAAACTAGGAGGTCAAAACAAAGTTCCACGTTTGTCCAATGACAGAAAAATAGTTGATCAACTTCCTTTAAAGTAACCCTCCATGTACGCCAAGAACGCCCATCAAAAGCGATATAAAAAAACCCTGGCTTTTTTGAATCAACACATCGATAAGGGTTCGCATATCTTGGATTTGGGAATCCACAACCCTATGGCCGAATTGATGCAATCCCAAGGTTATAAGGTGGAAAATACAGTTGGTGAAGATTTGGACGAGAATCAGGCGACATTGATCAATTCCAAAGCTGAAGTGGCAACTGCTTTCGAAATTTTGGAACACCTTCTTTCCCCATATCAAGTTCTAAAAAACATAAAAGCTAAAAAATTAGTAGTCAGTATTCCATTAAATCTATGGTTTTCTAAACCTTATAGAAGTAAAACAGATTTGAGAGACCGGCACTTTCACGAATTTGAAGATTGGCAGTTTGATTGGCTTTTGGAGAAAACCGGCTGGAAAATCGTAGCAAGCGAAAAGTGGATCAACCCCCCTCAATCATTTGGTATTCGATCTCTGTTGCGGTATTTTATCCCAAGACACTATATCGTATATGCCGAAAAAACAAACCATTAAGCTTGAAAATTTACATTGTCATACCAGCGCACAATGAGGAGGACAACATCGGAAAGACCCTACAATCCTTGGTCGATCAGCAGTTGAAGCCAGCTCGAGTGGTCGTGGTCAATGATAACTCTACTGATCGAACAGCAGCAATTGTCAATGATTTTACCCAACAACATCCTTGGATAAACCTGCTTCATAAAAAATCATCTGACGAACACCTTCCTGGTGCAAAAATCATAGCGGCATTTTACGAAGGCTATCAGGCATTGGATGAGGATTATGACATCATCTGTAAGTACGATGCAGACATGGTATTTGGGTCAAATTATCTTTTTAAGCTCTCAGAGCATTTTAAAGAGAATGATCGATTGGGTATGGCTGCTGGGCAGTGCTACATCCAAAAGGACGACCAGTGGGTTTTGGAAAACCTTAGCAAAGACGACCACATTAGAGGGTCACTCAAAGCCTATAGAAAAGCCTGTTTTCTGGAAATCGGGAAGATTGCAAGATCCATTGGTTGGGACACGCTCGATGAATTGATGGCCCTATACTACGGATGGGAATTAAAAGTTGACCCTTCGCTCAAAGTCAAACACCTCAAACCAACGGGATTTAACTACAGCCGTGGTGCTGCTCGTTTGCAAGGGGTAGCTACCTATAGCATGAGACTTGGCTTGATTTTGACCTTGATCATTGGATTGAAACGGGCATGGGTCAAGCGAGAAAGCCGAATTTTTTTCAGTTACGTCAAAGGGTTTTTGGAAGCCAAAAGAAAAGGTATCTCATTCATTGTTGATCCAAAACAGGGGAGGTTCCTAAGAAATTTAAGATGGAAAGGGATTTTTTACAGCTTTAAATCAAAATAAGACACACTTAAGTATATTTGTTCTCGATGAAAAAAATGAACATACTAGTATTGGGCAGCGGAGGTAGAGAACACACCTTTTGTTGGAAACTAGCCCAAAGCAAGACGATCGATCAACTTTTTGTAGCTCCTGGCAATGCGGGTACGGCTGGCTTGGCTACCAACCTTGACATAGGTGTCAACGACTTCGATGCCCTGAAAAACGCAGTCATTCAAAACAATATCGACCTTGTGGTGGTCGGCCCTGAGGATCCATTGGTCAATGGTATTCACGATTTCTTTCTTGATGATGCACAATTAAAGAATATTCCAGTCATTGGCCCTCAAAAGCTTGGCGCAACCTTGGAGGGCAGTAAAGAATTTGCCAAGGCCTTTATGAGCAGACACAACATACCCACCGCTCAATACGGGAGTTTTACTCCCGAAAAAATAGAGGAAGGCTACGCCTTTTTGGAACAAATGAAAGCTCCTTATGTACTTAAAGCAGATGGTTTAGCCGCAGGCAAAGGAGTGCTCATTATCAATGATTTAGATACAGCAAAAAAGGAATTGTCTAATATGCTATTGGATCAAAAATTTGGAAAGGCCTCTTCCAAGGTGGTCATCGAAGAATTTTTGAGTGGGATTGAACTTTCCTGTTTTGTCTTGACCGACGGCACTACCTATGTCACCTTTCCAATGGCTAAAGATTACAAGCGCATTGGCGAGGGAGATACGGGTTTGAATACTGGAGGTATGGGAGCAGTATCCCCTGTTCCTTTTGCCGATGACAAATTTTGTAAAGCCATCCAAGAAACTATTGTTCGACCCACCATTGATGGACTTAAAAAGGATAATATTCCCTATGTTGGTTTTGTGTTTATAGGATTGATCCGCGTGGGAGATGCTCCCTATGTCATTGAGTATAACGTAAGAATGGGTGATCCAGAAACCCAGGTCGTTTTACCCAGAATCAAGAATGACTTGGCAGAGATGCTCTACGCAACAGCAAAGGGCAAGCTGGACGAGCTTGAGCTTTTGATCGAAGATCAAAGCGCTACCACTGTGGTTGCTGTATCTGGTGGATATCCCGAAGCTTACGAAAAAGGAAAAACAATAAAAGGCCTAGCTTCTTCGCCAAACAGTACGGTATTCCATGCAGGAACAAGCCTACAAGAGGGTGAAATTTTAACCAATGGGGGAAGGGTATTAGCAGTTACCTCCCTTGGGGACAATTACAAAGATGCATTGTCACAGTCCTATAAGCTATTGGAGGAAATCGGTTTTGAGGGCATGTACTATAGGAAAGATATCGGGTTCGATCTATAAAAAGGAATGCGCAGAGGGGTCTTTGTTTTCCACTCCGCTTTTGTCGAACTTTCGCAATTGCTTGATCCAAAAAACCGCTGCAATAGAACCAATCGTTATAAAGAGAAAACTCACTCCGTTGGCCAACCACCAGCTAAAAGATTCAATTTGGGTCAGCATTTGATAGGGAAGAAACAATAGATCTTCAAACAAGCTAGCAATGGTTTCGAAAAGATTTTTCATTATTAACGCTTTAATTATATTGCAAAAGTAATAAAATCGGATATGATAGTAAAGATTTTCAAGACAATTGGTCCGAGAACCTATTTTACTTCAATATTTCTCATCGTATTTGCGGTTTTGTTCTCTTTTGTCCTTGAAAATAAGGGTGCATTTCTTCTAGAGCAGTGGCCCTCCATACTGGGTAATATTATCCTAATCGTGGCTTTTATAGCAATGTTAACCTTTTTGGAAATTCAACACAAAGGAAGGAAGTTAGGCGGCGTTCACTTGATCGCTTATCCCACGACTTTTCTTTTTTTACCTACGGTTTTTGAGCTGAAAACCATTCCGGTTCTTGAGGCAATTTTATTGATCTTGGGGCAAGATGTTTTTATTAAAACCCTTCATTCCAAAAACAAAGAAAAAGGGATGCTGGATTTATCTTTAATCATATCCATTATCGTCCAACTCAATGCGTCTTTTGCGATATTTTATTTGCTTCCACTTTTAATTTTTTTCAACAGAGGAATCAAAAGCGCCAAAGACCTTTTGGCTTTATTGTTGCCCGTCTTCATCATTCCTTTTACGTTCAATGGCCTATCGGTAATTTTGCCATCCGAGACCGTCGCTCTCATCAATCCTCCAATTCAAGTCAATCAATTAAAGTATCATCTTTTATCCAGTAGCGATTGGGTCTGGTTGATCGCTCTGCTTCTTTCTGTTTTGGTTTGTGCCTTGCAGTTGCCAAGGGGACACAAAAAATTTTCCTACCCAGAATATTTTTCAGGTTTCCTTTACATGACTTTTTGGTTGATTTTTAGCATCGTATTTGGGCTATTAGGCCTTCAAATAGGGGTTGAGTTTTGGTTGATCAGTTTTATTCCGGTAGCCTATTTTTTTGGTGGTTTTCTCGAAAAAATCAAATCGGATTCATTAAGAAACATTTTGTTTACGTCTGTGTTTTTGGGGATAGTGCTCTTTAAACTATTCGATCATGGAATTATGTCTTTAGAATTGCTTTTTGGAAACGGAGAGAATTCCTAATCAAATCGTATCTTTGCACCAACGAAAACCACAGACATGAGCCAAGATTCTACCAGCCAACTTTCCATTAAAATTTTTAAAGAGAGTATTGAAAAATACCACCTTATTGATCAGGTGGATCAAGCTTTTGAAAACCCTTATCAGGCTGATTCATTGGAGTATTTACTCCATCGAAAAAATTGGATCGATACGGTTCAATGGCACTATGAAGATCTGATCAGAGACCCAGAGATTGATCCTGTTGAGGGCATGAAACTCAAAAGATTGATTGATGCTTCCAACCAAGACAGAACCGACACGGTAGAATATATCGACAGTTATTTCCTCAATCAATTCAAAGACGTAGCGGTTCAAGAGGATGCCACAGTAAATTCCGAGAGCCCAGCATGGGCTTTGGATCGATTGTCGATACTTGAATTGAAAATTTATCACATGGATGAGGAGGCAAACCGACAAGAAGCCAGTGAATCGCATCGTGAAAAATGCAACGCCAAACTACAGGTATTGCTGACTCAAAGAGAGGATTTAGGCTCATCAATTGATGATCTACTTCAGGACATTGCAAGTGGGTCAAAGTATTTGAAGGTTTACAAACAAATGAAAATGTACAATGACGAAGACACCAATCCTGTCTTGTACAAGGACAAATCCTAGCCGTTCATGAAAGACCCTCATCTGCTGTTGATTCGATTTTCCGCTTTGGGAGATATAGCCATGACAGTTCCGGTGATTCGTTGTCTTTACAAAACCTATCCTCAACTCAAAATAACTTTTGTAAGCCGACCCCTTGTCGCTCCTCTTTTTCAGGAATTTGAAAACTTTAATTTTTATCCTGTCGATCTCAAAGGACGACACAAGGGCATAAAAGGACTCTGGACTTTGTTCCAAGAACTCAAAACCATCCCTGTTTCTGCTGTTGCAGACCTGCACAGTGTTTTACGGACCCATTTTCTCAATTTGTTTTTTTCTCTTTACGGTTACAAAGTCAAGTCCATTGACAAAGGCCGAATGGAAAAAAAAGCACTCACGCGCACAAAAAACAAAAAATTTCAACCACTAACTCCGACCTGCTATCGCTATGCAGATGTTTTTAGAAAACTGGGCTTCCCCATTTCTTTTGATCAACACGAGTTTCCCCTCAAAAAAGAACTTCCCAAGCCTTTGTTGCCGCTCTTCCAGAGCAGTGAGAAAAAATGGATAGGGATTGCCCCTTTTGCCACCCATTTGGGAAAAATGTACCCCTTGGATTTGATGCAACAACTCATCCACTACTTACACAAAGACCATCAGATTTTTCTCTTTGGTGCTGGAGAAAAAGAAAAGAAACGGCTAGAGGTGTGGGAAAATGCTTACACCAATGTTTACAGTACCGTTGGAAAAATTAGTTTGAGAGAGCAGCTCGATCTTATGCCCTATTTCGACTTGATGATTTCTATGGATTCTGCCAATGGGCATATGGCCGCCAATTATGGAATCAAGGTGCTAACGCTTTGGGGGATGACACATCCCTTTTGTGGTTTTTCGCCTTTCAACCAGCCCTTAGATCACGCCCTCACTTTGGACAGAAGTCTATACCCTTTGATTCCGACATCCGTATACGGAAACCGAATTCCTGAAGGTTATCAGGATGCGTTCAGGTCTATGGAACCTAAAAAGGTGATTGAAAAAACTTTGGAATTACTAAAGCATTAATATTTTAAATATCATCGTAATCTACTGCCAAATGATTAGAGGTCGCATGCGCTTGGCAGGTTAAAATCAATCCCTCTTCGACTTCTTCATCGGTTAGGATTTGATTGGTTGCCATTTCTGCTGTTCCCGATTTGACCCTTGCGATACAGCTGGAGCAAACACCGCCTTGACAAGAATAGGGCACATCCAACTTATTTTGGAGGGCAGTATCCAACACACTTTTTCCAGCTATATTTTCGATTTTGTGCGTCAGTTCATCGTAGGTGATTTCCAACGAAACCCCTTCAGCTTTGCCTTCAATTGATACGGTATTGGTAGATGCGCTGAACAATTCGAATAGAACGGCATCTTTCTCCACCCCATTGGAGTATAAAATATCAGAAGCGGTTTCAATCATGCTTTCAGGCCCACAGAGATAGAACTTATCGGCCGAACCTTCTAAGTGCTTTAGGGCACTTTTGATCACATTGGCTTCAACACGTCCAAAGAGACTTCCTTCTACATTGGCTCGACTGAAGACCCACTGAATGGAAAGCCGTCCATTAAAGGTGTTTTCTAAATCCTTCAATTCTTGGTAAAACATTGTATCCTCCGGGGTCTTATTGCCGTAAACCAAATGAAAACGATTTTCGGGATGATCCAAAAGAGCGGTTTTTAGAATCGACATGACGGGAGTAATTCCACTTCCAGCAGCAAATCCGGCCAGCGTTTGTGCTTGACCAGAAGAAACAAATCGAAAACGACCATCGGGACTAGCCACCATTATCTGGTCTTCTTCACTTAATGATCGATTGGCATAGGTCGAAAAAACACCCTCAGGAACTTCTTTAATGCCCACTTGAAGCCCTTCAGAAGGTGCACTGCAAATGGAATAGGATCGTCTTACTGCTTTTTCGTTTATATTTGTTTCTAAAGTTAGGTATTGCCCCGCTTCAAATCGAAATCTTTCTTTTTCCGATTCTGGAACTTCAAAAGAAATCAAAACGGCATTTGGAGTATTTCGAGTGATTTTTGAAATCACTAAAGGATGCATATCCGGCATAGCTGTTTTTTTGACAAATTTATTTTAAAAATAAAGAATGACAATATCAAAATTTTGGCAACTGTCAATAAAGGCATTTTTTAGAGCACCTCAATGGGAGGTAGCCATCATTGCAAAAATCTTTATGAGCTTATTTGCTGCCTATATGTTTGCTTCTATTTTGGTCGTAGGGGTAGGGGTTTATTACATCATAGGAAAAACATTTCCCGAATATTCGACCATAGAGATCATCAATCAGGGGGTTTTCTTTATTTTTTTGATCGAGTTTATAGGCCGTTTCTTTTTTCAACATCCTCCTTCAACTCAAGTTCAATCATGGATACTATTACCGATTAAAAAGAGTAAAATCATCAACGATATGATGCTCCGCTCATTGTTCCATCCCTTTAACTTTACCCCGGGCTTATTGTATTTTCCCATTGCTGTGGTGCGGGTGATTGAAGGCGCTCCTTGGACATCATCCCTGCTTGGTTCAGCCACCTTCTTTGTTTTACTCTGATCCTGAACTATTTGATTTTATTTATTAATAAAAGCCATCGTTTTTTTATTTCGACTCTGTCCTTGGTTGCTTTGGGCATTAGTTTGGAGTTCTACACCGATTTTTCGTTCTGTAAAACTTTTGCAACCATATTGAATGGGTTGGAGCAAACCCCGATTTCATTATTAATTATAGTCGGTCTATTGGCTTTGACTTATATAGCGACTTATCAATTTTTGAAGTCACGCTTTTATTTGGACATGGGTCTGGCCAAAAAATCCGAAAAAGTCCTTCGTTTGGGATTTGCCTTTTTGGGGGGTTATGGAAGGTTGGGGGCTTTTTTAAAGAATGACCTGAGACTTATTTTGCGCAACGCAAGACCCAAACAGGTACTCCTCATCGCATTTATCTTACTTTTTTACGGGCTGCTCTTTTTCTCATCGGACATTTACAACCAAAACACGATCATATTGGTTTTTGCTTCTTTGTGTATCACGGGTGGGTTTTCAATGACCTATGGTCAACAAGTACCCTCATGGGACAGTGAGTATTACCCTTTGTTGATGACCCAAAACCTTACTTACAGAGAATATCTGGATTCCAAATGGTGGCTGATGTTTAGTTCGGTGGTTATCTCTTTGATCCTTTCAACTTTCTATTTGATTTTTGGCTGCAAAATCTATCTCTATGTCTTGTCCGGGGCCATCTATAACCTTGGGGTAGGATCAATAATCAACCTATATTCTGGAGCCTATTATAGTGTTACCATCAAACTCGACGTCAAGGCCAAGGCCTTTTCCAACACCAAGGCTTTTAATTTGACACAATTGTTGTTTACCCTACCGAAACTGGGTTAACCCCTGTTTTTTTTTATGGTGGACTTCTTTAAAGGAGGTTATACAGGATGGATCACATTGATAGTAGCCGGACTATTGGGTGTTGCCCTAAGAAAGCCCGTTCTCAACCACATTGCCAAGGTTTACCGCAATCGTAAATACAAAACCATAGAAGCATTTTCAAAAAACTAAGCTTATGATTACCATTGAAAATCTCTCCAAAAAATATGAAAATAAGGAAGTCCTTAATATTGATCAATTAAGCATTAAAAAGGGAGAAAGGTTTGGCCTGGTGGGGAATAATGGTGCTGGAAAAACAACCCTTTTTAATTTGATTTTGGATTTGGTCAAGCCCAACACTGGACAAGTCCTCAACAATAATGTTCCCGTTCACTTAAGTGACGATTGGAAACAACATACTGCTGCTTTTATCGATGAGGGATTTCTGATCGGCTATCTCACACCTGAGGAATACTTCTATTTCGTTGGGGAACTCAGAGGGCTCAATCCATCTCAGGTGGACAATTGGTTGGAAGAGTTTGAAGCTTTCTTTAATGGAGAAGTTTTGGGGCAAAAGAAATACATACGAAACCTTTCCAAAGGGAACCAGAAAAAAGTGGGCTTGGTGGCCACTTTTATGGGCAATCCAGAATGTGTGATTTTGGATGAGCCTTTCGCCAATCTCGATCCCAGTTCTCAAATTCGCTTTAAGGAAATTGTCAAAAAGCAAATTGAAAATCGCACCACTACTTTTTTAATTTCCAGCCATGATTTAAATCATGTGACCGAGGTTTGTGAAAGGATCGTCTTACTCGAAAAAGGATTGCCCATAAAAGACTTGACAACCGATTCAGACACCTTTACTCAGCTGGAGTCATATTTTAAGGACTAACTATACTAAAACCTGGCTTTTTCAGTTATATAATTAAACTTTTTCCTTTGATAAAAGTGAAGCATTTTTTAGCATTAGCAATAGGCACCATTTTTTTGATGTGGAGTTGTTCTACCCAAAAAAACAAAATGCTTAACCGAGGATATCATTCCCTCAACACCAAATACAATGTTCTATTTAACGGAAAAGAGGCATTCAATGTAGGGCAATCCATTTTGGAGCAAGCCTATGATGACAATTTTTTCGAGTTTTTAGAGGTGGAGCCGATCGCCCTCAACGGGGAGCGCATGGATCAAACGACAGTTGTGCCCGGTTTTGACCGAGCAGAGGAAAAAGCCGTAAAAGCCATCCAAAAGCATTCCATGAACATCAATGGCATCCAGCGCAACAACAAAATCGATGAAGCCTATTTACTTTTGGGCAAAGCCCGATATTATGACCGACGTTTTTTCCCCGCCATGGAAGCCTTTAATTATTTATTGGAAAATTATGCCGATAGTAAAACTTATGTCGAAGGGAGAATTTGGCGAGAAAAAACCAATATTAGATTAAGAAACAACGAGTTGGCCATCAAAAATCTTAGAAGTTTGGCCCGATCCATCACCCCTAGTAGTAGGTTTCACAGCCCAGCCAATGCTGCTATTTCACAAGCCTTTATCAACACCAAACAACTCGATTCTGCGCTTTATTATATCAGGAACGCCGCCCTGACCGCCAAAAACAACCGCGACAAAGGACGATACTACTTTCTGACGGGTCAGCTCTATGAAAGCATCAAAAAACCCGATTCTGCGCTTTGGGCTTTTGAACAAGTGGTTGGGCTTAAAAGAAGAACCCCCCGAAAATACTGGATCAATGCCCAGATCAAAAGACTTCAAATCAGAAGCATTCGCGACAGCTTGGATCCCATGGATTCCTATGAAAAACTCGCCAAAAATTATGAAAACTATATTTTTGACCACTGGATCAATCGCGCCATAGGCATTCACTATTTTCAGCAAAAACAAGACAGTTTAGGGGAACACTATCTCAGCCAATCCTTAAAATCTGAAAACCTCGATTTGCCAACCAAACAGGCCAATTACAGGGATCTGGCCAATTTCAATTTTGCCGGAGGCAAATATCTTGTTACGGGGGCTTACCTTGACAGCCTCCTTAATACACTCCCCGAAGAAACACTAATCAAGAGAAGGACTCAAAGAGAAAGAGACAATCTCGATGGTGTAATCAAATACGAAAACATAGCCCAAACCACAGACAGCTTGATTTACCTCAGCTCTTTGATCAAAGAGGCTCAAATCGAATACTTCCAAAAATACATTGAAGAAAAAGCGTCCAAAGCATTGGCAAAAGTTGCCACGGAAGAAAAAGGAATATTCCCTTTTTTTAGCAAAGGTGCTCAGGCCAACACCTTTTATTTTTACAATCCTAAGTTGGTGGTTCAAGGTCAACAAAAATTCCTCTCTACCTGGGGCGACCGTCCCAATTCCGACAATTGGGCGATTGCATCGGCCATCAGTTCGATGGGCGAACAGAGAGAAGGAATCCAAGAAGAGGAACAGTCAAAAAACGAAACTTTTTTTGTGGAAAAACCACAAAATTATGTCGATGCATTGCCTCAGACCAAAGCAGAAATTGACAGCATCAAAAAGTTGAACCAGAATGCTTATTTGCAGTTGGGGATGATTTATAAAGAGAGTTTTAAAAACTACGCTTTGGCTCAAGACCGATTGGAGCATTTGATTCGACTCAATCCTCCCAGCGAAATTGCGGCTCCGGCACTCTATCATCTCTACAAGATTAACCAAAACGGATTGCCTCAAAAAGCCAAGTTGTATTTTGATCAAATTGTTGCCAACCATCCAGAATCCGCCTATGCCAAAATTCTTACCAATCCAGAAGAATTTGGACAATCCGACTTTCAAACCCCTGAAAATATTTACCAAAGCTTGTTTAAAATCTACCAAAAAGGGGATTTTGATCAATTTGAAGAGAAAGCAGAATCGTTTCGTGTGTTGCTCAGTGGAACGATTGTCCAGCCAAAATATGATCTGTTGATGGCCAATTTTGAGGGCAGGCTCAAAGGACGACAGCAGTGGGAAAAGGCATTGAAAAGCATCGCACTTAAATATCCCGAATCCCCAGAAGCTATCAAAGCCCAAGAAATGATGGAGCGAATCAAAGGAACAGACTCCATTGCAAACAATAAGAAAATCTATCTTAACTATAAATGGATTTTTACCTTCGAAGTCAAGGATACGGCTTCAATAAAAAAGATCAGAAGCAAGCTCCAAGAGGCTTTGGAAGAAACCCCCAACACCCGGTGGTTTTTGTCAGAAGACCGATTTGACCAAGATCAAACCTATCTGGTTTTGCACGGAATTCGAAACAGACGAAAGCTCAACGATTGGAAAAAGAGGTTTGACGGAGCCGAAAATGAAATTTTAAGTACAAATAATTTCGTAATTTTATCGGCCGATTATAAGAAAATACTATTAGACAAAATTAAACATACTAATGAAAAACAATGATATTAACGGCCATTATAGTCGTATAGAAAGTTCCACCAAAGTAAAGGGAGAAATAATGTCTGAGGGAGATTTCAGAATAGATGGAACCCTCGAGGGATCGATAAAAACCAAAGGTAAAGTCGTTGTGGGTAAGGAAGGCAGTGTAAAAGGAGCCGTGAGTTGCTCTAGTGCCGATGTTGAGGGAAAAATTAACGGTAACCTGTTCGTGTCCCAAACGCTTAATCTCCGATCGACAAGCCTCATTGATGGAGATGTTGTAATTGGGAAATTGATTGTAGAATCTGGCGCTACTTTCAACGCCACTTGCTCTATGAACAAAGAGGGTAAAAAGGCGGACTTTAAAGTGGTAAAAAAACCCGATGACACCCATGAAAAAACAGCCTAGAAATTGGCTGATCTTTTCCGGACTTGCTTTTCAAATAGGTACAGTCATGTACATTATGATTTATTTGGGGGGGTGGATACAAGAAAAATGGGAGATCTCCTCCAAATGGCCAACACTAGTCACCTCATCCATAGGATTGATTTTGGTGTTACTCATCATCATCAAACAAGGCAACAGAAGCTGAATCGGTGATTTCTACTTTTCTCAAGTTTTCCGCTAAGCTATTCCTATTGATGACAGGACTGTTTTGGCTTCATACTTTTGCCATCAACCCAATGGGATTTACGGTTCAAGAGGAACTTTTAAAGGCTTGTTATCTCTTCAATACATTGATTGCACTGGTATTTCTTCTTTTGCTTCTTTTTGTATCAAAACAGGATCCCTCGATTTTGGGATGGGTTTTTCTCCTTACCAGTGGACTGAAGTTTTTGCTTTTTTTTACATTGATATATCCTGGTTTTCAAGCCGATGTGCTGTCACCAAAGCAAGAATTCCTCACTTTTTTCATTCCTTATGCTGCTGCCATGACCCTTGAAATCTATCAATTGATAAAAATTTTAAATCGGGAGTAATAGCCTTTTTTATAACCCAAGAAAATAAATTTTAAAACTATTTTATTTAAAAGCCGAAAGACTTACATTTGCACCTCAATTAAACTATAAGTTTAGTGGACATTATGCCGAAAGGACTATACCTATATTTAGCAATTTTTTTTCTGACTTCATTCAGTACGCTAAACGCAAAAGAATCCAATGCAAAGGAAGCGGAATCAACTGGCGATCTCAAGACTGAAATAAAGGCCTATATTCTCCATCACCTGGAAGACTCGCATGACTTCAACCTCCTTTCCTACAAAGACAAAACGACCAAAGAGAAAGTTTACATTGGCATGCCATTACCGGTCATCCTTTGGGACGATGGACTGAAGATTTTTTCTTCCTCCAAGCTCAAGCATGGTAAAGAGGTGGTGCAATTTGGAGACACTCATTACAAACTCTATCACGGGAAAATATATAAAACTGACGCTCAGGGAACCATCACCTATGACGACCACGATCACCCCACCAACATCAAGCCGATTGATTTTTCGATTACCAAAAACGTAATTTCCATCTTATTTACGGCGCTATTGATGTTTGTGCTTTTCAGAGGATTGGCACAATCCTATCAGAAAAATGGCATGATCGCTTCAGGAATGGGACGCTTTTTGGAACCCATCGTCCTTTATGTTAGAGATGAAATCGCCATCCCCAACATTGGCGAAAAACACCACAGGAGATTTATGGGCTATTTGTTGACCCTATTCTTCTTTATTTGGTTTTTAAACCTTTTGGGATTAACCCCCTTAGGGATTAATGTAACTGGAAATATTGCCATCACATTTTGTTTGGCAATGATCACCTTTGTCATTACGACTTTGGTAGGAAAAAAATATTATTGGAAGCACATCTTTTGGATGCCAGGTGTGCCATGGCCTATGAAAATCATTTTGGCTCCCATCGAACTTTTAGGGATGATCATCAAACCTTTCTCATTGATGATTCGATTATATGCCAATATATCGGCAGGACACATTGTATTGATGAGTTTGATCGCCCTTATTTTCATTTTCAAAAACTGGATTGGATCTAGCCTCTCATTTATATTGGCTTTTTCCATCTCCATCATCGAAATTCTGGTGGCCCTTTTACAGGCCTATATTTTTACGGTATTGTCGGCCCTGTATTTTGGCTTTGCTGTTGAGGAACACGATGAAAACGACGATCATTAAGAAAGTATGTATAATTTAAATAAATATTAATTATGGAAATTCCAGCAATAGTAGGAGCAGGTTTAGTAGTAATCGGAGTAGGGATCGGTATTGGATCCATCGGAAGAGGTGCCATGGAGGCCATCGGACGTCAACCAGATGCTACTGGAAAAATTCAAACAGTAATGCTTATAGCAGCAGCCCTCGTCGAAGGAATCGGTTTCGCCGCATTGTTTGCCGTTTAATAAGTATGGTTTATCAACCCATAGATTGGGTTAAAATCTTTTAAGGATGGAAAAATTAATCAATGAATTCTCATTTGGTCTGTTTTTTTGGCAGTTCCTCATTTTTATAGGGCTAATCTTACTTCTTAGGAAGTTTGCTTGGAAACCTATTTTGGATGCTGTCAACGAAAGAGAAACGTCTATTAAGGATGCTTTGAATTCGGCTGAGGAGGCCAAAAAAGAAATGGCTTTCATACAAGAAGACAACCAAAAAGTTCTAAAAGAAGCCCGAGCCGAGCGAGAAGCCCTTTTAAAAGACGCTCGTTCTAACGGTGCCGATATTGTTGTCCAAGCCAAAGCTGAGGCCAAGGCCGAAGCCGATAAAATCATCGCTCAGGCACAAGAATCCATTCAAAATGAAAAACGTGCTGCAATTACCGAGCTCAAAAATCAGGTAGCACAAATCTCATTGGACATTGCCGAAAAGGTTATTGATTCCGAATTGGACAGCAAAGAAAAACAATCCAAATTGGTCAATCAACTCATCAAAGACGCTTCTTTATAAATAGACTATGAAAGCAGGAAGAGCTTCAATCAGATACGCTAAGGCACTTTTGGTATTCGCTATAGAAAGCCAAAAGGAAAAAGCCGTTGTTGAAGAGATGCAAAACATTCTTTCCGTCGTGGAAAGCAGTCCCGAATTGGACGATGCATTAAACAGCCCTGTTTTACCCAGTTCACAAAAAAGAAGAATTATTGATGGAATCTTTCCCAAAGCATCCAAAATTGTTCAAAGCCTTTTTGATTTACTATCCCAAAATGGTCGAGAGGGTATTCTTGGCGGAGTAGCTCATCACTACATTGAACTCTTCGACAAAAATCAAGGAAAAGTTGCCGCAACCGTTACCACTGCAGTCCCTCTGAGCGCAGATTTGGAAAAAGAGGTGCTCAAAAAGGCCGCCACCTTGACCCCTTTAAAAATAGAACTCAAAAATATCGTAGATCCCACCATCAAAGGAGGATTCATTCTTAGGGTTGGAGATTTACAGTACAACGCCAGCATAGCGGATCGCTTGGAAGCGTTAAAAAGAGAATTGATTACATCCTAATACTGAAAAATAAAAAAAATGGCAGACGTAAAGCCCGCTGAAGTTTCAGCAATATTAAAAAATCAATTGGCAGGATTCGAAGCCACCGCTTCTCTTGACGAAGTGGGAACTGTTCTCCAAGTAGGAGACGGTATTGCCAGAGTATATGGTCTTACCCATGCTGAGTATGGCGAACTGGTTACTTTCGAAAATGGAATAGACGGAATGGTCTTGAACCTTGAAGAAGACAATGTTGGGGTTGTATTATTAGGACCCTCCAAAGAAATCAAAGAAGGAAATACCGTAAAGCGTACCAAAAAAATCGCTTCCATCAACGTAGGAGAAGGTATTGTCGGACGTGTGGTTGACACTTTGGGAACTCCCATCGACGGAAAAGGCCCCATAGCGGGAGAAACCTTCCAAATGCCATTGGAGCGTAAAGCCCCTGGAGTAATCTTTAGACAACCCGTAAACGAACCCTTACAGACGGGGATCAAGTCTATCGATGCCATGATTCCTGTAGGGAGAGGGCAGAGGGAATTGGTTATTGGTGACCGTCAGACCGGGAAAACCACGGTTTGTATTGATACCATCCTCAATCAAAAAGAATTTTATGACGCAGGGGAACCTGTTTATTGTATCTATGTTGCTGTAGGGCAAAAAGCTTCTACTGTAGCTGGAATTGCAAAAATATTAGAAGACAAAGGCGCTTTGGATTACACTACCATAGTAGCCGCCAATGCTTCCGACCCAGCTCCCATGCAGGTTTACGCTCCCTTTGCCGGAGCCGCCATTGGAGAATATTTTAGAGATACGGGTCGTCCGGCCTTGATCATCTATGATGATTTGTCCAAACAAGCGGTCGCCTACCGTGAGGTATCCCTATTGCTTCGTCGTCCTCCAGGGCGTGAGGCCTACCCTGGGGATGTATTCTACCTTCACTCCAGATTGCTGGAGCGTGCGGCAAAAGTCATTGCCGATGACGATATTGCCAAGGGAATGAACGACCTTCCCGAATCCCTTAAAGACAAGGTAAAAGGAGGAGGTTCGCTTACGGCATTACCCATTATTGAGACACAAGCAGGAGACGTTTCTGCCTATATTCCAACCAACGTAATTTCCATTACCGATGGACAGATATTCTTAGAGTCTGACCTCTTCAACTCCGGGGTACGTCCTGCGATCAACGTGGGAATTTCCGTTTCTAGGGTAGGAGGATCGGCACAGATCAAATCCATGAAAAAAGTGGCGGGAACACTAAAACTCGATCAAGCCCAATTCCGTGAATTGGAAGCCTTTGCCAAGTTTGGTTCCGATCTTGATGCCGCAACTTTGAACGTTATTGAGAAAGGACGTCGAAATGTTGAAATTCTCAAGCAAGCTCAAAACGATCCCTTTACCGTAGAGGAGCAAGTTGCCATCATCTATGCTGGATCCAAAAACCTTTTGAGAAATGTTCCCGTAGAAAAGGTCAAGGAGTTTGAAACGGCCTTTTTATCGACGCTCAAAAAGAAACACAAAAAAGTATTGGGCGAGCTTAAGGCTGGGAAGTTGACCGACAATGTCCTTGACACTCTCAATTCCGTAGCTCAAGAAACCTCCAAAGCATTTGAGTAAATGGCCAATCTAAAAGAAATACGAAATCGTATTGCCTCGGTCTCTTCGACCATGCAGATTACCAGTGCCATGAAAATGGTATCGGCTGCCAAGTTGAAGAAAGCCCAAGATGCCATTACCGCCATGCGGCCCTATGCCAACAAGCTGACGGAACTCATCCAAAATCTTAGCGGAAGCTTAGATGGGGAAGGGCAAAATCCATATACTGCCCAGCGCGCTGAGGAGAAAATCCTCATCATTGCCGTTACTTCCAACAGAGGATTGTGTGGAGCATTTAATACCAATATTATCAAGGAAACCTTGAGGTTGGCTAAGGAAGATTTTGCTGGCAAAACTGTTGAGGTGATGGGAATTGGCAAAAAAGGAGGGGACATCCTTTCCAAAACACTACCCGTCTACAGCCGTCACGATGCCATCTATGATGATCTCAATTTTGGTAATACATCAGCCGTAGCCCTAAAGGCTATGGAAGCTTTTGCCGAAGGCCAATATGACAAAGTTATGGTGGTTTATAACCGCTTTAAAAATGCAGCGACACAGATCGTTACCACCGAACAGTTCCTCCCCATAGTTGCTGAGGAAGACACGGCAAAACAATCCTCAGCAGACTACATTTATGAGCCTTCTCAATCGGCCATTATTGACGAATTGTTGCCTAAGTCACTCAAAATGCAGCTCTTTAAAGCCGTCAGAGATTCCTTTGCTAGTGAACACGGCGCCCGTATGACGGCCATGCACAAGGCCACCGACAATGCTACCGAACTGAGGGATCAACTCAAACTCACCTACAACAAAGCACGACAAGCAGCCATCACCAACGAGATTCTCGAAATTGTGGGTGGGGCAGAGGCCTTGAACAACTAATCAGCCGTTTACAATTCACGAATAGCCCCTTTATAGAAAAGGGGCTTTTTTTGTATATTGATTTTCCTAAATCTTTAAAAATGAAAAACCTACCCAAGTTGATTAATCTGTTGGCAGGTGTCGTTCTATTTACGGCCAACATTATTCCCCTTGCCAGTCCAGAATTGATTTACCACCAAGCCTATCAAATTGAGTTTACGACCCCACAAAGTTACACCGTACTCAGAACCTTGTCCATTGTATTGGCGGTAATGGGATTTCTTTGGATTTGGATTGCCATCAAAACCACCCATCAAATACAGTTACTAAAAGCAACCTTTGTATTGGTTTCTGCCTTTGTCCTCGGTCGAGTAGTTGGACTATTAGTGGACGGTTTTGATCAGTATTTAACCTATTACGAGCTGGGTTTTGAATTCCTGAGTTGGTTGGTTGTTCTTGTGGTACTCCTTAAGAATAGAACCTAAACGGAACACACCTTCTTTGGGCTTATAATAGAGCTTTGAGACGTTATACAAAGAATTTTTTAATACTTTTAAGAAAAACCTTTTCAAATGGGATCAATTTCTAACACAACTGAACGCATCCGATCCATAGATGCTCTTCGAGGTTTTGACATGCTGATGATCGTATTGGCGGATCAGTTTTTCTCTAAACTTCATAAAGGTTCTGGCTCCGAGTTTACAGCGGCTTTGGCCCAACAATTTTCCCACCCGGAGTGGTTGGGATTTCAGTTTTACGACATCATCATGCCGCTGTTTTTATTTGTCGTGGGGGTTGTAATCCCTTTTTCAATTTCAAAATACACCCAAGATTCCACCAGCAAAAAACCTCTTTTCCTAAAGCTTTTGAGAAGATTCTTTTTACTTTTTTTACTCGGCTGGATAGTCCAAGGCAATCTGTTGGATTTTGACCTTTCTACATTCAAAATTTTTAGTAATACCTTGCAAGCCATCGCCGTAGGTTATGTTTTTACCGCCATTGCTTATGTTTATTTAAAACCAACCCAAAGGCAGTTATTTTTTGTGGGCTGTTTGGTGGCATATGCTTTGCTGTTGACCTTGCCCAATGTTCCTGGAATTGGAAGAAGTACCCTTGTTCCCGATGCAAATTTCGCCCTCTATTTCGATCATTTGATTTTTGGGTCTTTTGACGACGGCACTCAATACACCTGGTTTTTGTCCGGTTTGGGCTTTACTGCCACCACCCTTTCTGGTCTCTTCGCAGGAACCCTTATAAAAAATCTAAAAGACAAAACAAAGGTCGTCAAAACCCTGCTCACCTACGGAACAATTGCCTTGTCGCTAGGTCTTTTTATTAATATCTGGCACCCCATCGTTAAAAAATTATGGTCTTCCTCTTTTGTCTTGTTTTCCTCGGGAATTTGTTATTTCCTGATGGCTGTTTTTTATTGGATTATAGATGTCAAACAAAAGTATAAATGGGCTTTTTTTCTCAAAGTAATTGGAATGAATGCCATTACAGCCTATGTAATTACTCACGTTTTTCCATTTCCCAAGATTGCCGGATTTGTCCTCTATGGTTTAGCACCCTATACTGGAAACTATTACGAACTGATCACTGTCATCGGAGGGTTTGCATTGCTCTATCTATTGCTCTGGTACATGTACAAAAACAAAACATTCATCAAGGTTTAACAGACCTGGAGGGGTTTCTTGACAGCGATTTTCAAATACAATTTTAATTTAAAAGAGGTATGGAAGACATAAAATCAAAGATTAAAATCAAGTTGGCACTCGTCATAGGCCTGTTTTCTTTTGGTATATGCCTTGCCCAGGAACTAGAATTCACAAATCTTTTCCCCCAAAAAAAAGGAGTCGCCTGTTATAGAATCCCCTCCATTGCCACCGCACCCAATGGCGACCTCATTACTGCCATCGACGAAAGAATTCCTTCCTGTGCCGATCTAAGAGACAACAATGACATCAATATTGTAAGCAGGAGAAGTAGCGACAATGGCAAAAGCTGGACGCCCATCGAAAGGCTTGTAGATTACCCACTGGGACAATCGGCCTCCGACCCCTCCATGATCGTTGATCGGATGACCAACACCATTTTTATGTTTTTTAACTATATGGATCTGGAGCACGAACGGCAAATCTATTATCTCAAGTACATCAAAAGCGAGGACAACGGCAAAAGTTGGTCGGAACCAGTGGATATCACCAATCAAATCACGCCTCCTCAATGGCATAAAGATTTTAAATTCATTACTTCCGGAAGGGGGATTCAAACCCGAAGGGGAACTTTGCTCCACACGCTGGTCAATCTCGATCACGGACTACATCTTTATAAAAGTGATGACCATGGCAACAGTTGGCAATGGATCGATACCCCTTTGATTCCTGGTGACGAATCTAAAGTGGTGGAACTCAGCGATGGAAGCTGGATGGTCAATTGCAGACTCAACAAAAAAGGTTACCGACAAATTTACATTTCCAAAGACGAGGGAAAGACATGGGACTCTCGTGCGGATTATAGCCTTGTCGATCCCGGATGTAATGCGGGAATCATTCGATTTCCAAAAAAAAATATTTTATTATTTGTCAACGCCAAGCACAAAACTCTTAGAAAAAATCTTGCATTGAGCATCAGTAAAGACAATGGAAAAACTTGGTCGGCTGAAAAAACCATTTACAAAGGACCCGCCGCCTACTCTGCCCTTAGCTTGCTAGAAAACGGAGACTTGGCGGTTTTTTTCGAAAAGGACGATTACACCCAAAACAGTTTTGTTCGCATTCCTAAGGATCAGATTTTGTCCCTATTGGAATAGCACTTGCCCTTGTTTAGATCACTATTTGTGTTCACCCAAGTTAGTTGATCAGCGATTATCATAAAAAAAGATTAACTAAAAGGGGAGAGGCCTAGGATTCAGGGTGCTTTTTGTATTTTTGAAGAAATTGAGAAAATGATAGAAATTCCTGTTGTGTTTACTGGAAAAGGCGAATTGCCGGAGCATGCCACTCCGCTTTCGGCGGGGATGGATTTGAGAGCTCACATTGAGCAATCCATTACCTTGAAATCGCTGGAGCGCAAAATCATTCCAACAGGCCTATCCCTAGCTTTGCCAAAGGGTTATGAGGCTCAGGTGAGGCCCCGAAGTGGATTGGCCGCCAAACATGGCATTACGGTTCTCAATGCTCCTGGTACCATCGATGCCGATTATCGCGGAGACATTGGCGTAATATTGGTCAACCTTTCCCAAGAACCCTTTACCATCGTTCCACAGGACAGAATCGCACAGTTGGTCGTCGCCCAATACAGCACCGTTAAGTGGAAGCCGATTAGTAGTCTTCCTGAGTCCGAAAGAGGCAGTGGAGGTTTTGGCAGTACCGGAAAAAAATAATATAAAGTAATTGTTTAAAACATAATATATAAAATATTGAAAATCATTGTTCCCATGGCCGGAAGAGGCTCTAGACTAAGACCCCACAGCCTTACGGTTCCCAAACCTATGTTGCCCGTAGCAGGATCGCCCATAGTGGCCCAACTGGTCAACGAAATTGCCAGAGTGGTGAACCAACCCATAGAAGAAGTTGCCTATATTCTCGGGGATCCCGCTTTTTTTGGTCCTGCCATAGAAGAAGAACTGAAACAAGTAGCAAAAGATCTGGGCGCCAAAGCCACTATTTACCGTCAATTGGAACCTTTGGGAACCGGTCATGCGGTGATGTGTGCCGCCGATTCTTTGTCCGGGCCCATCATAGTGGCCTATGCCGATACCCTTATCCGTACCGACCTTTCCCTTGATCCCGCTGTAGACGGGATGATATGGGTCAAAAAAGTGGAAAATCCCAAAGCCTATGGCGTTGTCAAAATGAATGATGCCAACCACATTACCGCCTTGGTCGAAAAGCCACAGGAGTTTGTATCCGATTTGGCGGTAATTGGAATATATTACTTTAAAGAAGGAGAAACGATCAAAGCTGAGTTGGAAAAAACGATGGCGCAACCAAGAGCCGAAGGAGAGGAATTTCTCTTAAACGATGGTATATTGGCCATGATGGAAAAAGGTGCGGTCTTTACCCCTGGAGCCGTCAAAGAGTGGATGGACTGTGGCAATCCCAAAATCACCCTAGAAACCAATACCAAAATGTTGGACATACTCACAGCCGAAGGCAATAAATTGGTCACAGATGATGTTGTACTAGAGAACAGCAAGATCATCCCTCCTTGTTATATTGGTTCGGGGGTGGTATTAAAAAACGCTACGGTGGGCCCTCACACTGCGGTGGGAGAAGGAACCCAAATCGAAAATAGCACTTTGAGCAACAGTTTGGTACAAAAACATACAATTATACAAAATGCCCAGCTCCATGGAGCCATGATCGGCAATCATGTCAAATTCGATGGTGCATTTGATTTTGTATCCATTGGTGATTATTCAGAATTATCAAAGTGATGAAACACAAGCAAAATCAAGCCTATTTTATCCCCCTTCTTTTGTTGGGCTGGCTACTGTTGTTTGCGGCTTGTAAGTCGACTGTTGTTCCTTCTAGTCGAACTCCCATAAAAGACATTGAGACCAAGGAATTGACCCAATCCATTGCCAAAAATCAATTGGAATATAAAAAATTTCGTTCGCGTGTAAAAACCACCTACGACAATGGCAAGCGCAAACAACAGATCATCATCAATCTGAGGATAGAAAAATCGAAGTCCATATGGATGAGTGCCAATATGATTGTGCCCATTGCCAAATTATTGGTGACCCCCGACAAGGTTTCTTTTTATGAAAAATTTCAAAAAACCTTTTTTGAGGGAGATGTTTCTTTTATCAATCAACAATTCGACACCCGTTTTGAATTTAAAGATTTGCAAAACCTTTTGATGGGTCTTCCTTTGACCAATATCAACAGAGGTCGTTGGGAAAGCATTTCCCATCCCAAATATTATATTTTGACCCCAAAGTCAGACAAGTTGCGGTTCCGACCTACTTTCTTTTTTGATCCTAACAATTTTCTGTTACTCGAACAGCGTTTTATGGTGCCAGGGACGCAACAGTCTCTGACCATCAAGTACCTCAATCATCAAAAACTGGAAGGGGAGTTTATTCCCGGGGAGGTTCAAATTTCACTTTTTGACGGCAGAGATTTGACAAGAATCAACTTGGAATACACCCGTGCCGATTTCCCCGACCGTTTGAGTATTCCCTTCGATATTCCCACAGGCTACCAACCAATAGAAATGTGATGTATCGCATACGACAGCTCAGTGTGGTTTTTTTTCTTCTCTCGGCATCCTTGGGGATGGCCCAGTCCAACTCTGCTCGTCAGAAAACGCTGGAAAACCAAAAAAAGCGGCTTCAAGCAGAGATCAAACAGATCAACAGCCTTCTTTTTAAGAACACCAGAAAGGAAAAGTCCCTGCTTTCTCAGGTAGAAGACCTCAATGTCAAAATATCTGTTAGAAGTGATCTGGTCAAAGTCAACAATCAGCAGGCCAATCTTTTGACCCAACAAATCAATGTCAATCAAAGAAACATCACCGATCTCAGAAAAGAGTTGGAAACACTCAAGAAAGATTATGCGGAGATGATCCAAAAATCCTATAAGAGCAAATCTTCCCAAAATCGTTTGATGTTTTTGTTTTCCTCCGAGGATTTTTTACAGGCCTACAAGCGGGTTCAATACATGAAGCAGTATGCCAACTTCAGAAAAAAACAAGGGGAGGAGATCGCAGAAAAAACCAAAACACTTCAATCTCTCAACAAAACCCTGTTGGAGCAAAAAGCTCAAAAAGATGCTTTGGTGATAGAGAATCGAAAGGCGCAACAGCAATTGCAGCAGGAACGCAAATCACAGCAAAGATTGATCAGTGGGCTAAAAAGCAAATCACGGTCCTTGGCGAGTGAAATCAAACAAAAGCAACGCAAAGCGGCAGCAATTGATCGTGAAATCGAACGGTTGATTCGCGAGGCCATAGCCGCCTCTAACAAAGCGGCGGGAAAAAAATCTAAAAACGCTTTTGCCCTGACCCCAGAGGCCAAGTTATTGGCCGCCAATTTTGTAGCCAACAAAGGCAAACTGCCTTGGCCCGTAGAAAAGGGAATCGTCGTCCAACGTTTTGGAACTCAACCCCATCCTGTGGTCAAGACCACTATGATCAAAAGTAATGGGGTGACCATTGCGACCTCGCCCAGGGCAGAAGCCCGTGCCGTTTTTGAAGGGGAAGTAATGACCATCCTCAGTTTTAAGGGCAGTAATCCCACCATATTGATCAAGCATGGGAATTTTATTACTACCTACAAAAACCTAGGTAGGGTATATGTAAAAAAGGGGGATAAGGTAAAGGCCAAACAAACCATAGGAGAAATATTTACCCATCCACAAACGGGCAAAACCACCCTACAATTCAGTGTATTCAGCAATTCAACGCCACAAAATCCAAAAAGTTGGATCTATAGGATGTAGCCTATTGCTCTTCCAAGTACCAAGCCTCTTCTTTGAGGGCGTAGCGGATGTAATTGTGCAAATTCAAAGCTTCACGCTTGGAGTCGAATCGTCCGTAGGCCACTCGGTGAAGGCCTTCGGGATTGACTTCTGTAAAAGCGGCATCAAAACCTTCGGCTTGTAATTGCGCCAGTTTCTTTTCGGCATTTTCCATAGACCGATAGGATCCAGCAATGACACTATAATAGGTTTGAGCCAATGGAGCGTCTTCGATGACTTCGGGATTGGCCTTTAGGGTCAGATCCACTTCAGACAATGTGCCGAGGTTAAAAGTCGCCTTTTGAACGTTGCTTTTGATTTTCTTTTGTGCCATCTCAGTAGCCTTGGCTTTTTCATCAGCAATGTATTGATTGCCGAAATAATAGCCTGCGCCGATTAGAGAAATTCCAATCACCCCGATAATGGCATATCGCATGATCGGAGAGCGTTTGTTTTCGTTTTCTGCTGGGGTAAACATCAAGTCGTCTTTGTTTTCATTTTCCATAATGGGAAAGGGTTTAGGTTTTTCTGTTACAAGGGGTGGGGAAAAGATTGATTGTCTAATAAAATTACTGAGTCCATAGGAGTTCAGGTCAAAATTAATTGCTCCAAACGGAGAGAAATTAATTTTCTTTTGCGGGCTGAGGCGCATTTCGCCTATGCCTGCAAAAGTCAAATGCTGGGTGTGCAGACGTTGTTTCCATACGATTACCTCTTTTTCAATTTTTCTTAAGGCTTGTTCATAGGAGACACTTTCTTTTTGAGCCATATATTGGGCCAGTATGCCATCGTTGCTTTTCAGAAGATGGTTAAAACTCACTTCTTTACGAGGGGGCGAAAAAAGCCCAGAGTCCGGTTGGATCAATACATCGATCGTCCGGGTGAGAAAAGCACCAAAATTGGGCACTGTAACACACTCGTGTTGGTAAAGCAACTCCTTGATGTACTGTTGCAACTGCATACTCAAATATAGTAATAATTACTGCTTTTAATAACGATGAATATTGATGTTAGTATATTTGAGGGCACCAAATTTTTAATTTTTGCTTATGAACCGCCTACAAGCCTGCCTTTTCCTACGTTTTATCCCTGGTTTGGGAAACATCCGATCCAGAAGGTTATGGGAGTTTTCAGAAAGTCCAGAAGACATTTTTGAGCGATCGATAGAGGATTTCCAGAGCCTTGAAGGCATAGGCACCGTTCATCTTAAGCACCTCAAAGGTTGGAAAAAGCATTCCGATCATGTACAAAAAGCAGAAGAAAACCTCCATAAAAACAACATTAAAACCCTTTTTTTGGGAGATTCCGATTATCCCAATACCCTTGCTTTTTGTCCCGACGCGCCCTTGGTTTTGTTTTACAAGGGAAATTTCAACTTTGCCCAACGCAAGTGCATCAGCATCGTTGGTACCCGATCAGGCGATTCCAAGGGGGAAAAGCTTTGTCGTGAGTTGGTGGCAGGACTTAAGGAGTTTGATCCTATCATCATATCTGGTTTTGCACGGGGCATTGACATCATTGCTCACGACCAGGCTTTAAAATCCGATTTGACCACTATTGCTTGTATGGCCCACGGACTGGATCAAGTTTATCCCCCCGAACACCGGGTTTTTTCCGACAGAATCGAGCAAGAAGGAGGGTTTATTTCTGAATTTACCACCGAGGAAAAGTTTGACCGAAAACACTTTCTTATTCGCAACCGTATCATTGCGGGTTTGTCGCACGCCACAGTGGTCATTCAGTCCCAATCCGAAGGAGGAAGTATGATTACAGCCAACTTTGCCCACCAATATCATCGGGAGCTTTTTGCCTTTCCCGGCGAAGTGGGCAATTCTCTTCATGAAGGTTGCCACGATTTGATCCGCACCCAAAAAGCCCAATTGATTACCTCTGCTGAGGAACTCATCAAAGGGGTGGGTTGGCAAAGGCACCCAGAGAAAAAGGGCATTCAAAAAAAGTTATTTGTCGAACTCGATGGTGAAGAAAAAGCCATCTTTGAGTGTCTGAAAGACGTAGCCCATGAAAGCTTGGACAACATTGCCTTACAGACCCAAATTTCGGTGGGCAAAACCGCTACACTACTTCTAAAACTGGAAACGAAAGGTTGTGTTAACCCTTTACCGGGCAAGTTTTTTGAATGGGTCTAGAATCCTAGCTTTCGCCTGACCCTGTGCAGCACCTCGTCGGCAATTTTACTGGCTTTTACCGCTCCTTTGGCCAAGGCCACCTCAACCTCTTCGGGATGTTCTTGGTAGTAGTTGAATTTTTCACGCTCTACTTTGAATTTTTCCACCATCAATTCGAACAGGGCCTGTTTGGCATGACCATAGCCCATACCTCCAGCCAAATACTGTTTTTTCAGTGCTTCGACTTGAGCCGCATCCCCCAAAAGAGAATAGAGTTTGAAGACATTACAACTTTCTGGATCTTTGGGTTCTTCCATGGTTTTGCTGTCCGTTTTTATGCCCATGATCTGTTTGCGGAGCGCTTTGTCGGACAGAAAAATATTGATGATATTGTTTTTGGACTTGGACATTTTATGGCCATCGGTTCCAATGATATACTGGGTGTTCTTTTGAATTTTTTCTTTGGGCAGGACAAAAGTTTCTCCCATCTGATGATTGAATCTTGCGGCCACATCGCGTGTCATTTCCAGGTGTTGCAATTGGTCTTTTCCTACGGGGACGACTTCGGCATCATAGATCAAAATATCGGCAGCCATCAACATGGGATAGGTAAACAATCCGGCGTTGACATCCTCCAGTTGGCTGGCCTTATCTTTAAAAGAATGTGCCAAGGTGAGCCTTTGGTAGGGGAAAAAACAACTGAGGAACCAGGCCAATTCGGTGACCTGACTCACATCGCTTTGGCGATAAAAAACGGTTTTTTCCACATCCAGTCCACAAGCCAACCAAGCGGCGGCCGTGGCAAAAGTATTTTTGGACAATTGCTCCCCTTGTTTGATCTGAGTGATGGAGTGGAGGTCGGCGATAAATAAAAAAGAGTCATTATTGGGCGTATTCGCCATTTCGATGGCCGGAAGCACTGCTCCCAATAAATTGCCCAAATGAGGCACGCCTGTCGATTGTACTCCGGTCAAAATTCTTGCCATAAAGCGGAGGTCATTGATTCCCTGCAAAGATATTTTTTTTCGACGGTTGCACAAAGTTTGCCCGATTTCCTTATTGCTCCATTTTAAGAAAGTGTATTTTTACTTATCTATGAAGTTTTTACTTGTACTATGGAGGGTGTGGTTCTATTTTATTTCCTCCATCTTGGTGGTGCTGATGTTCCCTTTATTGGCCCTTTTATTGATTTTCCCTAACGGCTACCGTCCCTTTTTTTGGATCGCGCGCAATGTCTGGTCACGTCTGGTATTGTTGGGCATGGGTTTTAGGATGAAAAAAGTATTCAAAACAAGCTTGGATCCCAAAAAGAGTTATCTGTTGGTGGCCAATCACTCTAGTTATATCGACATCATGCTCATGTTTGCGGCTGCTCCCAATCCCTTTGTGTTTGTGGGGAAAAAGGAACTGGTCAAGATTCCCTTTTTTGGTTATCTCTACAAGCGGGCGGCGATTATGGTAGACCGCAGCAGTTCCAAAAGTCGTTATGGAGTTTATGGCCGGGCCAGAAAGGTTTTGGACAAGGGATATAGCGTTTGTATTTTTCCCGAAAAGGACTATGTGGATGAAAGCATTTTACTCAACCCTTTTAAAAAGGGTGCTTTTAGGATTGCGGTCGAACATCAATTGCCCATTTGCCCTATGGTTTTTTTGGACTGTAAAAGAAAATTTCCTTGGTACACCACCCACGGCTATCCGGGACTACTTCGTGTTGACATACATCCGCCTTTGCCTACGGCTGGACTTATGGAAAACGATATTCCTGAGTTACAACAAAAGACCTACGACCTTATCCATTCCGAATTGGTTAACGACCCCCAACAAAAAGCGATGGAGGCCATTGAGGTTTGGAAAAAACACACCCGAGTTGGTTAGTACACCAATGCGTTTATGGGTATGATCGCTTGATCCATGTCCCGCAAGGCGTTGATCAGTTTGAGTCCTTGAAATTTTTTAAGGTCATCCACCCCCAGTGGGGCTTGCTTGATGATTTTCTGATCCAGCAGTCGCGCACGGCAGGTACCTTTGAGCAAAGGCAAGTGGGGGGTCCACCAGTCCTTACCGTCAAAAAACACCACATTGGCATAGGAACTGTCGGTGATGCTTCCCTTTCGAACGATCAACACATCGTCGCAATCCTCTCTTTGGGCAAACAGGGCTTCTAGTTTTTCTCGTTTACTATATTTATGTGTGTAATCCAATGTTTTGGTATGAACCAATCGGAGGCTTTTGATGTCTTGCATTTGGTAGTGTTGAAAATCGAGTTTGCGGCTGTTTTCGTTGTATAGAATTTTTAGTTTGACCCTGCCTTTGCAGAATTTAGGGGGAATGTTTAGAGATTCCAAAAGGTCGAAAGTCGGGACTTTTCCAAAATAGTTTTGAAAGGCTTTTTCAAAGCGCAATCGATGCCATTGGCCGTGGAGGAGTTGACCGTCTTGGATGCAAAGGGATTCAAACAACGGGTACATAAATCTTTTCTATGAGTTCGTTGTATTCGGATTCTAGATTACTGAGGAAGGTGATGCCTCCACCACTTCGGTAGATCAGTTGGCCATCATTTTTTTCGAGATAGCGGATGTTGACCGCACTGTCAAGGTTTTCTCCGTCAAAATAGCCAAAAATGCCGCTGTAATAGCCCCGTGGACCTTGTTCTACCTCTTGAATGATGGAAACGGTTTTGGCTTTGGGAGCCCCGCAGATGGAACCTGCTGGGAGCATGCCTAGGAGGATATCGGGCAATTGGTTTTTCCAATCGGGGGAGAGCTTGCCGCGAATTTCGGAACTGGTGTGGTAGATTTCGTTTTTTTGAGTTTTGATCTTATTGAGGTAGCGGAAGCGGGTTACCTCGACCTCTTTGGCGACTTTGGACAGGTCGTTGCGGATCAAATCCACGATGGTATTGTGTTCGTTGATCTCCTTGGGGTCGGTTTGCAGTAGGGTTTTGGCATTGGGTTGTTGGGCATCGATGGTGCCTTTCATGGGGTAGGAGTAGATGTAACCGTCTTTGATTTTGACAAAACACTCGGGCGAATAGATTACGAATTGATCTTGTGAAAGGAGTTTGTAGGGTGCTTTGGCCCAGTGAAAAACATCTTCCAAATCCAGAGGGGTTTGGATGAGCGAGGGGAAGGTGAGGTTGAGCAAAAAGGTATTGCCTTGATAGATTTCGTCAACAACCTTTTGATAGGCCTTGGCATAGACACTTTTGGGAACGGGTGCTATGGACAGCGGAGCGGGCGTGGGTTTTCGGTCTTGGGGATGGAAATTCCGAAAGCCTTTGACTTCAAATTGGAACCCCAGTTTTTGGGCCTCTTCCAAAGGACAGACCATGGGTTTTTGTAGTTCGAAATCGATCAGAAAAAAAAAGGGCCTTTGGGCAGCGGCCAAGGACGACATTTTTTCTTTAAATGCTGAAAGATCCAACTCTTTTGCTCGGGGATTCAAGAATGAATTATTCTATGGCTTTGACGGTGTCCATGATTTTGGTTTCCAACTCTTCCATTAGTTCGATGTTGTCTTCCAACAGGGCTTTTACCGCATCGCGTCCCTGGCCCAATTTGGTATCGCCATAGCTGAACCAAGAACCGGATTTTTTGATGATTTCGTAGTTGACCCCTAGGTCGATGATCTCTCCCATTTTGGAGATGCCTTCGCCATACATGATGTCGAACTCGGTGGTACGAAAAGGCGGAGCCACTTTGTTTTTGACGACTTTGACCCGGGTTTTGTTTCCCAGCACTTCGGCATCACCGCTTTTGATTTGGGTAGAACGGCGGATGTCCAAACGGACGGAGGCGTAGAACTTGAGCGCGTTTCCTCCGGTAGTGGTTTCGGGATTACCGAACATGACCCCGATTTTTTCGCGCAGCTGGTTGATAAAGAAAACGGTACAATTGGTTTTGCTGATTGAGGCGGTGAGTTTCCGCAGGGCCTGTGACATCAGTCGGGCGTGGAGTCCCATTTTGGAGTCGCCCATTTCCCCTTCGATCTCGCTTTTGGGAGTAAGTGCGGCCACGGAGTCCACCACTACTATGTCGATGGCACCGGAACGGATGAGGTTGTCCGCAATTTCGAGGGCTTGCTCTCCGTGATCGGGTTGGGAGATGATCAGCTCGCTGACGTCTATCCCCAGTTTTTCGGCATAAAAACGATCAAAGGCGTGTTCGGCATCGATAAAAGCGGCGATACCTCCAGCCTTTTGGCATTCGGCAATGGCATGCAGGGTCAAAGTGGTTTTACCCGAAGATTCTGGGCCGTAGATCTCGACCACCCTACCGCGGGGATAACCCCCTACGCCCAAGGCCAAATCCAAACCGATGGATCCCGATGAAATGGCCTCCACTTCCTCAACCGCTTCATCACCCAATTTCATTACGGCGCCTTTGCCGTAGGTCTTGTCCAGCTTGTCCAGTGTCAGCTGTAAGGCTTTCTTTTTTGCTTCATTTGCGTCTGCCATAATCCTCTTTTTTTTAACGAATTTACTATTTCTACTGCTGGGGGACAATAGGGGCACTAAAGGATTATTAACAATATCAGCGCAATTTTTATATATTTAATTCCATTAAACCTCATTTGTGTACCATTACCGTGTTGTAAATGGCTTTCAGATCGTATTTTAGCACAACATTTCTCTTGGATTTAACCCGTTTACCTGTGTTGTGATTAGTTTTCTAACTGTATTTTAGTAGTTTAAAAGGGCATGAGTCTCTTTGAGGCTGATACTTTTTTTATTTATATTCACAACGAAGCTAATCACAATAAGTATTAAATTCCGTTGTGAAAACATTAAGCCGCCTCGTCTTTCTACTGGGTATTTTTTATTTCTTTTTATTCTTTTTGACCTTTAAACAAATCTCAATCCTTTCAAACATGGGATTGTCTTGGTATAGGGACTGTATTCTTGCTTCATAGGGGTTTAGGCCTGCATTAAGGATCTTGGCGATATGGCGGTTTTCGGATCGGGGGATGTAGCCCAGTTGTTTGCCTTTACAGACCACTATCACGGCATTGTGGTCAAAGCGGTTGTTGGGTTCGGGAATCAAATCCAAGTGATCACCGATCTTAAGGGATTTCCAAACTTCCAAGACATCATAATATTGAAGTCCTGCGATAAAACAGTGGAGTAAGTAGCTGGTGGTTTGGTCTTTGGGCATATTTTTTTAGGATTTAGGGTAAGAATTTTCGCACAAATGAAAATCGGTTTTTGACCTTTGGCGGAACAAAGCTGGCATCTAACCACGGCTTGTCCTTATCATATAGTGAGTCATTCACCTCTAATCGGATGTATGAGTCTTAAAAAAATATAGTAGCGATCTCTAAATTTAGTGATAAACCCCAAATCTAAAGCATGGAATTTCTTACAGCAGCATTGATTTTATATATCGTTTATGTCGGGGACAAATATCGAGCCCAAGGCTATTGTGCGCCCTATCTGACTTCTTGTTCGGTCCCTGTATTTGGCTTGGCGGCGATTTTGTTTTTTTTGGCATCCCTTATCCTGGAGGACTGATTTATTTTAATGTTGTCTTGAGCAGATCAATTGATTCTGCATGCTCATTATTTTTTGAATTTTGTTTCCTCTCTCAGGGGGAAAAAGGGGTGTGGTAAAGCTTCCATTAATTTCCTTATTTTTGCCTCACATCACCGAAACGTTTATAGAATGCAACTGTATAACAAATTAAGTGCTGAAGAACGCCGCCTATTGATTGCCGAAGCCGGAACAGAACGGCTCACTTTGTCGTTTTATCAGTACCATCAAGTCGAAAACCCACAGATATTAAGAGACCATTTGTTCCTGCATTGGAACGAAATGGACGTATTGGGCCGTATCTATGTTGCCCACGAAGGCATCAATGCCCAACTGTCGGTTCCCGCTCCTCGCTTTGATGACTTTAAAAGTTTTTTGGATGGGATCCGCTTTTTAGATGGCGTACGGCTCAATATCGCCGTGGAGCAAGACAATGAGTCCTTTTTGAAATTGACGGTCAAAGTTCGGGATAAGATAGTGGCCGATGGCCTTGACGATGCCACCTTCGATGTGACCCAAAAAGGCATCCACCTCAATGCCGAGGACTTTAACGCCCTCTTGTCCCAGCCCGATACGGTATGTGTGGACATGCGTAACCATTACGAAAGTGAGATCGGACATTTTAAAGGAGCCGTCACCCCCGATGTGGACACCTTTCGCCAATCTTTGCCTTTGATCGAACAGGATTTATCACAACACAAAGAGGATAAAAAATTGTTGATGTATTGCACTGGAGGAATCCGTTGTGAAAAAGCGAGTGCTTACTTCAAGCATAAAGGATTTAAAAATGTCTTTCAATTGGAAGGGGGGATCATAGAATATGCCCGTCAAGTCAATGAAAAAGGGTTAAAAAATAATTTTATCGGAAAAAACTTTGTTTTTGACGAACGCCGAGGAGAGCGAATTAGTGAGGATGTAATCGCTCAATGTCATCAATGCGGTGCCCCTTGCGACAGCCATGTCAACTGTGCCAACGAAGCCTGTCACCTGTTGTTTATCCAATGCGATTCTTGTCGTGAAAAAAGACAAAGTTGTTGTTCTACCGACTGCCAAGAAATCATTAATCTGCCCCTCGAAGAACAAAGAAAAAGACGTAAGGGAAAACATAACAGTAACAAAATATTTAAAAAAGGCCGTAGCGAAGTCTTAAAATTTAAACATTAATTTAGGATTTTACAGCTCCCCAGTCCCTCGAATTAACCTTATCTTTAAATCCTAATTAAAATCTATGGGTTGCGCATCATGTGCTAGTAATGCAAACGGTTCACCACGTGGGTGTAAAAGTAACGGTACCTGCGGGACGGACAGTTGCAATAAACTGACGGTTTTTGACTGGTTGGGCAATATGGAAATGCCTTCTGGGAAAGCCCCATATTCAGTTGTGGAGGTGCGTTTTAAGAACAGCCGAAAGGGATTTTTCACCCTGCCCGAAGGACTGACGGTGGCTGTGGGTGACCCCGTGATTACCCATGTGGACAATGGATATGATCTGGGATTGGTGACGTTGACCGGAGAATTGGTTCGTTTTCAGATGAAAAAGAAAAAAGTAAGTGAAGACAGCGATGAGGTCAGCAAAATTTTACGCAAAGCCAACCAACAGGAAATAGATAAATGGCACGCCCTGAGGGATAAAGAGGCGCAAATTCAAAAACGAGCGCGAGAATTGGCCATTGCTCTGAACTTGGAAATGAAACTTTCTGATGTCGAATTCCAAGGAGATGGCAAAAAGGCCACGTTTTATTATACAGCCAACGGCCGGGTCGATTTCCGACAGTTGATCAAGGACATGGCGCAAGCCTTTTCCATTCGGATCGAAATGCGGCAAATCGGATTGCGGCAAGAGGCTTCGCGCTTGGGAGGCATAGGCTCCTGTGGCCGAGAACTCTGCTGTTCTACTTGGTTGACTGATTACAGATCGGTGTCAACGGCTGCGGCACGTTACCAGCAGTTGTCCCTTAACCCCCTCAAACTGGCGGGTCAATGTGGAAAACTCAAATGCTGTTTGAATTACGAACTCGATGCCTACCGCTCTGCGCTCAACACCTTCCCCAAATCTGAGGTCAAACTCCAAACGGAAAAAGGGGTAGCCGTGATGCAAAAAATTGATATTTTTAAGGAGCAGTTGTGGTATGCCTACAAAGGCGAATGGATGAACTGGCATATGCTCTCGCTCTCATCGGTTCAGGAGATCATTGCCAAAAATAAGAATAAAGAAAAGGTGCCCAGTCTTGAGGAATATTCTTCCGAAGCCACGGTAACCGTGACGGAAAAACCCGATGTTGCTTTTGAAAACGTTGTGGGTCAAGACAGTCTGAACCGCTTTGATCGCCCCAATAGATCTAAAAATAAAAGGAGAAAAAAACGCAAGCCCAACCGGCGTCAAGACAATGTTTAGTAAATACGCTATATTTTCAGGATTGATTTTGGGATTGATTTTTGCCTGTAGCGAGCCCCATTTTTTTATGGAATACCGCAATTTTCAGGGAGAGTGGCCCGCTTCTGAAAAAGTTGTTTTTGCGCTCAACGACTCAACCGATCGACCGGTCAATATGACGATTTATATCCGAAACAACCAACATTATCCCTTTTCCAACCTCTTTTTGATCGCCCAACTCAAAACAGGAGATTCCCTTTTGCTCTGCGATACGCTGGAATATGCCATGGCCAACGCCCAAGGCCAGTGGTTGGGGAAAGGATTTTTGGAAGTAAAGGAAAGTAAGCTGTGGTGGAAAGAAAATTATAAATTGCCAAGAGCCAAAAATCTAAACGTTCAGTTGGAGCACGCATTGAGATTCAATGGCAGTGAACAAGGAATGGACCCCCTGGAGGGAGTCGTGGGTATAGGTTTTGCCGTGGAGGAAATTTTAGAAGATGAGTAAACCCAAAAACAAAAAAACAAAAAAGAGGAATTACAAAAAGTTCATTTGGGCTTTTTGGTTGCTTTTTCTCACGGGAATTTTGATCGTGGTAGGTGTTTTCGGCATGGCCGCTATGGGCTTTTTAGGCCCCATGCCCCCACTGGAGCAATTGGAAAATCCCAAAACCAACTTGGCCACCCAAATCCTTTCCTCCGATGGAGTAGTATTGGGCAAATTTTACTTTAACGACAACCGTACGCCCATTACCTATGACGAATTGCCGCAAAATATGGTGGAAGCGTTGATTGCTACGGAGGACGAGCGCTACTATGACCACGCCGGAATCGATTGGCGAGGAACATTGAGGGCCTTGTTTTATTTGGGGAAAAAAGGAGGGGCCAGTACCATTACCCAACAGTTAGCTCGACAGCTTTTTGTTGGGGTGCGTTCCCGAAACAAAAAAGAAGCGGTACTGCAGAAAATCAAAGAATGGGTGCTTTCGGTTCAGCTCGAAAGGCGCTACACCAAAAACGAGATCATTGCCATGTATCTCAACATATATGACTTTGGATACAATGCCGATGGGGTTCGGTCGGCGGCAAAAATATATTTTGACAGTACTCCCCAAGCCCTGACATTGGAACAATCCGCCACGTTGGTAGGAATGCTCAAAAACTCTTCTTTGTACAATCCGCTCCGACGACCCGAAATGGTCAAGGAAAGACGCAATGTTGTTTTTCAGCAAATGCTCAGGAATGAATTGATCACCGGAGAAGAAAAGGATTCTCTTGCTGCCCTGCCCTTGGAAATTGACTTTACACCCGAGTCCCACCGCGAAGGTTTGGCCACCTATTTTCGTGCCTACCTCCAAGAGTTTATGAAAAAGTGGATACGGGAAAATCCTAAAGCCGATGGCAATGCCTATAACATCTACCGCGACGGTCTTAAAATCTATACCACCATCGATTCCCGCCTTCAGGCCTTGGGCGAAAATGCCGTTTCGACACATATGAAGAATTTACAAAATGAATTTTTTCTTCAGAATACCAAAGCACGAAACCCCACTGCACCTTTTTTGGATCTGCGCGATGGCGAAATCGATACGCTTTTGACCCGTACGGCTTACCGCAGTGAGCGCTGGCGAAAAGGCAAATTAGCAGGAATGGACGAAGAAGCGCTTTTGGAAAGCTTTTTTAAACCCGAACCCATGCAGGTGTTCAGTTGGAAAGGGGAGATCGATACCATTATGACCCCCATGGATTCGATACGCTATTACAAACATTTCCTGCGGGCAGCCATGATGTCGATGGAGCCACAAACAGGTCACGTCAAAGCTTGGGTAGGCGGATTCAACTACAAACATTTCCAATACGACCAAGTCAAGCAAGGCCGACGTCAAATAGGTTCTACCTTTAAACCTTTTTTATATGCTACGGCCATCGACCAGCTCAAGCTCTCGCCCTGTGATAAGTTACCCGATGCCTTGTATTGTATCGATGCGATGAAACACGGTAATGTGGATCCTTGGTGTCCCAAAAATTCGGGGGATCGCTATGGCCGAACACGTACCCTAAAAAATGCCCTGGCCAATTCTGTCAATACCATCAGTGCCAGAATCATGGACAAGGTAGGGCCGCAACCGGTGATCGATTTGGTAAAAAAAACAGGGGTGAGTTCCTATATCCCCAAGGTGCCTTCCATTGCATTGGGAACCCCCGACATCAGCCTTTTTGAGTTGGTAGGGGCCTATGGCACCTTTGCCAATCAGGGGATTTACATTCAGCCCATTGTGATTACCCGAATCGAGGATAAAAATGGAATGGCTTTGTTCGAAGTGGTGCCCAAAACCAAAGATGTGATCAGTGAGGAAGCCGCCTATGTTACGGTCAATCTTATGGAAGGGGTGACAGAACACGGTTCTGGAGCCAGATTGCGCCACGCCGGACTGGAAAAGACCAATTATGTGTATGAAAAAGTGGTAACGGGCTATCCTTATATTTTTGAAAACCCGATTGCTGGAAAAACCGGAACGACACAAAACCAAAGTGACGGATGGTTTATGGGCATGGTGCCCAACTTGGTTACAGGCGTCTGGGTAGGCGGGGAAGACCGTTCGATCCACTTTGAGGAAATTGCCTTTGGACAGGGAGCCTCCATGGCCCTTCCCATTTGGGGATTGTACATGAAAGGCGCTTATGAAAATGAAGAATTGGGTATCTCCCAAGAGGCTTTTTTGGCGCCCGAACAAGTGAGTATTGTTTTGGACTGCGAAGAATATGACAACGATGCCGACCCTACGGTACCGGCCAAACCCAAAGCCAATTTGGATCAGTTGGGCTTTTGATCGCCCGATTTTCCAGAACGAAATAAAGACGTTTCAGGGGGCTTTAAATCTAGAATAATGTTTAGCCGAGGAATGGATCTGACAGATCAACAAAAAATGGAGCGACACTTACTGATCATCGGCATACCATTCGGCAAAAGCAGTTGCCGTTTCTCGAAGTTTTAAAGAATACAATTTCAAATGTTTAGGCAACCTTGACTGAAGTTTTACTACAAAGTCTAAAATCATCATTTCGCTGGTGGGTTGGTAGCCAACTCTTAGTATTTTGTGGCCCCTACTTTCCATTTCGTCGGCGATTTCTTTGTGAGGGGAGTTGGTATTGAGCACCGTGGCGTGGTCAAACGGATGGACAATTTCTTGATTGACAATGGATTTAAGGTCTCCAAAATCGATGACCATTCCGTTTTTGACGTGTTTGGAATCTGCAATGGGTTGGCCGATGACGGTTACGTCCAGTTGATAACTGTGACCGTGAACATTTTTGCAGAGTCCGTCGTAGCCATAGAGTGCATGTCCGGTTTCAAATTTAAACTGTTTGGTGACACGAACGTTCTTATCCATTTTTAGAGTGATTTGATTTTGTTTTGTGTAAAATCCGACAGGGCCAAATGAGCGGTAATTTTGGCATTTTCAGGCAAAAGACTTTCCCAGTTTTGGGTGTCTTTCCAATGTAGTTTACGTAACTCCTTACAGGCTTCGGGGGCATAGTTTGCCCATCTTTCTGCTTTTTCGTTTAGGGTTCGATCCAGTGCTTCTCGACCTCCTACACATTCTGCATAAAGCCCTTTTTGGAGTCCCCACTGGGCACTTTTCCACTGGGCACTGTCCAAGGACAATTGGGCAAAAGCGGTGCTCCCTATTTTCCGACTTACAGCGGGTTCGATCACATAGGGGCCCAAGCCGATGGAAAGCTCGGAGAGTTTGAGGGAAGCAGTATCGGTAGCAAAGGCATAGTCACAAGCAGAAACCAGTCCAACACCGCCTCCTACTACTTCGCCGTGGACGCTGGCCAAAACAAATTTTGACATTTTTCTAATGGTATTGAGTAAATCGGCAAAGCCCATAAAAAAGGCAGTGCCTTCCTCTAGGGTTTTGACCGTTTTTAGCTCACTCAGCGAAGCACCAGCACAAAAGGCATTTCCCTCGCTTTCCAAAATGATTACCCCAATATCGGGATCCATTTCGGCCGTTTTAAAGGCCGTGACCAGTTTTTGTAATAGGGAAGAGGGTAGGCTGTTTCCCTTGGGATGGTAAAACCTGATCCTCCCGATTCTATTTTTTTTTTCTAAGTGAACGTTTCCTTCCATCGATTTTCAAAAATAGCCAATCTATTTTGTTTTGGGGAGTTCTCTTCAAATGGAAATGATTTTTTGACAGCTAATTTCATAAATGATCATTAAATCCCGATATTACTGGACAAATGAAGCTTTCTTTTTTGCCTTTATTGACTGTTGCACTGTTGTTCACACTTGGTTCATTTGGTCAGCAATATGCCAATTTCAGTCTAGATAATGACCTCTATTTTGAAACGGATCGCTATTATTCTAGTGGAATTTTTGTCAGTTTTGGAAAATTGAAACCTGGAGATCAAATAGAGGACTACCCAAAAAAATACACACATTGGACTTTGGGTCATGAGATTTATACCCCCAAAAATAGATACACCCGCGATATCCAAATATTAGATTATCCCTATGGGGGATGGTTGTTTCTGGAACGATCTTTTGAGTGGTACAAGAGTGCCCTTTCGGCCTGGGGAGTATCGCTAAAGGCGGGAATGACCGGTAAGGCTTCATTGGCACCATATTTACAAAACCTCTATCACGACAAGGTTTTGGGTTTGCGAGATGTGGCTTGGGAAAGGGCTTTGCCACAAAGGTTTCACCTCAATTTTAATATGATGATGAGAAAGCGATTGCCATTGGGCAAGCGATTGGCCTTGTTGTACGCGTTTTTTGGAAATTTTGGTACCCAACGCATCGCCACCGGAGGGCGTTTGGGGGTTTTGTGGGGGACTTCTCAGGCCTTGGCATTTTTTGGAAATCCATTGGAGACGCAAAACAAAGGATATGGGTTTTATATGGGAACACGTCAAGCGTATCGCTTTCACGATTATATGATCTCTGGAAGTTTGTTTGACAACGACGCCCCTTTTGTATTGACCAGCATTCCCTACAAAAATAGTTTAGAGTTGGGCTTTGCTTATCATACCGAAAAGTGGAGATTTTTGACACTGTGGAACAGTATCTCTCGTGACAATAAACTTCAGCTGAGCCCAAGACACTATTACCTTAACATTTCGGTAGGAAGATTTTTTTAATTTTTTAAAAGTGATCTCTAAACCCATGTCTTGTGTAAACCACAATCTACACAACTGTCTTATTTTTTTGTTTACTTCTTGTTTGGTCGTTAAGATTTAAGAGAGTGATCATCCCAAAATTTCAGCATCTGTAACCATTCCAGAAGCTGTTGTAAGCGATTCGACTTTTAAGGATAAACTCCGGATTCTCCCACAGGAATCTTTTGCTGTATTGTCATCGAGTACAAAAATGAATAATACATTGTTTAGGAAACAGAACAACAAGTACTATGATGTGGATTTTTATTTGAACGATCGAGTGATCTCATCGGACAGTATCAGCAATATTAAATCTAAGAAAATCAAGAGTATCATGGTTGAGCAGGTGGAGGGTGAAAAAAAAGGTGTGGTTAGAATTTACGTTGATCCCTAGGCTATTTTGGTTTTTTTTTGGGATTGAGCACAAAAAAATGAACGCCCAAAAGAAAGGCATCAAAGTTGTTCATTTGAAGGCTCAGAGAATTTGTTGATTTTTTAAAAAAACGGTATTGCAGCGAGACGTCAAATCGTTTCCACACATTGTATTGGGTTGCAAAAACCCAACCAAAAGCATTTTGGATGACCCCTGATGGATATTCATAGCTTCGGTTTTTTAGGTCAACGATTTCTGTGTTTTGTGCTCTTTGCAGGCGGTTGTATAACAAACCGGTCTCAAAATGTAGTTTTCTGGAGGGAAACACCCTAATGGTCAAGGGAAAACTGAGGTAGGTGAGTTGATCGTAGGATTGATTTTTAGTGAGATTGTACTGATAGCTGAGGTTGAAATAGTCCACACCAGAATTGAGGGCAAAGGTTTTTGAAAATTTGTATTGAATGTAAGTACCGGCCGAAAAGCTGATTTTTCGAACGGTATAATCTTCCCGCATATTTCCATAAACGGTATGAAGATGAAGATCCAAATTCCATTTGCGGTAAAATCCATCCAGATCAGGCCCTCGGTTGTATTGTAGCAGTAAATTGGCATCGCCCTGTGCGAAACTCAGCGAAAACATTGGCAATAAAAGCCAAAACCATTTGATTTTTAAAACAGACATTATATTAAATATAGCATAATATTGAACGAATATTGGAAAGAGGTTTCTAAATTTAATGCTTTGTTGTATTTTTGACGCCAAGCCAAAACGGGGATGTAGCTCAGCTGGCTAGAGCGCTTGACTGGCAGTCAAGAGGTCGTGGGTTCGAGTCCCATCTTCTCCACATAAATTGAATGAGGGTTTCTTTTGGGAGACCCTTTTTTTGTTGCTATTAGCCAGCTGTTTCCTCAGTTGAAAAACAAATTCCTTAAAGAGCAATTCTTACATCAATATACGGAATTTTAACCACTTTTTGGCACGTTTTTGGCACGTTTTTCAACTTCGTC
>Ga0209374_1000109_pt1 | contig 92819 bp, 58 predicted proteins | sample SaaInlLV_DNA_10m_FD_184683 | JGI IMG/M metagenome (GOLD analysis project Ga0209374, IMG submission 184683) | Marine microbial communities from expanding oxygen minimum zones in the Saanich Inlet - SI075_LV_DNA_10m (SPAdes) (version 2) | ecosystem: Environmental > Aquatic > Marine > Unclassified ... | reverse complement strand
AAACCAGGAATCCACCACGTAGTTGCTAGAGCATACAAAGATTTAGTGTGCCGTTGGAAGTCAATGGAAGGTTTCCTAGTCGAGCGAAAAGGTGGCTGGGATACTCACGGTTTGCCAGTAGAAATCGAAGTGCAAAAGCGTATGGATTTGATGTCTAATGAAGCAATTGAAGCATACGGCATGGATAATTTTAATCAAGCCTGCCGAGAGTCTGTCTGGACCTATGAAAGTGCATGGCGTGAGATGACTGAGCGTATGGCCTATTGGGTAGACTTGGACAATCCATATGTCACCTTGGAAAACAATTACGTTGAATCATGCTGGTGGGCTTTGAAGCAAATGTTTGACAAAGGCTTGCTTTACCGTGGCCACAAAGTTTTACCATACTGCCCTCAAACCGGCACCTCTTACTCAAGTCACGAAGTAGCCCTAGGCTACAAAGAAGTCGAGGAACCATCGGTATATGTAAAATTCAAACTTATTGATGATGACTCATCAATCCTAGCTTGGACAACTACACCTTGGACTCTCCCTGGCAATGTTGGTCTAGCAGTTGGGCCTGATGTAACATATGTCAAAGTCAAAGTATCCGAAATAGCGGCAAATTGGTCTGGTGCTGGTGGTGCTGAGGTTGGTGAGACAATGATTCTAGCCAAGGATTTGATGAAAGAAGTTCTTCGACACAACGTCGAGATAATTGAAGAGTTCCAAGGCAGCGATCTTGTTGGACTGGCCTATGAACCACTATTCCCCGATGCCGTGCCCAGAGGCGATTCGACTACTGCATGGACTGTTTTGTCTGCTGATTGGGTCACCACTACTGATGGTACTGGAGTAGTTCATACTGCGGTAATGTATGGTGAAGATGACTATAATTTAGGAATGGAGGTTGGATTACCTGCATACCATACTGTTGGGATGGATGGAGCCTTTGTAACAGGAATACACCAACAATTAGACGGTCGCTATGTCAAAGAATGTGACAAGACCATTATTGAATTATTATCCAGCCCCAAAGGCAGCAATGGTAAAGGCCCAGATAGCGGTTTACTGTACCGTGAAAAAGCATATCTGCACGACTATCCACATTGTTGGAGAACCGACCATCCATTGCTTTACTACGCCATGGATTCATGGTTTGTTCGTATGACTGCGGTTAAAGAACAATTATTGAAATTTAATGACCAAGTGGAATGGGCACCTGATTGGGTCGGCGAAGGACGGTTTGGTGAATGGCTTAGAAATGTCAAGGATTGGGCCATTTCTCGTGAGCGTTATTGGGGCACACCACTACCTGTATGGCGCAGCGAAGACGGACAAATGAAATGTATTGGCTCAATTGAAGAATTGCAGGCAGAAGTTGCTAAAGCCAATGCGGCTGGCTTTGAAAATCCTGAATGCCCAAGCGATGTTGACTTACACAGACCGATTGTTGATGGATTTACGCTGGTCAGTGATGACGGTAAACCAATGCATCGTGAACCATTTGTCATGGATTGTTGGTTTGATTCAGGATGTGCACCTTTTGCTCAATGGCACCATCCATTTGATGGTGGAGAGACATTTAATGCCTCATTCCCAGTTGATTATATCTGTGAAGGTGTTGATCAGACAAGAGGTTGGTTCTACACCTTGCTAGCAGTGTCAACTACTGTCTTTGACTCTCCAGCATACAAGCGCTGTCTATCACTAGGACTAATTCTTGATGCTGAAGGTAAGAAGATGTCTAAGTCTCGTGGCAATATCGTTGACCCTTGGGACCACTTTAATCGAGAGGGAGCAGATGCAACTCGGTGGTACATGGTTACCGCAGGGGCACCTTGGAGTCCGCTCAAGTTTGACCCTAATGGAGTTCGAGAAACATATGCTAAAATGTTCTTAACGCTATGGAATATTTACAAATTCCATGCCGATTATGCTGCATTAGACGGCTTTGACCCAGAAACCAACGGCGTCGATGTCGTAACGCGACCACCTCTTGACCAGTGGATTTTATCACGACTAGCCACAGTTGCCAAGGGTTATCATCATGATTTCACCACTTGGAACTTCCACAAAGCATGCCGTGATTTAGAGGACTTTATTGTCAACGACTTATCAAATTGGTATGTCAGAAGAAGCAGGAGAAGATTGTGGGATGAGGCGGCTAATGAGGATAAATTATCTTGTCAAAACACACTACATGAGGTTTTGACAACTGTCTGTAGATTAGTTGCACCGGTCAGCCCATTCATGGTGGATGTAATTCATCGAAATCTTGCTGGAACAGGGGTTCACCAAGCCGCATGGCCACTTGGAGTACCAGGTAGCCTAGAAGGCGCAACTGCTGACAACTGGGACCAGTCTGCTGCTGAAGCAACTGCAACTCTACCGCCACAAGATTTGAGTTTAGAAGAAGCCATGGCCTTAGTTAGAGAATTAGCTGAAACCGGCCGCCGCATACGTATTGATGCTGGGCGCAGGCAACGACTTCCTTGTGGCGATGGTTGGATTGTGTCAGGACCAGACCTTGCACAATTCCATGAAATACTAGCCGAAGAGTTGAATGTCGAAAATATCTCTGTGGAAACGGACTTAGACCGCTTCCAACAAATCGAACTGGCTCCTAATTTCCGCGCCCTTGCTCCAAGAGCACGAGGCGATGTCAATGCTATCGCTGGAGAAATCCGCAATGCGACAGACCCAGTAGCAATGTATCAACAAATAAAATCAGGTGACCTGATAATAATGGGAATTAAAATCGAAGAATCTGACGTCGAGGTAAAGCGAATAGAGAAATCTGGATTTGCCGCCTCAACAATCCAAATTGGTCAAGGTGATGACTCATATCAAGTCAGTTTAGTACTCGATATGAATGATACACCTGAATTGTTGTCTAAAGGTCTTGCTAGAGACATCACCCGTAGAATACAAGCCAAGCGCAAAGACCTTGACTTGGATATTGAGGCAACTATTGATCTTGAAGTATGGACTGAGAATGCACCTGAGTTGTTTGAAATTGACCGACAATGGATTGTTACAGAAACCCGAGCTAGTGCTGCTGTATTCCATCCAGGTGATGACAACCCCTCTCAAAACGCAGAGTCATTTGAAGTAGATGGAGCCAAAATCCACTTTATTGTCAACTAAAATCCTAGCAACGACGGATTCAAAGATAAGGATTGATTCCACCAACATATGCGAAGAATGGCTTTGTCGGTTTTGTTGGCATTGTCAACAATACTTGCAGGATGTTTTAGCAACGGTGAATCATTGGTTGAAGAAGAAACCATTGATAATATTTGGACAGAATACATATTGATTGATGGCCAACAACATGAGAACCCAAGACCGTTCACCAGTGTTGATCTCAACACCAATCAATCAACTAATATGTCTTGGGCAGTATTTGATGCCTCAAAAGGTGGGAATTGTTGTGAACATTATCTTGCCACCACTATCGAAGGCCAAATTCTCAATATTGGTGGAGAATATCCTGTTTGGAGCCTAGACCGTGGTCATACTTGGGACACATACATCCCTGGCGTCTTACCTGCACTCGGGCAATGTGTAACTGCGGTACCGACAAATCCTGGTCAAGAGGGACTTGGTGAAGGCAGTATCGTCCAAGCCACCAATGGCGATATCATCTCGATGTCGTGGTACCCCTATGCGGGTGGCGATTTGAAGCTAGACAAATTTTATGCGATTCTATACGACGAATCTGAAGATGAATGGAAATGGTGTTACAATAGAATTACCGAGCCTTTCTATGACCGCTCTTGGCAAGTAGAAGTGATTGGGCCAATCCAATCTTCGATGGGCAATGGTGATTGGGCTAGTATAGTAGTGTCTAATTTTTGGCACCAGAGTTTGAATGCTGGGGGTCAAATTAGTGTTGACGGATTAAATTACTATCCATTCCAATTCCCAGACCGTAGTGGCGGAGACCCAGAAGTTGAATTAGACCTTGACTTTACAGAATCGGGGCTATCCGCATACTATGACGTTAACAAACCGCACAAAGAAATGCGCGCATTCCCCGTCCCAAGCGGTGGTTTACTTTTCCCGTCTTACTATGATAACGGCAATGCTGCCTACATGGACACCTCACTGTCTTGGAATGAATTGTACGTTCAATTCCCCAGCGAATACTGCCAAATCGATTCAGCAGGAATTATCCATTGCGTAAACAATAGCGGCACCTCATTTACCCATTACATGTCTAACGATGGAGCAGTCAATTGGACTAACTACACCTACGAACTTAGTGACCAAGCTACCCAAATTGAAGAATGGGAATTCCAGGCCAATGGTGAGTTAGACCTATTTGTCTTGAATGTCCGCTATCAAAGTTCCAGCGGTCCTGACGTAGACACGATTTACCATGTTCGAGGTTACTCAGAAGATATGTCACCTGATACTCTCACTTACATCGGACAAGGCGACCTAGATTCGACATCGGGGGCAGGCAATGATATTCGGTTTGATTTTGCTTCCTTAGCCATCCTCAATGATGGTGGCGTTGTTGTTGCATACCATGATTCAACAGACCCTGACCCGCTTTTTGCGGTTGAGATGATGATGCCAGAATACTGACTAAAACATCTTCAATATATCAGCAAATAATGACTTAGCATGTCCGTTACTACGCTCTACTAATCGCTTGACAATTAGTTCCGGAGTTGACCTAGCAAGATGATTTCTGATTGGCGTCCTATCTACAATCAATTCTAGATTAGAATCTAGACCTCTTGCTTCAATACCATCAACTCTAAAGTCGTCCCGTCCTGAAGCCTTGATTATAGCAGGTGCAAGGTGAGTAACCAACATCATACTAGTGTCTGGTTGTGAACGGGCGGCGATTAGCATACCGGCAATAATCCTAGCACCAGCGCCGGGTTCAGTAATGGCTTCCAATTCATCTGCCAAAATCAATTTTGGTGTCGGATCGCTGACTACATTGGCTAGTTCAACTAAGGTTTGTTCAAGCGCTCCAGCACTCTGTGTACCACCGGCTTTGGCAAGAATGTGGAGAGCATCTACATTACCGACTCTAGCCTGTTTAGCCGGAACTGGTAAACCCATGTGTGCTAATATGCACGTGTGAGCGAGTAATTCTAATAATGTGGTTTTACCACCAGAATTAGCTCCAGTAAGTAATGCTAGAGGTTGCATGTCACCCTTTTCAGCTGCCTTCCCTAATCCATAAGTCACTGGGTCTGCTGCTATACCGAGTAGTAAATGACGACCTTCCTTTACCCAGATACCATGCTTTACTAGTTCTGGCATGGTGCATAAATTATGCTTTGCCCAACGAGCAATTGTCAACCATTGATCTATTATTATCAAAGATCTTACTGCATCCTCACAAGATTGTTTTAACGGCCCAAGTTTCCTAGCCATAGTGTATACATGGTCGCTCTTTTGGGCATTAATCCGCTTTTCTAATGCACTATCGATTTTATCGATTACTTGCCGGTCTATTTTTGCTGGCCAGTCTGATGTGAAAATAACTGGGGGATTTTTTACTCCTGAGCCCTCCATAAATTCCCCTAATTTGTTGACAGCTTGTTGCATAGCATTGTCAATTACATGACCTGTGGCTTCCTTTAGTTTTCTCTGAAAACCGGTTCCGTCTGCTAGGGCGTCGAGTAATTCTGCCCCAGATAATGCCATTTTGGCGTCATTCATGGTTTTCTCCACTTCGACGTTTACGCCACTTTCTAAGGATTTAACAAATGACCACAGTTCATCTTTTACTTGCTCGGCCTTTGCTGTGTCACCTTCATCATATAGCGTGTGCAATAAATCTGGTAATTCTGTTAATCCAGTTAGCGAATCACTAAAATTCAACATAAATTCATGATTGCTTTCTTGGTCATTGATTATTTGAACCATATCTGCAATTGCCTCGAGCGTCTTACGATTCTTTCTGAACCAGTCAAGAGTCATTTCAGGAACGATTACCTCGGTTTGCGGATTATTTCCTAGCACGATCCAGCCTTCAGGCGCCTCACTAGGGGCACCAGAACCAACCCATGTGACTTGGTCAAACACGGTATAATCTTTCCAAGTTTCACCTTCACCTGGTGTTAACACTCGGCAAAAGCGCTTCAAATGGTCTATTGGTGTTTTACTAACAACGACACGTTGGTAACGCTGCGTAGTGTTTTTAGTGACCGTAATGTGGCTCAATTTACTATTAAGTTCTAATTCAAGAGTGTTGTGCTTGGATAAAAAATCCATTGCTGCCGATATTTTTTCTCGCCTAGTTTCCGGTTGTTGAACCGGTGTGAGAAGTTGAAGACGGCCCTTGGTTGCTGGTGAAGCGGTAAATTGCGTTATTTGGTCGATTAATTTTTGATGTAACTTTTCTGCTTCTTTAGTGGCTAGGAATTGTCCATTATCACCAGCAATGCTCCTTGCCATTGCCAAGGCACGCTTAGGTGAAACACCGTCTATTTCCGCAATTTGACCGATATCCCCCGATTTTAATGATTTGATCACGGCATCCTCTGAACCAAAATGGTCAGTCATTTTCTGGGCTAATCTTTCGCCAACTCCTGGTAGCGCACTAAGAACCATATTCGATTTTGTTTGTCATCGGCTTAAGAGAATAGCGCAAGAAAGATACTGTTGGGACGTATTAGCAAACTGTGTTGTAATACATCTCATCATCATATTCAATCATGGGGACTTTAAACAAATCATCACAATTCCGGTCGACTATTGGTAGAGTTAGAGTTGAAGACGCCCAATCAACAGAATAACCACCAATCGAAGAGGATGACGGAACATAATCCTCACCTGTTTGAGTTAAGGTAATTATAATTGATTCACCAGCTTCTAGGTATACATCCATTGGCATGAATTCCATTAATCCCATTACCTCCACGAGAGGCACCATGTTTAGTTGGCCATCACGGCCACCTGCATGAAATCTGAAGTCCATCACAGCATGTCCAAGGTGCATGCCAGATTCATCAGTCATTTCTAAAAATCCATGGGCGCCATTAAGCGTACTTGGAGTGACTGGTAAATGGAAAGTTGGCATACCTGCAATGTAGGTATTATTCTCAAATGGACCATAAGTCATGGTAATTGTCGATGAGGCAGAAATTGAGACACCATCGGGCCCTAAATCATTACCATTGATCTCTAAATATTGTGTGTCTGGTGCTGGATATGTCGATTCAAATCTCCACCCCCCACGGTTATCTTGCATCTCAACGCCCAGAGTTGGCGCTCTGCCTTCGTCTCTTAGATACCAGTCAAACCAGTATAGCATCTCATCAGCCCAATCCCACCTCAGAGTGTATGGATAGGCTTCTGCACCTCTCCCATTACTTTGTGAACTGTGCCCGCTTAATCTGTCCGGATAATCATGCGCCCATTGCCCTGCTAGAGTCTTTACTTCGATGCCAGCATCGGCGATTTGTTGATGGATTGGAAAAGCCATGTGCGGGTCGACGTTCCAGTCTTGCATTCCTTGAATGATGTAAACTGACCCTTGATAATTTTCCAATACTCTGCCAATAAACGAACGCTCTGTCCAATAGGTATTACCGACGTAATCAACCATGCCACCAGTTTGATATGCAGCAGGTCCATTGATGTAACCTTCAATGTAGCCTTCACAGAAATTTTCCGCGTCGCCAGTATCGCCATCAACGCCAAATGTGCCATAAACGCCATTGTGCATTATTGCACCTCGAGCCTCCATGCTTCCATTGCGCCACATCAATTCGTGAACACCAATCAATCCAGACATCGGCACAATTGTCGCCAAGTATGGATTGCCAAAGGTCGCAGCTTGCCATGGAGTTGAGCCATCGTATGATTTACCAATTAAGCCGACTTTACCGTTTGACCAACCAGCTTCTCCTAACCAAGTAACTGCTGCATCAATGCCGCGTTGCTCATCAGTACCCATCAAGTCCATACAATGGTTGGAATTCCCGGTACCAAATACTGATACTTGCGCAACTCCATAGCCATGTGGAACATAATTTTCTATTAGAAAACGGCCAAGACGATCTGCAGGAGTAGTTGCAGAAACATCCCCATCATCATAGTAAGGACCTACATCGGCAATGACCGGGACACGACACTCATCAGAAACATTAGTCGCAGTGTAATCGCAACCATCTATTTCAGGCAACCAAAGACCAAGGTGAACTTCAGCCCCACCAGTCAGCCCTGCGCCACCATCAGCAGCAGTGATTGAAGGAACAGCAACATAGACTGACTCTGGACTTGAAATATTGTAGGTACCGTTGACACTTACTCTGCTAAACACATCTGAATTATCATAACTGACATCAGCTCTATTCCAAGGTTCAAGATAGTATTCATCATCCCCAATCGTAATGGAGTCTTCAGAATTTTCACCAAAACACCCTGACAAACTAAGACTAACCATCAAGGTCATCATCAGCCAAGGCTTCCAGTCCATGTACAACCCTATGGCTGGTATTATTGAAATCATCGCATGAGTTGTACTTACTCTGATTCTGTATCATTGATTTTTTTCATCTCTTCTCGGACTTCATCCATATCAAGGGTTTCCAACATCTTAACCAAGTCACGAAGCGCATCTTCTGGTAGTGCGCCTGGCTGCATGAAGACCCCAATTTGTTGCTTGAATGCAATGGTTGTTGGTATCGATCTAATATTGAACATCCGACCAAGTTCTGGTTGTTCTTCAGTATTTATCTTGGCAAATACGACATTCGGAAATTCTTCCGAAACTCGCTCATAGACTGGACCATAAGCCTTGCATGGACCGCACCATTCAGCCCAAAAGTCTAGTATTACAATTTCATTATTGTCAATAGTTTCGGCAAAGACAGGTTCACTGAGTTCTAAAGTAGCCATATTCCATCCATTTTAAACGGGTCTATGATATAATCGTAGTTAACACTTGACCGCTGAGTTAATGTCCTTGGTATGTAAGGTCGACATATGCGACGAATGCTTGTGGCCTCAACAATCCTTCTGCTCATGGTTCTAAGCCCTTGGACTTATGCTACTGACAATCTTGAACAAAACAACGAGAGTAATGCTTCCGGGAGGGCTGCTGACATCGTTATTTCAGAATTATTTATCAGCCCAAATAATCTAGTTTCTAATGAAAATAGTACTAATCTGTACGGTGCGGTTGATTGGAACGGTGACCAAGATTATGGCAAATATAGTGACCAATTCATTGAAATTTGGAACTCTGGAGATTCTGCAGAAGATATATCCAGCTGGATTTTATCAACTACTAGTGGTAGTCCACCGTGTCAGTTAGCCTACGATACAATGCTAAACGCTGATGCGAGGGTTGTCGTATTCCGTGCTGACTCAGACCTTGACCTGAACTATTTTGATGGCGAAACTGTATCGATTACCGATACGTCTTCAAATCTTATCGATAGCATGTCATTCCCAGCTTCAGACTCCAGTTTCGGCAAATCATATATCGAAGAAAATGGTGTTCTAACAAAGGATGATCCTACTCCAGGAAGAGCTGCAGACTTCTCTGGAGATTATACTGTACCTGATAACATCGTAAAGTGTTACAAATTAAGCAATACTGATTCCTCTAGAGCATTCTTACTCAAAGGACGAGTCGTTACTATGGACGGCGAAACCAACGTCATCAATGACGGTAATGTGATGATTCGTGATGGCAAAATCACTGGTGTGTGGGCGTCAAACGCTAACCCGCCCGCTGGCGTTGATTTCGCAGATGTGCCGATTGTTAATACTGAAGGTACAATCTATCCCGGCTTAATTGATTTACATAATCACGTACATTACAACCACATCCCACTTTGGGACTTTGATGTGCATCTGAGTGATGCACAACAATCCGAGGAAGGGGGCTATACCAACAGGTACCAATGGGGCAATAATTATGATTACGGGCCAAGTATTACTTGGATGAAGACCAATATCCAATCGAATTACCGATGGGATATGGCTAGTGAGCAAATGAAATATGCAGAAGTCCAAGCAGTATCTGGTGGTGTAACTGCAATGCAAGGCTCACCAAGTTCTGGTACTCAAGCATGGGATAGCATACTTTCACGCAATGTTGAATTGTACAACTTTGGTCAAGATGGTATCTCAACATGTGCTGTTTGCGGTGCTGCTGATAGTGATTATACTGGTAGTCACCTAATCAGTCAAAGTGAATCTGGCACCCTCAATGCCTGGTTTGTTCATCTTGCAGAAGGTGTCGATTCGTCCAGTAAAGCAGAATTCGATGCGCTTTGGGATAAGGGTTTGATCATGGATGAAACCGTTGTTATCCACGGCACAGCGCTTGATTCCTCACAGTTTAGTAAGATGGCCAGCGTTGGCTCTGAACTTGTTTGGTCGCCACTATCTAATCTTCTATTGTACGGCGACACTACTGATGTGGTCGCTGCTGACCAAGCGGGAGTTAGTATCTCAATCTCTCCTGATTGGGGACCTAGTGGTTCAAAGAATAACTTCCATGAACTGAAAGTCGCTGACCTGTGGAATAGTAACAACATGAACGGACACTTCAGTAACTATGAGTTGGTAGAAATGGTCACCTCTAACCCGGCTGATGCTACCGGTTGGACGCCGTTTGTTGGACGAGTGAAAGCAGATTTGTTTGCTGATTTAGTCGTTATAGACACCTTCCATGAAGACCCATATCGAAACCTGATTGAAGCGATTGATGCAGATGTTGCACTAACTGTTGTTCAAGGCAAAGCGGTATTTGGTGACATCGATTTGATGCAGCAATTACAAGGTGATGACTGGGAATATGTCAACGGCCCTGATTTCCAAAAAGCCGTTGATGTAACCTCAATGACTGAAGTTGATGGCAGCCAAACTTTCCAAGAAATTGAAGCAGGACTAGCTATGGCAATGCGCCACGAATTCAATGACATGAAGGAAAACTGGGGCGAATTCAGTGATATGACTGATAGTGAAATCAATGCTTGGCTAAATTCAAGTTTTGATGGAGATTATCGAGATGATGTATCGCGTTTAAAGAACCTGACACTAGACCCAATTTTTACTTCTGGTGATGCACGTTATTTCGACGTGATTAACCGCTCTTCCCATGCTAATTACCACATTGATATGACCAAACTATACGATGACTATTACACCGTTGAGATGGTAAATGGTGACAGAACAAATGTCAATGTAGTATTACCTGGTGATGATAATTCCGGCAATAACAACGATGGTAATTCGAATAACAATAATGACAACACTGGCGATAATAACGGCAATACCGATAATACTGGTGACACAACTACTTTGCCTGGCCCAATTGACGACAATAATACTGACGACCAAGATGACATGTTTACTGATTTACCAGATGATGATTTTATGGATGATGCTGAGGCTGATGAAGGCACTAAGAATCAATTAAAGTTGATTTTACTAATCATCGTAGTTGCGTTAATGTTCGGATTATATGTAATCAGTAAAACCAGTGATGATGACGAATTACTAACCTCGCAAAATTCAGTTGTTGACAAGATATGGGATGATGATGAGCTCAATGATACCACCATGCCGGAAACAGAAGAAACTGAAGACCAGTCAAGCACTGCGAAATCCATTGATATCAAGGATAAAGTTGCTAGTGCCATGAAGTCATCTGGATTGTCAGCTGTTAGACTATTCACCGCCATTGACCAAACCAACGATGGCTATGTCTCGAGGAGAGAAATTAGGACTGCAGTTAACACACTACTCAAAGATTCAGTCAAGGTCTCAGACATTGACGCAATGCTGGAAACCTTCGATGAAAACGGAGATGGAGTAATCAGCCTTGATGAATTCCTTAGTGTAATGGAAGAACACGAACCAAAACAATTTGTTCCAGTTCTACCTGATCTTAAACCACCAGGCAAAAAGAAGAAGTAAAACTGATAATAACCAAAGTGGCAAAATTGCCTGCTGAAATAATAATCAGTTATTCTAAGTCCCAAATTGGACCATCTGCAGAATCAGTCACCACTACGCCCATGGACTTCAATTCATCACGGATTAAATCAGCAGTTGGCCAATCTTTGTTGGCTCTTGCTTCTGCTCTTTTGACTAAGAGTTCTTCTACTCGAGGCGCTATTTCTACCCTTCTCGGGTCTTCTTCAGGCTCTAGCAAAGCGAATTCACGGGTCGGCAAAATCCCCAAAACTGTACCTGCGGTTTCTTCTAGCCAATCAACCGCGTAATGAGAAAATGCATCCTTATCGGCATCATCAAGTCCACTAGCCAACGTTTTAGAAATCTCACGAACGGCTCCAAGAACCTTAGCGACTGCATTTCTGGAGTTGAAATCATCATCCATTGCCATGGCAAAACCTTCACCCATTTTCTCAAGCATTGCTAGTGATTTAATCAGGGGCTGCTTGGAAGTCATATCTGGGTGTGGTAAGGTCACAGGAGATTCGGTAACCATGCCTTTCAAAGCACTGATATAACATTCAAGCACTCTGTTGTAATTTCGTTCTGCGTCTTTGAGCAGAACCTCATTCATGTCGATTGGTGAGCGGTAATGGGCATTGATTAAAGCGAACCTTAGCACCATTGCATCAACTTGTTGAAGAATGTCTTTGATAGCCCAAAAGTTGCCAAGAGATTTACTCATCTTCTCACCATCAATATTGACAAATCCATTATGCAGCCAATGATGGACAACTGGGGAGCAGCCTGTATGACATTCACCTTGGAAAATCTCTGCCTCATGGTGAGGGAACCGCAAATCATGACCACCGCCATGGATATCGAATTGTTGACCAAAGTAATCCATTGACATTGCGGTACATTCGATGTGCCAGCCGGGTCTGCCTGGACCCCATGGAGAGTCCCAAGTCGGCTCTCCGGGTTTGGCTGCTTTCCACAATGCGAAATCTTTGTGATCTCGTTTTGACGAACCAGTCCCTTGAACTCTTCCACCCGCTCCTGAACGTACTGCATCGATGTTTTGCCCGGTTAGCACACCATACTTTTCCGGTGCTGAATCAACGTGAAAATAAACTCCATCATCTGCTACATAGGCATTTTCTTTATCGATAAGGTCTTGAGTTATTCGAATCATGTCATCAACATAGTCTGTACATCTTGGATAATCATCTGCGCGTAAAATGTTCAATGCGTCCATATCTTCGTAGTATCCTGCGATGTTATCGTCAACCAATTTCCGCCAATCACCGCCAATCTCATTAGCGCGAGTGATTATTTTATCATCGATATCGGTGAAATTTTGCACATAATGAACATCAAATCCAGATGCTTCGAGCCAGCGGTGAATCAAGTCAAATGCGAGATAACATCTTGCATGACCCAAGTGGCAACTATCGTAAACAGTCACTCCACAGACATACATCGATACTTTACCTGGATGCAGTGTCGAGAAGATAACCTTCTCTCTGCGTCTTGTATCATGCACCTTTAGAGCCATTGGAAACAACTGCCGGTGTTGGCTCTCACACTTGAAGGTTATAGATACGATATCTATGGGACGGCTTAGTGTGCCTATGGAAGACATGAATCAAGGGTATAAGATTGGTAATACCTACATTAGTGATGAGTTCACTGTTCGCATCAGTTGGTTATTACCTGCAACAATTGCTCCATTAGCCATGGTCATCCACTTACTAAATGGTAATTCCAGGGATTTTCCATTCTTTATTTCGGAAGCTGATTATCCGGGCGTTGAACGCTGGGTATTCACTATTGGTTTGGCGTTAAGTGGCTTATTCCAAATGATTTTTGCTTATCGGATGTGGCATAAAATGCGCAATATTGGACGACCAAAGCTATTGTTTGCCGCAATGATATCCGGACTTTTCACTGGGGCAAATCTATTTGTCATGTCATTTGCTGATATGTATGATCACATAGAATTACATGTACTAACCGCATCATTGGTATTTCAAGTTGGAATCTTATGGGCGATACTTGCCCATTTTGCGTTACCTAATGCCGACAAATCAGGACGTCGGTTGCGAGTTATTGGCATTCTAGTTTCATTCATCTCTTACATTGTCATGTCGCAGGCCATTGTAAGAGCAATTCGGGATTTAGATTCTTTTGGACTAAAAGATGACACCATGTTCACTCTTGATAGAATCCAGTATGCAGTTGATGTGGCAGCGTATGCAGAATACGCACTTTTTGTTGGATTGATAATTTGCCTATACTCTTTCGAGCGGGATTTGTTATCGTTTAATTCATCAAACGAGGAGTGAGTCACTAACATTGATCAACGGTTTTGACATATCAAAAACCGCAGCTTCCTGCCTAGTCATATCGCCTGACTTTATTGCCTCAAAGATGATTCTTGAAGTTGCCTCTGGATGATACTGAACTGTTCTGATTGGCCGCGTGGGGTGAACACAAGCCGCAATTGGACAATGTTCTGCTGAGGCTATTACTTGAAGTTCTCCAGCATCAATAACATGGTCTTGATGAGTAAATACAGCATTTACCTGTTTACCATCGCGGTAGGTTACTGGTGATACGAAATGACTACCCTCTTTAGCCCGTATTACTTTACCGCCAAGTGCGGCAGCAATTATTTGGTGGCCAAAACAGATACCAATTATTGGAACTTCTGCCCTTCTTACCAATTCGGCAACTTCATCCATCCATGGTTGCCAGTCACTGACATTACTCCTCGAGCCAGTAACCACAATAAAATCACATTCAACTGGTGCCTCTATTACTGTACCAAAGCCATAATCGGTTCTTTGCTCGGTATGAGGAGCCCATAGAAATACCTCTGGATTGTCAAAATGTGAAACTATTTCCCTGACACCTTCTTTACCGAATGCTTTCCGTTCAGCCAATAGGTCGACAACTAATAGACGCATGTCAATCATGCTTCGACAGGTTCTACTGTATCGGTTTTCTTCGCTTCAATGGCCGCATCGTTGGCTTTTATTTGTTCCCAAACAATCTCAGCAATGTCTTTGACTTCCATTTGTGAGCCTATCGCAGATAAGCCGTCGGTAACCATTGTCGAGCAGAATGGGCAGCCAACTGCAACCGTATCTGCTCCAGTTTCTGCCAGTTCCTTAGAGCGAATTACGTTGACTCGGTCATAGCCTTCGTCAACATGTTCTTCCATCCACATCTGAGCGCCACCAGCACCACAACAGAATGAGGACTTGCCGCTTCTTTCAGTTTCAATATCAACGCCGCCAATCGCATTTCTTGGAGCATCTAACTCGCCACCAATACGACCTAAGTAACAAGGGTCGTGATAGGTAACTGAACCATCATGCTTAGGTTCAGGCAACTTACCTTCAATTTGTAAATGATTAATTAATTGAGAGTGATGCATAACTTCGATGTCTTGGCCACCATAGTCTTTGTACTCCTTGCCCAATGTGTGGAAACAGTGTGGACAAGATGCTACAATTTTCTTAACACCGATTTCTTCGAATGTTGCTAAATTTGTTTCTGCTAGCATTTGGAACAAATATTCGTTACCTGCTCTGCGAGCAGCATCCCCAGTACAACCTTCTTGCATACCTAAAATACCAACATCTAAGCCGGCTTCTTTCATGATACTAATGGTATCTCTGGCTACCTTCTTGTTACGCTCATCAAAGGACGCAGCACATCCTGCAAAGTAGATATATTCTGCAGGCTCTGCAACTTTCACATCAAGATCTGCAGCCCAATCGCCTCGCTCATGCGATGGAAGGCCGTATGGATTAGAATCGGATTCGAGGTTTTCTATTGTTGCCATTAGTGGCATGATAGTTGCTTCGACTTTTTCATCAAACTCCATTCGCTCCATCATCAAGTGCCGTCGTGCGTCAGTCAATTTTGGTACGTGATCAATGTAAATTGGACAGGCTTCTACACAAGCATGACAAGTAGTACAAGCCCAAATTGCATCTTCACCAAAACGTGCGATAATATCTTCTTCTGGAGTTTCTTTGGCCATCAATGTAGTGTAATTATCGTTAGCATAATTACGGACATCGTGGATTATTTCCATTGGATTAAGTGCCTTTCCAGAAGCATGAGCAGGACACACATCCTGACAACGAGCACATGACGTACAAGCCCATCCATCGATTAGATTACGCCAAGTTAAATCAGTGTAATTTGCTGTTCCAAAAGACTCAAGATCCAATTCTTCCAAAAGAACAGCCTTACCCTCGTCGTTAGTCTGTAATGGTTCCATTGTCGCCATAGGGCGCATGTCGTGGAAAAATACATTGGGAAAAGCCATAACTAAGTGCATGTGCTTTGAAAGTGGAATCAAGAACAAGAATGTCGCAATAGCCAACATGTGTGCCCAATATGAACCGACTACCAAATCTGTTGATGGATTAAATGTATCAGCGACCCATGCGCCGATTGGCTCGTAGGTCGAAGAAACTCCTGCCTCACCGGCTTCAACGAAAAATGAAGTTACGGTTATTGTCATGATGAGTAGTAGAATTGCATTACCTTCAAGTTGCGATTTGCCCTTGAGTTTTTCAGGAGTAAATACTACTCTTCGAGTTAATGCCGCCATGCAGCCAATTAACGCAATTGTATAACCGGTTTCAACCATTAAGTTCCACGGGCCGCGTAATAATTCAGGCAGTACATTATGGGAAAACCAATTTGCTGTAGCGAGGTCTAACATATCAGAGGAAAGCATTAGGAAGCCCCAGAACATCAAGACGTGAATACCACCAGCAACCTTGTCTTCCAGTACCTTTTTTTGACCTAGCCAGCCAGTAGCGACTTCTTTGATTCTAGCAGGCCAATTATCAAACCGATTGTCCGGTTTTCCAATCATGACAAGCCTAGTTGCCTTGGTGACTTGATAGCCAAAAAAGGTGATTGAAACTAAACCAATAACTCCGAGAATAGCCCAACCTGGAATTGGTCCATAATTCATCGAGAGTGGGTGTTCCATAGTGTCGACTATCCTGTAATAACTATCGGATAATGGGACATCTATTGAAGTCACCGTCTACAATCATGCATAAAACAATAACATAAGCAATATCTACAGGGATTCAAGAAGAGGTGTTTCTAATGGAATGTGTCACCGCCAGCGCGCCAGGAAAATGTATCCTATTTGGTGAACACGCAGTAGTCTACGGGCATCCTGCAGTTGCGGTAGCTATCGACCAACGCATATCTGTCAAGATTCAGCCGTCGCCAAATAATCTCTGGTTACTTGATGGCAGCAGCCTAAACATGAATAGAAACCCACACATCAAGGGCCTGATAGAAAAGTTATGGCCTGAACAATTTGGCGCACCACCATTATCAATTCATATCGAGGGCAACATTCCAAGAGCATCTGGCTTGGGCTCATCCGCCGCATTATCGGTGGCCACCGCTGCTGCACTGCGTACAGCAAGAGGCCGCTGGGTCAGCAAAACTGATGGAACTCAACAACAACACTGGTTGGAGGGTTTTGGGTCAACGATTACCAACTCTGAACCATATGACAACTCACTCGGGTTTTTTGCCCAAGAATCACCAGCAGAAAGGTATCACATTACCGGTAAAAGTTCAGTTGATTACGATGAGTGCGCTATCTTAGCACACGGTGTTGAAGCTGCAGCACAACAGGGTAGAGCCTCACCGATGGATTCTTCAACCTGTTCTCATGGTGGAATGATAATAATTTCAGATGTGATTGAACAAGGTGTTGATTACCTCTATCAGCGTACTCTAGCAATGGCAGATGCGACTAGACATTGGCATATTCATAAAATGACACCACCTAGTAACGCTGAGGATATGTTCCTGGTTATTGGCAACACTGGCATTTATGCTCCGACAGGAAAACAAGTTGCTAACGTTGCCGACATGTTACTGCAAGACCCGTCACGTATGAAAGAAATCGACACCATTGGACAAATTGCTAGAAGAGGCATAGAAGCCTTGAAAGAAGGAGATTTTGACAGAGTCGGGCGAACGATGACTGAGAATCAACTGATGTTAAGCAGCATCGGCGTATCTAGCCCTGAATTAGACAACTTGATCAAAGCAGCCTCACCCAGTTCATTGGGAGCAAAATTGACTGGTGCAGGGGGCGGCGGTTGTATGGTCGCATTGACCAAAAAACCCAAAGAAACTAGCGATGCGATTGAACTTGCAGGAGGTAGAACATTGATTTCTCGTTTGGGAAGTTCCGGTTTATCAATCGATGACTCTCAAAACGCTCCACTTTGGACAAAAGCGTGACGCTGCAGGACTCTAAACGCCCAAAGAGAAAAGCGGCTATTTATATACCACTTATAAGTCGCTTTGGGTATGACAACTGATGAAGAACGTCTAACAGTAGTAAATGTAGTAGCTAGCACAAGGGTCGCTGAAGAACTTGATCTTCCTGACATCGCAATTCAATTGAACTGTGAATATGAACCAGAACAATTCCCTGGTGTGGTTTATCGTGTAACAGACCCTAAACTTGCAATACTAATGTTCCGCTCAGGCCGTGCAGTTTGTACTGGTGGTAAAAATGAAGATAATATCCATACTGGTATTGAAAGAATGATCGACGACCTTAGAGGTGCTGGTATCTCTACATGGGATGTCAAAGATGTTGAGATTGAAGTTCAAAATATGGTAGCAACATATGCTCTACATTATCCTGAAGATTACGACGGCAATGACAAGTTCACTGGCGAACCTCAAGCAGGAGTACCAAGAAAGTTGAATCTAAACAACTTAACATTCCACTTGCCGTTCGACAAAGTTGAATATGAGCCAGAACAATTCCCAGGTCTAATCTACCGACTTGACTATCCAAAGGTTGTATGCTTGATTTTCGGTAGCGGAAAAATGGTAATTACCGGCGCACGTCACAAAGATGAGATTCTGGAAGCTGTAGAAATCATCAAAGACGAATTAGCCGACTTGCTGTGAAACAACTGAATCTCCCGCCCTTCGGCAGGAGAAGCGTTCATTTCCTATGTGCAGCGTGGTTTACCTATGCGGGGCTCAAATGGCCAAGGTTTCAAAGCAGCCGCATTGGTTCTAATAATGCTTATTTCAACCACCTTAACCTATCAAGCCCCAAATGAAACTCTTGACTTAGACTACGAAATTTCCCAGTCTAGTAAGTCAACAAATAGTGCTATTGATGTACCTGTATGGCGTGTTGGTGATAGGTGGAAATATGCCGGGACTTTTGACCCAACACAACTAGTTGTTGACTCAGGGGTATCGGCAACTGTCGGGGAAATATATGGGGATTCAATTACCGAGGTATTATCGATTACTGAAGAAAATGTTGCCGGCATACCAACCTTAGTTTACACTGTAAGAACCTCTGCCAATTTCGACAAATCTGGAGTTTCTCTTGATGCATATACTGGTACTGCTGAAATTGTATTTACTCAAACTGAGGTGCTGCGAGTTAGTGATTTAGCATCATTACGCAACGATTTAGATCTATTTATTGAATTCACTCCAAGTGGAATTAGTTTCCTAAAACAAACAGTTGGGGACATCACAATCTCCAGCACATATTCCCCACCAAGTGAGAACTATGACTTTCCTCTTCGGTCTGGAGAACGATGGACTACTACAGTGACTTCTGGCTCACAATGGTCTGGATCTAGTGATTATATCACGCCATTCCCACCGCCATCTTCCGACACTAATAGCACCACATATGAGGTGACTACTGTAGGCAAACCAATCAATCAATATGGCCAGACAATCAATTATGGCGGCTGTGACGATTCTTATGAAATCACATCATTCAATTCTGCTGGCGATGAAGAAGGATACTCTTGGTATTGTCCTGCAGCCCGAAATTTTGCTTGGAAGCATTCTGATGATGATGTTGGATTGACGATTGATTTTAGATTAAAGGAGTATATTCCGAAAGATTCCTCAGGAGTTAACATCTACAATAACCCCGGAGTAAGGGATGATTGTTTGCAAATCTCAACAGTAAACGACGTAACTGCTTTGGACACGACTATTGATTTGTGGGTCAATGCCACTTCTGCCAGTGGCTGCCTGTCTAATTCTGCTGGTGTTGCCTTAGAAATCCGTAATGAAGCGACTGGAGAGGTTCAGGCACTAACTACTGCCGCTAACGGTAGCGCTTGGACGACTATGGACATCGGTAATGTCCAAGACGGGTCGACCACTTCAATTGACTGGGCAAGTCACGGTTTGGTGGCTAGAACAACTGATGGAAGCAACTTAGTGGGCACCAAAACCATAACTCTTGATGACAATCTTGTGGTGCTAGATTTATTCGCCGATGCTGAACGTGCAGTGATTACTAGAAGTAGGGATGGCGTTGAAAAGGAACTCAATACCTTATCGGGCTATAACGTCTTACCAGGGGATCAATTAATTATCGAGGTCGCAATTCAAAATAATGGCATATCGGCTAGTATACCGACCGATTTGAGAATTTATCCAGCATCGGGAAATGATTTCAACCTGCCAGTCCCTTCACTTTCGACTTATGAGATTTACAAAACTAACTTCACCTGGAGTGTACCTGAAAATCAGCCCGTTGGACAAGTACCAATCGCTTGGGAATCGGACCCCGATGAAATTAATTCTGCTGATGCCAACCCCGACAATGATTATGCGATAATTAGCTTATTTGTGGGCCGTCTCCCAACACCGGTATTAAACAGTAAAGACTCCTTGACCTTACAAGAAGTGTTCATCAATGCTAGCGGTAGTTATGACGATGATGGTGGCAGTGTATCATGTATCTTTGAGATTCCTTATGATGATGGTTCGCGTTCATGGGCTTACATGAAGGTAATATCCCAAAGTTGCCAAACCAATTGGACTTGGACTGATGATGGTAACTATCCAATCTCTGTTACTGTAGTTGATGAAGAACGTGATGAGGTAGAGGGATTTCTGTATGCCAACATCAGTAATCGTGCTCCAAAATTGGAAATTAGAAGCATGAGAAATGAGGCAAGGGTCGAACACCCAATCACCCTATACGCATTTTCTAATGATTCAGATTCCGAAGACCCTTTTCCTGGAGTTGTGGATGTATTTTGGCCAGATGCTCTGTGCATGGAAGGATATTACACCAAAACTTGTACCACAACTGCTACTACTGAAGGATATCATTCATTCAAAGCAGTTGGTGTTGATGATGACAGTGCACAAACAGAAGCTACCATTGACATTCTATTCACTAACATTGCGCCTTATAGTACGATAATCAATCTATATGACCAAGTAGGTATAATCGACTCTGATGAACAACAGATATGGCAATTAGATGAAGATCAACTAGTCACAATCAAGGGTCAAGCAGAGGATTCTGTGGATGATATCGATCAATTGTCTCATACTTGGTGGCCTGATGACCAACAGAGTTCATTGATTTATTTCCTAACCGGTAGAGTCACTCAATTTGATATGAGTTGGACCACCGCCGGACTTCACACAATTCGCTTGGATGTGACTGATGATGATGGTGCTAAAAGCACCACTAATGAACGCTGGGTCAACATTAGAAATGTACCACCGGTAGTTCAACCATTGAATAGTATACTACCAATTGCTGAGGGACAATCAATTACCATAACTGGCAACTCTACTGACACACCAAGTGACATCCCATCGTTGGTAAAGTGCTGGGATATTGACCCTGGTATTGACAGTGATGGAATTGGCGGTGCAAGTGATGATTGTGACATTATTGGTGATGAGTTAAATTATGCTTGGAATAGAAGTGGGTCTCACACAGTGGTATACCATGTGACCGATGACAACAGCGCAACAACTAGCGAAGTTGTAGTTGTTGAAGTGGTTAATATCCCACCGATTGTCAGAGTGAAAAGTGTGAACTGTCGTGCCTATGACGAGTGTGTTTTAGATGCTAGAACTACTATCGATTCGCTTAATGACATAGCCGACTTAAATTACGTTTGGGATTTAGATATCTCGTTTGATAGTAACGGAGATGGCGTCAAAGATAACGATGCAGACCTAACTGGGGCTAGAGTTGAACATATGTTCAAGAAAGAAGGCAAAGTTAGCGTAAAAGCCATTGCCTGGGATGAAAATCCAGAGAAACCTGGTTCAGCAATATTAATCATTAATGTTGGGACTGCAGATCGGAATATTGTCCAAGAAGCCGGGGCTCTGCTAGCTGGTGAGGAAGCCAGCCCAGTAGCCCAAGTTGGTTTGGTGCTAATCCTGATTCTGTTGTTGGTTCTCGTGGCAAGACGTCGTGAAAATTCTTCAAAGGCTAAAAACTGGCAGCGAGATGAATTAGATGATGCATTTGATAATGAGAGTAATTTAGAAACTATAACTCGAAAACCAGCCTCTCCTCCTCCTGGCTTTGTCTTCGAGCAGGCATTGCAAGTCCCTCCTAGTTCGGTTGACAATGGAAATATCTCCATCGATGATTTGCTTGAAGGGCCAAAATTACCAGAAGCAGGGCTCCCTGATGGCTGGTCAATGGAACAGTGGAATTATTACGGCCACGAATGGTTAAATTCTCAAAAATAGGCTAAATGTCCAATAAATCGACTCTCTCAAGTAATAGAACGATATGGGAGTGTCATGTTTAAGCAACGCTGCTTGGCTATACTTCTAATTTCAATTATGTTTATTGCCCCATTGACTAGCCTCAATGAGTCTAAACAAGACAGCCTAGCAGACACTCCAACAATCAGTGAAAGTAGTACACTAAATGGTTGGCCTGATGTGCCAACATGGCGAATTGGTGACAAGTATACCTATGAAACCCAATTCGATGTTCAGCAACTTATCCAACAAGCTAACGTTGCTGCATCGCTTAACACATTGACCGGAGACACCGTTTACGAAGTGACTGACATATTCTTCATCAATGTGAATAACATCCAAACATTAGCGTACAAGATGGAAATCGATGGAGATTTCACCTCAGGAAATAGTGGCGCCAATTTGGAAGGAACTAGTGGTCGGCTTGAGATAGGTTACTCGGGAGAAGATATTGTTCGAGTTAGAGATTTGGCAGTGATAAATTCAGAATTCACTCTCGATGTAAGTTTCGCACCGTTTAATATCGGTTTCCTTGCTATAGATGTAGCAGAAATCTCGTTTGATACCGCTTATAATCCACCCAAAGAAAAGTATGATTTCCCACTACATACGGGTGATCAATGGTACATGGAATTCTTTTCTTCCACTGATGTATCAGGTTCTTCGGATTATTTTGACCCATCAGAATTTGACACCGCAGGCCCAGAAAATAATAGTTGGCAAATTACTGCTGAAGGAATACCAACCGAAGATGGCGTTAATATTGGTTACTCAGGGTGTGACGATTCTTACAAAATTAATGAGTGGAATGTTACTGGAGTAAGTCAGGGATTCAATTGGTATTGTCCTGATGTGCGTTTCAATTCTTGGATGAGAATTAGTAATGCTGCTGGATTTACCATTGACTGGCTACTAAAGTCATACGAACCTGCTGACTCAAATGGCGTCAATGCTAATTCAAACCCAGGAAATCGTGATGTTGAAATTGATATCGGCCTTCAAGGTATTGCTACACTTCCTAATGTTGAGCAAGCGATTACGATTGACTATGGCGGGCAACAAAATAACCCTCAAGCAAATACAAATCTACAGATGAGATATGAGGTGGCCGAAACCTTACTTAATCCGACAACAGATGCCAATGGACAGGCTACAGAAATCGTAAATTCATCTGACGTGGTTGATACAACAAATTCTAGTGATGACTTTTCCAGTAACGGATTAATTGTATGGGACCCTCAAGCAGAGATTATCGGCGCTGCCACAATTGTGATTGATCTTACATTGACGCCAGTGGATTTGATTGCTCAAACCGATGCAATAATAGTTACTAGAACCAGAGACGGAGTTGAATCTATACTCACTAAGTCAATTGGCTACAACTCCCTACCTGGTGACACATTATCATTTTCAATTCCAACACAAAATCGAGGTTTACTTGCATCCACTGCCACTACAATAGATGTAACGACTCCTAGTGGCACAGTGATTACTGAATCATTACCACCAATCCCTTCCTATGGTGAATCAAGAGTTGACATTGATTGGATTGTACCTGCCAATGAACCTGTAGGGACTCAAAATCTGCTAATTGAAGTAGACCCTGATAACCTTGTTACTGAAGACTCAAACCGTACCAACAACCTAGCCAATGTTGAGATATTTGTTGGACGGGTGCCTACTGCTCAAGTGACTGTTATGGATGAGGTATATACTTTTGAGAATGTCACAATTGATGCATCTGCTAGTTTTGATGAAGATGGCGGTGATGTAACCTGTCGATTCTCAGTAGAAAAACAACCAGGACTGATTGACAATGTTGACAGTGAAGATTGCATCATCGAATACAACTGGAGTGATGGTCGTACTTGGAATATTGAATTAGTTGTCACTGATGATGAACTTGATACCGACGTAATCGATATTTCAGCGACGGTGTTAAACCGAGCACCTTACATGAATTTGACTGTTGTCGATAGCATTGATGTCAACCAATTTGTTCTAGTTGATGCAACTGATAGTGGAGATGTCGACACCATTTCTCCATCTGGTCAAGAGGTGACAATAACCTGGCCTGGCCTAAATTGTAATGAAGGAACTACTCAACCAACATGTACTTTCCTGGCTAATCAGGAAGGGCCGATTACCATAACAGCAATTGCTGAAGATGATGATGGAGAGATTACGAGCATTACCACTACCCTAGATGTATTGAATGTAGCACCAACTATATCTAATCCAGAACTTTGGCAAGCTGGACAAAATCAATCCGTTGATGAAATGGGACACTGGAACCTCAAGGAAGACGAGACCGTAATTCTAAGAGCAGTAGCAGATGATACACCACTAGACAAAGATACTGTTATTATTGAATGGATGCCATCTGACTTAGATGAAAATTGGACCATTACAACTGTTGGACCTTCATCGCAAACAACGGTATCTTGGCCGACTTCCGGACTTCACACACTTACTGTAGTAGCATATGACAATGATAATGTCAAATCGGAAGTCCGCAGTGGCATTGTCAACATCACAAATGTCGCTCCATCAATTGCCAGCCTGGGCTCGACACAACCAATCTTTGAAGATAACAATATTACCTTCACTGCTGAAGTGGATGACACTGCTTCTGACTTAGAATCACTAGTTGTATGTTGGGATTTGGATTCCTTAGCCGATGAAGACAGTGATGGTTTTAGCGACAATGATTGTGATGTCAAAGGCTTAGAAATGACTGCATCATGGCCTACTAGTGGCGTCAGATGGATTACCGCAACCGTAACTGATGATAACGGAGCTACTGATTCAACCAGCATCAATGTCAGCGTAATTAATACTGCACCTAGAGCAAAAATAACCAATTCCACTGACGTTTTAGCACTCAATGAAGGTGACAACCTAACGTTGTCTGGAATTACTACAACTGATACTGCTTATGATAAATTATCGTTGATATATGCCTGGGACAGTAATCATATCGATTCAGATTTAGACGGTGAAAAATCTGGAGATATTGATTATTATGGTAAAGAATTCTTGATGGCAGACCTGCCTGCTGGATCGTGGACAATAACCTTGACTGTAACTGATGACGATGGTGAATTCAGCACTACTACTATCGATATCAAAGTAAAAGCCAAGCCTGCTGATAATTTCCTAGAATCAATTACTGATTCTGTCGGGGGAGTTGGAACTATGGTAATTGGAATTCTAGCAATAGTAATAATCGGCTTAGCAGCATTCCTACTATTTACCAGAAATTCAAACCCTTCGCCTGAAAAATTCACAGATTTCAATATTGGCGGCACAACCAGCCAATTTAGTGACCCAATAAGCACACCTGGAGCAGATGCAGGATTTGGTTTGTACCAACAAGAAACGGTTCAACCTGACCCATATGCTGCTGCATATAACCCGGTTGCGCAAGACAATGTGCAAATAGACCCATATTCCACATACAATCCAACAACTCAAATGGTAGCTCAACCAGCGCCAATCCCTGCACCAGCACCTGCACCAGTACAACAAGGCCCACCACTCCCGGCAACAGGGCTCCCACAAGGCTGGACTATGGATCAATGGCAACATTATGGCGCACAATACCTAGCCGCTCAAAACGCCGCTCCGGCACCAATTCAACCAACAACTACAGGTACCACAACACAATCGGCAACCAGTAATCTAAATGATTTATTAGATGACCTTGACTTGTGAAGTGGAAAAATGGCGAACCTGTGGAGTTTCTTTGGCTTACCTGACCCTGATGGCAGTGTCAAGAAACAAAAAAAATCCAGCGGTAAAAAACCAGAAAGCCAACCCGTAAACGAATTAACAACTAACAGGCTGACTCAACAAACGATTGTCGAAATAGAATCCGAGACTCCTGCATTATTACCAGCACCGACCGAACGGAAACCAATCCCTGCAAAAAGTGTCGTGCCACTTAATTGGAACGGACCGTTAACTGCTGATGGGGAAGCATTTCATGACTTAGGTGTTCAGAATTTGGCTAGAAGATCATTCCCATCTCGAGCATTAAGATATATTGCACCTAATGAAAAGAAACAGATACCAACACGAGGTATTGCTCAAAGAGTTACTAATGGAGATACCGTTATTGTTGATTTACGAAGTATGTTTCATATGGATTCACACCAGAATGCCTGTCGCAGAGAATTAAAGATGATGAGTGAGGAAGTTGGTGTCGGAATTTTCGCTTTGGACTCAGAAGATAAGTTGTTAATGATACCCGGAAGTGATGTAATTGTCGACACCGGTAACCATGATTTAGGCATAAGTACACTGATGAATTAACAAAAACGTCGGAACTCGCCTTAAAAAGGCCATTTGACTGCGTAGGTTGTGGCCGGTAAGTTAAAACATCCATTTTCGGGATTAAGCGGGTCATATGTGCCCCACTTTACCTCCTCTATGGTCATGACTGTTCCTTTCATGTTGGCGGTTTCATGGCTCTCTTATACCGAATCAGAATATTCGTTTCGACAAGATAATTATCGACTAGAAATTGCTTTCATCCTTACAGCTCTAATCACACTTGGCTGGTTAATGTCAATGGTTGTTGGAATTGCCTTCGATTTATTTCCAATAACTCATGATAGTAAGGCATACACTCATACCCACTCAAATCAGTATCTATTAGTCAATATTATTGGACAACTACTGATTATTGGGGGGATTTTCACTAATGATTTAGAATTGATGTTGGAGATGGCAACTGTTGGACTTGTTCTATTATGTTGGGGCGCGTTTACTATCGCGTGGCCTAGTTGGAAATTGCACCTCAGTGCGATGAGTAATGGAATTAATTGTGGTAATATCGCAATGATACCAGCACTGCTTATTCCAGGTTCAGCACTAGTGATTTTGTCTTGTTGGATTTTCCGGCAAAATACTGGTTTACTTGATTTCGGTTTTTCATTCAATGTTGTTGTTATGATGGGCACTATTGCCCTATCCCTGATTCTGGCTCACTTTAACAGAAGGCTATCATGGGATTTGGTGAAATTCAATGATTTTAGGCCAGTAGTAGCTATTTATCTGGTTTTAGCCCTCATTCATTGCTTCTCGGTGTTAATGTATGAAAGAGGTCAGGTGACAGAAAAGTTAGCAAATGTCACTCAATCCTTGCCGTTTTTATGGGCATTTATTTCTACTAGACCGATTAAAATGCTGCGGTATGCAATTGGCAAAAATGCAAAACCTCACTCCACACTAATTGGTTCGGCTCAATGGTATTTTCTGATCGCGGGAGTCATGGCCTTAATTCCAAATTTGGATGAAGGGAAATTCACCAATATTTCTTATGTGACCCTAATATTCTCAACAGCGATGCTTTCAATATGGGGATCTGGAGTTTACCTACACAGGGACCATTTACACCAGTCGATACATAGTCGTTCTAAACTTTACAAATTATTGACATTTAATGCAATCGGAGTTACGTCGTTACTGATGATTGGATTCAGAGTAACTATATTTGGTGACGATTCTGATTTGGTATACTTTTTCATGAGGAATTTTGCCTTAGGATCAATGATGATTTACATGGTAATTATCTTATTCAAGGATTTGATTCTATCAATGGATACGTGGCACCGGATGCCAATGCATTATGAGCGTTATATCTCGTAATGACTTAGTGAAACTAATAGTTCCATTGCATCTGCGGCAATACCTAGAACAGTGGCCTCATCTCCCTCAACTAATCGAGCATAATTACTCATTGGACCAGCCAAATCATAAGCACCGGCTTTACCAACCCAAGATTTGTTTAACACCATTTCAACAAGAATATCATCAGTCAGTATATCAAACTCTACAATGGATTGATTCAGATGAAATTCCCATTCGCCCTGGTGAAAAATACCGGTAGCAGACCAAACCCTATGTCGACGACCAGACAAGCGATGCAACATAGCCGCCGCTTCAATTGCATCGTTTGCTTTACCCATGGCTAAGTCGTCAGAATCCGGGTCTTGTAGCATTGTGTCACTAACAATCACCACATCAAAATCCTGTGAATTATTTACTGCAGCTGCTTTTTTTTGACATATTTCTAATATTTGCCCGGGAACCGTATTCGCATTGGATGACTCGTCAACTAACTCAAGTGCCTGGCATTGAAGGTGATGAAACAGTGGCAGCAACATCTCCTTGCGTCGGTTTGACGCTGAAGCAAGCCATACCCTCATGGACCAAAGGCGTTCATTATACTGAATCAACATTGTTATTTTTGCACGTTTCAATTTTTAGACATATTCAAGTGATTGATAGCAATCCGACAAACGGTGGCCGAATGTCTGCAATAGAAAGAATACCAACCCACATTGAAGGATTAGACGAAAATATGCAGGGCGGAATCCCACAAGGTCACATATGCTTAGTTGCAGGTGCGTCTGGAGCAATGAAGTCAAGTTTGACTTTTTCCATGCTTTACAACGCAGTATTGTACGGGGAGACCAGTGGAATCTATATCACTCTAGAACAAGGCAAAGAATCGCTGCGTGCCCACATGGGCAATATGGGAATGAATGTTGATGACCCTAGAGTTAGAAATCGTATTGCGATTATCGACTTAGTAGACTTACGAGTCCAACTGGATGAACAAGGTATGAGCAATCGAGTAGATTGGATGGGTCAATTAATCAAACAATTGACGTCCTACCGGCAATCTATCGGATTTGAATTATTGGTGTTTGACTCACTAGGTGCATTCTTTACCCTGACAAAAATGGAAAACCCACGAGATGAAATTTTCCGATTATTTGAGGCGGTTAGAAGACTAGGATTGACTTCATTCTTCATCTGTGAAATGACAGGAGAGGATCACAAACAATTTGGTGAATATGGCATCGAAGATTACCTTGCAGATGGTGTAATCCATCTGGTAATGGAACGCTCTAATGACGATGTTAGTAGAAAATTAAGCGTGATCAAGATGCGTCACACTAACCATATTCTAGGGTACAAACCGTTCACGTGGAAGTCTGAAGAACAGAGATTTACCACACTTTAATCATTCAACGGTAACTGATTTCGCCAAGTTCCTTGGTCTATCGACATCACAGCCAAGTGCTAGTGCTGTATGATAAGCAATTAATTGCAGAGGAATTACCGAAAGCATTGGTGAAAGATAATTATTGACTTGCGGAATTGGAATATTTATGTCTCCTTCCCCACTAATATCATCTCCAGCCTCGTGGATTAAAATTATTTTAGCACCTCTAGCACGACATTCATGGATTGCCGAACGTGATTTCTCTTTTACGTGGTCATTAGGTACAACGAAGACTACCGGACTACCCTCTTCTAATAATGCAATAGGGCCATGCTTCATCTCACCAGCTGGATATGCTAGGCACGGAATGTAAGCTACTTCCATTAATTTTAGTGCGCCCTCTTTAGCCACAGGTGCTGAGATACCACGGCCAAGAAATAGTACGCATTTGGCATTTTTTACTAGATCCACTGCTTCCATTATCGGTCCTTGATTTTCTAGATACTCTTCAATTAAGTGCGGTAGTTGTTGAAGATTTTCGATTATGTCCTTACCCTTTTCCTTGCTCAAGGTTCTGGAACGACCAACTTGAATCGCGAAAATTGTTAGCGCAGTCACCATATTAGAGAAAGCCTTAGTCGATGCTACAGCTTGTTCGGGTCCTGAATGGATGTAAACTCCTTGACCACATAGTCTAGCAATTGATGAACCGACTACATTTACCACACCGTGAACTTTGCCGCCTTTTACCAGAATTTCCTTTATCGCCGATAAAGTATCGGCGGTCTCACCTGATTGTGATACTGCGAAATGTAGAGCATTCGGGTTTATCACCGGCTCATTGGTTCTAAATTCACTAGAGATATGAGCTACTGATGGGATTCTAGCAAGGGATTCAATCAAAAACCCACCTATTTCTGCAGCGTGGTTTGCTGTACCACAGCCTAGTAGCCTAACGTGTGGGAGTTTAGAAAGTTCGAGTGGCGTCAATTTCAGGCCACCTAGACGACCGTTCCCTCTAACTCTGTCAAATCGTCCGTTGATACATTGTCTTAGAGCGTCCGGTTGTTCATAAATCTCCTTCAACATATAATGTTCAAAGTCACCGAGTACCGCTTCTTCCCATTCTTCCTCAAGGATGGTAACATCTGTATCTAAAGAATGTCCATGGATGTTACTCATGGTGATATTATCATAAGTCAAGGTGGCGATATCGCCATCTTCCATGAATACAACTCGCTGTGTATGTGTAGATAGCGCATGTGGATCGCTTGATACAAACGTTTCTCCATCACCTTGTCCGATAATAAGTGGTGAACCATTTCGAGCACACACCATAACATCATGTTCCAAGAAAATAGCACATAGACCCCAGGTTCCTACCAGTTTAGAGAGCGTCCTACGCAATGCCTTAGTTGGTGAATTATCTCTTGCCAGTTCATATTCTAGAATATGTGAAATTACCTCTGAATCTGTTTCGCTGTGAAATACTACTCCTTTTCGAGTTAGTATTGAACGAAAGATGCGGGCATTTTCAATGATGCCGTTATGAACTATTACCACCTTACCGTTTTCTGATAAGTGGGGGTGAGCATTTGGGTCTGTTACTCCACCGTGAGTTGCCCATCTAGTGTGGGCTATTCCGACATTACCGGGGATTTGCTTAGGGAGTATTGATTGCAATTCACCAACCTTGCCTATTTTTTTGTAGATTTTGAAATCACCATTTTTTATTGCAATGCCTGATGAATCATAACCACGGTATTCGAGTTTACGTAACCCTTCTACCAAAATAGGTGAGGCTTGTTTAGGCCCCATATATCCAAAAATGCCGCACATGAAAATACCTACAATTGAACAATGCTAGAGCATATTGGACATTCTACCTTGGTAAGTCTAAGGTCCTTAATAGTGAATTTAGCAGAGCATTCACTACATTTGGCTTCCTTTTGTGGAATTGACACCCCCATCGCACCTGGTAGAGGAGGCAATAGGCCATCGCCTATTGGTGGCAATTCTGGGAGTGAGGGTAACACGGCGTCAGTGACAGGCATAGCGATTGGTAACTGTCCATCTAGAGCAGGTAACGGCGGTAAGTTGGCCATCATATTCTCAGTTATCTCGACTAAGTCTCTCTGTTTCTTACGCTTCATTCGACGTTCAAGACGAGAATTTCCTTGACCGGATTCTGCTTTTATTTCTAAGGTCTGAGCCAAACTGTCCTCTTCTACTACAGGTTCATCGACAATTGTGGCAACTAGAGATTGTACTACTAACTCCTCAGAATCTAAATTTATCGCCATTGAGGGTTCATCATCACTCTCAATGTCAACCATTATATCAACTGAATCATCATCTTCAACCAGAGTAGCAGATAGCATCTTTTCCTCGGTTTCTCTGTTAGAGGTACGTAAAGAAACTACAAGGTAAAGGAAGATAGATGCAATCAATAACGCAGTAATAATCAACATCAATGCTTTAGTATTTTCATCACCAGGTAATGGTTCAAGTAAACTATCGAGGAATGATTTCTCTTCTGCCTCAAGCCTTTCATCTTCTAAGGAGACTATTGTTCTAAACGACAAAGTTCCACTGCTGGAGGATACCAAGATAATCGAATCGCTATTTGTTGTGGCGTAACCGGTCATGAATCCTTCAACGATTAGGTTTGAAAGGGCAAAATGGTTGTTATCTAAATCCAAAACACCATACCGAGTCATTGGCCCATAGGCATTAATTTCATCATATACGATGGAAGTTTCTTCACCATTTGAACTCATAACCATGTTGGTAATTCCGCTAGCTATGATGTAGTCTGGTTCTTCAGCAGACCATGAATTATCAGTAACAACGTATGCGATCTTTGATTCTCCGCCAAATCCTTCGACCCATGTTGCCGCTAAGATATCTCTGTCATTTTCTTGATAAACTTCTAATTGAGCATTAGAGGCATAGTCTCCAACTGAGTATTGGAATGTCCATGAAGGGTTCCATTCTTGTCCGTGAGCATACATCAAACCAACGCGGTCAATTCCAGTCACGTCATCTCTTATTTCTTGATAAAGAATATGCATATTTTCCTCTCCAAGACCAATTGCTAATTTGTCCCCTTGAGAAGGTTTGATATCGATATTGGATAATATGTTACTTGAACTCCATGAACTTTCTATATGTGCAGTATCTGACATTAAGACAAAGATTGAGGTTAAATCATTGTAAGAGCCACCCGTAGCGATATCCCGATAGTATCCGGCAAGCACGACTCTATCGCCCTTCTTAGCCATATCAAGGCCCCAATAACGGCCCTCTGATAGTTTCAAAGCTGGCATGTGGGTTTGTTTTTCTGTGGTTTCACCTGCGTTTGTTATTGATGTCATTGCCACATGTGACAAGAAGTACCCTTGATCACTTAGAATGTTTTCAGTCCATGCTGCGTGAACAAGGCCGTCATCTCGTAAGATTGCCGTTAATTCTCCTGCCCAAGAGTCAGCCAGTTTGACATCTGCAAGAGTCGACCATGCCCCCGAAGATGATTCTGTAACGGTTCTAACGTGAAGTTCCCCGTCAACAGTGGTGAAAAGCAATCCGCCATCTTCCATTCCGACAAAATCAATTACTGATTCGCCTGAGAGTAAATTTAGCCTAACCTGTGAATCAATTGCGACATTATTCACTACCACTGTGAACCGTAATTCTGAATACTCAGTATCGACACCATCACCTGACATTACCACTCTAAAATCAGTGCCTCCATAGATAGATAAATTACTTGGAACTTTAAACGAGGCTTCATCATATCCAGAACTTGAGTCAGACCCTGGTATTACTAAGATACTGTCTTGTTCAATCTCTGTCCAACCATCAGATTCAATCTTGGCGTATAATGTAAGAGTAAGTCCTGTTGCATCATTCTGCCCAAGATTGTCAACTCTCACCATAAGTGTATACTTTTCACCAGGTGTGGGAATTAATGGATTTGTTTGGTAAGCTCCTTGCATAAACCGGAGGGTCGGTTCTTCCGGTCTCTCTTCAACTCCAAAGGAAAAAGAATATGAATTATCTTCCGGATTGGGATCATTATAATTGCTTGATGGATCGATGGAAATGGTCACTGTATGAGTGCCAACTTCAGTAGCCCACCAGTACAGTGTAACTTGTACAGAATCACCATCGTCAAGATTTGACAAGGTGACGTCAGACGGATAAATATCAGAATTATCACCTGGGGCAATCAACTTGATGTAGACATCATCAGCATCTAAGTCTCCAACATTTTCGATAGTGAACTTAACGGTTAAAATTGACCCTGCTACGGCAGATAATACTGGTAAGCCAACTTCATCTTGGATTTCAACCACGCCGGCAAAGGCAAAATCTGGAGCAGCAGGCATGTTATCAACATCAAAAGTTCTCCTAACATCATCTGTTTTTACTCCAGATTCATTGACCATTCTAAAACTAATCCTTGTAGAGCCATCAGAAACAGTTGTCGAGTCCCAACTAAACGACCAGTCTTGACTACCTACTTCCAATTCAGGCAAGTCTGTACCAAACTCCCATTGACCGTTGTCGACTTTGAATTCAATGTAGTCATGTTGAACTCCATCAACAGAACCTGAAAAGTCCACCATTCCGCTGATTGAATCTCCAACCGCAGGGCTTGCTAAAGTTACTTTCATCCTGGCCAGGTTGATAACTCTAAAATCGATATTAGATTCTGCCTCAGTTCCTGTATCATAAGCCCTAGCACTAACTATGACGTACTCTTCATCACTTTGTACCCAGTCTTCAAGGACGTTAACGTTCAAATTCCAATTGGCAACATCTCCACCTGCGATAGTCCACGGCTTCAATTCACGCTCAGTCCCTGATTCCAAGAATTGAACGATTCGCACTTGTATTTGGTCAAATTGCTGTGAAGAGGGGAAATTCGTGGCCCCTGAAATCGTCACCCGGTTGCCTTCAAGCCACCATGTATCGTTAGATGGTTGAGAAATATCAACATAATCGCCACTTCCATTACCACTTGGTGGCGGATTAACAACACCTGTATCTTCTAGCGGAGTACAAGGTTGGTCAAGTGCGAAATCGATTGCACATGAGGCATCAATTAAACCAAAGCCCCATTCTTCATGCCATCTATCTGAAACTGTGTTGGCTGCTTTTTCTCTAATCTCTGAAGAGTTACGGATAACATCCATTACTTCAAAGGCATCAAGAGATGGTGCCGCCTCGCGGACTAGAGCTACTATTCCTGAAGCAATTGGTGTTGCCATGCTTGTGCCGTCTTTTTCATCATAACTGGAATCTGCTTCGGGCCTTGGAGCCCCTGGTAATGATGTCCCAGTAGCCGCAGTTGCCGACATAATATTCGACCCATAGGCAGCGATGTCTGGTTTCAATTCATCCCATTCATTATCATCACCATCATCTAATCTTGGTCCGTAGTTTGAGAAGCTAGATATTCCATCATTAGTCCGATTAACGTTGCCAAAGTCTGAGGCAGATGCTACAGCAAATCCAAGATCTGCACTTGCTGGAGATGGTACTCTTTTTGAGCCATCATTACCCATTGCAATTACGCACACGATATCTGCGGTTTCAGTTGCATTGTTGATTAGCCTAGCTTCTGCACCCGTACCGTTGTCACCTTCATCTCCGGGATTAAGTGGAGAGGAAACTGAGCCAAATGACATTGAGCCAATTTGTATACCACGACTAGAGGAATTATGCCCCCAATCAGTATCTGCATTGTTAATCATCCACTGGATACCGCTTACTGAATATTGTGAATTTGTCCCACCCGTGTCGGTTAATACCTTGATGTCTACGAGGTAAGCCCCAGGCGCAGTCCCGCGATGTTCGCGTGATGAATCTCCTGTACCTAACGCAGAACCTGCAACGTGAGTACCATGTCCTTGACCATCGTCTGGGTCTTGTGTGCCATCCGGGTTGGCTGCTGCCGAAGTTGCATCATATCCCGCCACCCACTTGTGGTCATCATATGACAGAGCATCAGTGTCTGGTGCGTCATTATTATCATCAAAATCGTTTAGTGAACGGTGTTCATTATCAACTCCGGTATCAAGAATAGCAATAACTACTCCTTCACCGCTGTAGCCTCTCTCATAAGCAGATTCGGTATATACATCAGAAGGCATTGCCCTAGTTGCTTTACCGGCCACATCATTGGTTGGAACCATGACATTTTGCATCTCAATTACGACCACTCCGGGCAGGTGATAAATATCCATCAAAGCACTAACTGGAACTTTATCGACCACTATCGCATCAATACTTTCTGGAAGATCTAACCAAGCACCATTCTCTTCACCTATCCAATTATGCGAATTTAGCACATCGCTAATTTGATTTACTTCCAAATCACTTGGATGCCATGCGTAATCAACAATAATGGCTACAGTCTTTTTCCCATCATCGCCAATAATGGCAGTAGGAGAGATAGAATCATAGCCTGAAATAACTCGCTGCAGGCGATCATCCATACCGTTCCAATCTAAATCAGGCCCGTAACCCAACCACCAGCCTGCTTTTTCCGATGCTGGTTGGTTGTTGCGCAAGTCAATCCTTAGGGGACGGTCACACAATTCATCATCACACAACAATGGTGGTAGACCGTCGATTAGGATTGGGTCACCATACATTGATGCTGAATCACTAGAATTGTTGGCTTCGTCAGCACCAACATTGTAAGAGGCTGCGGCAGAGACATCTGCAATTAAGAAAATGAGTGCTATAAAAAGCGCTGAACGGCGTATTCCAGTTGTCGATTTCATCGCGGACTCACCCTTCTCCAGTCGACCGATTGTTTGCCATGTTTTGATAGTATCCATTTCTCGACCTTACAATAACCAACTTTCACACCAATGTATTACGATTTTACTACAGATTTTAATGAACCAAAAATCCCACATTTATAGTGTGCACATCAGGGCCAATTAAAGTGCTCAGGATGGTTTGAGCATTGGATATGAGGGCCATCTGAACGCTCAATTACTCCTAGCGGATTATCACACTGTGGGCAATTAGCTAGGTCTGCAATATGTTCCATCCAAGCCTGCCTAGTTTCTGGCTCATCGCTTGAATCCATGAGGCTTTTAACGGATTCTCGTACATTTTTGGGCAACTCATAATCCTGAGCAGTCCAAGGGTCTTCTGCGGATTTCAAATCTTTCATTTGTTTTTTTATGCTCCGCAATCTGTTGATTACCTCACTGGAGGAAGAGGGCCCTCCATCTTCGACACCTAGTGGAACAGGTCCACCTTTGGCAACTAAAGGCAAGGTGACATACGCTAACATGAAACCTCCCAAATGGGCCATGTGCCCAACATCACTGGGTCTTTCAAGTCCGTATGTCGAATAAGCCCTGAATACTTCCAGCCCAAAATAGATTAATGCTAAATAAAACACTGGCCACTTACGTATTAGAATTAGCGGAAATGGGATCTCGTCTTTTGGCCAACCTGCTAGATATGCCCCAAATAATCCAAATGCTGCACCAGAAGCTCCAAGAGCAGGCCTTGATGACTCAATATTAAATAAAAACCAAGCGATTGACCCGCCAATTAAACCAATGAAGTAAACTGCAAAGAATCTATTTCGGCCCAGCCTTTGCTCAAGTGGAATCCCAACAAGAGCAATTACCATTATGTTACCAAGTACATGAGTTGCATCGAATTGGCTGTGTAAAAACCCGGCGGAAATGAAGGTAATCCAGCCTGATGGTTCCTTAGCTTCTGTTGGCCGCATCCACAAGTCTTCCCATAGCCAAAGGTCAACAAAGCCCATGTTGTAAAACAAGGACCATATGACCTGAACAAGGTAGCCCAGCAACAGCCCGACGGTCATCGATAAAGCAAACGAAGTCTTGTGGCGAAATGAATAGTATAGCGGCCACAAAATTACTGTCAACCACACTACGAATAATGCCGTTTCAACTTGGTTGAACTGCATCAACTGGGCGGCCATGAGTGGCGATAAGGCGTGTTACTTTTGAACTACTGTAGGTTTTATTGCCAAATGGTAGCATTCATGTCACACTGCCAACTGGGCAAAACATGGCAGACCCAATACTGGAACTGGACAAGGTCACAGTTCGTCGAGGTATGGGGGTAGTCCTACAAGATTTTTCTTTGCAAATCAAATCTGGTGAATGTGTAATTTTACATGGCAAAAACGGCGCCGGTAAATCAACTATTATCGAGACTGCTGCAAGATTATTACCAATGGAATCTGGCGCAGTAGCTCACCATGGCAGTCTAGTATGTGACGGCCAAGGCAGAAGGTTAAATCCTGAAAAATCATTTGGTTTAACCCTCCAATCAAATTGTTTGGTTGCCAGTCAGACTGTAGAACAACATCTAACTAATGTGATGGATTTATGTGCCAAGTCAATTGACCTGAAACCGATTTTATCGGCATTTAAGATTGCTAATCGAAGAAATGATAAAATTGCTCATTTGTCAGGCGGGCAACAGCGAAAAGTAGCGGTTATTGCGGGGCTGATTCCTGCCATGGTTGAACAGCAACCTAGGCTTGTGGTACTAGATGAACCAGATTCTGGACTCGATGATGCAGCAATCACAGTTCTTGTCCAGACTATTCATGAATTAAGAAATATTGGCCATTGTTTCATGATTGCAACGCATGACTCGAGATTGTTTGAGTGTGGCACATCACTAAATGATTTACATTCAGAGAAAACTCAAGAAGTCAGCAACGACGCTCGATGGGTAGTAGAATCTGAATCAAAATCACTCAAGTTGTTAAAGACCAAAATTGGGTGGAAATATAATTCTTCAACCTTAGTTTCAGTTCAACGGAACTGGTTGGCAGCCCTATTAGTAATGGGAGGATTATTATCAATTGTTGACCCACTGACTTTGAGCGATGAAACCGTGATTCTGATGGGTTTCACGCTTGCTCCTGCCTTTACCCTAGGTCTAGTGGGTGATGCTGTATTCAAGATACTCAACGAGCAGAGATCTATTGATTGGTGGCGAGCCCAATATAATCAAGTACCAAATTCCTATGTTGAATCGTTCATTAGTGGTCTAATTCTCACTACAATTTCTAGTCAAATATTCATTCAATCTGTGGACTACCGAATTATTATCATTGGCGGATTAATTTCACTTTTCACCACTGCATGTGTCAGATTCCTGCAACTAAGTACTATCAGACTTACTCGAAGCAACGCAGTTTTTATCCGATTATTGACTCCAATTCTAATTCTGCCCTGGGGTATTATCGTTGATTATTGTGCTAAATTATGACCTTCAAGTTCAATAAGGAGTCCACTGAGGAGTAATTATGCGAGTTAAGTCCGGTGATATGTTACTAATAGCCGGATTTTCCGGCTTGATGTTAACGCTTTACCTGGCCTTTAACTGGGCACCAAGCGTGAATATCAATGCTTTTCAGTCTCCCGAAGCTCAAAGAATATTTTACTGGCATGTTCCTGCTGCATGGGCTGCATTCATTGCCTTCGCAGTATTATTCATTGGCTCTGCGTTATGGTTTTTCAAGCGAAGCCCGCTAGGTTGGAAATTGCATGTCGCTGGGTCTGAGGCTGGGCTTGCATGTGGGCTAATGGCCGTGTGGTCTGGTTGTGTGTGGGGTGCTGCAGAATGGGGCACTCCGTGGGATTGGCAGGATTACCGACTCAACACCTTTGGCTTGCTGACTTTATTGGCACTATTCCTTGTTCTTGGAAGACAGAGTCAGCCTGATGGAGTGGAAAGCCGTGATACTTTCTCGACCTTTGGCCTGTATGGTTTTGTCTTGGTCCCGATAACTTACATTGCCACCAGAATTTGGGTAATTCGTCATCCTGGACCAGTTATTGCCGGAGATGACGATAGTTCAATCTCTGGTGACATGGCAATCGTTTTGATGATTGGCGCATTGTCATTTACTCTCCTAATTATCGGTCATATCATGACTTCCGTAGAGATAACTAAATTTGAGCAACGTATCGACCGCTTACAGAAAGAACTTGATGGTGAGTAAATGGAAGATAACACATACCTCTCAATTGCCTATTTAGGGATGATTCTAGGCCTGGCTATTTGGACTTGGACTACTATTTCTAGAAGCAGGAAGTTAGAACTTCGCATAATTGCCATGGAAGAAAGTTTGAACGTCAAACAATCTGAAGCAGATTCTATTGCTGTGCTAAATGACAATACAACGGAATAATCCTGCCACAGTTTGAAGACTAGATACTTGTGCGAGAGATTGGTGAAGAGATGTCAGAGTTGGGCGCAGAATTTTGTCTAGTCTGTGGTTCTCCACCTCCATTATTTGGCGAACGAATGTGTGAATCATGCCTTAGGAAGCGAGTGAAGTTGGCTGATGTGCCGCAAAATGTCCCTTGGGTTAGGTGTGCAAGATGCGGTATTGTTGAGATTCAAGGCAAATGGGTGCATCTTAGTGAACAAGAAGTTTGGGATGAGTTGATACAACGAAATCTAAAATTCCATGCTGAAGCTGAAGATATTGCCATTGCTGTAGAGACAAGAACCATTTCCGACCGCCATACTATGATATATTTACAATTGGAAGGAGTAATTGAGTCTCTGTTATTTCAAGAAGAACACACTATGCGCGCTCGAATGGCCAATGGTGTTTGTTTGACATGCACAAGAAGAGCTGGAAATTATTACGAAGCCACCGTTCAACTACGTTCCAGTGGCAGGAAACTTAGCGAAACTGAATACAATAATCTACGAGCCACGCTGGATAATGTAATCGAAATGTTATCTAATGATCCAATGTTTTTCATTACCAGCGAAGGACCGGTAACAGGTGGTTATGATGTGGTAATGGGGAGTAAAGGACTGGCTCGAGCTTGGGGTCGACATTTGACTAAGGAACATGGCGGACAAGTGGTAGAAACCAACTCTACTGTTGGTCGAAAAGATGGCGTTGATGTGACAAGGCTCACTATGCTTTATCGAAAACCCGGCTATGATTTAGGCGATGTTATCAGATGGCGAGAAAATTTCTGGAGACCAGCATCTTGGACCAAGGATGGTGCTATTGTCGAGCGAGTAGATCGTCAAGAAAGGACTGGTGCTTCATGGCGTGACTTAGAATCTGCGCAAGTTGTATCTCAAATGTCTGAGCATTTGGCTGTTGACTTAATCAATCAAGATTCCTCAGTGGGAGAGTTTCTTGATCCAAATACTTGGGTGATGGCTTCTGTGAGGCTGCCTTGGGATCATAATGGCCGAGAATCGATTCGCATTGCTCGAGTTGATGGTGAGTGGATTACACTACATAACATGGCTATTGATGAAAATGATAGCATAGAGTAAAAACTAGAAAGTCCAGCACCGCTTTATGGCGGACTTTGACATCAGTGATCTTGCGTCTACCCTTGATAGCGAAGATATGATTGGCTTCACTCGTGCCTTTGTCGAAGATATTCGAAGAGGATTAAACTCAGTGAATGTTGACCGCTACCCGTGGATTGAAGAAATTGGCAATGGGCAATGGCAAGGCGTGCTTGCTTTGGGGATGGGCGGTTCTGCTGCAGGAGGTGACTTCTTATCCACCATATGTGATTTGAAAGGCTCAATCCCAGTTATCGTTCAACGTGATTACGTAATCCCTGCATGGTGGGACGAACAATGGCTGGTCATTGCAACATCTCATAGCGGCAATACTGAGGAGGCAATTGAGGCCACAGAAATTGCACTAAAGTCAGGCGCTACTGTAATTGTCATCTCAACAGGTGGTATACTATCTGGGCTTGCAGAATTACATTACAACTGCTACCTAATTCCATCGATTGGTGGACAACCTCCAAGATCGGCATTTGGCCACATATTTGCTAGGCAACTTGCGTTGTTTAGATGTTTAGGAATCATGCCTAGTGATAATGATGACCAGGCCATGTTAACTCGTCTCCAATCCGTAGTTGAAGAATACGATTTCATCACCAACCAAGAATCTGATTTATTAGAATTAATAGCTTATATGGAAACCCAACCAATAGCCTTACTCGGCCCTTCTGAACTTTCTCCCGCCTTAAGTAGATTCAAAAATCAATTGAATGAAAACTCTGCGAGATTTGCAAGAATCGGAGTGTATCCTGAGATGAACCACAATGAAAGTGTGGCTTGGGGTGGAGTTGGTGATGATGCTGATTTTAATGTCGGCGAACAAGTAATATTATTCCTCACTTGGAATGGTATGCATTCAAGAGTTCTCAAACGGTTGGAATGGATGATTGCCCACACTCCAAGTGATATGGCATGGCGAATTCACGGTGAGGGCGAGACTCTGTTGGAATCCTTATTACATCTGTGTATCGTCATGGATTGGTTGAGTATTGCACTAGGGTTAATTCATGGGAAAGACCCTTCATCCATCAGCCCAATTATATCTCTCAAGAAGTTCTTGGCTGATCAAAATGAATAATTTGTATCGATTAATAAATTCGTCCAGTTATTAATCTAGGATCCGGATAGATCTTGAGAGCTGCTTCTCTATCTGCTAAATTAACCACACCCGGAAGATCATTATTCACTGGTTTTTCATACGAGATTTGTAAGTGAACATGGGGAGGCCACCCCCCATTCTCCTGTTGATTGCCAATTGTGGCAATTAATTCGCCTTTTTTTACGGTATTTCCAACTTTTACCATTTCCAGTGATTCAGTAGAAAGATGTCCATGTAGAACCCATAATGTCCTCATTGGGCCAAGTTCTGTTGAGTCCACCGTCCTCGGCAATTTCAACTCATGCTGGGTGATGATGGTTGGCCCGTATGAACCTGCTTCGGGATTTATCCCAACGCTGTGGACTACGCCGTCGGCAAAGGCGTAGATATCGGTATGTACCGGTGCACCAATATCTAGTCCAACATGTAAATCACGTTCGCCTGAAAACAAGTCAGTAGTATACATGCCGGGCCTGTATTCATCATAGCGTCCAATTTGATAATCAAACGGGCATTGCCAGTCGGTGTTTGGTCCCTTAGTAAAGTCAAATACCCAGTAATCATCAGGGAGTACAACTACTGGATGAAACAGTGATTCACTCCCGGCCATGGCTATGCTAACCGGTACATATTCTTGATTCTTGGCCGAAAAGTCAAGACCTAGTTACCTTAGGACAATCTATGCTTGTTGCCTACTGCGTCCTGTTAGCAATCAGTATTATTCCGGGATATGCACTATGTAAAGTGCTAGACGGGACCGCTGATAACCTCAGAAAATCAATGCTAAGCCCAGCCTTAGGCTTGTTGCTGATATACGGCACTTGCGGAATGGTTTTGATATCAGGGTTATGGACTTGGGAGCTCGCCTCAGCAGGTATTTTATTGTTGAACACCTTAGGAATTGCTCATATTAAGAGACGAGTAAGTGCCGATAAAGGTTTGACACAATGGCAAAAACTTGAGGCTGCAATGCACGGGATGATTTTACCTAGCGACGACCAAGAGATTACCGATGAAGTTACGACCCAGCAATGGTTTCAGTCGCACCGTTCAAATTATAATTATCTAATCGGTGGAGTTTTAGTATTCAGCATTGCTATGTTGCCATTAATCCAAGAGTTACCGTTTGGTGTAGATTGGATCGGTTTTGCAGTACTAGCAGGGCAAATTGCCGAAAATGGTAGTTTGCTATTAACCGGAACAAATGAAGGGTTTTGGACTTATCCGCCTGGGTTCCCTGCCCTGGCAGCGTGGTTACAGGAAACTGTTGGGATTGATTCAGGCACTGCGGTATTTCATTTAGGTCATTATACTCTAGCAATATTAATTATTGGTCTTGCTGGGGCAATGGACCATCATGGTGCTGGAGGACATTGCTTTATTGCTGTGGCACTTGGTTTTGGGCTGTTTGCCAAAACTTATGATTCCGGATTCCCAACAATAGCCAGCCAGTTGGGACTAGTTGTTGGACTATTGGTGTTGCTTAGACCATCTTCAAATCGCGGAACACACCACACTCGAGGATTTATTGTTGCCGTTTCTTGTGTTGCTCTGATTCACCCTACCGGAGCAATATATCTCGGAATTTTAATGGCTGCCCACATAATTATTGGCCTTAGCTTGCGAGCAGATTACGGGGAAAACATCCAAAGATTATTGTTTGCTTGTTCAATTTTATTGACCATAGCTGTGGCTATTTCGGTTGTATTCTTAGCACCAAGGATGTTGAATGAAGCTGTTTTTGCGGAATACGGATGGCAAGGAGGTAAACCATTGCTCACCTATAACGGTTTATTACTGCTATTTGCCACCATTGCCGGAATTAAATTACGTCGAACAGTAGAGGCCCGATTACTTATCTTGTGTACTGCCATGTTATGGATGCTAAGTTCAATACATATAATTGAAGGATTACAAAGTATTCCAGTATTATCTCTGTTATCTTACACCTTGTATTCTATGGGACTACACGCCTTTCATGTACCACTAGCTGCACTAGTTGCGCTATGGATTAGCCCTTCAACAAAGTTGACTGGTGTAGATGAAGAGGTTGGATTATTATCTATTGGCTGGGACCCAACTATCAATGAAAAGTTAGCAAAAATACTCAGTGCATCAGTACTTGTTGGGATACTCTTAGCCAATGTAGTGGTAATTCAAATATCTCAGCATGACGAATTAAGACCGATCACTAATGGCGACTTGACACTACGAGAGTACTTAGAAGAATTACCCAGTGGCAGCATAATATACACTGAAAATAATCATTGGGGGCATTTCTATGACACTCCGGCAAATATTGCTACAACCAGCATACCAACACTTGGTTTGGTTAATCTAGAATCAACAATTCATCAACTAGCAACATCTGGAATTTTATACGATAACATCACTAAAATTCAGCAATTAGGTATTGATTACGCAATAAGTTCACCAATCGGTACAATCGGTTGGACATTGGCAGAATCAAGATATTGGAGCGTACTTGAGGAAGTAGATGGCAGTAGATTATGGCAATTTAATTTACCAGGAGATTCCACGCAGGCAATGCTTGCTCCAGTAAATGAAGAGTCTTGCCTGGATGGGTGCGAAATGAGAGTAGACCCTTGGCGCGACCACCGATTCAAATCAATTACCAATATGAATCCAGATTACCGAGCATTTATTGAAGAGGGTTCGGATTCTTCGATTTCATTTGACTTACCTAGAACTGCTTTTATCAATTCAAATGCTTGCTTGTTTTTTGAATCAGTTGGTAATATAGACGCTTTTTCTTTACAATTGCCTGCAGATAGTATCAACATTGATGCTACAGAATCTGGGTGGCACAGTGAATGTTTCATGATTAATCAAACAATAAATCAATTAACAGTACAAATTCAGTGGAACAGCGATACTAAATCAAGTTCATGGATAAACCCAACTGGGCTATCTGGGCGTGGTGACAGAGTATTTGATGTAACTGGAATAAGAATACATTGGATGGAAATAGACATTTAATGCCTAAAAACGTCGAAGGCATCAAAACTAACTTACCGGTGTCTAGGCTGATGAAGAGCCTTGTCGTCATGCTCCCTACCTTGGACGAGGAGTATGGGCTAGGCAGTGTGCTGCCGGAAATACCTATACAGAAACTAGAACAAATGGGTTGGGAGATTAACGTCTGGGTTGTAGATGGCGGAAGTAAAGATCAAACTATTGAGATTGCTAAGCAGCATGGTTGCGAGGTGGTCAATCAAGCAGGGACAGGAAAAGGTGCAGCAATGCGTACAGGGTTCACTAAATTTCTCTCATCAAAGCATGATGCCCTAGTAATGCTAGATGCGGATGGTACTTACGATGCTGGTGAAATTACCAACCTGCTGATTTCCCTTGAAGCAAATGATGTAGTTATTGGAGACCGGCTTAAAGGCCGTATTGAGCCAAATGCTATGACTAAATTAAATTATTTTGGCAACCACCTGCTCACTTGGATTGCTTCGGGATTGTATGGCGTTCCAGCCAATGACTTGTGTACAGGCTATTGGGCGTTTTCAAAGAAAGCCATATCTACAATGAAACTAAATTCAATGCGGTTTGAAATAGAGGCGGAAATGTTTGCATCTTGCGTTAAAGAGGAATTAATCCTTGGCGCAATTCCGATTACTTACCGAGCAAGACTTGGTGAAGCAAAATTAGGTTCTGTAGTTGATGGTTGGGCAATTTTCAAAAAATTGCTTATTCGAAGAATCTTTGGAGACCCTATTGAAGTTGTGACAGGAAAAGGCAATCTCGACATGAACTAAGCAAGGAATCAAATTTGATGACTAGAAGGCTGAATTATGACCCGTCGTAAATGCTTGGTATTGGGTGCGGGTGGGTTAGTCGGTCAAAGACTGCAACAGCGGCTTGTTCATCATCCGATGTTCAAGATTATGGCAATTGCCGGTAGTCCCTCATCTGCAGACCAACAATTGTCTTCAATTCCGTGGCGCTTAGACGAGGACCGGCCAAATTTACCAGACCTGCTTGTTATTGATGCTAATAGCCCAAACCTGGCTCAGCATTGCCAATCACTAGGTATCAAATTTGCATTTTCTGGCCTTCCCTCCTCGGTTGCTCAATCTGTAGAAAAAGTTCTTACTGATGCTGGAATCATGGTTTTTTCCAACTCGAGTGCGTATCGAAGAAAACCGAATGTACCAATGATAATACCTGAAATTAATCCTCACCACAATTACCCAAGTAAGCATTATTGTGCAACAAATTGCACATTGATTCCACTTGCTCTTCCGCTTGCTGCCATTAGCAAATTATCTAATATTGTGTCAGTTGAAATGCGCAGTGAACAAGCCCTTTCTGGTGCTGGTTGGCAACTATTATTCGAGCAGCAAGCTCTATCTGGAAAGGTAAATCCCAATATTGATGGAGAGGCGGAAAAGACTTCTGCAGAATTACTTCATATTCTTGGTGATGTGCAAAACCAATTAGTAACTCCTGCAGAATTTTTTCTCAATGTCCACTGCCAACGGATTGTGCGCCGGGACGGCCATCAAGTATTTGTCACAGTGAAGACTCAAAACCAACTTGAGTTAACTCAAATAATCCAACAATTGCAAACCTTAGAAATCGGTCAAGAGTTGCCAAGTAAGCCCAAACAAGCGATTCATTTAGTTGACAAAGTCAATCCCGAAAAACACTTATGGAGCGATGGAAAACACTTCTCAGACAATCCTGACCCATCTAGGGATTTGAAGACTGGTATGGCGGTTATTGTTGGAGATTTATCGGTTGAAGGAGAGACAATTTCGTTTAGTGCATACTCGCACAATACGATACGTGGTGCTGCTGGCGGATTAGTATATTTGGCTGAATTTTTGCTGCATGAAAATTCCTAACTACAATACGGTATGCCTAAAGTATTGTTCCTACTCCATCAGCACGGTGCGCTATGGGAATCACTGCATTGATACCAGACATGACCATTGGCCAATTATATGTCGAGGCGGAATCTCGCTGGGATGAGATTTGGGATCAGAACGCTGCTCGGCTACTTGTTTTACTGATGTTTCCTCGTAAACACCGCAAAATAATGGAACTGCATGGAGACATGATTGAACATGGTCAACCGGTAATGACTGTATTTCATCGCCCGAGAGATGAAGGCAAACTACTCGAAGAACAAAATTTTGACCCTCGCTCTGCTTCATACCAATTCGTCGACATTGCTAGTTCCGATTTAGGACCTTGGATGCAGCAGTTAATGTCCCAAGAAAAGTGGCTAAGGAGCACCATTGATGTAGTTCCTGTGCCTTTTTCTATGGGAGTTCCAGCACAGCGTGGGTTTGAACCGATCAATATGCTGTGCTTTAGACATCCCGACATTGATGCTCTTGAACGCTATTATTTACCATTCCCGCCAAAGTCTATTCCAGGCAAATGTTTTGTCTCATTACCAAGGCGACAAGCAGCAGAGTTGGCAAGACAACAAGCCGAAGTCCTAGGTGTTGGCCGGCTCGAAAAGAAAACTAAAATTATCGAGCAGGCAACACCAGTTGAAGCCCTTCCACCGCAAGTTAAATCTCAAGATGAGGCCACCTTAGATGCGGTGATGGATAATTTTTCAGACCAGATGCTAGAAGAAATGGCGACAGAAGCCGAAGAAGTAATCAATGTCGAATTACCTTTTTCCCAATCAAAACCAGAGGTAGTAACCGAGACATTGAGCAGTACTCATACGGCTCTAGATACTCAGACAGTCCCAATCTCAAACGTACAAATTCCGGAAGTTGTAGAGGCTGAACCAGAAATCGAGATGTCCGATGTGGAGATAGAATTCCGTACATTGGTTACCGAACTGATGGAGGCTGGATTGGAGCCTTCTGATATGATGGATGATCCAAGATGGGAAGATATCAGCGAGCGTGCAATGGCAATTGGCTTTGAAACATGGCCAGTATTTTTGCAACTAACTGCAGTAGTGTAAAACGATTGACTCAAATATAACGGCAAAGAGGGAAAGACATGGGCTTCTGTATTAACTGCGGCAACCAACATCAGGACGGTGTTAGATTTTGCCGATTTTGCGGAACAAGTCAACCTAGTGAACAACTGTTGGCAAGGCTAAGAGCAGAAGCAGAACAAATACGCTTGCTTAGTATGCAAATGCAACAACGAAACAATCAGCAAAATGATGCTTATGCCCGCTTAGAAGCAATGCGTCAACAAGCCGAAGCAGCAGCCCGTCTAAATAATCAACAAAATCAAAATTACCGGCCCCCAGGTTGGTGATTTATGTTGCGGCCCAAACATTTGGCCATCGAGTTGTCTAAACTACAACAACATCCTCAACATTCTGTCGAGCTAGAGCAATATTCAACGGAAGGTGACTTGGCATCGTTCTTTGTCTTAGCAATCGATCAATTAGATTTGTTGGAACAGAAAACGGTGATTGATGTTGGCGCCGGAAATGGGGTGCTTGGGCTAGGCTGTGCAATGATTGGCGCAAGTAATGTTGTTTTGGTTGAAGCAGATGAAGAAGTTTTGTCTGTAGCATCTGCAAATGCCGATAAGGTCATGAATAAACATAATTGTAATATTGAAGCGGTTCGATGCATGATTGGTCAAGAGGCTGCACCTGAGTATTTGGATGTCGATATTGTAGTGATGAATCCCCCATGGGGTTTTCAAAGCCCAAGGGCAGACCGACCATTACTTGAATATGGTTTTAGTTTGCAGCCACAGTCAATGTATGTGCTCCATTCTCAACAAGCAGGACATCTCAAGGGGATTGCAAAATCTCACGGATATGATTGGGAAGTCGTATTTGAAAGCAATTTTCGATTACCCCCAAAGTATTCGCACCAAAGCCGCAAAATGGGTGAAACTCAAGTTAAATGCTGGAGATTCCATCTTCCGGGCGACGCTAAAATCCTTGATGAGGATGAATAACACATGCCAATTTCGTATGATGGATTGAAAAGGGATAAACTCGCCCGTCAACATAAGCGAAGGTTGTGCGACCTAAACCGGGCCACAATTGCTTAGGAATGATAAAAATGACGGCGAGCCTCGTCACCCCAGGAATGCAAGTATCAACCACCTCTGATTGTGAGGCTGGTGAAGGTACAATCGAAGTTGATGGACGTATCCTTGCGACCGCTGTTGGCAATTTTATCATTACTGATGGTTTTGCTACAGTTTCTGCTGTCAAACAAGTTTGCACTCCAGAAGTTGGAGACACTGTAATATGTCGGGTCGAAAAACTCAATGAGAAAAATGGTGAAGCCATGATTCTGTGCATTGAAGGTAAGCCTGGTAGTCTACTACCAGAACACCTGTACGGTCATTTCCATGTGACCGGACTAGTCGACAGATACATGCACCAAACTGCTGATGCAGTAAGACGCAGGGATGTATGTCGTGCCTTAGTTAAAGAAGTATCTCCCGTAGTGAGAATAGATTTCCGTGAGCGCAATGATTGTGGAGTATTACACGCCATCTGCCCGTCATGTGGCGACACTTTAGTTGCTGAACTTCAAGGCGATTGGAATGTAAATTGTAAAAGTTGTAATTACCGTTCTTTCAGAGCATTAGCTGATAATTTCGCAGCAGGATTTGCCCAATTAGATCAGGGCGCTAGTGCGTTAAACAATTCAGGCAAAAGATGGGGTAGTGAGGCAGAGACTTTGTTTGCCAAAGGACCATCTGGCAGAGCTACCTTCATTGCTGAAGACTTTCGTGAAGACGGCCGAGACCGAGAGTACTTTCGATTTGAAGGACAACAGTCTGATGGTGGGAATCGACGTGAGAAAGCCAAGCCTGGCTGCAAATTATTCGTTGGCGGACTACCTCGTGAAATTGGTACCGATGAATTGCGTGACATGTTCGCTAAATTTGGTGAAATGAGTGACTGTTTCGTCCCTACTGATGATGGCGGCGCTAACCGAGGCTTTGGATTTGTCACCTTTGGCGACAAAGCAACTGCTGATACTGCCGCCAAAGAATTGGATGGACACAGAATTAACGGACGACGCATTGGAGTTCGAGATGCAGATAGCGATAACAAGAAGGGTCCGCGAGAAAAGCGCAAAGACCCTACTGGATTAAAGTTCTATGTTGGAAATCTTCCATTCAAGGCAGACGACAATACACTGACTAATCTATTCAAACAGCATGCAACTGTTGTCGATGTCAATATCATTTCTGACAACAGTGGCAAACCGAAAGGATTTGCCTTTATCACCGTCAAAGAGATGGACAAAGGCGATGAAATAATCAAACAACTGAATGGTACGGAGGTACTTGGACGTAAGATTAGAGTTGACTTGTCACAAAAGAAAGGCGGCGACAAGAAAGGTGGCAATAGCCCCGGTAAGACTTCAAGAGAGTTACGCGCTATGCGTGAGGAAGAAGAAGACGGAAAAAAGCGTAAGCCTAGACCTCGTAGCAAGAAGGATTGAAGTGTTGAACTTCAAGGATGGCTCATGGTCGAGCGCCAATCACCAAAATGGTTAGTTCTCGATGGTTATGAAGATGAGCCAGCGGCTTTTGGCGTCCCTCCATATGTTGGATTCCACATTCGTTACCTGTGCGGAGTATTAGAGCAGCACAATATCGAGTACCAATATATGACTATAGATCAATGGCGAGAACTTGTTAGAGAACAAGGCGAATCTGGCATTGAAAGTTTGATGACTAGTTTGGATGGTTTTGCTTGCATTGCCGGAGCGGTGGTTCCCGGAAAGTACCTTCGAGGCACACCTATTTCAGTTCGTGAAATGAAAGATGTTGTCCGTGGTTTACCCAGTGAAATTCCGGCAATCCTTGGTGGCTGGGCAATCAGAGGATGGCGGCAACAAGGTTGGAATCCATTGCGCAAAAATTTGTTTTTAGCAGTCCAAGATACCGACGCCACATTAGATAATTACCTCACTAATGGCGCTTGGAAGCATATGCGCAGAGACGCAGAGCAATGGACTAGATGGGCTCACTTAGGTGCACAGAGTAAAGCGGTTAAATTCCATCCTGATTTAGGTAATGACACCAATCCAGGACCACTAACCTATGAGGTAGAAGTCTACCAAGGCTGTGTCCGATACAAGCGTGGTTGTAAATTCTGTATTGAGCCGAAAAAGGGTGTACCGGTTTGGCGTAGTCCTGAAGATATTATTCAGGAGGTGAAACTAGCTCATGACCTTGGAGTAAAACACGTGAGGTTAGGCGGCATGACTGACACCTACACCTACATGGCCGAGGGAGTAAAGGAACTGGAGTATCCCATACCTAATCCTGAGCCAATAGCAAAACTATTGCATGGACTGCGGGAGGATGAACGGTTAGAAATCCTCCATACCGATAACGGAAACCCCTCTATTATTGCCGAAAACCTAGAACCTTCTGAAGAGATTACTAAGACTTTGGTGGAGACTTTATCTGATGGTGCAGTGTTATCGTTTGGTCTTGAATCAGCGGATACTGCAGTGCACGAGGCAAATTGGCTAAATTGTGATTCTGCCCAACTAAAAACAGCAATCCGACTAATCAATAAATATGGCGCAACACGTGGTCCAAGAGGACTACCAAAGTTGCTACCTGGATTGAATTTTATTGCTGGATTGAATGGTGAAACTAAACAAACTTATCACAAAAACTTCGCCTTATTACAGGATTTGCGTAGTGAAAATCTACTGCTTAGAAGAATCAACATAAGGCAAGTTGAAGGGGAAGGCTTCCAAGAAATCCCACAGCAAGAGTTCAATAATTTCAAACAAAATGTCAGAGATGAAATCGATAAACCATTACTGCAACAATTATTCCCACTAGGGCAAATATTACGCTCTGTTCATTGGGAATCTCACGGTGGCCGAACACGACTACCCGCACACTTAGGCCCTGAGCACACTGACCAAGGTTGCTATGGTAAAGCTGGAATTACCTTTGGCAGGCAAATAGGGGCTTATCCAATCCTCATTGGCACTGAATACCTGATACCATTAGAATCCTCATCAGACATATTGGTCACCGGTCACGGAGCAAGATCCATTACCGGCATGGAAATCGGTCTGGACCATGATAAAATCACTGAAAAGCAATTATCAGCAATACCAGGGATAGGTAGTAAAACCGCTTGGAAATTAATAAGCCAGCGTGCTAAACTAAAGCGTAAGGACTCAGATGAATCATATGATAGCACCCAGGCATGGTTCACCAAAGCTGGTGTTGATTGGCAAGACGATTTCCAAGTTTACTTTACCAAATGAGGGTTTAACTCTCGGAAGTATCATGTATCATCTGTCGTTACAAGCACTGTGGATACGGTTGGCAAACTAATCAAGGCTGCACAACAACTGTCCAGTATTTGTGACAAATCGATTGCCAAGATTGAACGAAAAACTCCAGTATGTCATGCCACTAATCCACTAGACTATGCATGGGCTCACCATGAACAATACCTCGCTAAGTGGGGTGGACTTGGTGCCTCAACATTGCTGCTCGGAATGAATCCAGGACCGTGGGGGATGGCCCAAACTGGCGTCCCATTTGGTTCAACGGAAATGGCTAGAGATAAATTAGAAATTGAGCCGCATCAATTATTTACTCCGGCAAATGCTCACCCTAAACGACCAATTATTGGTTTAGCACTTGAGCGACAGGAAGTGTCAGGTCAACGCTTATGGTCGTTGATGTTCAACCATTTTGGCGATGGTAAAGCGGTATTTTCTAACATTTTTGTGGTTAATCACTGCCCCTTACTTTTACTTGGTGAAACAGGTAAAAATCTAACTCCGGATAATTTACCAAGCACAGTAATGAAACCGCTTCTTGAAGCCTGTGACGAGCATTTGAAGCAAGTGGTTGAAATCATGGGCATAACTAGAATAATCGGTGTGGGTAAGTATGCAGAAAAACGCGCAAGACTAGCATTTGATGCAGGTACATCTGGTGATGGTGTGACCCAAAGTGGGCGAACCATTGCTATTACTTCGTGTTGGCATCCAAGCCCTGCTAGCCCATTAGCCAACCGAAATGATGGTGCTGATTGGCGGGCAAATGTGATTTCAGTGTTGGAAAACCGTTGAAATAAGCCAAATTTCGCAGGCGCCGGATTTAAGTGCTTCCCACTACACTAGGTGTGTATGGCAGAAGAGAAGATGGCATGGGCCCGTCAGCCCGACGACCGACAATGGAAAGGACCTGAAGGAGAAGATCCTAGAACACTATACCAAATGCTAATGACTAGCGTTGAAAGATTTGGCAATGAACCTTGTTTTGGATATATACCAGAACCGGGCATGCCTAGACAACATTTGGACTACAACACATTTGGCGAATTAGCAACATCTGTTGCAAAGCGTCTAAACGACCTTGGAGTGAATACTGGTGATAGAGTTGCACTAATTCTTGACAACTCTGTTGAGTGGGCTGCGCTATCATATGGGGCTAACGCAATTGGTGCAGCATATACTGCTATGTACACACACCAGCATGGTTCCGAGTGGGCATATATTCTCAATGATTCAACCCCATCTCTACTAGCAGTTTCTAATACCGCAGTACTAGACAAGTTGGTCGATAACCTTCCAAGCGATGCAGCATCATGGCCTGATTGTGGCATCCTCTTGCTTGGTGATGAATCAGCCAACAAACTACCTCCTGAAGGTGTTGAAGTACACGCATGGAGCGAATTTGTGGCTGCTGGCAGAGCTAGTGAAAACACCTTTGAAATCGCTGATGACCCATTTGCCCTCAACACACTAATCTACACATCTGGAACTACCGGAAATCCAAAAGGAGTTATGTTGACTAACTGGAATACTCTATCCAACATTCTTTGTGTCCAATCGGCATTCAAAATTTATGTCGGCGACAAAAACGCTGCGTTCCTGCCTTGGGCTCACTCATTTGGTAGTACCTTTGACTTGCATTGGATGATTAGGTGTGGAGTTCACATCAACTTAATTTCAGATCTCACCAAGATTGCTGATGAATGTATTGAAATTAAACCAGCAGTACTACTTGCAGTACCTAGAGTATGGAATAAATTCTATGACCGAGTTAACAGCCAATTTGAGGCCGCTACCGGAGTTAAGAAGATACTTATCGGCAAGGCTAAGAAACATGCATCTCGAAGAATCGCCAAAGCTGGCGTAGAATGTGATGCAGTACCTGCTAGTGGCTTCTTTGACAAACTCTATGACAAGTTGGTTTGGTCTAAGGTTAGAGCTCGATTTGGTGGTAATATCAGATTCTGTATGTCCGGTGCAGCAGCACTATCTCCTGACGTTGCAGCATTTATCCAACAAGTTGGCTTTAGTTGCTATGAAGGATACGGTCTGACAGAGACCGCCCCTCTAGTTGCCGCTAACGGCTGGTCTGGACCGGGTAAATCCAAGCTACGCTGTGTTGGCCAAGTTGCTAACGGCGTCAAGGTTACAATTGACACTGATGCATGGGACGACCCTGACCGACCTGATGAAGGCGAAATTATTGTTCACGGGCCTAACGTAATGAAGGGTTACTGGAATAACGAAGCGGCTACCAAGGAAGTTATTATCGAACCGGGTGTATTTAGAACCGGGGACCTTGGTAAATTGGACGAGGATGGTTTCCTTGCTATTACCGGACGTGTCAAGAGTCAATTCAAACTTGAAAACGGTAAGTATGTATCACCTGCACCTTTGGAGGAGAACCTCAAACTCTCCCCACTAGTTGAACAAGCAGTACTTGACGGTAAGGACATGTTGCGAACTTACCTAATTATCCACCCTAATATGGATGCCATGAAGGCTGCTATGAACACTGCAGGCATTGATGCTTCAGGTAGTAATGCAGAGATTTGCGGACGACAAAGCACCAACGATTGGTTACTTGCAGAACTAAAAGAGAAGAACATGAAATCACCAGTTTGGAAAGGCTATGAGGTTGCCGCCAACCTTATTCTTGATCATGAAGAGTGGACTACCGACAACGACATGTTGACCCCATCAATGAAGGTTAAACTACGTAATTTGTTGACCCATCACGAAGCCGAGATTACCAAAATCAAAGGCTGAATCTCGCCCTCAAAGCGGTAATCGCCTACCGGAAGACAGTCCCAACTATCGCTGTTTTCATGCAGTTCGGCCTTTAGTTTATTAACCGTCAACGAGTTTTTTAGTTAAATGACTATAGATGGTGAAGAAGGAGGTTCTGCTGATGAAACCCAATCAGCGCAGCATAACTCTTCACCGTCTCTATTTACTCGCACCTTGCAAAAGCCACTAGGGATTGGCATAATTGTGGGAACAATACTTGGAGTTTCCAACTCACTCATTCTTGGACTTCCACTACTATCCTCAATCGGCATTGGTGGGGCACTTGGAATGGCTGTGTGCTTATTTGGCTGTCCTGGCATGATGAAGGGGCAAATTGCTGCGCGGCGTGAACTGGAATCCAAACGAAGGGCAGAAAGAGCCCGGCGGCAAAGAATACTTAGGGCGTTTACTTCATTTGACTAAGCCTTTTGAGGACTTTGTTTATCAATCAGTTATCAGCCGATAGGCTTGGTGATAACATGGTTCGTGAGCTGATAACTGTCGAAGGCGTTGACCGAAGTTTTGGACCGGTTGATGTTCTCAAAGACATTAACATGATTGTCAACGATGGTGACAGAATTGGTATTGTGGGCCATAATGGCGCAGGCAAAACCACGCTACTCAACACCATAAGTGAACAAAAACAAGATGTGGGTGACATCGATTTTGCCCCTGGCATTAGGCTTGCTTACCTCACTCAAATTCGAGATATTGATTCAGATTCAACTATTGAAGAGGAACTAGGCCGTAAAGGTCGACAATTCCAAGAACTGGAGGAAGAAATTGCTGCTATTGAAGCACAAATGATCGACCCATCATTCTATGATGGTGATTGGGAACCAATTATCGAACGTTACAGCGAATTACAACAAATGCTAGCAAGCAGTGGTGGAGGCAATGTTGCCGGAATTGCTAAGGGGATTCTCGAAGAACTTGGACTTGACAAGCACCCTATGGACATGACAGTTAGTTCAATGTCTGGGGGAGAAAAAGCCAAACTTGCTCTAGCAAGACAACTTGTTGGGCTTGCTGGTGTGGATGTAATGTTTCTTGACGAGCCGACCAATCACCTTGATATTCAAACTACTGAATGGCTTGAGGCTTTCCTCAAAGATTTCCAAGGCGCTCAACTGATTGTTTCCCACGATCGTTATTTCCTTGACCAAGTATGTACTAGGATTATCGAAGTGGATAACCTTAGAGCTTGGCCATGGAAAGGTAATTATTCGCAATTTATTAAACAGAAGATCGCTACAGAAGCATCACTGGCAGACCGGATAAAGACGGTTGAAAAGAAGATTCAATCAACAATGGGCGCACTACAACAAATGAAACGCGCTAACAAATACGACAAATCTATATCTGCTAAACACAAGATGATTGAGCGTCTTCAACAGGAACAAAAGGCGTTAAGAAATAGAGTACCAAAGAAACGTAAACCACTAATTCTAAACTTGGAAGCAACCGACAAGGCTAGTATGGATGTTCTTCACATCGAAGGTGGTTCAAAACGCTTTGAGGGCCTAGAAAGACCAATCCTTGATAACCAAGATTTAGAGATTCGTAAAGGTGACAGAATTGGTATTGTTGGTGGCAATGGACAAGGTAAAACCACCTTGCTAAAGATGATTAATGGTGATTTGAAACTTGACTCAGGCATCCGTGACTTAGCCCCTGGTTGCCAAATTGGTTACTTCCACCAAGACCACGCCACCCTTGATTTCAATCTTAATCCAGTTGAGCAAATTGAAGTACTACGACCTGATTTCCAGTACGGTGACATTCGTGCAGCACTAGGCCGATTCCAGTTTTCTAGCGACCAAGTCACTTCCAAACTTTCCCAATTATCTGGTGGCGAGCGAGCTAGAGTTGCCTTACTTAAACTACTACTTGAGGAAAATAATCTATTACTGATGGACGAGCCAACCAACCACCTTGACATGGATTCTAAGGACACCTTAGAAGAAGCGTTAATTGGTTATGAGGGCTCCTTAGTAACCGTTTCTCACGACCGCTGGTTCCTTGACCAAGTCGTCAACCGAATCTGGGAATTACAAGATGGTGTGATAACCACCTATTACGGCAATTATACCGATTACATCCGGGCTAAGAAAGGACTACCACCGCTTGGTGAAGATGAAATCTCAGAAGTTTGATTCTCTAACCGAAGGGTTGGATTGATGAACTGCAGGGGTATCGAAGCATCATGGCCGAAGATGAACCGGTGTTTGAGACCTCTACTGGTCCACCACGAATCATCACTGCGGCTTCGCTTTTTGACGGTCATGATGCGGCAATCAACGTCATGCGTCGATTGATTCAATCATCTGGTGCAGAAGTAATTCATCTTGGCCACGACCAGTCTGCTAAAGCTGTAGTTGATTGCGCGATTCAAGAAGACGCTCACGGTGTTGCCTTAACCTCATATCAAGGTGGTCACGTTGAATATTTCACCTATATCCGTCAACTTCTTGATGAGGCTGGCTGTCAACACATCAAGATATTTGGCGGTGGAGGCGGTACAATTACTCCACCCGAAATCAAGACATTGCACCAATCTGGAATTTCTAAAATCTATTCGCCCGATGATGGTCGAGCAATGGGCTTGATGGGAATGATCCAACACTTAATGGGTCTTGCTAGTGAAGTAGACCTGGTTAATCCAGAACGACTTGCCACCCTCAATAGCCCAATTACTGCTGAGGAAATGGCTCGAGTTGGACTGCTTTTGACCATGAGTGAAAGCGCAGATGACGCAACCTTCAAAGCCACTCTTGAGGCTTGCCGTTCAAGTGACAAGCAAGTCCCTGTAATCGGTTTTACCGGTACGGGTGGTGCAGGGAAATCAAGTCTGTTAGACGAGTTAATGCTGCGAATTTTGCGCGACAATCCAGGTAAGAAAGTCTGCTTACTGTGCGTTGACCCGACTCGTAAGCGAACAGGAGGCGCCTTACTTGGTGACCGTATTCGAATGAATTCACTATCTAATAATGACCTCTACATGAGAAGTCTAGCTAGTCGTGGCTCAGGTAGTGAGATTTCTGCCAACCTAGACCGAGCAATTGAGGTTGCTAAGGCAGTTGGTTTTGACCTGATTTTCTGTGAAACTAGTGGTATTGGCCAGGGCAGTGATGCGATTACTACGGTAGCCGACCATTCAATGTATGTGATGACTGCAGAGTTTGGTGCTCATACTCAACTGGAAAAAATCGAGATGCTTGATGTTGCAGATATTGTCGTTCTCAACAAATACGAGAAGCGTGGCAGTGAAGATGCACTACGAGCAATTCGTAAACAAGTTCGACGTAACCGTAACATGTTTGATGTTGCTGATGAAGAATTACCTATTGTCGCAACCATTGCCAGTCAATTTGCTGATGGCGGTGTTGACCGACTATGGGGCAAGGTTGCTAGTCTAGTTGGTTTCAATGCCAGTCTGCCAACTGACGAAATGGGCGAGCGCAAAGGAGTAATTCCGGCTGAGCGTGTCCACTATCTTTCCGAAATTTCTGCTACAGTTCGAGATTATCATAATGCTAACCATGAAATTGCCGAGAAATTACGCCTTTGTCAGCATCTAGAAACTGCGGCTGGTAACGCTAGTGAACGTGGTGCTAAGGCTGTAGCAAAAGATTTGCAAGAACAAATTGATGAGTTGCTTGAAGAAGTTACAGAAGCCAAATCTGCACTGAGCCAATTCCGCCAATTAGCCGAAGAATATTCCAGCGGTGAGTATACTTACCATGTCAGAGGTAAGCCATTTACTGTTAAGACAACAACAGAATCTCTAGCACATTCCGATATCCCTAGAGTTGCCTTACCAAACTTTGCTGATGATGGTGAGTTGTACTCATGGATGATGCGAGAAAATGCCCCAGGTCATTTCCCGTATACTGCAGGTGTATTTCCATTCAAGCGAACCGATGAATTATCGGCCAGAATGTTTGCTGGAGAAGGGGGGCCAGAGCGTACTAACCGTCGGTTTCATTATCTTTCTCAAGGCCAAGATTATGTTAGACTGTCAACTGCTTTTGACTCAGTAACTCTGTATGGTAGAGACCCTGCCAAGCGACCAGATATTTGGGGCAAGGTCGGTAACTCCGGAGTAAGTATTGCTACTTGTGATGATGCTAAGCGTCTGTATTCAGGATTTGATTTGTGCAACCCAAATACCTCAGTCAGCATGACTATCAACGGACCTGCTCCAATCATCCTTGCATTCTATCTCAATGCAGCAATTGACCAACAAGTCGAGGCTCACTTGACAGAGCAAGGCAAAACTCTCGAAATGAGTGATTTTGCTTATAGTGGGCAGTTACCCGAAGGTCACAACGGATTTGGTCTTGCCACCGTTGGCAAGCGTGGTGATCAGTTAGTCGACGCCAAAACCTATGCAGAAATCAAAGCAAAGACCTTGCAAACCGTTAGAGGAACAGTTCAAGCAGATATTCTCAAAGAAGACCAAGCGCAAAATACCTGTATCTTCTCAACCCCATTTGCCCTCAAACTAATGGGTGATGTCCAACAATACTACATCGACCATGGTGTTAGAAATCATTACTCTGTATCTATTTCAGGCTACCATATTGCTGAGGCTGGTGCTAATCCAATTACTCAACTGGCTTTCACACTGGCCAATGGATTCACCTATGTTGAGTATTACCGCAGTCGTGGCATGGACATCAACAAGTTCGCACCAAACCTATCGTTCTTCTTCAGCAATGGACTTGACCCTGAATACACAGTCATCGGAAGAGTAGCCAGGAGAATCTGGGCAGTAACTATGCGGGACATGTATGGCGGCGATGAGCGCTCTCAGAAACTAAAGTATCACATTCAAACCAGTGGCCGAAGCCTACACGCTCAAGAGATTGACTTCAACGATATCAGAACTACTTTGCAAGCACTGTTAGCGATTCAAGACAATGCTAACTCACTGCACACCAATGCTTACGATGAAGCGATTACTACTCCTACTGAGGAAAGTGTCAGGCGTGCTCTAGCCATCCAGTTGATTGTTAACAAAGAATCTGGCTGGACCAAGACAGAAAATCCAATGCAGGGTTCATTTATTGTTGATGAATTAACAGAGTTAGTCGAAGCAGCAGTCCTAGAAGAATTCGAAGCTATCAGTCGTCGTGGCGGTGTGCTAGGTGCAATGGAGACCATGTATCAACGTGGTAAGATCCAAGATGAATCGATGTATTATGAGCACTTGAAGCATGATGGAACTCTACCGATAGTTGGTGTCAATACCTTCCAAAATCCAAATGCTCAAGCCTTTGACGAATCAGCTGCTGATGATTTTGAAATGGAGTTAGCCAGGGCGACACCAGAGGAAAAACAAGAATGTCTTGAGCGAGTAGAGGGGCGTCAAACCAGTGAAGCAGACCAAACTACGGAGGCGCTAAAGCAACTGCAAGAAGTTGCCCGCTTAGGTGGCAATGTGTTTGAAGAATTAATGGAGACTGTCAAGGTTGCATCCTTAGGCCAAATTACTGATGCTCTGTTCAAAGTCGGTGGACAATATCGACGAAATATGTGATTAGAACCCTAGTGTCTATTGTCCTTGAAATGTACCTCAAAGGTAGACAAAAACGCCTTTTCCGTGGCAAAATATGGCGAAGATTACTTAATGCCCGATAAATGGATGGCACGAGGAGACTACTCCTCTGGTGCAAAATTTGTCTTGCAAGTTAAACATCCCATTGGGACCGGGAGTCCGGGACCTCTCGCTCGAGGCTGACTTACAGTCGCGTATTGATGACGGCCACAAAGTGTACGTTATCGGCGATGTGCACGGCCACTTAGCAACCTTCAGAGCACTACTTCATCGACTAAGACTAGGTAAACAAGACCGAGTGATTTGCCTAGGTGACATGATTGACCGAGGACCTGACTCAGCAGGAGTAGTCAAACTTATTCGCAGTGATAAGCGAATAATTTGTATCAAAGGTAATCACGAACATATGGCGATTCAAAGCATTACTAAACAAAATACGGTAGAATTATGGCAACCATGGATGAAACGTGGCGGTAAATCATGTTGGGGCTCTTACATCGTTCAAGCAGAAGGAGATTTGTACCGAGCTAAGCGTAATTTCCTAAGTGATATGAAATGGCTGGATGCACTGCCAACTCAAATTGTTCTCGATGATTATCGCTTAGTTCATGCTGGATACGACCCTCGTATGCCATTAGACTCACAAGGTGACAAAGAATTACTGTGGATTCGTAAAACCTGGTATGATTTTGCCGAGCCGGTTGACCCTGATAGATGCGTTGTCTTTGGCCATACAACTACTATGAAACTGGGTGCACCAAAAGGTGGCGATCTCGCCAAATCTTCGTTTAGTCTCAGGGATGGCAGACCTGGATGGATTGCCATGGATACCGGTGCATATAATCACGTCAACCCTTGCCTTGCTGCCCTAGATTTAGCTAAACTTACTACGGTCAAACAAGCAACTCTGCGTACCGATAAATGGTTCAACACCAACTCTAAGCCAGCTAAGTATCTTAAGAAAATTCGTCAAAGAGCAAAGAAATGGCGCTTACCTGAAAACCGCAAAGAATCTCATATTGCTGATAGTTTTGGGCTTAAGGTATTACAAGAACGCTCAAGAAATGATATTTTGGCAGAAGATAAAGCACGCAAAGATATCAACAAAATCGGTCAACTCATTCCTTCTATCCAGGGCTACAAGCAAGCAGAAAAACGGCGACCATTCACCTGGCGCCGCATTGCTAAACGGGCCAAATCAAGTTCTAATCCTCTAATTACTCGACATCAATGGCAACACGGAGGCCGAATTATTCGACTAGGACCTGGCACAGAACATAATCGGTCACGACCACACTTACCTGGCCCACATTCCTTTACCTTCTATCAATGCCGAAATCGTAGCTATCCCTCAGTGATAAAGAATCATGCACAAAAACAGCATTTGTCAAATATAGTAAGATAACCATAAATATCATCTGAATGAGCCTTAATCATGTCTAGAACTACCTCGGTATTATTAGCGGGTTTGGTGTTTTTTTCTATGGCATATCCGTTTATTGGTAGTGAAGAGTTATTCATTGAATATGATGTTAATGAAGCCAATGAAGTGTGGGATAATTATGAATCGCATGTTTATGTGAAGCGTACCACACCTAACAGTAAATCAATTGAGTTAGCTGAAAACTTAGTGGAGAAAAATGAGATTTATCTGATGAGATACTGGGAAGTATTCACTTTTGATGGGGAATTGGCATGGGATGAAGACCCATTTAATGATTGGACTTGGCAATTTTATTTTCATAGTTTACGCATGGTAAGTCATTTGCTAAATGCTTATGAAATGTCATCTAATATTTCATATCTAGAGAAAGCCCAATGGTTCATTGAAAGCTGGATGGAACACAATCCAAACCCTAGAAATCAGGCCTCTGATAGAGCGTGGGATGACCACAGTACGGCCAATAGAATCTCAACAATGATTTACTTCTGGGACAATTATCGCAATTCCGAAATTTATGACAATGTATTTGCGGTTGAATTACTAAATATGCTACGTAAGCACGGTGAATATACTGCAGACAGTGATAATTATTACTGGGGCCATAACCACGGAATATACCAAGATAGGGCTCTTTTGCAACTGGCAGGCATGTTTCCAATTTTCAAAGATAGTGAGGAGTGGTCTCGTACTGGCAATACAAGATTAGCCACTCATATCGCTGACGGAGTTACAGATTCAGGCGTACACAAGGAACATAGCCCTGCATATCACTATTTAGTAATGAAATTATTTATTGATGTGAATTTATTTAATCAACATTATGGAATTGGGAATCAAGAAATTACTGACTTAGTATACAATATGCAAGAGTATCTAGTATATATCGCGAAACAGGATGGAACTATCCCCATGGTTGGAGATTCGTTTAATGACAAAGTGATGTCAATGTCGACGGAAATGGTGACTAATGAACATCTGCTTTATGAAATATCTAACGGTCAAAAAGGCGTTGCTGCTTCTGTTAATGACATTGTATACACAGATGCTGGAGTGGCTGTTTTCAAAAATGATTGGGATAATGCAACACCAGTGTATTTCGCCTTATTCAATGCCTTCCATTCAATAGTTCACAAACAAAGTGATGAACTGTCATTTGTGCTTAGTTACGGCAATACTGACTATTTGGTTGATGGTGGAAAGTATAATTTTGTCGAAAGCGACCCGTATCGCCAGTTTATTCGTAGTGTATTTTCACACAATACGATTTCAGTAGACAATCAAACATATGACTTTAGAGACAAGGATTTGATTGGAAACCCAGTGATAGAATCCTTCGAAATTACCGAGAATTATAGTTTTGTTAAAGCCAGCCATACTATTTTTGAAGGGGTTAAGATTACTAGGACTGCTTTCTTCTTCGAACATGGTGCAGTATACTTGCATGATGAGATTGAATCTGATTCTAGTCACAGTTATTCACAAATTTTTAATTTTGGACCTGAAGTCAATATTGATGCTACTGAGTCTGGTGATTTGAATCTTAGTAGCAAGGTTGACCAAACCACTGTAAGACTCAATCAGCTTAGTGGACATAATGGGTTTGAATTATTCAATGGTTCAACTGACCCCATCAGAGGTTGGCAATCAACTACATTCAATCAGGTAAGCCCGATAAATTCGGTGTCATATTACTTAGATGGTGATTCTACCTCATTTTCTACTACGATAAATTTAGCAATAGAAATTATTTCTATTGATCTGGTTGAGAGTGACGTTGCTAAACTTTACTCATTTACTCTCAGCAATGGTTTAGCTTATGAAATAATAGTTTGACCAAAACGGCATAAAATATAGTTAAATTCCGGATTTCGGCGTTTAATCTTTGTTTACTACTAGAATCCATACCTTTATTATGTTAGACCCAGATAGACAGTTCATGGAGAGACAACCCCACAAACCTGCTGTAAAAGCACCTACAAGGGAAACTTTTGCGAGGGCGCTAAATCGAGTAAGAAGTCAAATCGATATTCGTAACGACATAATGCGTGCGTCTTTAGAGACGGCTCAACGCCTACAAGAAGGCCGAGGAACCTTCATGCTCTATGCATTCTAACCGGAAGTCTTGATTTAATCAGTGTCGTCCACACCACATGGAGGACTTAGCTTGGGAAGCAATATTTGCCGCAGGCACCTTCTTTTTCCTTGGCGCAATTTCACCTGGACCAAGCGTCATGGTTGTTATTAGAAATACCATTATTGGTGGACGAACGCAAGGTGTTGCTTGTGCAATTGGCCACGGTATTGGCTTTGGGATATATGCTGGTAGTGCCGTATTTGGCCTGATTGTGCTGCTGGAAAATGCTCCTGATGTTTTTCTTATTCTACAATTAATTGGTGTAGGATTACTTATCTGGTACGGCTACTTGATGTGGAATGATGAAGTTAACCTCGATGAAGATAGTCACGTTGAGAATACTAAAGTCAAACGACAAGGATTCATGGAAGGCTTTGCTATCGCCTTTTTCAATCCAAAAATCGCCTTATTTTTGGTAGCCATCTTAGCGCAAGTATTGGAGCCTGGCATGGGCATGGGAACTAAATTAGCCATTGGTTTACTTGGCATGAGTATCGACATGGGTTGGTATCTAATTGTCGCATTAGCCCTTACTGGAACCGGTGCTGTAGATTGGTTACGGATACGTGGACAATTGATTTACCGAATAACTGCTGTTGCATTATGGTTTTTTGCCGCTTCTGTATCATACTCTATGCTGTAATCACTTTTGGCAGCGAGGACAATAAAAAGTTGAACGGTTTGATTGAACTATTCGCTCTACTATACCGCCGCAGCCCTCTTTCAAACAAGGCTCATCTTCACGCCCATAAATGGTGAAATGATGCGAAAAGTAACCAAGATTACCCTCTACGTCAGCAAAGTCATTCAGGGTTGAGCCTCCAGCAGCGATAGCTCTAGTGAGCACCATTTTTACTTCATCAACTAACTTCACCAACGCTTTGGTTGGTTTACCAGCCTTGGTTACCAATTGAGCAGCTAGTTTAGTTGGGGCAATTCCAGCAGTATGTAGCGCCTCACAAGCATAGATATTACCAACTCCAACCACAAAGCGTTGATCTAGTAATGTGGTTTTAATTGGTGAGCGTTTACCTCGGCAACGGTTTGCGGCAATTTGGGCATTCCAATCGTCAAATGGCTCAGGCCCTAGAACCGAAAGCAAAGGTTGTATTTCCTGTTCTGCCCGATGAAATAATTTAACGATGCCAAACCGTCGTGGGTCAGTATAGACTGAAACAGAGCCATCATCAAAACGAATCTCCATGTGATCGTGACGACCCTCAAAACCTGACGTAGCACCAAATGCTGACTTACTATCTGGAATGCTGAGATCATACTGACTGACTTTTTGCGCATCAAAGATGGTGTATTTACCTGACATCCCCAAATGAGAAAGAAAGACTAAATCACCATCAGTATCGATTAACAAATACTTAGCTCGACGCCTTATTGCAGTTATTTTCTGACCAACTAGTCGATTTTCAAAGTCTTCGGGAAACGGATAACGTAAATTTGGACGACGCAGAATTACTTTGGTAATCGTTCTGCCAAGCCATGCTTTTTCTAGGCCAGTACGGACAGTTTCGACCTCTGGCAGCTCGGGCATGACTTACTCAACACGACGAGTCACAAAAAGAACATGGTTGTCTTCATAACCGGTCAGTTCTATGCACTCTTCTACTACAAAGCCTGACTTAGATAGCTGCATCTGTACTTTAGCGAATAAGGCATCTTCACCCTCGCCAGTCCATCTTTCACTAGCCGCTTTTAGAGATAGAAGCCCGGTTCCGTCAAGGCTGAGAAAACGACGACAGGCATCAATAAAAATTTCCACTTGCCCAGACTGCGCAACATCTTGAAACAGCCAGTCTACCTTCCTTGGCAGCAATACGCCCCAAGCAGAATGCTTTCGAGCATCACCAAGAACAGGTACTAAACCTGGTCTTGCTTTAGCCAGATGCAGTAAATCTCGCAAACATCTCGGCGCTAAATCAACCGCAATTATTCTGCCACCAAGGTCGTTATCTTCTCCACACAAATGGTCGTGTAAATGACTAATTGAGGTCCCATGACCTGCACCTAAGTACAGCACTGTTGAGCCTTCTTTTGGCAAAAGTAGTGATTTATCTCTACGAGTGCGCATAATGCCAGCACCTAATTTGGACCTGCTGGGATCCCATCTTCTAAATTCAATACCGCCAAAACGTCGTAGTGATTCTCCATATGTGGCAGTCCCAGGATCGGCATTTTCCGTCCATAGTGCTCTGCCTTCTAGTCGAATAGCCCATGAGAGCATATCGTAACGTTTTTTGTTATTGCCCAAACTAACACCTACCTATTTCGTCGGGGCGGTTTTGGATGTGCTGCCTTGATTTCTTCGACTCTGTTATCCATTAAATCAACATCGTCTTGAGTCCAAGGTGTGCCTTCAAAGGCATCAATCTTAGCGGCTATACTAGCCTTTGCTGCCATAGTACGGGCGATTTTTCCTCTTACCCAGCGAGGTGAACGAGAAATCCATGGATGCATGAAGATATGACCGTGTTTAGGTGGGTCTGCGCCGGTTTTTAGATGATGGAAAAAGGCTTTTTCTGCGCCTAATACCTGAACAGTCCCTGCAGGTAGCCGCGCTAAACGCATTCTTCCATGAGCCTCAACACATAATCGAGCTGCTAGTAGCGGGCCAAGCATTATTGACAAAGATGGCAGATGTTGTTCGGTTAGTTCTCTAACTGCATTTTCTAGCCGATCTAGTTTACCTTTGAAAGTGCCAGTTGATTCACCCCATTCACGCAGTGACTTCCATTCTGATTTAGACGGGCCCTCGTCAGGCACCTGTACATCAAGATGTTTAGCAAGCATCTCTAAAGAATCTGACTCGCCAACCCTCTTTGGCAAACTTGTACGGTCTTTACCAAATCGTACCTCGGGTAAAAACAAGCCAACCCATTCGACAAGTCTTGCTTCCATGGTAAGGTAAGTAGAACGCATCTCATCACTGGCTCTGAGTAAATGCTCTAATCTTTTATCTGGGTCGCCCGCAGCTCTTGCCACACCTTGGCGGGTCATCTCTGCTGCTGCCTTATCAACGGCCTCTAAGGCTTCATGTGAGGGCAGTGGCCATTCTGCATCTGGTAATTGCCCGTCACCATGAATCAATGGTTTTGCATCCGGAAATCGCTCGTGTAAGGTTTTTGCTTCTGGCGTAAGAGCATTGTTGGCAATACAGTCCAATCGCTCGATTAATGCTCTTTGGTCAAAAAACCCGTCCCAAACCGCTTGGTCGTGAATTATTCCTTCATCGTCTGCCACAGCCGCTGCCTGCCAGTCATACCAAAGCCACATGGTTAATGGGATAATGATGGGGGTTTTCACGCTTGCCTAAAATTCTGGTGAAAGAAGACTAATCGTTATTTGTTACCTGACAGCAAATAATCGATAAGTTCAGAGTCGCTTGCATACATTAATGTAATTGGTGCTTTAGGACGACCCATGTTTTGTCCGAAATGTGGAACGCTGTCTTTCCCTAGTCCTAGCGGAGACATCACATGTACGAACTACAAATGTGGATATGTAGGCCCTGCAAAGTTAATCATAAAAGGCACAGATGGAGAAGATGTTGACTTATCAAGCGTCAAATCTGAAACCAAAGCAAAGAAGCGTGAATTTGAAGTGATTAAAGATTCGGATAAGATGCAAGGAATCCTAACCAAGGACACCTACATGTGTTCCAAGCGAATCGATGGGTTTTCTTGTGATTCTACTGAGGTGTATGCCTACCTTGAGCAAACAAGGTCTAGTGATGAGCCTGAGACACGAATGCTTACTTGCAAAGCCTGTGGACACGGCTGGCGGGAATACTAATCAAATATCGCCTTCAACTCTTGGGGCAAGGAAATACTGCACTTCAACTGCACCGTTGTAAAATGTGAAGTTTATCGATAGCGGATAGTTTTCACCAAAACCAAGTTCTAGGGTATCAACATCTCCAACTACTTTGTTTAGTGGATGTAAGTAACCTATGGAGTATTGGCTGTGTGCTGGTTGATCAAATTCTAATAATTGCAGATCATCCTTTTCAAAAAATACTTGAATACTGTTACTGGGTCCGCTAGCAGTGACTATGAACTCATTGTCTTTTACTGCTAGAGTCATCATATCGCCGCCAAGTTTTGCGGCTCTTAGAATTCTAATGAAATCTTTACCGCTCAAGTGAACCTTGCATTGAGGTTTCAATGGCGGCAGAGAAGGAACAGTAATTGTCGATGGGTCAATAGTGCGTATGTCTCCCTTTACGTTACCTAATTTTGCATGTAGCATCCCTGAGCCTGAATCTGTTTTTAGATTTAACATCTCATCAGGACTACCTATGGCGACGATATCTCTTATGACACCAAGCTCAAACGCTACTGATGATTCATCTAGTTCCCATGTATCAAATGCTGCTGAATCAATGTCCATCTGAATCATTGCAACATGTGAATGGTCTACCACACGTATGTGAAGGCTATCTTCTTTAAAATCAAATTTAGCATCCTCAACTACCGCTTTCAACGTGTCCAAAATCTTGCTCATCAGGTCTAACCGGGCTGTTACGTTCAACATGAGATGCACCCCTCTCTAATTCACTATGGATTTTCGACGGCTTATGAACTTACCATACTGAATAGCGATATGTAACTCAATTAACGAGATTATGATAAGGCTTTCAATCAACCATTGTGTTGAAACTCAAATAATACCTTGAATTCTTAACTGAGGTATTTCTCGGGGTAACATGGGCGATATTGTTGAACCCTTACTGAAAGAAGATGGCGAGGCTTATACTGCCGCTGTACTAATCCCGACCATCAATAATGCTGAGGAATTAAGCATTGTTCTTGAGCGCTTGTCCAAGCAAACCTACCCACACTTTGAGGTAGTGATTTCTGATTCTAAATCAAAAGACAACACCAAGGAAATATGTGATAAATATGGGGCAACTTGGATTGAAGACTCCTCTAATAATCGTGCTGATGCGTGCAATTTTGCCTTGAATCAAATGGACCATGACTTGGTATTATTTACTGATGATGACACTATTCCGCCACTTGATTGGGTTGAAAAATTGATTCGCTGGTTCAAGGACCCTGAAGTGGGTGCTGTAGGAGGGCCGAACTTTGCCCCGGATGATGATTCGTTTGGCGCAAAATGTGCTGACGTCGCTTTCTGTACAAAGTTCATGACTGCAGGAACGAGATACGGAGCCCAACCAAAAGGCGAACTGGTCCGGATTTCACATAACCCAGGAGTCAATTGTGCTCACAGGATGGCAAATTTGAGAGAAGTTGGCTTCTTTGAAGAGGGGTGCATTGGAGCAGAAGACGTAGTGCTGGACGCAAAAATTCAACGTAAAGGCCACAAGTTATTCATCGACCCATCCAATGTTATGCCACATCGACGCAGAGTACCTTTCAAACCGTACATGAAGCAAATGCGTAATTACGGCTACACGAGAATGGTTGCCAATAAACGCTGGCCAGAAATTTCACGTTGGTCTCACACAGCAATAGGATTCTTTCCGCCGCTGGTGGTATTCTCAATCATAGGACTAATCTATGGACTATTTGCGGGTGGGGCAGCCGAAGAGTATTGGCTATCGTTGTCTGGAGAATGGACATTGCCACGTCTTGCTTTCCACGGCCTTGGTGGATTAATGCTGTTTTATGTTGCTATCTGTTGGCTAGGTGCAGCAATTGGCACCTCACCTCACCGGACCATTGGAACTATATTCTTAGCGCCATTATTTGTCTTCCTTGCTCAATGGGCATATGGACAAGGCGTCATTAAAGCGTGGCGAGAAATCCGTCAAACTGGTGGGAAAGCCGGTGTTGGCAATCAAATCGATGATCGTATCCGTACTGTTTGAAACGGTGTAAAAACCAGTTTTTTATCGGTGAAATCGCCGTAACTGATTAGTTAGATGAAATTAGCAGGCCCGTTATGAGCGGACTTTCCTTTGTCGAACGTTTGGCCGCTTTAGACAAGCCAGATGAAGGTAATGACACCGAGCAAATCTGGTTTATTGTTAGGACCTTCCTTGGCATATTAAGAGTCTTGATCTTCGTATCAATCATCGTTATTGCTGAAATGTTAGAAGAGATATTTATTGGCAATTTGAGCCTTGCTGTTTGGTCTTTAATTGTTGGAATACCGATGTTTGTGCTAGTATCCTCACTCATCATAATCGGCAATAAGCAGTTTGTCAAGAAGCGCTCTGCAAAGACTGCAATACTTAGACCAATTGTTGAAAGAGTTTAATCAAAGCCCGGCCAAATCACCGGTTTGTATGGTCCACTGACTCGCATAAACGCCTTCAGCAGCAACTAGCTGGTCGTGCTTTCCTCGTTCAACAACCGCTCCATCAACCATGCAAACAATTTCATCAGCGTTACGAATAGTGCTTAGCCGGTGAGCTACTGCAATTGTTGCTCTGTTGCTGCCGCTGGCAATTAAATTCTCTTGAATTCGCCTTTCAGTTTCCGCATCCAGGGCACTTGATGCTTCATCAAGAATAAGTAGTGACGGTTGTTTCAGTAACGCTCTTGCTAACGAAACTCTAGCACGTTGTCCGCCGCTTAATTTAGCACCACGGTCGCCAACCATGGTGTCGAGGTTATCTTCTAACTCCTGAATAAACTCCCAAGCCCCAGCAAGTTCCAATGCGCGTCTTAGCTCCTTATCGGTGGCGGTTTGATTGTAAATTACATTGTCCTTGATGCTACCATAGAACAAGAATGGTTCTTGGCTGACAAATCCGATTTTATCCCTGACAGAGTCAAGAGTATAGTCATCAATCGAATTCCCGTTGATTAACACTCTTCCGCTAGTTGGGGTGTAGTACCGCATTAGTAGTTTGAGAATGGTCGTCTTACCCGCACCGGTGTGGCCCATTACTCCAAGGAAATCTCCGCCTTCGGCTTTGAATGAAATACCACTAAGAACTGGCACTGAGGTATTTGGGTAGGTGAAGTAGACATTATCGAATTCTACTGATGTGATTGCCTCTTCTAGTTCAATGGCATCAGGTTTGTCAAATATTTGTGGTTCTAAATCTACTACAGTGAATACTCTTCGTGCAGCAGCTTCGCCTCGTTGCAGTTGGTTGATTAGAATTCCAAAGATAAATAGTGGCATAGTCATCCTTGTACTAATTAATAGGAATGTTACGAGTTCACCAGTGGTAATCTCGCCTTCTCCAGCAAGTGAACCACCAACTGAAACTAACAAGCCAAATGCAATACCTGCAATGGCGTAGATCATTGGAACGAATCTATTTCGGTCTTGGCTAGCACCTATTGCTTGGTCACGGTATACGCCAGATTCACGATTAACTCTGTTTGATTCCCAGTCTTGGGCATTGTAGGCTTGCACAACTGAAATACCTGAAATTAGATTTTCTAAAACCGCCGTAATGTCTCCTGTAGATTCACGTTGTTTGCGGTATTTTCGTTGAACTCTGGTTGAAAACCAGTAAACTAGCGGAATAATGAACACCAGTGGGCCAAATAATACTGCAGCCAATTTCCATGACATTAATATCAGAATAGTAAAGGCAGTAAAGAACGTGATCACAATCCGTATTATTGATGTAGAAGAATCTGAAACTACATCCTCTAACTGATTTACGTCGCTAGATAGTACCGACATTATTTGGCCGGTTTGACGCATATCGTAATATGAAGCTTCCATGGCTATTAGTGAGCGAGTTGCATCCATCCGCAAATCGTGTTGGATTCGATAGCCAAGCGTCTGCCATGAATACTCAGACAATCCTTGGAATATTGCTAGGAAAAAGAATCCCAAGAAAATTAATGTCCCGTATCCAACTTCTGTAGTTCCGGGTAAGAAGGTGACAAAGTCTTGCAAAAACTCTGGCCCACTCATCTTATCTGTGGTGAAATAATCTATTGCATAGCCTATTGCCACAAAAGGCATCAGATCAAATACTCTGGCCATTGCATTGGAGGCAATTCCAGCCACCACTCGTTTTGGGTAGCGTTTGGCATATGGGACTATCCGCCAAATTTGGCGGCCAACGACTTGCGACTTCTCATCCTCAGCGTCAGGAGACATTAGGTCTGATGATAGAGATGATGTCTGGTCTGCCATAAATCAAGCCCTGCCCAACCACCTTTTGAACTCTCGTAGAGTATCTAGTACAGATATTAATAGCAAATCATTCATGAGGGACCAATGGTTGTATTGGTACATGGGGCGACGTTCGACAAATAGTGCTGTGATGATTTGCTTGTTCTTTTTGTGCCAGATAATGGCCCCAATGGCACTAGCAAATAATGCTGATATACCCAAAGCGTTTGCCACATCGAGTGCAGAATTGGAAGATTTGAAATCAATCTCGATTGAGCCTAGTTATGAATTGTCTAACGGCTGGTTTTCTTCGGAACATTCGGCAGGCGAAGTTACCTTACTCTACCGCGACGCATCTGTAGTCCCAATTGATAACTGGATCGAATGGACTGGACAAGATGCTTTGTCCGGACAATACGTAATCACCCACCAGTTCCCAGTACCGACCGAGTGGAAGCATCAATTATCGCAACAAGGAATTGATTGCCATTCATTCATGCCACCTAACGGCTTTAGTTGTGATTTCAACTCAGTGGAAATTGAGCAATTAGAATCCCTAAATGTTGAAGGTATACTACAATTAGATTCAGTTGATAAAATCCGCCACGGACTGGCTCAATCATTATTGGAAAATACATTTGTTGATCTAGACATTGTACTTTCAGGCTATGAACTGCCCGATGGTATCGAGCAACGTGAAGACATTTTCATTTATTCTTTTAGCAGTAGGTTTGCCACTGTTGCAACTAGTGTTTCGGGAGTGAAATGGCTGGCAGCACAAGATGAAATTGAATGGTTGGAAGAGAAACCTATTGCACAGTCTACAGATATAGTTGCTAACACAATAATTCACACTGATGATGTCAAAGATAACACCAAAATGGCAGCACTTGATGGATCTTATATCGGGTTGGATGGTAGCGGCATAATTGTCACTGTTGGCGATACTGGAATCGACAGTGGAGTTGCTGATGCTACGATGCATGATGATTTTTCAGGCCGTATTCACGGCATATATTCATGGCCAAGACATTACAATAGTTGTACTTGGAATAGTCCAACTGACCCTGGACCATGTGATGATGGAGCCGGAGACAATGATGGACATGGAACCCATGTTGCTGGCTCTGTGTTAGGGGACGGGGCAATGAGCGGCGGCATTAATGTAGGAATCGCTCCAGAGGCTGATTTACTATTCCATGCTTGGCAACAAGGGAATAATTTTGGTGCTGGGATCCCAAATGACTTCCAAGATTTCTTTGATGTTGCGGTAGAAAATGGTAGTAGAATTCATACAAATTCTTGGGGAAGTTGCATTCGACCAGGACTTGGCGCTCGTTGTAATGATTATGGATTGTACTCAACAGGTTCAATGCAAATCGATATCGGTGCAAGAACTCACGAACAACTTGTAATTATGTTTGCTGACGGTAATGATGCTGATGACTTAGACGGTGATGGAGAAATAGATGAGTCCAGTTTACTGTGGGAAGCAACTGCAAAGAATTCTATTTCAATTGGTGCGTCAGAAAATTATCGCCCTTCAAGGTCAACATCGGCTAACGACCCAGAAGGCATGGCTGATTTCTCAGGCAGAGGCCCCACAGAAGATGGGCGCGTAAAGCCCGACTTCGTGGCACCAGGCACTCATATATTTTCTACTAAATCAAGAATGACTGGCCCTGCATCTTCGTCATGTGGCTGGGGTTCTGATGATGCTGAAACCAATTATTGTTACATGGGAGGTACTAGCATGGCAACACCCATAGCTGCCGGTGCAACTGCTCTTTTACTGGAACATTTGATTGAACAGCGTGGCGTAGCCAATCCTAGTTCCGCCTTGGTAAAGGCGATATTTGGAGCGTCTACCCATGACATGGACGGGCAATACGGTAGCCCAACAAATGGTGCTGGAGAGGCAATCCCCAATATGCATGAAGGAAACGGCTTACTAAATTTGTATAGTGCTGTCCAAACAAGTTATGTTGCTGATGAGTCACTATCTACTGGCGTGAACAGGGGTTGGAGTTTCACTCTACCTGCTTCAGCACATGACCTTCAACTAGCATTAGCCTATACAGACCCGGCTGGAACTCCAGGAGTAACTCCCTACTTGGTCAATGACCTAGATATAGCAGTCAAAAGCCCTGCAGGTGTTTGGACTAATTTGAATGATGATTTGAATAATCTGAGAGTGATGAATTTTAGCTCTCCCTCACCGGGTGTTTGGGAGGTACATATTCTTGGAACTTCAGTACCTACCGGACCACAATTTTTCTCACTGGCAATAAATCACGAGACTCCTCTGGTAAATCTAACCGAGGATGCTGATTTAGACGGCATTGAAGATGATAATGACGATTGTCCGTCAGTGTTTGGAAATTCAACTATCGACCGAACAGGATGCCTTGATACCGATGGTGATGGGTACTCAAACCCCGACATGAGTTGGACAGTTGCTGCAAACGGTGCTGATGCTTTTGTTCTTGAGCCAACTCAATGGTTTGACCAAGATGATGATGGATTTGGCGATAATTCAGTAGGGTTCCAAGCGGATGCTTGTCCAGTTTCACCGGGAACTTCGACACTCGACCGCTTTGGATGCGGTGATGCTGATGGTGATGGTTACTCCGATCCAGATGGTGGTTGGTTCATTGCCAATGGAGCTGACTCTTGCCCAGGTGTTAGCGGAAGTTCTAATGCTGACCGCTCTGGCTGCCCAGATGATGATTCTGATGGCTACTCTGACCCTGACCCTTCAGGCACCAATGGTCCTGTTTGGACTGTAACTGATGGTGCAGACGCATTCACCGGTAATGCTACTCAATGGGTTGATGGAGATACTGATACATTCGGAGATAACCCCTCTGGAACATTTGCCGACTCATGCGTTGGCGTTACTGGCACCTCTGATAGAGACCGATATGGCTGCCCGGATACCGACGGAGATGGATACTCAAACCCTGATGCCGGGTGGACTGCTGCTGGCAATGGTGCAGATGCATTTGCCTCTGAACCAACCCAATGGGCTGACCAAGATGGTGATGGCTACGGTGATAACCCATCGGGTGTCAACCCTGATTCCTGCTCATCTGTTCATGGCACATCAAACCAGTTAGGCAACCTTGGGTGCCCCGACTCTGATGGAGATGGGTATGCCGATACTGATGATGAGTTCATTAGTGATTCTACCCAGTGGGTAGACGATGACAATGATGGATACGGGGATAACCCCACTGGCAACAACCCAGACGGCTGCGTTGGAGTCCGAGGCTTTTCTTCGCAAGACAGACTTGGTTGCCCTGACAGTGACACTGATGGTTTTTCCGACCCAGACGCATTGTGGACGGTAGCAAACGGTGCTGACCTTTGGCCTAGTGACATCACTCAGTGGGTCGATGCTGATGGTGATACCTTTGGAGATAATCCTCTTGGCACTGATGGCGATGACTGCCCTGGAGTTACTGGTAGTTCCTCCAATGACCGAAACGGTTGCCCAGACTCTGACGGAGATGGATATTCTGACCCCGATGGCAGTTGGACTGCTGCGAATGGCGCTGACGCCTTCCCAAGTGACGCTAGCCGATGGGCTGATGCTGATGGTGACGGAGTAGATGACGCATTTGACGATAGTTGTCCTAATGTTGCTGGAACTTCGACAGAAGACAGGTCAGGCTGTCCAGACTCAGATGGAGATGGATACTCAGATAGCGATTCTGCTTGGGGATTCAATGATGGTGCTGATGTATTCCCTAATGATAACACTCAATGGAATGACACAGACTCTGATGGCTATGGAGACGAGCCAACTGGTAACCTAGCAGATAGTTGTCCAAACGTCTGGGGAGACTCCTGGCGAAATAACACTCTTGGATGCCTTGACACCGATCAAGACGGTTGGGCTGATATCGAAGATGCTCAACCAAATGAGCCTACTCAATGGTCTGATATTGATGGTGATGGGTACGGCGATAATCTCGCTGGCGTGAACCCTGATGCCTGTCCGGGTATCCTTGGTAATTCCACCCTTGGCAACCGCATGGGATGTCTTGATGATGATGGAGACGGCTGGGATAATCTAATTGATCAATTGCCTTCGACACCAACTCAATGGTTAGATCAAGACGGTGATGGCTATGGTGACAATGCTAGCGGACTCGAGGCAGATTCTTGCCCAGGTGTAGCTGGCAATTCAACTATCGATAGATACGGGTGTATCGACAATGATGGCGATGGCATTTCCAACGAAAGTGACGCCTTCCCTGACGACCCAACAAGAACACAGGATAGCGACAATGATGGGTTTGACGACCTTGAAGATAATTGCATCAATACTCCTGGTAATTCTACTAATGATCGTACAGGTTGCCCCGATACCGATGGTGACGGGTATTCTGACATCACCATGCCGTCAGAAGGTAATGTAGGCTGGAATCTCACCGATGGAGCAGATGCATTTCCGTTAGAAGATACTCAATGGAGTGATATTGACGGCGATGGTTTTGGCGATAATACGGCAGGATTCCAAGCAGATGATTGCCCTAACGAAGAAGGATATTCCAATATCGATTTGTTTGGCTGCCCTGATGGTGATAATGATGGAACATCGCAAGGAGATGATGCCTTCCCTAACGACTCTACACAATGGTCAGACCAAGATGGTGATAGCTATGGAGATAATCCAAACGGCACTAATCCAGATGCTTGCCCAACAGTTGTTGGTACTTCAACAATAGATAGGTATGGTTGTCCTGATGAAGATTCTGATGGAGCAAGTGATGACAATGATTTGTGGCTTGGGGACAATTCCCAATGGTTTGACTCGGATGGCGATTCATTTGGTGACAATCAAGATGGTACTTTGGGTGATAGTTGCCCTACCGAATTTGGACAATCAAATCAAGGAACTAAACACGGCTGCCCAGATTCTGATAACGATTTCTGGGCAGATATTGAAGATGAGTTCCCAAGTGAAATCTCACAATGGCTTGATTCTGATGGCGATGGTTGGGGAGATAATCAAACGGCAGGAGCCTACAAATTAGACCATTGGCCAAATGATCCAGCAAGAAATGCTGGTGAAGCAACACTGACTAGTGATAAATCAAAAATTTCCTTAGACCTCGCTGGCGGTGACTGGTTTACTTTTACCTGTACAGTAACAACTGAGATGCTCAACGCAGCAATAAGAATTGAGTGGCAACCTATGACAGGTATTGATGCAGATACAACTACACAGGTACTCATATTCACCCCTGATTCTGGTGGAACGCAGATTGTGGTATTTTCAGGAGAAGCCATAGAACCTGGGCAGTATCAGTTGGTATTACTGGCAAAAGAACCAGGATCTGATGTCGCCATGGATAGCATTACTATTACCCTAGATGCTAAGGATTCTAGACTGGAAACCAATACTATTGATGACCAAACTGATACTATCAACAAATTACTCAAGCAACCTCTTATTCAAGCAGCACTTGGTATTTTGATACTATTTGCGTTAATGGGGACATTGTTTGTGCGGGGCAAGGCCAATAATACTCGAAGGAATAAGGAACGTCGAGAGCACGCAGAAAGTGTGCTAAAGGCCAGAATCTCACGACAAAATTCTACTCCACAAAATATCCGAACTGAATTTGGCCTTAATCGACAAGTTCCTCCACCGCCTCCTAATTTTTAGTAAATCAACAACCGATTGACTCAAAGAGTGAATACTTCTCGGCAGAATTATCGCGGATATAGTGAAGTGGTTATCATCTGAGGTTTCCAACCTTATGTCGTGGGTTCGACTCCCGCTATCCGCACCAAACAACTACACAACAGTTATTCTTGTGTACTAGAACCAATAAAGGCTATCAGCAAGTTACCAAACGGAAGTTTATGCAGACATCTTCAGTCAAGGGCGTATTCTTGGTCCTGATTATGTTCGCAGCCACATTATCTGGATGCTTTGGCGAACAAACCAAAGAAACTAAAGAAGAATTTCCCGATTTTCAAATTAATTTCACGCCCCCTGATAGTGCTGTATTGAAAACTGGAGAATGGAATGAATTCCTCTTGGTTGGTGAAGGTCGAGCGATATCTGTACCCAATAATGTATTATTATTCATTGATGACACTCTTATCCCCAATGGCTATGCAATGGTAGAAGGCAATCAAATGAATGGGAAATTGCTACCTACTCCTTACGCTGAAAATGTTAGAATAACCATTGTAGAAGACAATGGAAAGGGCAAGTCATTTGACATGGAGTTAGCCAATGGGACCCCAATAATTAGTGGTGCTGAATGGTTTGAAAAAATGGATTTCATCACTAGTGTTTGTACTGATTCTACGCAATGTGGCGGTTACATTAATCGTTGGATGGGTTCACCAAATCCAGCATTTGAACGAGCTGCTTCCTTTTTCCACGGACATTTTGAAGGCCTCGGATATGAAACTAACATAATGAGAGTTACCGATACATTCAGCCTAACAGAACCAGAGAGCCTCAACGTTATTGCTTGGAAAAGAGGCAAGGACAATTCATGTGTTCAAGGAATGGGCGCTCACATGGATGTAGCACTTCCTGGAGGACCACCTGGAGGAGGTACATACGAAGGTGCATATGACAATACTGCTGGAACTGTTGCAATTATGCTTTATGCCAAGGCATTTGTCGACATTGAAGTACAGTGCGACACATTCTTGGCTTTGTGGTCCAGTGAAGAAGAAGGATTACGAGGTTCAAACGCCTTTGCCAACAATGATTGTGATTATTGCTTACCACAAGACAAAGAGCTCCGATTTTACATAAATATGGACATGATGGGGATTTCTTATCCGGCAAAAAAAGCTAATGGTGATCCATTCCCATATCATGCTTGGTCAGGACCAGATATTGACCCTGAAGTGCAAGACGTCGCAATTACTACCATCCTAGACTATGTTCATCGGGATGTGCTAAATGCTCCAATGGATATGAGGATTGACGGCGAGTATGGTGCAGGTTGCGAACAGCACTGGGATGACCATTACAATCTGGTAATGGACGTTCATGAGGACACTTTTGGCCGTTCAGACCATGTCACATTCCGTAACCTTGGTGCCCAAACCATATTCCACCTAGGGGCATATGATGAAGATTACAGTGCATACCATTCACCGCAAGATACATTTGATAATATGATTGCTGAAGTTGGTGGGCAAGAAGAACTAGAGAAGAGCATTCAATTTGTCATGTGGGCAGCCCTGATTGAGTTTATGATCGCTGACCAAACACCTGAAGTACGCAATGTCAATGTTTGATTTTCATTACAACCTTTTTTCTACTGTAAAACTTATCATGACGTATGGACAACGCCGGCGAGGTAGCAGATTCTGCAATCAGCAGGTTTGTCAAAGCGCCTCTTATGGGGTTGTTCTTGTTTTTGTTTGGCGTAATAGTTGCATTATTTGAAACGATATATCTGCTAATTCTTGGTAATACGTTGGAAAACGCTGTTTGGCCACTAGCAATTAGAACTCTCGAGTGGACTATGGTGCTGCGTAACAATGTCCCCGCAGTAACCACATTTGCCGGTTTAATCCTCGCTGCTAGTATGTGGTTAATGATTAGAAGACAACAAAATAAACCCATTAATGCCGGATTTGGTTATGTAGCAATAATTTGTTCGGGCTTCGTAATCGGCTCTTATGCAGTATTCGTAATCATGGACCTAAGATACCTTCGAGGTGCATTTCTGTTATTACCAACAATCTATGGAGTGCTACTATTCTCTTCTGCAATAATCGCTAGAGGTGTCCCCAAGTTGCCGAAGTCTAAAAATTCAGGATTAGATAACTTCTACTCGCTTTCCCACTTATTCGCAGTTTTCCTTGCTGCTTGGCTGATGATGCCAGGAATACCAGCCTTAGTTGGTATGGCACCTTCTCCACCGGCAAAACCAATATTTGGCTATGGGGGAGAACCAGGGCCCTTTTTAGAGGTTCTAGAAATCTATCCCTATGATCTTCCAGAAAATGTTACAGCGATTCAAGGAGACACAGAAGAAGATATCGAATTTTCGATCTATCTTTCAATACCTGTGCTGCCCGAAAACCCCGGCATTGAGGGAGTGCCATTGGCAATTTTATTCCATGCTTTTAATAATCCTTCAAGAGATTCCTATACCGATTGGATCGAACGACTAGTAGGCAAAGGAATGGTCGTAGCTTACATCCAATACCCCACCGACATACGGCCGGAAGGTGGAGATAATTTTGACCCAGATAACATCGAAGGAACTTCTGATTGGCCCCACCATGTCCCCCGTTTGTACTCGATAAATTCTGCACTAAATAAATTGAATATCATCATTGGAGATGATACACGCGGACAAGAAATTGATGACGTGTTAGGCAACTTATCCATTATGCCTGAACATCTTTACATTGGTGGACACAGCTTAGGCGGAGCATACTCCATTAGTGCCCTGCAAATGGTGCAAGAATTTAGTTGGGGCAGTGAAACATTGGTCGTAGATACCGAAATGGCTGCCTCAAGACCAAGTCAAAACCTTTGGCAACCAAATTTTACTGAACTGCCAGAGCACACAATAATTCACTTAGTAGTCGCTGAAGATGATATGACTGTTGGACAATGTGAAAGCGCTTACCATCAACAATTATTTGACCTGACCAACCAAAATAATTCACTGGTCATTTACGTTCCGAGTGACAAATATGGCTTCCCTAGAATGATTGCAACACATTACATTCCGGCTAACGAGGTTCATGACTCTCTAGCAGATTGGTCTTTTTACAGGCGGGTTGACGCTCAAGCAGACTGGGTTGTCGCTCGTAGCCGGGCTGATTTCAATACCGAAGACTTTGCTTACCAGCACTTGATTCAAGGACCGCTGCTAGAATTCATGGGTGAATGGTCTGATGGTACTCCCGTATTACCGTTGGAGTCATACCCTAATGCTTTAGCAGAGAGTCGCTTTAGTCACTGTTAAGGGGGATTGTGAATGGAAGATAATAAAGAAAAGAAATCATTGATTAAGTTGATTTCTGGTTCCGCAATCATTGCTTCTATGTGCTGCCTACCTAGCGTTGTGTTGGTATTATTTGGCCTAGCAAGCGTCAGTTCTGCTGCTGCCCTATCAGATACCCTATATTGGGGCGGCAACGGATATAGTTGGTTCCGACCATTGATGTTATTATTGGCTTTATGTTTTGTAGTAATTGGACTGGTCATCCATTTTAGAGGTAAAGGAATCTGTACTCTAGATCAAGCAAAAAGGGAAAGGAGAAAAATCGTTAATACATCTTTACTGGTATTGATTGTCAGTTATGTGACCTATCTCTTGTTCAATTATGTCATCCTAACAGAAATCGGCATACTACTCGACCTTCCATGGGAAGAAAGTCGGGAAAGTTACATGTTTTGGAAGTAATTACGCATTTGACCTAGTAGTTTTACATCCTATCGACCAATCATCTGTGTCAGACATTGCACGCTGAGTTTGCTCTAGCAATTTGTCCTCTGAGATTGAGTCATAACCTTCTCCAAGACAATAACTTATACTAATGAAAAAATCCTTAAATGACAAATTTACCAATTGGAAAATCGAATTTCCAATTGACAATTTACTTTTCACTTCTCCAACTGGAATTCGAATATTACGTGGGTTTAAGTTCATCCCGAGCCTTGCCGACTTTTGGATTGATTCTTTGCTAGTCCACAACCTTACTGCTTGATTTGGATTGCTGTTAAGGTAAGCTAATTCCTCCCCCTTAGCCATCATATCAAACACACCATTGGAGATAACAAGATCTTCTGGCTCTGCATCAATGCCAACAGTCCAACCAGGCTCTACTAGGCCCACAAAAGCATAGCCCGATGAATGTCCAATGGAAATTGATGGAAGCGGGGTCCTTTTCCAAGTACCGGGCAAGTAAGCAATACTGGGCGCCCTAAACTCGTTTCTTCTAACCTCAATATAGGAACAATCGACGCCCCACTTTGTAAGGGCAAGTTGCAATAAATATCTCCCAGCAAGGTGTTCCATATATCGCTTCTCAGTGACAAATTTAGCGACTTCATCATGATTAGCAAGCACCACTTCTGACAACTCTAAATGGCCAATAGGCATCATCATACAAATTAATCTTGGCGAATCTATGCCAAAAGAGACTGGAATTATTATTTCAGTAGCTACCATTAACGTCACCATTAACGTTCAAGCATGAATCTCTGTTGTTCAGGAACTGGCGCCATACTCTTCAGTCGCAAACCTTTCATTGCTAAGACAGGGGCATCGTCATCCCCGATTATGACTACATTGTGAACAGTAATTCCTGCTTCCTCTATGCCAACTCTAAGACTACGCATGCGTAATACCTCATTACGCTCTGGGACTCTAAGAGTAGTAGACCACTCAATGCCGACTGGTAAAGATGAGAAACCTTCCGACTCCATCGCCACAAAACCAGCATTTTGGAATCCTGCTTCGATTAACATTGGTAATGCTTCAAGCAGAACTTTACCACCCTCCGCCTCAGCAAAAAATTGTTCGGTAATCGGCAGTTGATTTCTCATCAAAGCTATGCCATCAGCACCAGGAACTGATTCGTCGCCAACACCGCGTATTATTCCACCATGAGATTGGAAACGGGGGCCGTGGAAATAGCGTTGGTAAATGAATGAAGGCATTAACTGTAATTCATCCAGCGGTGGCACTCCAAGTTCAGGCATTGAGGCGACTTCGCGATGCAGGAACTCAGATAAATCATCACTCTTTTCAACCAATCTAACTAGTGCAGAATGATGATCACGTTGTCCAAAAATCTCACCCTTGGAATTGGTCAAGTCGGAGACCAATTTACATCTAACCCAGTGAACATTATTTTCTTGGCGTTCATGGTTTGCTTCGATTCTGACCGTTAGGTGCTCCTTGAGTAACTTCACCGGCAGACCGAAACTCACTTCTTCAAAACCTGCTAAACAAGTTGATGGTTTGAGTAACAGGGCGTTTTCTGCAAACATCTCCATCGCCATTACTCCTGGATGATATGGGACGCCCTCAATGGCGTGGTCGACAAGGAATGGATGTACTTCTATCGACAGTGTGGTCTGAGTTACAATATTATTTTCCTCATCTAATGATAGCACTTTATCGATTAGCGGGAACCTTGCTGGGTCGGCAATAATTGCCGCCATCTGCCCGGGCAATCTCAGTGGCGCTTCTCTAAAGCTGTCGAAGCGGTCCATAAGACCTAATGAACCACAACCAAGAACCCTACGCTTACCGCCACACAATGCTTCGTTAACGAAGATTTCAACGCCCGTAGCCACATCTAAAGTTTCAATTCCAGCCGCAGCAAATACTGCTTCAATCGAACCTCTTGTCGCCATGCCAACATCTTGCCACCCAGTCCAACCAATAGCAACAGCACGGCATTCACCACTGGCCGAAAGGCGCGCCATTTCAGCATCCAAGACACTGTTGGCTGCAGCATAATCAGTTTGCCCTCCATTGCCAAAACGCCCCGCAACACTAGTGAAACAAACCGCAAATTTGAGCGCCTTGGTGCCTGATGCTTCGACTGCAGACATTAGGGATTTCCAGCCGTCTAATTTTACTCTAACTACGCGGTCAAATATTTCGTGGCTCTTATCAGCCACTAGTTTTGAATCTTCTAAGCCAGCTCCATGTACAACACCGGTTATTTTTCGCTTAAGATTTGAACCAAGTTCAATCATCGCAGGCAAATCCATGACATCGATTGAGTAATATCTCGCTTTATTCCCTGTCTTTTCGATTTTATCAAGGGTAATGAATACATCTCGACTACGTGTATACTTTTGCCACTCTTTATTCCATTCAACCATAGTTATTTTGCCATCTTCGCTCAGTGCGACCATAGCCTCTCTAAGCTGCATTTTTCTATCTGAGAGTTGTTCTTCACTCCAATCAATCCAAGTTTGTGCCTCTTCAATTAATGTTGACCTGCCCAAGATAATAAAGTGAGCATTAGCGTCAGTACTAGCAGCAGCAACACCGATAATTGATGCTGCAGTAACTCCTGAACCACCCCCAGAGACCAACCAAGTATCTTTCTTACCAAGAGGTTCACGTTCGCGTTCTAGTTGCTCATCAAAGGCGACAAGGCTCCATCGCCTGCCATCACGGTCAATACCAATCTCAACATCTCCACCGATTGAAAACAAGTCGTGGTCAATGATTTCTGCTGCATGAACTGCATCCAGAACTATTTCAGGGTGTAAATCTAGGGCCCTTGTTCTAAGATGAGGTTGTTCGAATGAGTAGGATTTAGTCACCCCACTTGCCGAACATTGTATTGAATTGAATAGTTCACCCTTGTTACCGTGTCTGCCGTCTAGAGTAGTCACCGAGGCCACTATTCCAGAATTGATAGTGGAAAGTTGGCCATCGAGTTGTTTCAGCAGCGCAAACCATCCATGGCCTGCTAGGGATATTTGTGAAGATGGATAAGTGTCTTCTTCCCATTCGACCCCTGCTAACTTTAACGCTGCTAGGTGTATAACACCAGAGATTTTGGATTTATTTAATTCTTGACCGACTAGCGCAATGTGTTCAACATTAGCTGGATCTGCTCTAAGCACGGTCCTAGTGCCCTCAACTTGGATTGACATATCACGTATTTCTGATTCAAAACCAACCCGTATTGCCGCTAAACCTCTAGCCTCCAAAAGAGTGCACAATTCCTCAGCAATACCCCAACCATCATCGGTAACAACTACAGTTCCCGACAGCTCTATTGGCTCATCTAGACCTAGACATTCTTCGACTTCTACCTGCCATCTTCGGCAACCTGAAGGATTCACTGTAGATTGTGAAGAAATGCTGGCGTTGGATGATTTGCCTTGTTCAGGCATTTCCAACTGTTCTGGCAAATCCACTGTATCGATTTGTTGACTTGCCAGTGGTTCTTGAATTGGGCCACCTTGCATTTTTATGATATAAGCCGTAAAGTGATTGAGAGTTGGATGATCTCCTAGAATAAAGTCTTCATCAACTGGTAGCTGGAATATATCTCTGACTTCAGCCATTATTTCGGCCTGCTTGACCGTGTCAATTCCAAGTTCGCCTTCTAGATCTTGGTCCATTTCAATGAAGTCGGCTGGATAACCAGTATGTTTCACCACAACGTCAATCAATTTTGATTGGATATCCACATTTCCAGCCATTTCTGTTACAGGTACAGAAACAATCTCTGGCTGGTCCATCTCTGGCGGTATTGACGTTTCGTCTACCACTTGCTCTGAGACTGAAGGCGTTGCTGGCTGGGTAGCATTACCGGTCATTTGGTGAATGTAGGCAATCATGTGGTTCAATGTTGGATAATCTGATAATACGAAGTCCTCATCGACTGGTAAGGAAAATTTACTTCTGATTTCTGCCATTATTTCTGCCTGCTTGACAGTATCAATTCCAAGTTCTCCTTCCAAATCTTGATCTAATTCAATAAAATCTGCGGGGTATCCGGTATGTTCAACAACAACTTCGATTACTGTTTGAACTAAATCATCATCACTCACCAACATAGCTTGAGGCTTTGCTTGAGCAACTTCTTCAACAACATCTGTAACTATGTCTTGTACTATTTCAACTGCCGCCACCACTGGAGATACGACTGCTTGTGCAACGGTGGAAGTTCCTCCAGACATCTTATCGATATAGCCTATCATGTGGTTTAGCGTTGGATAATCAGCAAGCACGAAATCTTCGTCAACTGGCAATCCAAAACGACTACGAATCTCGGCCATAATTTCTGCCTGTTTTACTGTATCAATACCCAGTTCACCTTCAAGGTCTTGGTCTAGTTCAACAAAGTCAGCGGGATAGCCAGTATGTTTCACAACTACATCGATGACTGCGTTAACAACATCTTCGCCACCTGATTTTTGCTGTACTGTTGGTGCTACAACAACCTCCTCAATTACCTGGTGCACTTCCGTGATAGTCTTTTCAGGAACTTGTTTAGCAACTACTGGTTGATTAGTTAGCAGCCCCTCAAAGTTGTTAGTAATCTCCCAAGGCTCACCTTGAATACCGCCGTGAAGATTATTGGAACCATCAACATAGGAGACTAATTTACCATCAAGGACCCGTAAAACTACATCGTCAGATTGAGCAAGTTGCCTGATCCAAGCCATGAATTTTGACCCATCAATACGATCACCAAGAACATCCCATTTCCTCGCCAAAGATAATGCGATTTGCGAACCAAATCCTGCACCAAATCTTAGTCCGTACTTTAATTCGGGATATTCTCCACCTTTCGACAGATTTAGTTCACCCAACTCTGGGTCTTTTTCACGGTAATTGGCAATTGGTGGAATACGCCCGGTTAACAAACCATAATACATGCTAGCATCTTCTATTCCAACTCCCATTGGGTGTCCCGTGAACCCTTTGGTATTGGCAATAATCAATTTATTGGCACTTGGCCCGAAGGTATCTCTGAGTGCTCTGACTTCTGATTGCGCAGAACCTCCACGGGCAGGGGTATAGGTTTCATGTGAGAAAAAGACCGTTTCTGGTGCTATTTGGTGTCTATCTAGATTCCATTTTGCCTCCATAGTACCGATGAATTGGTTGACAGTTTGTGCGACATGTTCAACATCAAGTCTTGTTCCATGATATGCTGAATTAGAAATCTTGGTACCCAATAATTCGGCAATCGGCTGAACCCCACGTTCTTGGGCCATTGAATTACGCTCAACAACAAATGCCGCTGCGCCCATTCCAAGCACCATACCATTCCTTCTTCTGTCAAATGGTAACGCAGACTCCTCTATTTTATCACCAGTAGAAGCGGCGCCAGAAGCAGCAAATCCACTACCCATCCATTCCCAGAGGTCTTCTCCAGTAACATCATCTGCAGAGATAATTACCACTCTGTCTGCTCTATCATTCTCCAGCCAATCCTCTGCTGTGCTAAACGCTGCAGTTGCTGAAGCGCAAGCTAAATTTAGTGTAGTATTTGGACCTCTAATTCCGGTGTATTGGGCAAATTGTGAATGGCCCATATTTAGAATTTGGAAAAGATATCTCCGATCAAAGCGACCCTCTCCATCATCACCGTTATTCTTAGCATGTTTCATGGCCATTTGCAAACCAGGGAAGCAAGAGGCAAATATGATTCCCGTTCGATCTCTTTGAGTTTGAGGGATTTGCCAATTGGTAATCAAACGTAGACCGCCTTTACCAGTTTGTTCAACAGGAGTAAGTGGGATTCCAGCGTCTCGAAGTGCTAACAGACCTGCAGCAACAGAAAGTTGAGTCGTAATGTCCCAAGCCATAACGGCTTTTGGATCGATACCAAATTCTGCCGCTAAATCAAACGCTCCTTTGATTCCTGCAAGTTGTGGTATGTCGCTAAATTGGGTGGCTTTTTCCATATTTACTGAACCGTCTCTACCTTTGATTAGGCGAACTATGTTTTTATCCAATAGTCGTTGTTTATACTCCTCACTAACCTCACTAAGGCAAGTTTCACCTCTTACTAAGCGTTCAAACGTATCGTCGGAGAATACCTTTTCTCCACCTGGCAAGCCTAATGAAATACCACTTATTACAATTGGATCTGCGACCCTTGAATGATTATGGTTTACCGAATCTCCGACGGTCAATTGGAGCGTTTGCACAGTACTCGTTGTTTTGGAAAGGTACGATTTTGGCGGAGTTCTTATCCACCTTGAGAAGTCTTGGACCACTTCTACCTTTGCGATATCAAACTCGCCATCTGTGTCACACTCATTACCAACCTTAGTAATTAGTTGATTAATTTGGGAATTTGATAATCCAAGTACCTCTCTTAAGTTTACCATGCCGTTACAGAACTTCGCTGGATACCCTGTTATTGGTGACAAACAATCCCCTAAGTATGCATTCTTGGCATCTTCGAGGGAAACCTCTGCCGTTGTAACAATTGCACCAGTAGAATACTTGGCAGCAGATTGAACAGTCGATGAATTATTTGGCAGCGGTTTTGCTCTTGACTTAAAATCGCCATTAGGTAACGGGATTGATAAATTATTTACTTGGCTATGGGCTTCTATTGGGCCTGCTCTAAAGCCTTCAGATAATTCCTCTGAACTGCCAGATGGCCACTTAAGAGTTCTGCCAGCAAGGTATAATCCCGCCATTGCTCCAAGGAAAGAAGCAATACCTCCTTGCTTTGGGTGATTAGTCATGATTGGCAAATGTGGCTTGCCTTCTAAGATTTGAGTAGCAAACATCGTCAAAGCCCGTTTCGGCCCTACTTCAATGAAAACTCTCGCTCCCGAATTATACATCTTCTCGATTTGTGAGGTCCACTCCACTGAAGACGCCATTTGAGGTGCTAATTTATCGAGGACTGAGGTTTTGGAATCCGCGCCAGACATCTCGTAAAATTCGCCATCATAATTTGCCGTAATTGGTATTTTAGGCCAATTTATCTCCAAGGTTTCAAGGAATCTTCGCAGCGGTTCATTGGCTGGTGCGACGATACGTGAGTGGAAAGCGTGTGAAGTTGCCAATTGTGTGGTCGAGAATCCTTTGGCTTCAAAGGTACTCATTACAGCCTTTACCGCCTCGCTTTCTCCAGCAATAACCGTCATCTTTGGAGAGTTTTTATTGGCAGCTATAACGTATCCGTCTGCTGTATTAAGCACTTTTTCAACCTCTTCGTATGGTGCAGTAACGCTGGCCATCAATCCTTTGTCATCTATTTGCACTGAGCCCATTTCGGTACCCCTAGCAGCTGAGGCACGCAGTGCACCATCCATATTCAAAATCCCCGAAGACATCAATGCAGCATACTCGCCTAACGAATGGCCAGCCACCATGTCAGGGGTTTGTCCGTGCGCATTGAGCAATCGTTCAATGGCTAAGTCTGCGGTTAACATTGCGGGTTGAGTATATTCTGTTTGTTTGAGTTTATGCTCAGATTCAATCAATTCCTGTTTCGAAAGGTTGCTCCGCAGGACGAAACTTGACAACGTCTCGCCTTCAAGCACTTCAACCATAGTCTCATCAGATTTTTCCCATACCTTTTGCACTGAAGTGTAACGTTTGTTCAGATCATATGTCATGCCGACATACTGACTTCCTTGACCCGGGTACATGTGGGCGATCTTGGCCTTTGATGGCAGTATTGGTTCATTGGTAATCATAACCCCTTGGGACTGTAAAAAGCCCCACTTGTTACTGTCTTCCATGGCTTTTAGTGCAAGACCTACCCGTTTGTCATAATCTGCCCAACTAGTGGCAACTATCGCCATGCGATAAGAGTCTGATTTGTTAAAATCCGAAGCTTGCATCAGTTCAACTGACAATCTGCGTCCATTAGCATCCTCATCAAAAGATGGTCCATCAAATGATAAATTGGTAAGTTTCGATATTAGGAGTTCAACACTGTCCCCAGACAGTAATAGTATGCCTCCTTCAATAGATTTCAGTTCCTCATGAGTCATTGTTGGGTTTGCTTTAGCATCTAGAATAGACGGGACTGATGGCTTAGGAGCATTGCCAATCCATTTTTGCTGCCAGCTGTTAGCAATAGGAGTGTGGTATTCGGGCTCATAGCCTTCTAACGCTATGTGGAAATTTGTCCCACCAAAACCAAAAGCTGAGATTCCAGCTCGACGCGGGTTTTCTAATGGTCTTGGCCAATCTCTAGCTTGAGTTGGTACAAAAAATGGGATTTCATCCCATTGTACAGTTGGATTTGGTGTCTCGAAACCAGCAGATGGAGGTATCGTTGCATGGTGTAGCGCCATTACACCTTTGATGACTCCTGCTATCCCAGCTGCTGCTTTAAGATGGCCAATTTGTGATTTAATTGAACCCACTGCAACATGATCACCACCTGTCAAACCAGTCCACAAAGTTGACAATGATGACAACTCAGTTGCATCCCCTACTTTTGTCGAAGTCCCATGTGCTTCAACCAATTCAACAGAGGAAGCATCGTACCCAGCTTGATTGTAGGCTCTAGAGATGGCTTGTACCTGTCCTCTTTGACTTGGCGCAGTAATACCCTTGCCCCTTCCGTCTGAAGAACTGCCAACACCGCGAATTACCGCATGGATTTCATCTCCATCATTAATCGCCTCAGATAATCTTTTGAGGATTAAAACTCCTGCTCCTTCACCCATTACAAAGCCATTAGCTCTAGCATCAAACGGTGTTGAATGGCTTGGTGATAGCGCCCCAATGGCGCTGAATTTAGCGTAGGTTGCAGGATCCATAGTTCGATCTGCTGCACCTGCCAACATCAAATCCACTTGCCTACTTTGCAGCAGTCGACAAGCATCAAGAATTGCTGCCATCGATGATGCACATGCCGCATCAGTAGTGTAGTTTGGACCTTGTAAGTCGAGTAAGTTGGCAACTCTTCCAGAGACGACATTGGCTAGTTCTCCAGGCATGGTATCCTCGTCAATACGTGGTGAATGCTCGACGATTTCCTTGCGGAATACTTCGGCTTGATCCTCTGGCAACCCATGTTTGATAGCGACATTCTTGGTATGATTGGACCATACTCGGATGTTTGAGAGGTTACGATTCTCACCTCCCAGTGCGTTAGCAAAAACTACCCCGCATTTCGAACGGTCAAATTGGTTTGCTTCATCATTGTAACCAGAAGAATCAAGCGCAGCAGCCGATACCTCAACTGCCCATAACTGGCATGGGTCAATTTGCCCGAGTGTGCCAGGTGGCTGCCTCCAACGGCGCCAATTAAATTCAAAACCTTCAACAAAGGCACCTATTTTCGAATAGGTAAATCCTTCATCGATATTTCCTGGACCGCCTGATTTCCAAAAATTTTCTATTTTACCAGGCCAACGGTCTTGTTCGACATCTTTGATGCTAACTTTTGCATCGACAATATTTTGCCAAAACTGCTCGAGATCATCGGCGTCTGGCATCATTGCGCCGACACCAACAACTGCAATTGGCTCAAATGGGGCTTGTTCTAAGCCCTTTGCAACCTTGCCGTCAGCAGTTGTAATTGTCACATAATCACCTCAATTATTCATGATAGTTTCTGGAACCATTGTAATGGAATAGCCAGCGTCAACATAGATGCATTGACCAGTGACGCCACTTGAAAGTGGGCTAGCTAACCATAATGTTGCCCCTGCGACATCTTCTTGGCTGACATTTCGCCGTAATGGTGAATTTTTCTCTACGTGGTCTAAAATGTTATCAAAACCAGGAATCCCCGAAGCAGCTATTGTTCTAATTGGGCCTGATGAAATTGCATTCACTCTGTGACCTTCTGGCCCCAAGTGACAAGCAAGTTCACGGGTCCAGCATTCTAATGCTGCTTTTGCCATTGACATAATGCCGTATGAGGGGACATACCTATTGGATGCTGCATAAGTTAGCGTAATGGTCGAGGAATTAGGATTTAGATGAGGCAGAGCGAATTTTAAGCAACGCTGTAAGGAGTTTGCCGAAATGGTCATTGCTGTGTTAATATCTTGGTCTTCGACAAATAATATTGGACGGTCAAAACATGTTCTTGGAGCAAAACCTATTGCGTGAATTAAGATATCTGCCTTCTTACCAGGATTATCGGCACTAAATGCATCAAAGAATTCTTTGGTTGTGGCGTCTTGTGCGACATCTAAAGGGTAAAACCCAGCAATTTGTGGTAATTTGTCTTTTAATTGAAACACCCTGCTGCGAAATCTCTTTTGGTATCCAAGATACAAGTTTACACCACTTTCAGCAAGCATCTTGCAAATTGCCCAAGCAATAGAATCCTCACTAGCCACTCCAAAGACAAATGCGGTCTTTCCGCTAAGGTTCAACATATCCTAGTCACCTATACTAGATACAGCAGAACACACTCGCTCTTTGACTGTTACCGTCGAAATCTACCCCAATGTAGCGAATTGTCTGTAGAAAAAAATTATCCGAAACGCTAGACAGCGTCAAAAGTCATCGAGCAAATCATCAAATTCATCTGATTCAATCACGACATCGTCAAAATCATCAAATAAATCGTCAAATTCATCGACTTCTTGGTCGTCATCATCATCAGTATCCAGTTCGATTGGTGTTGATAGGTCGATTTGGTTAACCTTCTTTTTCTTGACTGAGCGCCTAACTACTCCCAATAATAACAGTAGAAGTATTACTCCTCCAGCGATCGCCCCGTAAAGGATTATGTCGTCTTGGCCTACTTCACTAATGCCACCGGTTAGAGAGCCTGATGATTCGCTAGATTCTACGGTTATAGGAATATTTGTTTCACTAAATTCTGCGCTTGGGTCATTGGTACTACTTGCCCTAAATTGTAAGTCGATATTTAAATCGCCATCCGCATCACTTGGTGCTAGAATCCTGAATTGCTTGGTAGAAGAGGTAGCCCCAGGAGCGAGTTGCTCAGCGACGAATTCTGAGCCGGTAAAGGAAAAACCTTGAGTCTTCAAATTGTTTAGATTTGCTATTTCGACACGAACATTATCTGCATCATTGCCGTTATTGGTAAATTGAAGGTCGATGAAAAATTCACTACCAGCCTCGATGGTCTCTGTTGACACTATTGTCACTAATTCTACGGC
>Ga0209374_1000108_pt1 | contig 93062 bp, 86 predicted proteins | sample SaaInlLV_DNA_10m_FD_184683 | JGI IMG/M metagenome (GOLD analysis project Ga0209374, IMG submission 184683) | Marine microbial communities from expanding oxygen minimum zones in the Saanich Inlet - SI075_LV_DNA_10m (SPAdes) (version 2) | ecosystem: Environmental > Aquatic > Marine > Unclassified ... | reverse complement strand
AAGTAAAAAGATCACGCCTACAATTACTGCAATAAATTCTAACAGAAGAAGCAAATACCCGAGGAATCTTATTGTTGGATTGCCGCTCTTTGTCAGCTCTAAAGGAACAAGAAAGCAAATCTCTATGATGAAAAAAAACACCTCTATCAAAGAACTCGCCATCTTTGCGTCCTATTTCACATGTATAACTCATTTCCCGAACTGAACGAAGTCAAGTCCGGTTTTGACGAAAACGCCTTCAAGTTTCATCATCAAAAGATGTCTGCCGAGCCCGTTGCATGGCCTCATCGCTGGTGAACCAAAATGTTGGCGTCTCACCCATACCTTTGTCCCAGCGTTGAACAGCACGAGCGAACATTTCGCCTTCTGTGTACATCTCGCACCACTTAAGGCACCAATCAGCTTGTTGGATCATTGCTTCATCATCAGATGATGAGCGCTTCAACACCTCGGCTTGTAAAGCGATGACCAACTTCGCCAGACCTTCCTCCCAAGCACGTATGCAGTGTTAGCAGAAGAAGAACTTCGTCTCAGCAACGGTAAATGTCCAAATTAGAAAATCTCATCTTCGGAAGAGTTGAGCGTTGTGTTCTGTGAAATTGAACATTCCTTTTGGACCTGTTCAACGACTTTCAAACAAGTCCTCAAGCCCAGTGCGAAAGGCCGCCACGGAACGTCGATGGTCAACCATTTGAGTGTGCTTGCGGGCTAATGCCCCGTAGCGCTCTCGGTCCTCGTACACGGCCCTCAAGGCATCGATAACTGCATCAGCGTCATGGCCGTCGTCCACCAAAATGCCCCCTTCGCCCAAGGCTTCCTCTTGCGAGCCCACGTCCGAAGTCACGCTCGGCACCCCAAACAAACCTGCTTCCCCGATGACTCGGCCCCATGACCCGGTCGTCTCGAAGAGGATGAGGTGAAGATCAATGCCGGCAAAAAAGGTCGCAGCATCCACGTGGCCCACCACTCGAGCATTTGGGTGGTGAGCAAGGGCCTGCGGGTATGCGCTGCCTCCTGCGATGTGGACTTCTGCCTCGGGCCAACGCTCGAGCAACCTCGGCAAAAGGCGTTGATACATCCGTAACCCTTTCTCCGGGGTAACGACCATGATGCCGATGATGGGTGATGATCCATCTGGTCGCTTTTCCTGCTCAGCAGTTCGCAAAGCGTTCACCTCGTCCATGGTCCCAAAGCGCCCGCCGAAATCAATCGGTAGCGGCACGCTGTGGCCTTTTTGAATGGCAAAGCGAGATCGGATATCAGCAAGCAAGCCTTCTCCAGCCGCACAAACGAGGGCTGCGCCCTCCATCACAGGCCGAAACCGTTCCTCGAGGCGGAACGCCCCATCGTCCCGAACGAACATGATGTAAGGCATGCCACGGGCAATGAATGCTTCTGCAGCGCCCGGCGCCCATTCGAGTTGAGTCAAACCGATGCCCCCTGCGTGCTCCTGCTTGTCCAGCCAGGTACCGACACGCGCAGCGAACTGGGGACTTCGGCGAGCGATGTGCCGGTCGTGCGCCCACTTTCTGCGCCTCTGTTCGCCCTTTCGTTCCCGCAAGCCCCAAGCCACCTTCGACCAGAAGCCTTCGATGGGGAGATCTGTGGTGGTGAAGTCGACTCCGGACTCAAGCAAACCGATTGGATTGCCTCGATCGTTGCTTGCAAATGCACTCACCGTCCACGCTGGGTGCGTTGGAGGGTTCTCTGCGGGCGCCATTGGAACGAACTCGGGTGCGGTTTCGAGCGTGGGGCCTGCTGTCGCAATACCGTTCAGTAGGGCCGCCAAAGAGCGCTCTGCACCACCCCCTGGTGGATCAAGGTCCCGCACAGCGGCGAAGAGTCTGCGGGTGCTCACGGCCTTGCCTTCGCTCCGTCTCCTTTGAGCGTTGTGGGCCTTTCAGTGCCGACTCACGCAACATGCATATCAGCAGCTGGAAAGAATTCTTCTTTGACTTATTCAACCAATGGTATGATTTCCAACGAGGCGTGATCGACGCCCGCTTCTTCCCTCGATTTGATCATGGCGGGGTCTTCTAATCGCTTCTCTTCTACCGAATTCATTTCAACAACCGTGTAGACGCTGTTCTCGTTGCCGTTTTCATGGCCATATGCCAAGACCCTCACGTTACGTTGTAGCCTCATGGCCTCGTTTGAATCGAATGCTTTCTTCCATACTTCGTAACCTTTGGTCACGTTGAACTTTGTAATCACAATCACTTCTGATTCACCCTAGGAATTATCACTTCAACTGGCTTATATTTACCATGCAGTTTCAATTCAGATACCATGATATCTACATTGGAATCTTTCTCATTCATACGAACGAATGGCTCCCGTGACGAGGTCTATCTGAAGACCAAAAGAACGGGCTTACAGTTTCCGTCCATCAGTTCAATCCTTCGAGAATCGCAGGCAGAATCTCCCCTGCTTTCCCAAGGTGGATTTCATCAAAGTCATCAGCGTTCATGGGTTCTTCGAGGTTCACCAACATGGTGGTGGCGCCTGCTGCATTTGCAACGTTAACCAAGCCAGCGGCAGGGTAAACATGCCCAGAACTGCCGATGACGATGAACAAATCTGATGCCTCCACTGCCGAGTAAATCGCCTCCATCTGCATGGGCATCTCACCGAACCAAACGATGTCTGGACGAAGGCGTTGTGCTGTTTCACAGCACTGACATAGAAGGAAATCGTCGCCAAGATCGGCCTCTGCCATCCGCACCTCATTGCGCCCACTTTGTTCACAGCGAAGCGTCTCAAGGCGCCCATGCATGTGAATGACGTTTTCATTGCCCCCCCGCTCATGCAAATCGTCAACGTTTTGCGTGATCAAAGTGAAGTGTTCGGTTTGGGATTCGAATGTGGCAAGGGCACGGTGTGCGGCGTTTGGCTCAACTTCAAGCAACTGACGACGCCTGGCCTGATAAAATCGCCAAACGAGAACGGGGTCTGCAATCCATGCCTGAGGCGTAGCAACGTCTTCGATGCGGTGTTCTTCCCACAAACCATCACCATCACGATACGTGCGAATTCCAGATTCGGCAGAAATGCCTGCACCCGTCAAGACCACCACTCGCTGCTGTGCCATGGAGGCCAATCCCGGCGATTGTATTTGAAGGTGAAATCAAGTTTCAAGGCTGATTTGATACAGTGCGCCGCCGCTGCCGAAGGTCGCATAGTAAAGCGAACCGTCCGGTGCAAAAGCGATGGGGAGGGGGGTTCCAAGATCCGTTGCAAACCTCGTTGTTTTCGAAGTCCACATCTCTGATGGCTCGGATGCATTTTCGTCACCTGTTGGCGTGAAATCGATGCGGAGAATTTCATGACCTTGTGGTAAAATCGTGTTCCATGAGCCATACACGGTTGCGTACACAGTGAAGCCTTCACCTTCGCTGGCGTTCAAGCCTGGAAGTGTCGAGTGGTCGGGTCGAAGGGCCAGTCCGTTCATCGAGGTGTGTGGTGTCCATCGCGCCACGGGCGCAAGGGTGCCCTCAGGCACCGGGTGCTCAGGGTCATCGTCAGGCCAACCATAGGCCGCCCCCTCAACGAGAAGATTCAGCTCCTCATCCGGGTGGTCGCCTTCCCAATCCCTGCCGTTATCGCTAAACACGTAGCCTGCACCATCAACCCAAACGCCATCGAAAGAATTGCGCACCCCTGAAGCGAGGATACCGTGCTCCCCGTTGCCTGGATTGACCCATAACAGCGCTGCATTTCGCTCATCAGATTCATCGCACACATTGCACGTTGACCCGCTATGCCAGATCAGTGTGCCATTTGGAAAAGCGTTGATTGCATTTGTTTGGTGGTTCCCGCTTGGCACATCATCGATGAGGACTGTTCGTTCATCGAATGTCCAATTGATCCGGGTGTACTTCGCCAACGTTCCTTCTTCAGAAACGAACATATGCTCTGCAGTGAGGTGAACATCATGTGGATGGTCAAGTCCAGAAATTAACACCGTATCTGAAAAGTCATCGGTTGCATCGAGCAAAAGGATTCGCCCGCCGTCTCGGTCACACATCAGCAATTCAGTGGCACTCACCCATTCGAGGCATGTTGGCCCCCCAAAACCGGAAGCGACTTTCTCAATGGTGTAACCATCCTGTGCTTCTGCGTTCAGGGGGTCGGCATAAGGATAGATTTCTCGTGCAACGAGAAGAAAAAACAGCAACAACACGACGGGGGTGCTGTGCTTCCATAGGCCCATATATTCCGCAAGGAGAGAGCCTGTATCAACCCTTTGAGGGCAAGCATACAGAGGATTTGCTCACAGTTTGACCATGTGCGCTTGGCAATCTCCAAGGCGGGTTCGGGCAATAGTGTGATCGGGTTCTTGCGCAAGAACAGCAAGCCATGCGGTTTCTGCATCTTCAAAACGTTCTGCCTGGTGGTGGATAGCTGCGATTTTGAGTCTGGAATCGAGGTGCCTTCCATCGCAACGAACTGCGGCTTGGAAATCATCCAATGCGATTTCATTGCGCCCGATGTGAAGGTACATCATGCCTCGTTGGTACCATGCGCGCGCATAATTTGGTTGCAAGCGGATGGCTTCGTTAAGTGGGGTTTCAGCTCGTTCAGGGCGTTCGAGTTTCACATAACATTCCGCAAGTGAAGTGAGTGCCTGATGATGATGCGGGGATGTTTCAAGCACAAACTTGAGATCGTTGAGAGCTTGTGCCCATTCACCAAGATGGCGCAGTGATTCTGACCTTCGCAGGAACGCAAGCATGAGGTGTGGAGCCAGATCAATCAGGATTTGACTGTCCTTGAGCGCCTTCGTAGGCTCGTTCAAAACAAGGTATGTTGAGCAACGGTTCAGCCGTGCACGAATGTGGTTGGGTTCAGTCTGGAGGGTTGTGTTAAAGTGGTCAAGAGCATCTTGGAAGCGCCCTTCGCCGACAGCGATGTTTCCTCGAACATAGGCGACTGTGGCTGCATTTCCATGAACATCTGCCGCATCGATGTGCTTTGATGCGGCTGGCAAGTCACCCATTTCAACAGCAAGAAGGGCAGCTTCAATGGATGCGGATGGGTCGGAGTCCGGAAGCAAACGCATGGCTCTGTTGATGTCTTCCGTTGCACCTTCGAGGTCCTTCAAAAGGCGCTTTGTGCGAGCAAGGCCAAGCCAAGCTACGCCCAATTCTCGGTTGAGTTTGAGCGCTCCTTCGAAAGCGGATACGGCGTTTGCCAACAACGTTGCATCGGTTTGACCAGTTCCATCTCTTGCTCGATCGCAAAGCACGAGGTGGAGGCGTCCTTCAACAACATGCAAGAGTGCATGATCAATGCCAAAGGGCGTCTCATCGAGTAACTTCTGTGCGACCTCATGCTCACCTGCAATGAGTTTACGGCTCGCCATGCGGGCTCTCAATTCTGCATTGGCCGGATCCTTGAGGAGCGCTTTTTCGAGCGTTTGTTCCGCATCTGAAATCTTTCCTTCTGTGAATTGCAAATCACTCTTCAAGAACACCAAATCTGTGCCCCCTGCATCCAGGGCAACAGCGTGTGTTGCTGCCTTGAGTGCTTCTTTGGAACGGTTCCCGTGAGGTGCGAGGAGTTGAGCGAGAAGGCCCCATGCCTCACCGCTTTGACGGTCCAACTCAAGGCACCTTTCGACGGCTTGGTGCGCCTTTCCAGTTTCACCTTCTTCGTTGAGAAGTTGTGCATAACTGAGCCAGTCTGGTGCTTGATTCGGATCTGCGGCCAACGCCTGTTCGATCGCTTCGAGGGCTTCAGAACGAGAGCCTGCTCGGGCACGGAGGCCAGAGAGGAGAGAGCGGTCTGCTGCTGTGTCAACGCCCAACGCCTCAAGACGGCGAACGTCACGCTCAGCTCCTGCGTCGCCAAGTTTAGCCAACAAATGAGCGTGGGAGCGAAGCAAATCTGGTTGGTCAGGATGGACGGTCATGCGTGCTTCAAGCCAGTGACGCCTCACTTCATCGTCACCCTTCAACAAGGCAATGTGTTCGAGGGCTTCGAGGATGTTTGCGTTGCCCGGAGAGGATTGGTAAGCGAGGCCGAAACTTGATTCTGCCCAATCGAAGCGAGCGAGCAGCAGCGAGGCATGCCCAAGTCGATGTGCTGCAACAGGGCTCAAGCCGAGGGTCGTAGCGGATATGTTTCTTGAATCAAAAGCAGCCAACAGCCGTCCGAGCAAGGATGCCGAGGTCGTGGTGAGAAGGTTTTCATCGCCAACGTTCGAATCCAATGAAATTGATGAGACAAGGGATTCCATCGCTGACATGGCCTGTGTTACGATTGAATGGTCATCTGACTGAGCATTCTCGAGTGCGGTGATAATTTCATGAGCCATGATCGCACCATGCATCTCAGGGTTTGTGGCCCGAAGGGCGGTGACAAGATCGGTCATTTGTTGGACCTGGCCCTGCAATGTGGAAATCTCGTTGTTGAGATGGGTGAAGTGGGCAGCCTGTGCTTGTTGCAACACAACCGTCGTCTCATTGACCCCAGTCAATCGTTCATCGGCTTTCTTCAGCCAAAAACCTGCACCCCCTCCTGCAGCAATACAAGCAAGGCCAAATGCAGCAGTAATAGGTTCCATTGTCGCCCACCTCTTCTTTGCACCTTTATGGTCTGCGGAACATTTGACGCGCTAATGGTGGTTTTTTTGACCTTTTTTTCTGCGCCACAACCACGCCATAGGATGGGCGTGGGTTCACCAAATCAATCGAAAAAAGCCGTTCAAAACAGCGTTATCCTTGCTCACATTGAAAGGCTCTCGCTCAACTTGCCTGTTTGAGGTACCAGTATGGATGTAGTAGACCCCCCGTCTTCTGAGCGTCCGTGGTACTATGATTTGCTCATGGAATTGGACGCTGAAGGGTGGGCCATCGCCAACATCGAAGCATATCTTGGTGAAAACCAAGAAATCGGTAGTGAACGCCTGCTGTACCTTGAATACGCCCTTGAATTAGCCCGTTCCCTCCAAGAACGAACGGCGTACCTTGGTCGCTCTGCAGGAGATGAGTCCGAGGCGATGTCAGAAGGTTGGGCTGATGAGCTTCACGATCCGATGAACGCAGAAGGCGTTCTTGATCACTACGAGGCATGGGCAAGAGAGCACCGGCCATGGGAGCCTGCGTTGTACCGTTGCGAAGAGGATTGGCGCGATGAGAACATGGAGCAACAGCACGCTGAGCTCCTCGCTCGTTTCGATACCCTCGACCCTTCGTCCAAACCATCCACCGTGGTCATGCTTCCATTGTTGGCTTATCCACAGGAATTCGAAGCCATCGACCAAGCACTCGGAGCAATCGAAGATGATGAGCACCGCCAAAGAGCCACCATCACAAGGGCCGTTACCATGCTGAAGGCGGAGGGGTACGGTGTCGATGGCATTGAACACCTGACCATCATCGATGGCCTGGATCGGGTTGCACGTTTGCATGACTTGCATGATTTACATGAGGATTTACGGCTTTTGATTGCTGAACAAATTGCTCCGTTCGACCCCGAACTCGCTGCCCATCACGAGCAACGCCGTCGAACCCTGATAGAAAAGGGGCCAAGCGCAGACATCGCTGGCCTGCGTTTGCAAATCAGTTCGATTGCGGACAACTTACATCATCGCATGGCGATGCTCAATGACTTGCTGAATGCATGGCGTTCAAAGGGCATCAAATTTCCTCATGACGACGGAATTCGACCCAGTGAGCTCTTGGAATGGGAGGCCAACCTTCCAGAAATCGAAGCGACACTAAAGCAACACCTCGTCGCCCTTGAGCGATATCATTCCATCAAGTCAGTGTGGCCGGAACTGGGCGATAAGGTGGCACACTGTGCTGGTGTGCTCGAAGAAACTGAAGCATTCTTAGATTTGGTTGACGCCCTCGATCAGCAATGGAAACAATTGGAAATTGAAGCGATTGCCCGCATTGAACGGTTTGAACATGCTGGATTGGTCATGGACGGATGGCATGAACACATCCGAAAGGATCCAAAAGCCGCCCTTGGAAGCCTCAAACATCAGGAAGGGGTGCTTCAACACCGTGTTGAATTGATTGAGCAATTAAGCGCGCTTGACACGTCGTTTGACGGAGCGGATGAAGTTGGTAAGCGAATTGATCTCTTACGCGAAATGGATGCCGATGACGAGGTCATTGAGGACACCCTGCGCCTCGTCGCCCATTATGCGCGGAGAGGGGCCAGGCATCGTAGGATGTTAGAGCAAGATTGGCGGGACCTTGTCGCTCAAGGCAAAGCAAGCGACTCCACGCCAACCTCTTCGTTTAGTTTAGGTGAATTTGAACAAGAAATCGCCCACATTCGAAGGCATGGTACCTCTGTTGCATCCAGCAGCACTGGCGCTTCGCTGATAGCGGGCGAAGTTCATGACCGCCTCAAGATACGACTTGAACAAGAACTTGCCCTGCTTTCATCGTCCGGATGGAGTGTTGAGGGTTTGAGAGACATCGCTCAAAGCGACACGGTGCTTGCGTCAAGAAAACTCAATGCTGCACGGCCGCACATCGAAGAACACTCTGTGCTGATTCGCCGACTGGTTTGTTTGCCTTGGAACAGAGACATCGCCTTAGCCCTCGACGTCGAAGCATCCCTTCGAGATCCGTTGAAGGGGGCTATTTTGTCAGAGCGAGTCGCAAGTTATGCACAACATCTCGCCAATCGCCCTGTTGAAGATGAGGCGTTCGAATTTACAACATGGTCGCCTCGACCTGCGCGCAAAACACTCCTCCCCGTTCCAGAACTCGAAGCACGGCGAACGATGATGCCGGCCGACGCCCTTGGCGATGCCCATGAAGCCATCCTCGACGCCATGGAAGGGAATGGTCCTGCGACCGAGACGGCTCGAATCCACACCACCGGTCCAGCCCCTGCCATTGTCCGTCCAAACGAACAAACACAACCCCAAGTTCAGCCAAAGGTTTCACCTCAAAAGGCAGCACTGACTCCCGTCCAGCCACAGCCTACTCAACCGCCTCAACCATCTCCCCAACCACAACCAATCGTACCAATGACACCTGTCGCACTTGAGCAAGTGGCTGAGGTTCGCACACCAACACATGCCGCCAGCGAGTCTCGTGTTGATGTCGAACGAGGCATGGTAGCGTTTTTGCGCTCAATTGACTGTTTTACGATGGCGGAACACCTCGAAGAAAATGGTTCTTCGGCGTTGCCAGAAGTCCGAAGGGCATTAGCTCAGCACGTCGGTCTCGAACCTCGTGATTCGAGGGTTGATCGCTTCTTGAGGCTCAGTTTGAGGTTGATGCCAAAAGGGGATAGTGACGATGGTGCCCGAATGAAATTGCTTAGCGATTTGGGCACGAGCACCAAGAAAATCAAACGCTGGATGAGAACTCGGCTTGAGCATCGACATTCTGGCTCGGTGGACGATTTCTTGGTCGACGCTGCCAATCTTGGGGAAGCACTTGACAGGATCCCCGGCCCTGGTTACCGAGTCCCGTTAACCGCAGACACCAAAGAACTCCCAAGCCCATCAGATCTCGCAGGCTTACAACACGAAGTGGGTGTTCTAATCGGGCTGATGAATCCAGCATCTGCTGGCGGCATCACGGCTTAAGATAAATCACTGAGCAACTCGTTTTGTTCATCCTCGCTCAACGTTTCCTCAACAGGGGAGGCTGCAACTGCAATCTCAGGTGCATTTGGAAGCGGGGCGTCAAGTGGGAGAGGAAGGCCGCCTGGAAGGGGGAGCGGTGACATTCCAATCGCTGGCGGCAGTGGCATTGGCGGCGGGAGTGGTGCCGGGGGAAGGGGTGTGATTGTTGGCGGTGAAGGCGGCGTCATTACCACAGGTGGCCCAACAGGGGCAGATGGTTGCAACGATGGAGGGCCAACGGGTGCTGGGACAGGCAGAGGGGCCGGCGGTGGAAGCGCTGTCTTGACCGTCGGTGGACCCAAAGGCGGGGAAGGAATCTGGATGGGCGGAGCCACTACAGGCTCGCTTGGTGGCCCAACAGGAGGGGCTGGAACTGATGCTGGAGTCAACGGTGCTGACTCTGTAGCCATTCCCATGGGGGGTGCTGGCTGCATTGCTTGAGGGAGGGTGCGGTGGATAATTGTAGGGAACTGGGGGGTTGGTTCAACGGTATGGATGGGTGTTAGCAAACTCGAGTGCAGCTGTTCAAGTTCGTTGGTTTCCATCTCACCGTTTCGAATGAAGTCGGCCATAACAGGGCCTATCAAAGCCATGCTGGCTCGGAAAAACCCACGGTTTGTCCCGTATGCACGCAGCACCAGTTGAAGGGAGCCACCATTGCTCGAAAATGTGAGCGTATGTGTTTCAAGATGCATCAGCACCCAACTTCGCACACCGATGATCATCGACAATGCACCAAGAACACCAAAGGCGATGTTCCCCACAAAGGAAAGACAGACGCCGGCAACAAAGCACCCAATCCACAAAAATTGATGTTGGTGCATCAACTCATTATGCTGATGGCTGAACCCCGTTATGTCGCGCTTCATAGTGAGTTTGACTTTCATTCTTCGGTGGTTGTCAACGCCGAGTTCGGTGTCGACCACTCGAAGGAGATCGTCGTCGACGACAATTGAAGTCGTTTCACGGCCATCGACTGATTGTTTCAGTGGGTATTCAACCACGATTTCCCCGTTCTCTTCCAGCAATGGTGCTGCACGAATCGGGAGACCCCAAGCAATGGCGGTCTGCGTGGCTTCATCTTCTGAGCGTTCGGCTTTATCGTCTGAAGGAGATGCTGCGGATTCCTCAACTGGAGAATCCACTGCCTCGTCGATATGCTCTGATTCTGCAGCATCCTCTGGTTGTTCTGAGACGGCGGGGTCCGCAAACGGATCCGTATCGTCATCGAGCCATCCTTGGTCATCGCCATCGGCCATGTTGCACCCGAGAGGTACCGCATTAGATGAAGATGGTTGTCAATGAAGGTTCAGCGGTGAATTTCTGAAAGCCATGCTTCGACGCCTTTGACAGCAGAGAAGCCTTTGCCAGCCTTGGTACCGACGACGGTTGCGATTGCGGATTCTGAAGCAATTTCAAGTGTACGTTCGCTGACTGGTCCATTGAACACAATAGCAACTGCGCCTTCGGTTTCGCCAGCAGCCTTCGAGAGGCTCTTTGGACCAACTGCTTCGGACACGGTGTTGTCTTCCATAACAAACAGTGCGTTGTTCTTGTCGAGGTTGTCGAGGTGATCGAACCATTCGTGGACTTGCGCTGGTGCTTCTGGAGCAACAAATTCGTCGTCCATGTCATCAGCCCAGTTCTTGTCTGGAACGCCGGCCTTTTCGTCATCTTCATCTTGCTTCTTCTTGAGGGCGTGAGCGAATTTGCTTGCTTCAACCTTCTTTTGGAGGCACATGGTCACGGTCTTTTGTGGAAGCAATTCCCACTCTTGACCAACTGGAGCCTGGGCGACAAAGTCAACCTTGATTGTGTCATTGAGTTGACTGAACAACATCTCGCCACCACGGTCACCGTCGATGGCGAGAATGACTGTTTCCTTGCCGTTGGCAAGATCGATCAATTCTTGTTTCATCGTTCCAGCACCATCGGCGCTGATGGCGTTCTTGACACCACAGTTGAGGAGGTTGCGAACATCGTTACGGCCTTCGACAATAATGAGCGAGGAGGACTTCTCGATGTTTGGTCCGCAGGTCAAGCCGTGGAAGTTGGTCGCAGTTCCAGTTGTAAGAACCGAACGAACTTCTTCGATGACGGTCTTGGAGGCTGCTTCGCCAGAGTTTACGAGGCTGAGCAGGAGTTCCTTTGCACGGTCGACGACTGCTGTGCGCTTGGTTGCACGGATGTCGAGGATTTCTTTGACGGTGATCTTGGCGCTGCATGGGCCAATTCGATCGATTGTTTCAAGTGAGGATGCAATGATTGCGGTTTCGACATTGTCGAGGCTCGACGGGATGATAATCATGCCGTGTACTTTTCCGCCTTTGGTTTCCATTTCAACATCAACGTGTCCAACACGTGCTGTTCGTTGCAATTTGCGCAACTCGAGTTCGTCCCCAAGGAGCCCCTCGGTTTGGCCCATAATTGCGCCAATGATGTCCTTTCGTTGGACCGTTCCATTGACCTTAATATCAGCGCGAATTTGGTACTTCATCGCCTTGCTTTGCTTGTTGCCGCCACCGCGACCAGGGTTGTTTCTTTTATCCATGTGAATGTCTCCTTTTTTGGTATCAACCGCCCCGTTCCTTAGGGATGTGGGCCATGATTGGCCCAACTGTTCTTTGGCTGCTGCTTTGGACGAATCCAATGCTGCGTGAAAGGGAGGTGGATAATTCTCCCAGCGGCCGACCCCTTTTCAATCCTCTCTCGACAAATGTCGCGAGTGGTGTGGTTTTTGATGAGCAACGAATTCAAGAACGAGAACACCTTGGTTGAACTGTGACGACCGCCGCCTCCCGCAGTCTTGACGTCTTCAGAAGCACCATCGAAGTGATGCTTGTTGATGGCGTATTGACCCGTGAAGAGAAGCGACTGATCATTAAACTTGCAAGCGCTCTCAACCTCACTCCGGAACAGCCTGCAGAAATCTACGAGGCCATTCGTACCAACACAGAAACGCCCTCCGGAGATACAATCACAGAAGCCACTGCGCGTAAAATTTACACAAAGGTGTTTGAAGTGGCCATCGTCAACGCATCCCTTTCGAGGGATGAATTTAGAGTTCTGGCTCACCTTCGGTCTGTCTTTGACATCGATGAAGACGAGCATGCGATGATTGAAACAGAACTTCGAGAAATCGTCAAGGAAAAGTTCGAAGATCCGAATGTCATCGACAAAATGCTGTTGACATTGCGAGACTCTGTCGGTCTTGTAGGGGATATTTTTGAGACCGTCCGAAAGAAAACCACCAACGGTGGCTCTGAATGAACAGTCGTCTTGACCGGTTGTTGGCAGAGCCGCAACCGAAACTCCTGCGCTCCCGTCGTAAAACATTGAAATTCCTGCTTCGAGCCTATCACGCAGGCGTCCCAGGGCTGATGGCAAAACCATCCACTGATTTGCTTGCTCACAGCGGGGGTTATGCGTTCCACATTGGGTGTCCAAACCCGGAACTCCGAACCATTGCCTCGTGGATCTTAACCTCTGGAGAGGGAATGCAACGGCGAATCGCCCGATTAATTCCGGCCCTATGGAAAAGACATGGCCAAGAAGACCTTGCTCTCGTTGGCCTACTATTGGCAAACATGTCGGAATCTGAACTCGAGGAAGACCCATGGTTGGCGTTTATTCACCTCTTAGGCGATCAAGAACCGCTTGGGGCTCTCTTAGAGATTGCAGAAGAAATGATTCGTGGAGGCCATGCCGTACCCGGTGACATGTGGTTAATCGACATGGCTTCACAGAGTTCTTTGTGGCACCAAGTTGCCGTCTTGTTTCTCTCACTGCGGAAGGAACCCCTCGGTAAAGCGCGGGGTTTAGTGGCCACGGCGCCAGCAGGCGGGGATCTGTTTGAGCGAATCCGAACTCGGCTGTTGGCACAGGAGCATTGAAGCCCCTTCGCAGATAGCCCTTCTTGATGAGCGAACGGTTTCTCCCTTCAGACGACCCTGTCCTCGAAGCTGTTCACCAGTGGACAGTTGAGCGTGATGCTCAAGACGTCCGAAGGCTGCTTGAATGGCTTCCAGAGGCCCGTTCAAGCCGTGAACGCAGGGCGTTGTTAGAGCGTGTTCGGAGTTTACTGGCAGAACTCGAGCGTGCCCTCGACGGTCTCGATGAGATGGCATAAGGTGGCCTGCATGGTAACTGCACTCATTTTGGCTGGTGGAAAAAGCACCCGCATGGGCCAAGATAAAGCACTGATGGCCGGAGGTGTGGAACGCCTTGTGGCAGTGGCCCGATCCTTGGGGGTTGACAGAATCATCACGCTGTGTGGTTCAAACGAGCGAGTCGCATTGTTCGAAGGTGAAGTATGGCCTGATCCCGCCGCTTGCAGCTCGTTAATGGATGTGATTTATTGGGCGCTTGGCGCCATTGAAGGTGGTGTTCAACTCATTCCTTGTGATGCGTTTCAGCTTGAATACACGGGCCTAACCGAATTAATTGCTTCGAACGGAGGAGTTCCTTTGGATTCTAACGGAGAACGACAGCCGCTGCTTGCTAACTGTCCTGCAGGATGGAGTCCTGCTCGCGATGTGAAAAACATTCAAGCAATGTTTGCAGATTTGCCAAGTTTGAATCTTGGCGATGTGATCGATGAAATGAAAAATTTTAATTCGCCTGAAACGATTTCTGAAGAATGAAAGCATCAACAACCTGCGGATAGAGAAGGTGCTCTTCGATTCGCACCCTTGCGGCGAGCGAAGATTCTGTGTCGTTGGGGAAAACAGGAACGCGTCGTTGAGCGAGGATTGCACCAGTATCCATGCCTTCATCGACCATGTGAACGGTGCACCCTGAGACTTTCACACCTGAAGCAATCGCATCGCGGTGTGCGTGAGCACCAGGGAATGCCGGAAGAATAGAGGGGTGGATGTTGAGTAAATTGGGCGCCCATTGACCAACCAAGTAGGGTGTAAGCAGTCGCATGTAGCCACTCAAAAGAACGAGGTCGACGTTTGCAGCCAGTAAGTGCTCGTGGACAATTTTCTCGTGGGCAACACGTCGATTGGTTGGGTCTTCATGATCAGATGGAAGGGGGATGCAACGTGATTCGATACCAAGCGATGAGGCGCGCTCGAGGCCTTTTGCATCAGGGCGATCAGCGATGACTAACACGGTTTCATGCCCGCAGCCCGGGTTTGATTGTTGATGGCGAATCATTGCTTCCATACCGGAGCCGGACCCCGAAATCAGAATTGCACACCGAACTGGTTTACCAGCTGTGGAAGGTCGCTGTTCCGAAGGTGCGCCTCCCATGCCATGTGCTAGGGTCCAATGCCCTTGAGCACTTCGGATGCGCGCCCATTAGTTTTTGATGCACGCGCTGTAGGCCGTCATGAGTTCGATGGTTGAAAATGCCGATTCAGGCCCGGGCGACGCCCTTCAACTCAACCCCAGCCCAGTTCTTCATGGGGGACTTTCAGGGAGCGATGAGGCCGTGATTCAGAGGGTGCTCTCAGAGCACAAACCATCCCGTAATCCATTCATTCGGGGCTTGTGGATCTCATTTGGAAGCCTTGCAGTGATCTTCGCCATTATTGGGATTGTTGTCCCTGGCTGGCCAACAACATCATGGCTCGTTCTTGCAGCCTATTGCTACGCACGCTCAAGCCAGAAGCTATTCCGGTGGTTGTTAACAAACAGAATGTTTGGCCCTGCCCTTTTGGAGTATTACCGCTCTGGCCGCGCCTTGCCCCTTCACTCAAAGATGGTGATCAGCGCAATCATTTGCGTGGTTTCCACAGCGTCAATTTGGGGCATTACCAAAGCAGGCGACCCCGGGTTTGGGCAGACGCTCATCGCTGTGGTTGCAATCATTGGCGTCTGGTGGGTTGGTTGGAAGGTTCCAACTGTAGCCTAATCCTTTTGCGGAAGATAGTGGTTGACGGTCTTCTGACCTGCATCTTGATCCACGTTCGGGAGAATCCCATGAATCAACAACCGCACGGCGCCCAAGGTAAACCAGAACGCCATTTTCCATGCACCCGCCATATGCTGAAAATACGATTTATCAATTTCTGCGAGGTGCCCCATGGCCAAGGGTCCGACCTTCGTTGCTTGAAGGCTTGGGTCGAATTAATGCCTGAAAAGACGGTGTCCTGTGAATAACATGGAGATGCCACGTTCATTTGCTGCATCAATGACTTCTTGATCTCGAATTGAACCGCCTGGTTGGACAATTGATGCCGCGCCTGCATCGGCTGCTTGCTCAAGACCATCCTTGAATGGGAAAAAGGCATCAGAAGCGAGAACGCATCCTTCTGCTCGGTCGCCAGCCCTTCGTGCAGCGATTTTGACAGCTTCAACGCGACTGGTTTGACCGGGCCCGATCCCCACGGTGGCAACGCCTTGAACCATGACGATGGCGTTTGATTTGACTTGTTCACACACACGAACTGCGAATTTCATACTGGCGATTTGAGCGTCCGTTGGCGCAATGGTTGTTGCGACCTTTGCCTTTTCCCAATCGATAACCGGGGGTTCTTCGGTTTGCACCAACCATCCGCCTTCAATCGGCTTCCGTACCAAAATTCGCTCGAGAGGTGCAAGGCGATTGTTTGGCGAGTCAATGGTAAGGATGCGGCGGTTTTTCTTTGCCATGACAATTGCTTTTGCCTCTTCATTGTAATAAGGAGCCATGAGAACTTCAATGAACAGGGGCTCCATTGCCTTGGCGGTGTCAACTTCAAGGGGCTCGTTAAAGCAAATGATGGACCCAAAAGCCGATTCTGGATCGCTTGCCAGTGCAGCCTCATAGGCCTCAACTTGGGTTGTTCCAAGGGCAGCGCCGCATGGATTGTTGTGCTTGACAATGATGCACACATGGGGTGTTGCTGGCCACTCATCGGTTGAGAGGGCGCGGCACAATCGAAGGGTAGCATCTGCATCAGAGTAGTTGTTGTAGGACATCGGTTTCTCGCCTTCGACCTTTGCAGTGACAAGCGTTGTGTGCAATCCAGCCGCTTTTGGATCGACATAGATGGCTGCGGCTTGGTGACTGTTTTCACCGTAGCGAAGGGTGTGAGATTTGATTGCAGAGGCCAGGAGCGTATCCGGGAGGCGTTCTGTCTGCACACTTGTTTCATCACTGTGTTCTGGGCGGCCAATCCACCTTGCATGCAATTCGTCGCTGATTGCTGCGTCATAAGCCGCAGTGTGTTCGTATGCCTCAAGTGCAAGTGCTCTTCGTAGGTCAATTCCAACACCGTCCGCCCCACCTGCTTGCTGGAGAGCGGTTACAATCGAGGGGTAACGTTCTGGATTTGATGCAATGATGACATTCTTGTGGTTTTTGGCTGACGCTCGAACCATCGTTGGCCCGCCAATATCAACCATTTCTAACAAAGCAAGATCGTCCAAAGGGGGTTGTTGACGAGCTGCATCTGAGAATGGGTAAAGGTTGCAAGCCACAATCTGAATCGGCGGGTAACCAAGTTCAGCGAGGCCCGCTCGGTCTGCTTCTGTTTCGAGTCGCGCAAGTAGGGGCCCGTGGATTGCAGGGTGGAGTGATTTCACACGGCCATCAAAAATTTCCGGGTGGCCTGTGATGTCTGAAACGCCGATGACATCCAGTCCGGCTTCCCTCAACTTGCGGGCGGTCCCGCCCGTTGAAGCCAATTCGAAGCCCAGGGCTGAAAGTGCTGTCGCAAATTCGACAATCCCGGTCTTGTCATAGACGCTGAGAAGTGCTCGTGGGCGTGGCGGGACGGACGTGCTCATTGGAGGTACCCGTTATCGAATGCATTGGTCCGATGATAAAGAACATAGCGACCCAAGAGGATGGGGTCAGGTGAGGCTCAGTCGCCGCGTGCAGAGATGACTTGGTCGACCCGCAACAGCCCACACGCCGTTTCGCAAGCAGCTTCGATGGCATGAGCAAGGGTTTCAGCACTCGACCAAGCGACCTCGATCAGCCCTGCTGATCCGGTTGATTGGACCCCGCTTTCAGCGGACCCGTCTCGATGGTGGGCACGTAATTCGAGGAGAGTGTCGAGGTGATCGTTGCCCGCATTGGTTGCGAGCACTGCGGGAATTGCTTCGAGGGCCCGGGCAAAGGCCTCCATGGCGAGGCGTTCACGACCACCTTGTGCTTCTGCTGCTTCTTTGATGGCGAGGCTTGCGGCAATGTGGAGGCTTCCACCTCCAAGGAGCACTTCGCCAGTTTCCATGGCGCTCGTGACAGAGCAGAGTGCGTCGTAGAGACCACGAATCACTTCTTCGCTGGCCACCCCATCACCGCCGCCAACATCGACCGTGGCCAAACCTGCGTGTTCACCCACATCGAGATGCAGACGCTCCCTTCGTGAATCATCGCCCTCAAGTGTTTCAATGGACATGGTCTTGAACGAACCAAGAACTGAGGCGTCGAGGGAATCAAGATGGTCAATCATCATGGCGCCTGTGGCAGCTGCGACGTCTTCTGCGCCGGAGCGTTCGAGGCCTGCAAGTGCAAAGACACCGGCGTCGGCACAACGGTGCATCACACGAGGGTCGATGCCCTCTGCACAGAACACAAGAGTTGCGCCACTGTCGAGAACGGCCTGGGCTTTAGCGTCGAGTTGGGCTTCTTCAGCGTCCATAAACGCCACCCACTGATCGGGGGAGGTCACTTCAATTTCGGCATCCCGAGAGGAAGATTCGATTTCTAAGGGGCAAGAAAGCACAGCGACGGTCCCATTCCTGAGATGTCGAGGTAAGCGGTCCAAATCGAGGTGACGTTCGATAATCAGCCCAGAAACAAGGGTGCTGTCGGCAATCCCTCCAACCCCGCGCTTTGCCATTCGGACATCTTCGGTTCGAACATGAAGGGTGCCGTCTCGGTTGGTAGCAACAGTCTGAGCCGCTGTCACGATGCACTGCGCAAGGTGATCGCTCCCCGACTCTGCAGTTGTCCCCATCATCGCTGTGCGGGCCACATCGAGGAGGCGTTTGTTGTCGGTGGGTTGGATGCGTACGACACGCGCATCGATCGTCTCAAGGGTGGTTTGCAAGGCCCGTTGATACCCCTCGACAAGAACCAGAGGGTGGAGGCCTTTTTCGAGGAGGCGACCAGCTTCGCGCATTAACTCGCTTGCAATGATTATGCATCCTGTGACACCGTCGCCGCATGCGTTTTCTTGGGATTCAGCAAGTTGGACGAAGGCTTTGGCTGCCGGGTGTTTAACGAGAAGTTCTGCAATGATTTTGGCTCCATCGTTTGTCACGGCTGTCTGACCATTGGTTTTGTACATCATTTTGTCAAGACCGTTTGGCCCAAAGGTGCCACGCAATAAATCACCAAAAGCGACCGAGGCAGTCACCAGTTTCTGCGTAACTGCTACACCACTGGTCACCGATGTTGTTGGACGGACAATGGCCACTGGGGCGCGTCCAGAGCCGTCATTTGGGTGAGCCATCATTTCATGGGGCTGTGAAGCGCATAGATGAACCCTTTCTCTAAGAAAGAAACGTCCGTTTTCACAGAAGGATAATGATGGCAGCTGCACAGAGCCCAATAGCGCCGCCTGCCGTAGCAAGAATCAGAGGGATATTCATGCCTGATGATTCGTTCACAGGGGCTAGAGGCGTTGCTGAACCGTCGAGCGGAGGGAGATCTGGAATCTCCTTTCCTGTTGGTTCAAATGGTTCGGGCTCCTCCACAGGCTCGGGCTCTTCGACTGCTGCCTTGAGGCTTTCTTCGAGGGCTGCCTGTGCCTTGAGTGTTTCAGCAGCAAGGGCTTCTTGGGCAGCTTGCGCTTCTTGACGCATTGCTTCAAGTTCCGCTTCAGCTTGCTTCTTCGCCTGTTCCAATTCGGCTTCGGCTTGCTTCTTTGCCAGTTCTAATTCTGCTTCAGCTGCGCGTCGTTCTTCTTCTTCTGCAGCCCTTTCTTTGGCCGCTTGAGCTGCTGCTTCTTGCTCGGCCTTGAGGCGTTCTGCTTCTGCAGCAAGCGCTTCTTGAGCTTCAAGGGCAGACTGGCGGGCGGCCTCGAGATCTGCTTCAGCTTGCTTCTTGGCCTGTGCTAGTTCTGCCTCTGCAAGGCGTCGAGCCTCGTCCTCAGCTGCCTTGGCTGCTGCTTCTTGTTGGGCCCGAATTTTCTCTTCTTCCACAGCGGCAATCTGAGCCTTTGTTTCAGCTTTAAGTCGGGCGATTTCCTCTTCGGCAGCCACTTTAGCAGCTTCGATTTCGGCCATTGCATTCTCATGCTCTTGTTTGCGAAGGTCTTCTCTCGCTTGTTCTTCTGCTTTAATCGCTGCATCTTTGGCGATTTTTCTCGCATCCTCCGCAGCAAGTTCAGCCTTTTCTTTGACCATTGCTTCAACGTCTTCGAGGGATGTTGGGGGGACGTGGTCGGTTTCTGTGGTGGCGTTGGCATGAGCCTCCGCTGCTGCTTTGAGTTTGAATTCTGCTTGAACTTTCGCTCGTGCTTCTTCTTCTGCTTCTTCGACCATTCGAGCGATCTCTTCCTTCGATCGCGTGTCTGCGTCTTCCTTTGCTTTAATCTCGAGCCGTTCTTTGACACTTATCTTAGAGATTACGGCTTCAACATAGCCTTTGAACTCTTCATCCGAGACTTCTTCGGTCATGTGGCGTCGAGCGTTTTCCATCAATATTTCAATTTCTGTAGGAGCAAACGTCCCTGGGTGAGCGTTGATTTCGTTCCGGAAATTAGTGTAAAACGATCGACCTTCAGTCGAAATACTTCCATCCTTTGTCAAATAATCTTGTAACGAAGACAAGACTTCAGTGAGGTTCAGAGTGGCTGACATTGGAATGCCTCCTTAGATTATGAAGAGGTTTATTTCTTCAACCCGTGTTCTTTCCTTGCTTCATCGTTAGCCCAATGGAACGCTAGCTTCAACAAACGGAGATAATGACCGAGGCCATCTCGTTCCATCTTGGCGTGCAGTGTTTCGTTTTCCATGAAAATATCGCCCCAAAGGTTGGCTGCAGTTCCTTTCTTGCCCTTTGGCAAGTCGAACACTTCCTTGACTGTGGGGTCAAGGATTGCCTTCCAAACTCGAGCGGGGTTAACGGCCATGGTCACTTCAACGATGATTTCGTTTTCATTCAAGCCTGTTCCAGTTTGCCAAGAGTCTTCACCCAAATCTGCCAAGAACGGTAGGCAGATATCTTGTATGGATAGACTGGTCATTGGGTCGGCTGCGGTGAGTGAAGTGTATGCTTCTCGCATTCGTCCACGGTCTGCTCCTCGGGAGCCGGTGATGTTGCGGAGTTTGTCGATCGAGGTTGGGACCAAGAACCGGATGTCTGTGTAGTACACAAGTGGGTTGTCGTCTCGTGCCCCAAAGATGTGCGAGTACGGTGCAGCATCTCCTGTTTCGCCCAAGTCGACAAGCGGATAAACGGTCTTTAGAGCGTTTGTTGCAATCGATTGAACACATCGGCGCATCAATCGGTCTGGTGCGGCAGAAATGTCGTTGAATGTCTGGATGTATTCATCCATGCTCATGACATCATAGCCACGAACTGAGAGAATCGAGTGGACGTTTGGTCCAACTTGCTTCTTTTCGCCATCGTGGAAGTCGGCTTGGCTGATCCATCGGGATCCTTGAGCGACATCGCTTGCTGCGACAAGGTCTGCGTAGGCTTTGAAACGGCGGGTGACACGGTTCATGAAATCGGCTTGGTCAAGCTTGGTGAACACGGTCGCCTCGTAATTTGACTTGAGAGCGTGGTCAGCTACTTGGCTGGCGTTCACACAGGTCAACAAGTTACCTTGGTCGCGTGGGTAAATCAGCATACGTCGGCGCTTTGCACCGCCGCCAAGGCCACCAATCCAAGGATCGGTGAGCATGTATCCAATGGAGGCACAGACCTCAAAGAGGCGAGCGTACTTGTCTTCATCGCTTGCGCTTGCAATCCATTCATCTAATCCAGGTTCAATACAGTGGAATTCGAGTGGCACCATTTCCGACCCTGCGCCGAACATTTGGCGCACGGTGGAAGAACTCATCATGCCCATGAGGGTGTAAAGAGAAGTCTTACCGGTGGTCATGAACACATCCGTGATGCCTTCTTCCCCGAACGAAAGTCGGCGGTCAGGCAAGTTCACGAGGAGGTTGAAGGCTGTCGGGGATTCGCGGTTGCCGTTCACGGCAGGCCAAATCCATGTGCCCGGGCGGGTCATGATGTAGCCGCTGGCGTCCTTTCCAAATCCTGCAGGAGAGTAACGAGTCCATCCAAGTCGGTTGTTGAATGAAACACCACGGTGCATCAATGATGGATAGAAGCAAGTGTCGAGTGGATCCGAATCGGGAACAACACCGCGATGCCCGAGTCCCCAAAGAATTGGTTCCCACTCAGGCTCTTCGCCTTCTGGAGCGCCCAAGAATGGGTGGTCGACGCCTGGCCCATCGCCGGTTAGGAACGAACCGCCCATGCGTTCTTCATCCCCTGTGGAACAGAAGAATAGAGTCTGTGTTGTCGACAATTGCTTCGGCGTCCACATGTTTGCGTTGACGATGGTCTTTTGCTTGAGGAATTCAGACACGTTTGAAATTCGTCGTTCAAACTTGAATCGCTCTGCTTCAATCCACGAAGAGCCGAGGATGAGGTTGGTGTTGAGCAGTCGAGCGCGAGCTGGACCGATGTAACGAACCCGAGGATCAGATTTCGAAGTGTCGCTTGAAGGGAGTTCTTCCCAAGGGCCACGTTGCGGGACGTACTTGAGGAATGCTTGGTGATCGAATTCGGCGACTTGCGCCTTCGATACGGCTTCCTCGACAACGTCCATCAAGCGGACATATGTCTCACTTGGTCGCATTTGTTTGGTTTCAGCATAAGCTTTGTTTGATACAGATCGATGTTCCCACATAATTTCACCTCAGAATTTCTTGCGCTGCCCGTCGTCTTCTATAACATCCGACGAGGCAGTTGGTTCGTCGATTGTTGTTTGTTCTGAAACAGCCCCTGCGGTTGTTTCTGCTTCTGCTCGGGCCTCTGCTCGGGCCTCTGCTTGTGCATCGGCCTTTGCTTGTGCTTCAGCCTCGGCTTCTTCCTTTTCAGCAGCGACCATTTCCTTCGCCATCCTTTCAGCGGATTCTTGGATTTCATCTTCCTTGACAGCAGAGATGATGAGCGCAGCGGTTGCCTGCATGGATGCGTCAACATATGGTGCGGCTCGGTAAAAATATTGGACCATGCTGCCAATCGTGCCGAACACTGCACCAAGGCCGATTACCCAGCCGTTGTTGATGTTTTGAGTGCTGGTGTCAGAATCAAAGTAATCGGAAACCGGAGTGCCTGTTTCGGGCGGCCACCATGTGGCGCCGCTAGCGTTCGTAAGCACTTCGATGGTGGCCCAGACGGCGTAAACGATCATGAGAATGGAAATCCAATTCATCATCATTCTGTTCTCAAGGAGGAACTTTACGAGTGCACGGCCTTCACTTCCGGAGGCACTATCATCACTGCTCATGAGCGAGAAATCTAAAGTTAAGATATTTAAAGAGCGCCCCTATATTTGCCCTTGACCATCGGTTCAGTAACGCGAACTCAGTCGTGAGTGAAGTGTTATTTCCTGTTGTTTTTTCCTTTGTTTTTCCGTGGCTTCGTACCGCGTGCGTTGTGCTCCCACGCCCTGCCGCCTCGGCTGCGACGATCTGAGACATCCCGCCAATGTGGATTTGAAGGAGCACCCATCGATTCTGGCATCTCATCAAAGGATTCGATATTGAGTTGCATGCCTCCAAGTTCGTCTTGCAGTTGACGAACGTTTTCGCCGCCCTTCCCGATGAGGGTGGAAATCATGTTCTGTGGGGCATAAATTGTGGCACTGCTTTCACCTTTGAACTGAACTTGGCATTGAACGCCAACCCATTGTTGGATGATGTGGACGAGTTGGTCTCGAGCGAGTGTTTTCATTGGTGACAGGGCACCTTGCTTTCGGCCTTCAACCGGGACAACGGCGATTTCGGAACCAAATGCGAACATTTCATGCGTAATTTTCCCGCTTGGAAATTCGACAACTTCGATGACAGGTCTAGCCAGTTCTTCCTGCATTCCCGTTGGCGCTTTCACCGTCATGCGAAGTTCCATGACTTGCTCGATTTGACCAGCTTCAACGTGGATAATGGTGTCGAGAACTTGGCTCACAAGGCCGAGTTCAACCTTGCCGATGAGACGCTGGATCGCCTCGAGGGCGGAATTTGCGTGCGTCACGCCGAGCAAGCCAACGCCAGCAAGCCGGACATCGGCGAAGATTTCGAAATCTCGGGCCCGCCGTACTTCGTCAAAGATAACGAAATCGGGTCGGACAAGAAAAATGATTTCAGCGGTTTTTTCCAAATCCCCTTCGAGTGGGGCGTACTGAGTGATTCGGTCAGCGAGTTGTAAATCTCTGGGGGCTTCCATCGTTTTGACCATTGCTCCAACATCTGTGTCGAGGTATTCGGCAATGGCCTGGGCAAGGGTCGTTTTGCCAGACCCTGGGCGCCCACAAATGAACACACCGCGATGGTGATCTGCCAAGCGATCGATGAGGCGTTGATCCAGTTCATAGTCGCCGAGAGAGAGTTTTGCTACAGGGCGAACGATGGTGATTTCTCGCGCATCAGCAAAGGGCGGCCAAGCACAGGAAATTCGAAGGTCGCCAAGTTGAATGACTTGGCATCCTTTACGATCGATTTCAAGAAAACAATCACTGCGGTGGCGGTGCTCATCGATGAGGCCGACCAGTTCTTCTTGGAGAGACTCCATGCGCAAGGTGTCCCATTTTCCATCATCTGCACCTTCGACATCAACCAACCGGAGTTGCCCAATTGACCCTCTTTTCACCCTTGGTGGGCAATCTGCTTTGATGAAAACCGTGTGAACATCCTCCATGAGAAGGTCCTCAAGTCGCTGTGGGAGGGCTGGGTGGTCGCCGTACTTCGCCATATCAATCGGTTGATGTTAGTGGCCGAGGCCTTTCACCCTTCGCCCGTTGAAGGTATGGCTTTAGGCGGGTTTCAACATTCAGTTGTTTTCGGGTTGAATCAACGCACTGGTCCACCAAAAGGAACCGACGAAAAAGAGAGAGAGAAGGTAGGACCCTGTGGTGGGGAAGCCCCATACTCGGATGCTCACTTCTGCAAAGAGAGCGATTGAACCGAGGAAGGCAAGAACGGTGAGGGCCCCTGTTTGATTCATTCCGAGGTGCGCAAACGTCATTTCACGTTCTGAAAGGCCCCATGCGACCCCGATGAGTGCGGAGAGTGCAATCAACACATACGCCGCATCAGTGAAATTTTCTTGGGTGAACCAAGTGAGCCCTGCGGCGACGAGGCTGCCGATGAACAGGCGTTGAATGGTGGAATAGGGGATGCCCATGAATTCATCCAGACCGCTTTAATTCTTGAAGACTCGCAAGGTGATTGCTCATATTTGGCGACTCATAGCGAGTTTGACTTTCTCCACATTCACGGCGGTGTCGAAAATGGATTTGTGCTGGTCATGGGTCATTTCCGGGGCATGGAGGGCGGCAAGAACCTGCATTTGCAAGGGTGACCTTGATGGGTTGAGGTTGCACACTTCGCCGTTGAACGTGAGGGTCGAATGTTGCCCAAAATCCAACTCAATTTTTCCTTCACTGCCGATCACACAAAGGCTCCGACGCTCCCGTTCTACACCCCATCCAACCATGATGGAGGCCGTGTATTCTTCATCTTCAATGACCAATGTTGCTGCGTCTTGATTTCCCATTTGGCGTGTGACCTTGGTGTTTGAAAACTCAAATCGTTCGGGGAAAAGGTAGGCAAGTCCGTCGATGCCGTGAGACGCAAGTCCGTCGATGAGGTTCGTCGATGGCGGTCTTGGCCGGACGGTGCACCGTGCGTATGTAGCGCTGATCAATTGCCCGATTGCCCCTTCTTCGATGAGGTGCTTCGCATGCTGGAAGCCTGCGTGATGTCGGAGAAGATGGCCTGAAAATACCGCTGCTTGTTTCTCAATTGCTTTGTCGAGCAACGCACGTGCTTCACTCGGAGATGCCCCAAATGGTTTCTCAATCAGCACATGGAGGCCCTTGGCAAGAAAGGCCATGCCAAGCGAAGTATGGGTGTCGTTTGGTGTGGCGAGAATAACGAGGTCTAGGGTCTCATGTTCACACATGCTTTGCCATGAAGTGTAGCGGGCATCGGCGCCTTGAATTGCTTCGACGGTGTTCTCAACAAGATCACACGCAACCACGCGGTTGAGCATTCCTTCTTGTTTGAGGTGTAAGAGGCTTGCAACATGGACGGATCCCCAGCGTCCGCATCCAACGACAGCAACTGTGAATCCCATTGGTGTCACCTCAACTGCTCATCGGTTCGCTTTCCGCCTCGCCAGATTCGCTCGAAGTGCTTCCTTCGCCGCCGTTATCTGACACAACTACATCATCATAACATCCGTAACATACATTTTCGTACGTCAAAGCGATTGAAGCTGACGTTTCCATCGTCGTGAGGTTTGTAGCGGTCACGCCTTGAGCGGAGAGAGCGTAAATGAAATCACCCATGAAAATCGAACGTCGAACATCGTAGCTGTTGTAGTAGGAGCGTTGGTTATCACTGCTGTAGAACGAAGAATGATTGACTTCGCCGTGAACTGACAGTGTACCTGTTTCTTCTGATACATTGACGATCATCAACTTGCTGACGAAGTTGTAACTGTAGGAATAGCCACCCTCTTCGTTGTACCAACTGTCATACTTGTAGGTCGCAAGTGGAACCGCAAGCATACCTTTTGGCGCCCAGTATTGGAAGGCTTTGTGCTCATAGGATGCTTCGGAAAACGACCACGACCAGCCGGATTCACTCGGGTCAATCACCGGGCTCAATGAGAGAACATCGTCAACAGCAGGGGTTGTTGGGTCGGTGATGTTGAACAGCGAAAGGCGGGTGTTTGACCAATCAAGGCCGAGTCCGTCTTCACCAGGGCCAATGCCGATGGTGAGCAAATGGTCCCTCGAAAGAGGGTGGATATAGGTTGAAACACCAGGAATTTCAAGTTCGCCAAGGATCGTTGGATTGGTTTCATCTGACATGTCGATGACCCACAGTGGGTCGATTTGCCGGAACGTCACGAGGTAGCAGCGATCACCATCGAAGCGAGCGCTCCAAATTCGCTCCTCGGGAGCGATGTTGTCAACACGGCCTACTTCGACAAGCGTTTGTTCGTCTGTATCAACGTCAACGCTGCGAACAAAATTGACGACGCTTGAGCTCATTGGCTCTGGATTCTCCATCCACCATCGGGCCCACTGACCTGATGTTGCTGCAACTCGGAGCACGCCTTCGTGTTCAGAAATCGAGAACTGGTTGAGAATGGTTCCGTTCACACGCCCCGATCCAGTGTAGACCGTGTCGCCGGGGTTCGAAATATCGAAGGTGTGAATGTTTGTGGCATCGTTCATGTTGTCATTACCCCAGAACCACCACCAGTCCCATGCGTTTTCTGTCAGCACTAGGAGATCTTCTGAAGCGTAGACCATAGGGTAGTTTCCGATGATGTGATCGGCTTGGAAGGCGAAGTTTTCATCGTTCAAATCAAAGGTGAAAATACTGTTGAACCCACGGTTGAGGCTGTCGGCAGGTGCAACGAAATCTGCGCATGCATCGTCGTCCATTGTGTGAACAGTGAGGCGCCCATCAACGCGCTCGTAGACCTTTGGAAGAAGATCGACAAGGTCGAGGCGGGCGAGCGTTTCTTGATTGTCAAGAATGGTTTGGTAGCCTACTTTTTCACGGAGTTCCAAGCGAAGTGGGTCGTCGTAATCCAAATTCCAATACCCGTTTGGCAGGTCCAACCACGTTTGCAGCCCTGGGATATTCATCCAAGCGTGGGTGACGGTGCGAACTGTTGCGTTGACTTCTCGCGCCGTCATGTAATTTCCTTCAATGAACAACTCTTTTGCCGTTTCTGGTGAAGAGCGGTTGGTGATGTCGAGCACTGTGAACTTGGTCAGTGAGTTGGTCCGCCAGACGTTGCTATCATCCCATCCGAGTTCCTCAGACAATGGATCATTGCTGGCAATGGTCCATGTGGATACCGAAGAGATGACGACAAGTCGGTCGCCATCGAGCATCATCGCTGTCGGGTTCCCTTGGATGCTCGTGGTTGAAAGAAGGTTTAATTCACCAAATTCAGGAACTGCGAAGATAACGAGATTGCGTCCGTTGATGAAGTAGATATTGTAGCCGTCAGTTTTGACGAAATCAGCTTCATCGACACCCTGTTCTTGGTTATTCGTTCCGGAATAATCACTTCCTTCAACACGGCGCATTTGCGCAGGTTGACTCGATGTCCCGGTGCCGCCATCAGCAGATTCTGCCATGGCCATGTCATCTTCCATCCACATGCCGCCGTAGAAATACTGTTCTTCGATGGCTTGGAGAATTTGAGTTCGAGCTTCTTCCTCAATCGATATTTTGAGGGCACGTTCCAGTTCTTCACAATCGGAAAACTGACTCAATTGAGGGTTTGAAACCGTCCGTTGGACCGTTGTCGACCAATCCTCTGGCAACTCAATTGAGGGAACTTCAACACCAGGTTCAACCGCGCCCAAGCATCCTGAAAACAGGAACAAGGAAATCATGGTGAGCGCCAGCGTCTTGTGTTCTTTCATGGCAATACTACGGAACCCTCGGCTATGAAGAAATTGGTAAATTGATTTTACTTTCCTAGCGGTCTTGGGTTGGAGCGAGGGTGTCAAGACCTAGCACAGTGAGTTTCCATGGCGATCGTTTCTTTGGCTGTGTAGGTTCGATGAGAGAAGCATGACTTAGATACTTCACGTGATAGGATGTTAGTTGTCTTGATAGGCGTAGTTTCTCTGTTAACTGGGTGTTGGAAAGTCCTACTTGCCCCGCATCTGACAATGTCTCAAGAATAGCCAGCCGAGTTCCAACGATTGGATGGGCGATGGATGTCCTTCTATCCGCGGGAAGGTTGGCGGCAGCGTAGCGTCTTAATTTTCCGTCTCGCCAAGAAACGATTTGGTTTGAAGATTCCAAGGATTGTAAGTGGTGGGCGGTCACACCGTTCGCCAATTGGAGGGCGTCGCGAAGTGCCGAAAAATGGATGCCTGCATTCCCTTCGATGAAACCAAGGATTCGTCCTCTGTTCAATTCATCCTCCTTTGTTTTCCGTGTGATAAGAGGGGTGATGAGTGCCATTAATACGGCGATTTTTACAATTTCAAAGAGGCTGGTGCCAACGAAAAGCAGTGCTAACATTCCGCTGCCTAATCCAATGAAAATTTCTCCGTGGACATCTGATTTCGCATCAGACCCATCGAATGCTTCAGCATCATCTTCTATCTTTGCATCTTCAGCAGAATCACTCGCCTCGAGAGGGAGATCATCGGGTGAAAAGTTATCAAGGCCTTCTGGGGTTTCTAGGGTCTGGTTTGATGCATCAAAAAGCCCGAGGCCAAAGGAAATTGAAGCCAGCGCTCCAAGGAAGAGAATTCGGACCAACCAATGCCCATTCATGACCTCACATCGCCCTTACGCTCTTCAAGAACTTGGTTCAATGATTTGACAAATCTCCTTCAAACCCGATGAGAAATTCGGTGACACTAAGACTGCGAGTGCACTGCGAAGTATGTCCGGTGGAGAGGTTATGGAAGAACATCTCGAAATCGAACGTAGGTTTTTTGTCGACCAAGGAAGCGAAAAACCATGGAGAGTGCTTGAAGCATCATCCAAAGTGATCCAATACTACCTCGATGCGGACCTCTTACGCCTTCAAGGGCACACACTCGTCTACAACGAGGTTGTTGAAATCATTCAACTTGAGGAAGAAAAGCGTGTGATTTTTTTGAGGGAAAAGGACTGGACCGTGCGCATTCGTTTCCGGGACGAACGCACAACGCTTACCCTCAAAGGAAGGCGAACAAACGCCACAGCAGCTGAACTTGAATGGAACATCGAACGGGACCTTGGTGAACGAATTGTGATGCAACGAGAGCATCCCTTTGTGGAAAAACGACGGTACCTATGGGATGGTGTCGACGGTTTTGTTTGGGAAGTGGATGAATTTGAGGGTGAACTCTCGCCTCTTGTTCTAGCCGAGGTCGAACTTCCCGCCGAAGATGCATCCGTTGAATTACCGGCATGGCTCGGTGAAGAAATCACAGGTGACCACAGTTGGTCGAACGCAAGCCTTGCCCACCGAAAATCTGAATTCACGATGGATTGAACGTGATGAGTGCTTTGACAATCCGTTCAATCTCCTCATCGTGCAACTCATGCATCACTGGAATTGCGACCAGGGTTTGGCCAAGGTGATCGGTGACGGGCAGCGTGATTTGATACTGTGAGTGATTCTGAAACACCTGTTGACAATGTATTGGCGTCGTGTAGTATCGGCGTGCGTCGATGTGGTTGCGATCCATATGTTCCACAAACGCTGAGGCGTGGTCCGTTTGAATGCAATATTGATGCCATGCATGGTACGCTCCCGGCCTGACGGATGGCGGTGAGAGGTGGAGGTGGTCCGCCAATGCTACGGTGTAGCGGGCTGCGATTGCGTTTCTACGTTGTACCCAGCCGTCCAAATGTTCCAATTGAACCAATCCGATGGCGGCAGAAACTTCCGACATGCGAAGGTTGCTTCCAAGTTCCATCGCTTCAAGATTCGGTGAGCGGCCGTGATTTGTAATACCTGAAATCTTCTCTGCATACGCTGCTTTGGTCGTCGTGAGCATCCCTCCTTCGCCACCAACTGCCATGTTTTTCGATGGGAAAAAGGAGAAACAGCCAATGTCGCCCATTGAGCCAGCAACACGGGAGGTTCCATCCACCATGTCTTGTGCTGCACCGTGGGCTTGCGCTGCATCTTCGATCAAAACGAGATCATTTTCACCGCACACCTCGATGAGTTCGGGGTTGTATGGCTGCCCAAATAAGTGGACGCCAATCACGGCTTTTGTCGAAGGCGTGATGGCATTTCGAACAGCCTGAACATCGAGGCAATAATAGTCAGGTTCGACGTCCACAAACACGGTTGTCGCACCAACCAACTCGATGCACGTCGCTGTTGAAATGAAGGTGTAGGAAGGGACAATGACCTCATCGCCCGGGCCAATGCCAGCAATGCGAAGGGCTGCCCAAAGTGAGGACGACCCGTTTTGACAAGGGTGGGCGTTGAGTGCCCCGGAGTGGTTGGCAAAGGCTGCTCCAAATGCAGCAACCTTCGGACCCTTAACCCACCGTTTGGAATCAAGCGTCTCGACTGCGGCCTGCCTCATGGCGTTGTTCCATGATGGGCGGCCGGTTGGGATGCGCTCCATGCTTTGGCGAAATGTTCGACCCCCTTGAGTGTGCGCATTTACCATCGTGGGCAGCGCGGTCTTCAAGACCTCCAACCAGTTTGCACCGTCTATGGTGTCGGAAGAGGACGAGTTCCCCGGCACCCTCCCTTCATCGAAAGAACCCAGTTACGCTGACTTGGTTGATGAAATTCTGTCCCCGGGCCCTCCAACACCCAAACAGGCAACTGAAGCCCCCCTGCCAAAGAAAAAGAAGTTCAAACCCAAAGGATTGTTTCTCGGTTCAAGACGAGATACGGGTGAACCAATCGACATCAAATCAATGGTGTTGGCTCGACACGCTGCGATGCTTGGGTCCACTGGTTCAGGAAAAACGGTCATGGCGAAAGCCCTCATTGAAGAGGCTGCTTTAGCAAAAATCCCCTCGCTCATTATCGATCCACAAGGCGACTTAGCGAGGCTGGCGCTTGGCATCGAGCCTGCTGAATTGGAAAAGGAAGGTGGCGATGTTAGCAGAGCCAAGAAGCTGATGGAAATGTGCGAGGTCCGAATTTGGACCCCATTGCGTTCCAAAGGGTTGCCGCTCTGCATCGATCCGTTTCGAGCGCCTCCGCCGGATTTAGATGCTGAAGAAGCAATCACTGCATGGGACATGGTGGCGGCAGGGTTCACGAGTCTTGCAGGGTATGATGTGGAAAAGGCACAAGGAAAAATCGTCAAGCCATTCCTCTATGAAATTCTTGTTGAGGGGACAAAACATGGACTCAATGTCGGGGATTTTCAAGCCCTCGCAAAAGTTGTACGCGAGCCAAATCAAGAATTCACGCGCCACCTCTACCCTGAGTGTTTTTACGAGGTCGAAGAAGGTGAAGAGAAACCAGTCGTGCCTACATGGGAAGAAGTGATGATCGATCACCGACTCACTGATTTCGAAGAGCGTTTACCAAAAACCACTCGAAACGATTTGGCAAGGCGATTGTCAGCCTATTCCTCTGGCGTCAATCAGTTGCTCTTTTCTAACGGCGTGCCAATCGACATCGATTCCTTCGTCGAGCCTGCTGTCCCAGGGAAAATACCCCTCAATATTGTGTATCTTAACACCATCCAAGACGAAGCACAGAAGCAATATTTCGTCCAAGAACTCTCTCGTGAGCTCTACGATTGGATGTTGACGCAACAACCCGCTGATGGGGAATTGAAGTTGTTGTTCTTCATGGATGAAGTGGCGCCATATTTGCCACCACACCCACGGAACCCTCCTGCAAAGGACCTCATCAAACTCATTTTCAAACAAGCCCGAAAATACGGTGTTGCGTGTGTTCTTGCTACGCAGAATGTCAGCGACGTTGATTACAAAATCTTGGCGCAGGCGAACACGACATTCATCGGTCGCTTCACTCAACCACAAGATGTCGAAAAGGTGCGCCATTTGTTGAAAGAAAGCGGGGGCGACCAAGATTTGGTCGCTCAATTGCCAACCCTCGGGCCGGGTCAATTCCAGATGGTTGCGCCGGATGTCGACCCTGCCCCCGTACCGATCCAGTGCCGATGGCTGTACACTGACCACGGTGCTCCGTTGAACGAAGATCAAGTCGAAGAAATCATGTCCGATGAAATCAGAGCATGGGCCAAAACACGGTCGTCTGGAAACACCAAACACAGAGGGGCTGGAGCTGCACATTCTGCAAGCCGTGGCTCTGCTTGGAACCGTGGTGGCCTTGACGATGAGTGGTCCTTGGGTGAAGCGGAGTCGATCATTGACAAGGCACGCATCAAGGCTGTCGGCGGCATGACTGCTGCTGCTCATGGCATTGTTGACGATTCAGCTTTTGAAACCCGCCTCATGGGTGGTTTTGCTGTCCTCAAAGATGGTCGTGATCCGCTCTACACCATGCAAGCAACAGCAAATGTTGCTTCCGTGTTGGCCTTAGCATGGACGATGATTGCGTTGATGTTTGCATGGCGCGATGGGGATTTAGATTGGTGGTGGTTGCTCGTCAGTGTTGGCCTTTCAGCGACAACCTGCCTTGTCATTGCGCTCGAAATGTTGCTCTCTCACGATGCTGAATTGCTGCATCGCATCACCAAGTTTGCCCGCACGTTCCAACTGCTCCTCGTCTCATGGTTGTGGGGATTGTTGCTGTGGTCCACGCGAGGTGACCTGAATTTACTCGGTGCTGAACCCTTCCTCGAAGTGGTTGTGGTCTGGGTTACCATGTTCACAGGAATCGAAATATTCAGCCGGTTTAAATTGGGGCAAATTCGATGGAATGGCGGTACTGCACTGGATAAATTGAAAGGAGTCACCGCCGTATTGACCGAGGTTGAAATGACGGAAATGAAAGCTAATTCAACGCAGATTATGGCGTCGGTTCGGTGGGCGCTGCACGGACTCACCCTCGTATGGCTCACTGCATTGCTTGCCTTCGGGCAAGGTATTGGGCCCGAGGTCATGGCAATCGAAGCTTGGGGCCGACCCACGCTGTGGCTCGCTGCCATGTACGCGCTTATGTTTGGCAGTGAATCCTGGCTCAGGATGCGCGGCCGGATGCCTGAAGCTTGATGGCAACGAAAAGCACTGAAAGCCACCGTCGTTGTCGCACGTGCATGGATGAAGACGATTTTATTCCACTTGAGTGGAACGAAGTCCCGGAAGAACAGATGATTGCAAAAGCAAAGGAAGCCTATGAAGAAAATAGAAAACGCCGTACAACGCGTCATTTTTCATCGAAAATGGTCCATCGGTCATTGATTGAACTGGCAATCCTTTCAGGTGGCACCGCTCCGAACGGGGCGCATTTGCAACCATGGACGTGGGTCGCTGTTTCGAACACTGAATTGAAACAGAAAATAAGGCGAGCTGCGGAGGAAGAAGAACGCAGAACATACGAGCAAAGAATGCCGGAAGCATGGGCAGAAGTGTTAGCGCCGCTTGGAACAGATGCGGTAAAGCAGCATTTGACTGATGCGCCGTGGATCGTCGTTTTATTCAGGCAGAAAAAACGCTTGAGAAGCAATGGTGAATGGGGGCCAACATACTACTCAACCGAATCGTGTGGAATTGCGGCTGGCCTGTTCATCAACGCTGTCCACCGCATGGGCTTGACAACCCTTACCCACACACCTTCGCCGATGAAATTCCTTGGAACATTGCTTGACCGCCCGGCACACGAAGAGGCGATGTTGGTGATGCCCGTGGGGTATCCGGCAGTTGATGCAACCGTGCCGAACATCCATCGAAAGCCGTTGGATGAAATTGCGTATTTCATTGAAGATTGAAACGGTTTGACTCGCCGTAGGAGGGTGTCGCGTCATTGATATACACGCGGCATGAGGGGGGGTCGACGCAGGGGTTGCCAAGCTTGGTCAACGGCGCTGGGATGAGGTCCCAGTCTCTATGAGTTCGCAGGTTCGAATCCTGCCCTCTGCACTCTAACGATACACTGCAAGCCTTTTGGTCCCCCTGTGCGCCATAATCTGTGGAAAACGCCACTGTTTTCACTCGCCGGGGATGACAATTAAAACCACGAAGAGCAAGGCGATTTCATGGGTTCCTCGAGAGGACGGCGAACGTACAAACCCCGCGGGGGTAGAAATGGGGGTTATTCTTCCGGCCCTTCTTCACCTCACCGCCGTCAGTTCCGGCCACGCATGGGACGATCAAGTGCGTTCAATCGGTTTCATTCGCCCCGCCACCACAGAGGTTCGGGAGCGTACATTCCTGTCAACGGTCCACACGCTCGAGGACCAATTCCGCAGGGCGATGGGACGTGGTATGATCCAGAAACCGGCGAATACTTTCGAAAAGAGTCCCTCGGCGAGATGTTGAAGCGCTGGTTTAGCTTCTTTTCACCAGGTTCGAAATAATCACGCTTCGTCTCCAAAGACGGAGTTTCGAGCACGCTGCATAGCCTCGTCACTCGTGAACCAGAACGTCGGTGTTTCGCCGAGATCGGCATCCCATCGTTGAACTGCACGAGCAAACATTTCACCTTCCGTGTATATTTCACACCACTTGAGGTACCAATCTGCTTGGGCAACCATTGCCTCATCGCCTGCTGAGGTTCTCTTCAGCGTTTCTGCTTGTAATGCAATCATCATGGCCCAGTTCGGAGACAAGGCATAGGTGACATACGGGTTGCGTTCCATATCGACGCTGCGCCATTCTGTCCAAAGAGAGAAAACTTGGTCATACAGGTAACCAACCAGTAAAACAGCAAACATGACTGACATGAAAATGACGGCCAAGCCAAAGTAGGTCGAAGGGATGCTTGCAATCGAATCTGAGAAACAAAAACCTGCATCACATTGGGAGGAAAATCGCCACGATACATAGGGCCAAACGAGCAAGGTGATGGTTGTGCCCCAGAGCAAGAGGCTGACAACTGCTTGGCTCATTTGCATTCTCCAATATTGACGCATCACCCACTTTCGTAGAATAGAGGTGCTTTCTGTACCATCAGCCATAGTATCAGACACATGCACAGGCCAACCCTTCAAGAACTACACCCCTGACTTGGGTATAAAAATTACCGGTTTGTTCAGTATTTTATTCCGGTGCCGTAAGCAAGGACTTCAATCCCTGTGGTCTTGTCTTTGCCGCCCCTGATTTTACTGAGGGTTGTGGTTTCCATTCTGACATTGACCACTTCATCATACCCACCCGCAGCAGCCTGCTCGCGCAAGCGTTGTTGGGCCTCTCGCCTCGACCAATCAACGACTTTGGTGAACACGTTGATCTCACCGCCGAAGAGTGACAAAATACCGCCAACGAGAATTTGAATCCAACTCGGCGACATGACGACATTGGTCATTAGCACCTGATACTCTTTCACTTCCTTTCCAGAAAGTGGTTTACTAAGGGTGCTCAGAACATCACTCGTTTTTGCAAAGGCTTGTTCGCGCTGAAGTAACTCCTGTTTCTTCTTAGGCTGATACACTGCCGTACCAATCCCACTTACCAGCCAAGGAAGGAGCGGGACCAGAAGGGAGAGAACAATCAAGACAAACAAGCGAATCACCTCATTGGACGACGACAGCCGTTCCATATGCGAGTAATTCAGCCGCCCCACCTGCAACGGATGATGTTGCAAATCGAACGTTAACAACTGCGTTTGCTCCACGGGCTTGCGCATCGACCAGCATCCTGTAGAGTGCTTCGTTTCGCGATTCTTGAAGCAGTTCAGTGTATGCCTTCAACTCCCCACCGACCATATTTTTCAGTCCTGCGCCGATGTCTTTGAAGACATTCTTCGCTCGAACCGTGGACCCAGTAACGACGCCCATCATCTGAGTGATGGTCATGCCTGGAATTGTTTCGGTGTTGGAGAACGGGATATTGACTTGTGGTTGCATAGACAATGCTTGGCCGAGTTAGTAATTCAACCTTTAGCCGGCGGTTGAAGCTGGGAAGGAGGAGAGTGGTGATGGAGATGAAAGCCGCTTTCCTCAAGTTGCTTCGGTTGACTGTTGACTGCACATGTGATCAACACTGCGAGAACAGTGAGATTGCATGCCAACGTCCCGCCGATACTCGCTGCGACTTGATAGGTTCCCGACATCGACTCCTCGGGGAAAAACTGATCCAAATCACTCATGAGAGAATTGTATCGTATGGTGGAGTAAATGTTGGAACAGGTTGAGAGAAAAAGCCAAACATAGGCGAGATTGAATCCATTTGGATTTTGCCGGGCGAGTAAGATCATGGCAGCAATACCAACGAGTGTGACACCTCCAAACAGCGTGAGTTGCATTGGCACCTCGTCTTCCATTTCAAAGAGAAGGTTTTGAGTTAGTTGCTGTAAGTCCCACGATTCCTTTGATTCATTCCAACCATCTTGCTCTTCTTGGCTTCCATTCTCGGGGTATTCGCCGGGGTCTTCAGCCCACGTGTACTCAGTGGCTATGTAATCGTATGGAATAAGGGCGATGGCGAGTGCTCCCAGGGCGGAAAACGCCACCATGACGCCCAAAAAAATCGCAACGCCCCATGACCACCACGGGGACGGGTTTAGGTCAATTATTGGTGGAGTGGGGGCGTAGGGGTGTTCCATGCATCAACCCTCTAGAAAATGATTCGTTCGTATTGATATTAACTTTCTGTGGGCCGTTGATTCAACATCTTGTTTGAAAGGTTCAAGAAGCGGTCACAAGCACGCATCAGCATGGGAACGGCCGTTATTACTGGAGCAAACAGAGGACTTGGTGCAGAATGGGTGTCGCAGTTAATCGAGCAAGGTTGGACTGTATATGCTGGGTATCGAAGCGACATGGGGCGCCTTGATTCGTTGGCCTGCGACGCACTGTCCACGCACCAATTGGACGTGCAAGACCGTGCGTCTGTTCAAGCGTTTGCAGATGCCGCGCCCGCAAAAATAGACTTACTCGTCAATAACGCAGGTGTGGCTGACGGTCGATGGCGAAACATATCGGAAATCGATGATGTGTGGGCGCTCGAAGTCATCGACATCAACGCACTTGGACCGGTTCGAGTTGTCCAAGCTCTCTATGGAAAAATGAACCATAACAGTCTGACAAAGGTGGCCATGGTGAGCAGTTTGATGGCTTCAATTGATGATTGTCATATGGGCCGTTCGTATGCTTACAGGGCCAGTAAAACAGCGCTCAACATGTTCACAGTATCCATGAAAAAAGAAGCGATTGAAGATCAAATTAGTTTTGTCATCTTGCACCCGGGTTGGGTCAAAACAAGCATGGGAGGCGACAGGGCTCCTGTTGAAATTCCTGACAGCGTCAAAGGAATGCGCAACGTTGTTGACGCTCTAACGCTGGAAACAAGTGGGCGATTCATTCAATTCGATGGGGAACTGTTGCCTTGGTGAAGGTCTGACGTTGAAGAGAAGGATGAGAGGGGAATAATATGGAAAATACGAAACCGTTGTTGACGGTTGTGAAATCGCGGATGGTTGATGAAGCAAAACCCCCACTTGAGCCGGGAGAACAAGCCTTGCTCGACACATTGTCGATGCTGTGTTCATTTCACTCAACTGAGGATTTGGCGAGTTTCCTCTGTTCATCGATGTTTCAGGGCCTTGTTGGCAGCCGCCCACCCTTTGTGGTCTTTGAAATCGGTGTGTACCTCGATCATACCAAGACAATCGAGCTCGTAGCATCAGAAAACGGAATTGTTCTCGCTGATGCAAGCGCATCTGGCGCTTTTCATGAGAACACTCACATGATTGAAGACGAGGATGACGCTGCAAAGCAACTTGCGCATTGGCACAGAACTGTCTACACTGACAGCGGAAGATTCGGTTGAATCCACTCAGTAAAACAACGAGCAGCATGTCAACGAGCCATCTGCTTCACGGATTTGACTCATGTCGAGGACAACGGGTTCGAGCCCCAATGACTTGATTGCCTCAAGAACCGCTGGATAGCCGTCTGCGACGAGGACTTGCCCGTTCGGCAAGCCGATTGTGTTGCACCCGTAGGCTTCTTCATTTGGCATCCACTTGATTTCACAACCTTCGGGTAGTTCACCAAAAGCATCCTCTGGAAGATATCCTTCAGGAACGAGGATGACTGAATCGGTCGGTGTGGAGCTGATGCTTGTGAGGTGGAGAGCGTGACCTGGTATTTCGACAACTCGAAGATCATGCCCAAGATGGGTTAAGAGGTCCCGTAGTTCTTCGATTCCAGCATCGTTTGTCCTTGACGACCGGCCAACAAAGAATAAATCGCCAAGGCGGATGATGTCGCCTCCATCCATTCGCGCCTCACCGTGCATGCGGCAGACTTGGGTTCCAGAGAGTTGCCGGGTCACAAACTCTGCAATTGGAGGTTGTTCTGGAACCCTAGAGGGATGACCTGGCACTGGAAGAAGAACGTGTCCGTCGATCACAACGGCTTGGTCTTCAACGAATATTGAATCGGGTAATTGATCATCAGATGGTAGGACTGTGACTTCAACACCTGCGTTGAGGAGGGCTTCGCGGTATGCCAAATGTTGCACCTTGGCCAGATCTAAATCTGTTGGCCCAGTGCCAAAGAACTTGGCAATAGCTTGGTCAAAAGAGGAGGGGATTGCCCGGGTGAGAGCCCGGCCCTTCTGGTCCAAACGAACCGTTGCCATGTCTAAACCGGACAACTGTCCCCCCTTAACCGTTCGCCCTTTCTAGGAATTCGATTTCCGGGGTCCGGAAGTCTTGTTTTTTATCTGCCTTTGAAGATAGATGATGTGTATGGCCGTTGGGTTCAACAACGAAAGGGGTCACGGCCCATCATGAGTCCTTGCCATGCTCGTGCTGGTTTGCTTGTTTTGTTGATGTTCACGGCCCCATTTGCTGGGTGCATGGGTGAAAACAACAGCGAAGGATTACCGAACGAAGATGCTCTTACCGTGAGCCCAGAAGTGATTCCCGGAGGTGAGTGGACGACGATCATGCTTTCTGCTTCCAAGGACATGAGTGTGTTCATCCCTTACTTTATCCAAGACCCCGGTTCAATGCGGGCGCAAAACGGAACTGTGTTTGACCTTATGAAAGGCGAATCAGTGAGTGTCAGTGTCCTTTTCCCACCACGGAATACCGAAGTTGTGCTTCTCATTGGAGACTACGGGAGAATGGAGTGGCCAATCCGTGCCGCAGGTGAGTCTTGGATGGATTGGGACGCCGACCGAACAAGTGGTTCAGCAGTCGCTACTGCACCAAATGAAGACGCTGGTGGGCTGTGGTCCTGGCTTGTCCCAAATGACGTGAACGGCGGGGATGTAACTGTGAAGAAAATGGAAACTGTTCGAGAGCAGCGCGCAGATTTGACAGACGCTGATGGCGTCGGTGCGAGTGGCGGCTGGGTGAACGGACGAGATGTGTACGAGTGGGTTGATTTCATCACTGACGACACCCCTTGTGCTACCTGTGGCCCAGATGGTGCTGTGGGTTACCTCGATCGATGGATTGGGAATGCAAACCCTTCGTATGAGCACGCAATAACGTATTTTGAAGGCGTGATGCAGGGGTATGGATTAGATTCCGTTGAAGTGCATCGGTTCCAATCAAACACTGCTTGGGCAGTGAACATCTGTGGCTACAAGACCGGGTCTGTGTATCCTGATGAATGGTTGATATTTGGTGCCCATTTCGATATTGCTCCTCCTGTCGCTTACACCCCGGGTGTCCTTCCCGGCTACGGCACAAGGCACGGGGCTTACGACAACGCTGCTGGATCGAGTATGGTGTTGACCACTGCGAGTGTGTTGGCTGAATTTGACGCTCGTCGAACCATGGTGTTTTGTCTCTGGTCTTCCGAAGAAGAAGGTTTGTGGGGCTCTCGTTCCTTCGCGAATGACTTGCCTGACGGAGTGACTGTGAGCAATTACCTCAACCTCGACATGGCTGGTGTCAACTATCCTGGCGATTATGCACTCTCTGTCTACCTCGGCCCCGATGGTACTGAGGAAGCTGTTGACCAAACTGGCATGTTCCATTTGGCCGAATGGATCGGTGCCGACGCTCTCGACCTCGCTTCTCAAATGGAGCGCGGAAGAGAGGAATGGTTGGCCGGTGGCGAAAGCCCACTGTGGGGGAACAAATACACAGACACTGTAGCAATCTATGAATCGCCTACCGCTCGAAGCGACCACCAATCCTTCCAAAACATCGGTGTAGCAACCCTCGGATGGAACGGTGTTGTCGATGGATATCCTTGTTATCACAGGGAATGCGATACAATGGAGACGATGATCGATTACATGGACACTGATGAATCAACCGGAATCAACAACCTGGCCCATTCATGGGACATTGTCACGTGGTGGGCTGTCTTTGCGTTCTTGCACATGGATCAAAGCCCAGTTCCTAACGAGTTGTGAAATCTACGCTTCGTTGCTTTCTGCAATCAGCATACGGATGTCTTCGAGCACGAGTTCAGGGAACCAATCGTTGTCACCCCACCATACCTGCTGAAGGCCTCTGTGGTCGACGAGGACGGTGCCTGTACTGTGGTTCACACTGTACGCGTCAGGGTGATGCCTTGCGCTGGTGGCTGGTTCTGAGTTCTCAGCGGTCTCATTGCTTGATTGATTGTTTGAGTCGTTGCTCGTACCGTTGTTTGACTCGTTGCTCGAATCATTGTTTTGGATGTCTGAGGGTGCTTCTTCAATCCAAAGACCAACGCCGAAATTTACCCAAACATCGGTTATCGCCTTGAGTTGGGAGTCGTTATCTACGTCGTTTATCGAGAGATGGCTCCAGTCTGTGCCGCGCGATTCCTTCCATGAAAGCATGGTTGCTGGATCGTCTCGCCACGGATCCACAGTGAGTGTGATGAATTCTGTTGAATTGTGTTCTTCGGGCGTCAATTGGCTTGAAGTCCAGCGAAGATTCTCAGTTACGATTGGACAGATATCAATGCAGTTGGTAAAGAGGAAAGCGATGACGACAACCTTTCCTTCGGTCATCTCCGCAAAATTCCATGCCTCACCTGTCGCATTGTACAGTGTGAAGTTATCGACCTTTACAACTGGCTCAATGTCTTCGCCGTGATAGTCGGGATCGTCTGAAAACGACTCGGGCGCAAAGCACCCAGAAAGAAGCAATGAAGAAGTCAAGAAGAGGGCAATAACTGTCTTTTTCATGAAGTCACCTCAAACAACTGTACCAAGGTAAGGAAGGTCAGCCTCAAGTTGGACAATGTAGAGGCCGGTCGAAATGCAAGAGGCGTAGGTTAGGCCGTTATGGTGTTCAACCGCCCACAAGAATGGAGACCAACTAAACGAATAGAAGCTCGATTGGATTTCAGTTCCATCCTCTCCATGAGGAAGGTACCATCCAACCGTTGCTTCAAAGTTCGTGGCCGTACGATCATCAGGGTTGGTTGGGTCAACGAGTGTTTCAACATCAATCACCCACAATCCTGCGTGGTAATGTGAAATGTAAAGGCGTCCATCCCAGCCACCACCGCGGCTCTGATCGGTTGTTTCGTCGGTTTCGAAATATGCACTATCGAGGTTGTGAGGAGAAAACAACAGCCATTCATCGGCCACTGGGAAGGCTTCACAATCTTCGCCATAACAATGGTCTTCTGCATAGGGGATTTCCCAATCTCGAATGAGTTTAGGCTTGAATTTGAATTGTCCATCTTCCATTGTGTAGTCAGTTGTGTCAATCAAGTAAATGATTCCAGTTCCAACGTTGGTCGAAAGAACTTCCACGGCTGCTGTGACAAGGTGAACTGGTTCATCTGAGTATCCAACGTGTGAAAGGTCAACCATGTTTGGGAAGGGTTCTGCATAGTGGATGTAAGACACCCTTCCACCATTTTCGTTGCCCGTGGTCCCGCTGTCGGGTTGGCCGTCATCATCCAAGTCAAGGAAATCCATCCACAAACCGACTTCTTCAGCTCGCCAGCGGCATTGGATTGGATTGCCCTGTCCAGTTTGGCACAACGTAGCGTGGAGGGTGTATTCCTCTGGTGAGTTCACTGGATGGGGGACATCTGTGACATCGCCGATCCTCAATCCTGCTTCCCAATAACTGCCGTAAATGAAGGTGTGACCATACCGTGGGTCGTTTGGATCTTCGCCGGGCCATAGTTGAACGGTCATATCGTGAATGTAAATCCAGCCGCCTCGGGTCGTTTCCCATGAGACTTCATATTCACCGACTTTGATGATGGTGTGGCCGAGTCCTGAAGCAGGGACGCCGGGGAGGTTTCGTGCTGCCGAACCATCGAGGTTGAGGTGAGCGATTGTGACGCCACCGCACGCTTCCCCGATGGCATCGTCGCATTGCTCGTAGTCTGGATTTGCGATGAACAAATACCATTCTCCATCGATCATGTGCGTGTAGAGGTTGTGAGGTCCGGTTGGGTGGTCGACGTCGTACCAATTGTCAACAAAGACGGGGTTCGATTTCTCTGTGACATCGATGAGTGTGGCACTGACTTGGATTGGGTCGCTCCATTCTCCAACGTTCGGATCTGCATTCCCGGGGTCGACCAGTTGATTTTGCTGGATGATGTATTCCCGGCCGTTGTATTCGAGGTACTTGACATCCAGAACTTGGGTGTTCGGGTCGTTGTACACACCGACAACTGAAGTGTTGTTGGGATCTGTTACATCCACAATGTGCATGTCGTTCCACCCTGCAAGGTATGCATAGGTGCGTTCACCATCTGGGGTGGTTGCCACTTGAATCTCAGCGTTTCCGGGTGTTGTCAAGGGGTTAAAATCCATCAACTCGATGTTGTCTGTGCCTGCAATGTGTTGAGAGGCGTTTGAGTGATCATGGCCTTCGTATTGGTAAAGAGGGTCTTCTTGATTGAACGCAATTGTGTTCTTCGTTGACTCCTCTTCAGCCGGCCCAATCACAAGCAGAGTCGCAGAACAAAGAAGGACCACAATGAAGATTCCCAAGCCTGTCTGCTTCGCGCCCATGATGATGCCGAGCCGGTCATCCGTTTTGTCTTTATGTTATGCTGTGAAGGGCAAAACATGTCGGGGCGGGGTCGCAGAGCATATGGGGTGCTGGTTGTTGCACTTTTTGCCACGGCCATGCTTAGTGGTGTTTCGGCCCATGAACAGGAAACATACAACGTCATTGTGGTTGCTGATGGCCCAATGCCTGCAAACATAACAGACAGTGGTTTCGTTCAAGGAAACGCTGTTGTGTTTCGGATGAAAGACACGACTGAAAACGCAAGCATTCGAATCACGATTGACACCGATTTAGACGGGGTTTTCAATGAATCTCATGATAATGTCTCAAAGTGGCTCGTTGAAACTTGTCCACTGACTGAAAATGGCACCCTCGCTGATGAGAACTGTGCTGTATCACACATGTATGCATTTGACCTCAACGCCACGACCGGAGACTACGCATATCGGTATGAACGGGCCGTCAACGGAACTGTCGTCTCCAGTGAAATTTTGACCATCACCCTACAGAAAGACGTCCACGAAGAACCCGGTGTGCCTGGCATGGGTGATTGCTTTGGAATCGGATGTGAAGAAGAAGTGAAGGTGCAATCGGATGATAAGGAGAACAGTGCAGTGGTCATTGCAGTCATGATCGGTGCAATCATAGGTATCATCGGCCTCTCTGTTAGCATTATCAATGAATCAAAAGAAGCAGAAAAGGTGCTCCAAGAAGAGGAGTAATCACCCTTCGATCAACGGGCACCGTGGATCTGTGTCGTCAACAATAACAGCGTTTGCCCACAAGTAAGATGTTCGGCTCGGTTTTGATTTCAGTGTGATAAGCACTTCGAAAGTGTTGGTTCCTTGTCTCATTGTATCATGTTAATCTTGTTCCTGCACCCTTATCAAACTCTTGTCTATATTGCATGGTTTTCGTTCAAATATTACCTTTATATGGTAAATATTGTTTGTTTTTCGGTTTATTACCTCTTTGTAATTGATGAATTTATATGGAATATGTAATTTTTATTGAATCATCTTAAGAGGGGTTTCTGGCGTAGGATTGAGAAACTCTTGACTCAAGGCTGGGACATGGCGGGTATGCGGGGGCTCCACGCAATGGCACTGATGTTGATCATGGTCATGGCACCATTGTCTGGATGTTTTGGAGAAAATGAAAGTGGCGGGAACGTCACAATCGACGACGCTGCAATTACTCCGCAAGTGATGACTGCGGGCGTGTTCCAAGGCGTCACAATCACAGCTGAACAAGATTTGTCAGCGTTTGTCCCGTACCTGATTAAGGATGATGCGACTGGGTATGTTGTTAATTCAACTGTTGTTGACTTGCGAGCCGGTGAACAAGTGCAACTGTCGATGCTCGCACCACCGCGCGCTGACACGGGCGTCATTCTCCTCGGCTCCTATGGCCGTGACAATTGGCCCATTCGAGATGCAAATGAATCATGGGCCACTTGGTATGCTGAAGATGGTCATAAAACAGCAGACGGAGGTGCGATTGAACGAATCCCTGGTGAAAATCAATCCCTGAATGCAAGCATGGACACTGGTGGCTCTGTGGCAGCTTATCCGCTTTCCTTCGTTCGCGGGACCGCGCCTGCTTATTCCAGCGATGAAGGAGGACGCCATTCAACTGGACTCGTGAATGGACGCACTACGTACAATTACCTCCACCATCTTACTGACGAGACACCCGACCCTCTCGATCTTGCGGACGGTGCCGTTGGGTACCTCAATCGCTGGGCTGGTCAAGCAAACACCGCCTACGAAGACGCTGCTGTCTATCTTATCGATGAACTTGAATCGTACGGTTTGACTGTTGTCACGCAACGCTACGAGTTCACCGATGTGTTCGGAAACCAAAACCCAGAATCATACAATATCTGTGGATTCAGGTATGGGAATGAAGTTCCAAACGAATGGATGGTGTTTGGTGCTCACTTTGATGTCGCCCCCCCTGCAAACCTCTTGCTCGCTGATCCTCACGTCACAGGCGTCAGGACGTACGGCACCGGTGTCGGCGCCTACGACAACTCGGCTGGTACAAGCATGGTGCTTACAGTCGCCCAAGCCATGTCTGGATTCGACACTCGCCGAACGATGGTTTTCTGCTTCTGGTCAGGCGAGGAAGGTGGAAAGCGTGGCAGTGATTACTGGACTGATTATTACGTTAAGGAAGACAACCCCGATGTGATGGTGACCAATTACATCAACCTCGACATGGCTGGCGTAAACTGGCCCGGTGGCGGTGGTGCACCACACGGTGATCCTGCAACAACTGTTGACCCGGATGGCTATCCGAAGGATGAGGAAGTTTGGCCAATGCGAGTGTACTTGGGACCCTCGCTTGACCACGATGTAATCAACCAACCGGCTATGGTCGGACTCACCCTCTGGATCGGCGCGGATGCAATTGGTGTCGAACAGCAACAGAGTATTTTGGTTGGTGAAGGGTTTGCTGAGGATACGTGGAAAGTGGATGATTGGCTCGATAGAGGCCGGCCTGAGATTGTCATCTATGAAGATGTAACAGCTCGATCTGACCACGCAAGTTTCCAGACCAACCTCGACACAGTCACCATTGGCTTCGGCGGCCTGGTTGATGGGTACTGGTGTTACCACCAGACCTGTGATACCCGCGAAGAAATGGAAATCTGGATGGACACGACTGGAAAGGGGTACGGAGAGGAGCATTCTGGTGTTTCAAACCTTATTGATAGCCTTGACATCATTACATGGTGGGCTGCATATTCCTTCTTCCACCTCGACGAGAAGCCTGTACTCAACGCCTACTTGTGAACAAGGATTTCATTCCTCTTCGCTTCCATTATTCAGCGTGGTTGGTATGAATCTGAAAGCAATAATTGCCGTTGTGAATGCAATCACTGCAAACACTGCAGCCGAGGCAACCATGCCATCGACAAAGGCAGTTTGAGCAATAAGAACAAGTTGATCACCAATTGGTCCACCCATGCCTCGTCCAAGTTGAATTGCTGCTGGGAATGATGTGCTTGGATCAACTGGAAGAACAGCGAGGTCAAGGCCTTCTGGTAAGATGAATGAGCGTTGATAGAATTCGTTCAGTACACTTCCGCCGATGGCGATACCAAGCGCCCCACCGACTTCTCTGCTGGCGTCATTTGTCGCACTGCCGACGCCTGCTTTGTCCGAAGGGATGGCTTGCATGACCATGTCGGTCGATGGAGCCATTGTGAGCCCCAAACCAAATCCAAGGAGGAAGAACATCAAGGCAAGCCGGAGGTATGGTGTATCAATTTCAACGGTTGTGAAAATAACCATCGCGATCCCGACTAAGGTGAGGCCAATGCCAACCACTCTGTTGCGCCCAAATCGTTGAACGAAGCGATCGCTGTTCGCTGCTGCCGGCATTAAACCAAGAGGGAGAGGGAGGAAGCGAAGTGCTGCTGACAACGGTTCGTGGCCTCGAACCATTTGGAAATGGAGCATTTGTGTAAACATGAATGCAAACATCACAAAAAACGTGAGGCTGATTGTGATCAGTCCGACTGTGAAGCCTTTGTTCGAGAAAAATTTCATCGGTAACAGTGGATGTTCTGAGCGCGCCTCCCAACGAATGAACATGACCAGAAGGAGGATTGAGATCGCAAAGGTAGCAAGGGTTTCTGTGCTCGTCCAGCCATGGACTGGTGCCTCGATAATGGAATAGAGGAGGCCGCCCAAAGCGGCGATTGAGAGAAAGGCTCCGATGAAATCGAGAGGTGTTTGATGCTCATCTCTTGATTCCGGCACAAACAAACTACCCAAAAGAAGAGCGATTGCGATGAGTGGAACGTTGATCAGGAACACCATCTGCCAATTGAAAGATTGAACCGCCCAGCCGCCGACAAGCAGACCAATTGGAGCGCCAACGCCAGCCATGGCTGCCCAGATACCAACTGCTTTCCCGCGTTCTTCTGGTGGAAACACAACGATGACGACTGAAAGTGTAGCTGGCATAATGAGTGCCGCGCCCAGGCCCATAAACGCCCGGGCAATGATGACATCCGTGGTTGAATCCGCATACTGGGAGGCTAAACCTGCTGCAAGTGCAAGCAACACCATGCCCGATTGCAGTGCTTTTTTCCGACCAAAGCGATCACCTAATGCACCCATCAGAAGAAGTGAGCCGCCAAAAACGAGTGCGTAAGCATCAACAATCCATTGCAATTCATTATTTTGAGCATCAAGGTCTGAAGAGAGTTCGGGTAAGGCGACATTGAGTGTCACATTGTTGAGCATGACAATGATGAGACTAAGGCTCATGATTCCCAGGATTTTCCACCTTTGTGAATACCCCAATCGCTCAGAATGAGATGTGCCCATGGCTTTAATTTCAGCATATCAAACTAAACCGTTGCGGCTGTATTTTTGCAGATTAAATGAGGTTTGCAATGAAGGAAAGCACACCCGTGGGACTCCAGTATCCAAAATACACCCATGTTAAAACAAGGAGAGCGAAGAGCGAAATCACGGCGTAAAAGGCGTTTTCATTCCAATCTTTGACCTTTGCACCATCAAGTGGGCCGAAGGGAAGCATGTTAAACAGACCGAGAACAAGATTGGCACCAAGCCAAAACACACCTGCATCGATTAACATTTGTTGCCACACGAGCGAGCCTCCGACCAAGTATTCGCCTGTGCTTGTTGTAAGTGAGGTGTCAAAAGCGCCACTCAGACCAAGAAGAAGGCCCCAGATTGGGATGCCAATGAGGAAGAGCCCAAGATTGACCAGTGGTCCAGCAACGGCGATGTGGCCGTTTTGACGTCGAGTCACCACGCCAGCAACCATGACAGCCCCAGGCGCCATAAACAAAAAGCCGAGAAAAAACGCAAGAAAGATTCCAAACCGTAAACCACTTGGATCTGCTCTAAATTCAGCCCAGCAACCGTTCTTCTTTGCAATGATTTTGTGTCCTATCTCGTGAAATAGAAACGCAGGTCCAACAGCCAAAAGCATCACAGGCATTGCCAACAACAATTGAATCATCCATTGAGACAGCGATGTTGCAAGGAGGGTGCGGATCCCGCCAACCCACATGAAGCCAAGAGCGAGGGTGAAAGCAGCTGTTGCGAGACGCAGATGTTTCTTTTCCTCATCACTAAAATGCCAAATTCCGCCCGTGTGAAGGTTTGCAGGTTTGTTGGGTTGGAGGCCCATGAATTGTGCCAGAAGTGGGTTAATTGAACCCGTACTTGAGCCATTCATTTCGAAGTGTATTGTTCCATCATCGCCCCGGTGAGAATGAACGCGAGCGATGCGTGGTTTCTGCTTGAAAGGATCATCGTCGATGATGTCCGCCCTCGGGTCACGCCTCCCCATGGGCTTTGTTCTGCTCGATACAATTTGAAGCCTCGCGTCCCAAGGTTGATGCGGTTAACCATTGAGAGAGGTTTGAGCAGATATGTCAATGCCTCGTCGTGCCATGAAAGAAATGGGTTTCCAAGCCTGTTGCTTATTGTGTGATGCGCCGGATGAGGACAGCGCGATTCGATGTAAATCTTGCATTTCCCACCACAGAGAAGTTCGCGATGTTTTGGCAAAGGCACCTGCAGACAGTTCCCTTCACCAATTTGCCAAAGAGATCCTCATGATGGCGGCTGCTCCACATCGTCATGATCATGATGAAATTCATGGTCCAGCATTAACGCATCAGCAGCGCTTGGCATCAGCCATGACGGAACAAAAACCAATGCCAAGCAATGAGGATATTGTGGAAGTTTTCGAGCGGCAGCGTGCAAAGAAAGCCAGCCTCGAGGTTCAGTTGGCTGAACAAGAAATTGAACGAATCAATCAAGCCATGTATGTTGATCAAACCCAACTCAAGCAATACGGTTCTAGAACAGTCCCAAGTCATGACATCGCCCAGGTCGACCGAAGCGACCGTATTGGTGAAGATACGGAATTAACAGATCGTCTTGAAGCGGCTACTGAAGCTCAAACGGCACCAAAAGAATTGGTTGATGGAATTGAGGAGCGGGTGTTTGAAGAACGACAAAAGAACAGAAAAGCGTGGAAATCGACGCTTTTAGACGTGAAAGAATTACTCGATGATGACCTTGATTTATGAGTTCGGTTTAATTACGAATCGAAAAGGGTCTTGAACAAATGTTATCTCTACAGGAATAAGGTATTTGATGACTTCTGCAAACCTCATCTCTTTTTGCTCAGGACTCGACGGTGTCCCAGAAATTTTCACCTTGGTCAGAAGGACCTTCTTCTTCGACAACTACCTCAGGTGTGCCTGTTCGCGAAGCCTCTTGGTGAACGTCGAGTGATTGATTGCCTAAGGCCTTGTTTAACCTGCCAATCGTTTTCTTGTCGCTAGGGCGAATGCCCAGCCGAATCAGCGAAAATCCGATGAATTGAACGAATAAACCAGCAACAACGAAAGGCAGTGTGAACAGCACCATGAATAAGCCACCGAACGAGAGAAGATCGATGGAACCATCACCAAAAATAAGCACTGGTACGAAAGTGAAAGGCATCCCAAACGCGAGTAAAAAGAAGCCGAACAGTGCCCCCGTAATGCGCCCACTTAGACTGTCTCCAACGTCGAAGTCGTTTAGGTCCATGACCTTTGTAAAATTCGTAGTCTGTATAAGCATGGCCCATACCCATCTTTTGGATGGATGAATTAAATTGGAAAGGTTTCTGACAGCGCTGAAATTTTAATCAATGGTTCGAGGAGGTCGTAGGTAATTCGCTGCGTCCCTTTTCCTTTGGATTTCTTTCCGAGAATTTGAATGCCTCCGATTTCACCGAGTTGTTGTACATGGGTGCCTGCGCAAGGACAGAGATCAAATCCATCATCGATTTTTACAACCCGGAGTTGTTTGACACTTGCTGGCAGCAGATCCATGTTCGTTCGCTCGGGTGGCATGATTGCGTTGACCTCATCCCGTGTCATGACGGTGTCTGTGACTCGAAGGTTTTGTTTGATGATGTCATTTGTACGAATGGTCAATGACTCCAACATAGCATCATCGAAGGTGATTGGGTTGAAATCAATACGAGAACGGTCACTGTGAATTTGATTCCCAACGGTACGTGCCCCATTGAACATCTCATAGACCAAACCAGAAACAAGATGTTGTGCTGTGTGCATTCGCATGTGAGCATGGCGGCGTTCCCAGTCGATTGTTCCTGTAACTTCGTCACCAATTTCTAATTGGTGGCCTTCCCCTACAGTATGGAACACGTCATCCCGACCACGCACTTCAGAGACTTCGAGATTACCATTCGGTCCTGTGAGTGTACCAATATCCCAGTTTTGACCACCTCCAAGCGGATAAAAAAGAGTCTGATCAAGAATCACTTGTGCATCTTCAACACCAGTGACTGTAGCGTTGAAATTTTGAAAATATCCAGATTCAATGCTGTGAAGATACAGTTTTTCTGTCATTCGTTCACCCCCGCAAGGGAGCGACCTTCATCGATTTGTGCGTCAATGGTGCGCTGCTGTGAAGCTGATGGGAGTGGTGCCGTTATTTGTTCAATCCAACCATGGGTTGGCTGCCATTGTGGACTGCCTTCAAACCAGACCTCACTCAACCCCTCAGAACGATCAAACTTCCACGCTGACTCAGGAAGTTCAAGACAATCACTCGTCAAAGCTGTGCCGCCAAACCATTCAGTGATTTCACTGAATTTGGGCGTGATGAGTTCGAGCGTTTGGTCAATCGTGTGTTGAAGCGACCCTGGTGCTTTTGGAACAAGGTGTGACGCATCGATGATTTGATTCGCCTCGATGGTTGATGTTGATGTAGGTCCACCACCTGAGAATTTGACAGTATAGATTTCATTTTCAAAGGCAATGGACGTGATTCGAGTTCGGGTGAGAATCTTTGCCCCTTGTTGCGCTGTGTTAAGTGCGAGAAGTTTGGTCATCCATTCACTGCGAAGACCCCATCCGGGTTCATTTGAGTGGGGTCGAAGAAATTCAAGTTGATCCTTTGTCATGTAGGGCTGAAGTTTGTCGAGGTCTAAGAGAAACCCTGGTTGGCCACATGGCATGCCAATCTCGGCATGAACGTCGATAATTGTCACATCATTCGTTTCCGAAAGGTGGTAGGCCGCAATGAGGTTGGCAATGGAACCTCCAATGCAAACGATTCGATTCATGCCTTCACCTCGATTGTTGGTCGAATATCAAGCGCAAAGACCGGGCAGGAAGGAATACAGAGTTCGCAATGAGTGCAGGCTTCTTCATCGACAACTGCGAGTCGATCGATGAGTGTCAATACATTCACGGGACACAACGCTATGCAGGCTGCGCAACCGAAGCACCGGTCTTCGTCAACAACGAAGAGATGGTCTTCTTGTCGCGCCATGATTCTTCCATGCGCACAAGGTTCATGTCATCTTCGTAGAGGAGAAACGATTTCTTATGGAAAATCTGAAATTTGGAAATGAGTCTGCGGCATAAAAAAAATATATTTGGGATTCGAGGAATCATCATATAATTCGAATGGATTCTTCATCCAATGGAAATAGAATTGACTCCTTTTTCACCAAGAAACGGAAGATATCCCTAGACCCCCCTATTTCCTATGGAACACATATCGTATCGATCGGTGAAGGATGTTGTAGAAAGGGATAGAAAGAAACGGAAGTATGCCCCGTAGAATATGGTCGCGTCAAGCACATAATACTACCACCACATAACCAATCAAAAAAAACCTGAAACCGAACCGAAATCTCTCCAAAGGAAACGAGGGGGTGTGGGTCCAGAACATGCACATCTTCATCATGGGTCGGGCCGACGAGATCCTGAGCCCTATGGTCCTATACTCAGCTGGAAGAACCACGTCGTATCCAGAGGACACTCCAGAAAAAGGTCTTCGATACCATCCACTTGGTGGTGGTGATGAAGTCGGAAATGTAGGAATTATGTTCGAGAACGAAAAACAAACTCGTCTTTTACTCGACTACGGTCTTGCACCAACCCATCCTCCAAGGTATCCATCTGAAGCTCCAAAAGTCAAAGATGCAGTCATCACTCATTCCCACGTTGATCACTTAGGCATGGCACCTTGGCTTTGTTCAAATCATCGAACCCTTCTTCACGGTACTGCGCTGACTGCAGAAATATCAGAAATGATGTGGTATGATTGCCATAAAGTCAGTTCAATCGAAGGATACCCCCTTGCTTGGGACAAGCGTGACATCGATACAGCGATTGACGCCTGGCGAATCCACGATTTTGATGCTCCATGGAATCACGATGATTGGAAACTCACCCTTCGTAAAGCAGGTCACATTCCGGGCGCAGCGATGCTTGATCTCGAAACGCCCGATCGCAAGGTATTGATTTCTGGCGATTTCGACACCCGTAACTCACCTCTAACAACCGGGGCAAAACCACAAAAAACTGACACATTATTTGTTGAAGGAACATACGGTGGAAGGGAACACCCAAACATGGAACAAGAGATTCAACGTTTTGTTGAACACGTCCAGCGCGTTGTCGACGGTGGTGGAACCGTCCTCATCCCAGCTTTTGCTAACGGTCGAACTCAGGATGTCGTCATGCGCCTTCACAAATACCTCCCTCACCTCAACGTTCACGTTGACGGAATGGGAAAACGCATTGCTAAGATGCAAATGAATCATCCCGAAACGCTTCGAGATCCTGCCGCACTTCGTTCTGCATGGTCGTGGTGCAAGCGAGTTTCGAGCAAATCAGATCGAAAGCGAGCGCTTGAAGCAGATGTGATTGTTTCCACATCAGGCATGCTCCAGGGCGGGCCTTCAATTTGGTATTTGAATCGCCTTCGGCATGATACAAAGAACGCCATTCTCTTCACAGGCTACCAAGCGAAAGCAACCGGTGGACGGCAACTTCAGTCAGAAGGAAAGTTGAAAATTTTCGGCAAGGACACGGAAATCCCCCTCGAGTGGGACACATACTCCTTCTCGACCCATGCAGGCCACAAAGAAATCGTGGATTTTGCATCAGACTGCGAAGCAGAAGAAGTGGTGATCTACCACACAGATCCACATAACGCCCGCCCCCCCCTTGCGGAAGCGCTTGAGAAGAATGGACACATTGTGCACAACCCAGTCAATGGCGTCTCGGAATACCTCGGTGAAGAATTTAGCCGAAGTCATTGAATACAACGACACCAAGGGGAGTCCGATTCACATGGCGGGAAAGGCACCGGCGGGCGGTAAGAAACCAAAAAAACGCAAGCGTAAGATGCGCCTTTCTTTGAAACAAAAGAAAATGAACACCACAGGCGATTCCTACAAGGATAACCTTGGTTGGTCAACCGATGTCGGACGCACGCTTGGGGATGCACCTGCTCCGAAGGGACCAGAAACCCTTCGCGTCCAATGCGACTCTTGCGGCTCGATGCTCAAAATCCCCAAACCAAAGAAATCCCGATACACCGTTACGTGTTCATACCCTGAATGCGGGAATGAAATGAAGTTTGAGTGAGCCCTGGAACGGTTCTCTATGGCTGCTGAAACACTTTTCTTGTGTTTAGCGCTCTTTGTGATCGCAGCGCTGTATGCATCTGTAGGTCATGGTGGGGCTTCGGGCTATCTCGCCCTGCTTTCTTTGTCCACCTTTGCGTCAATGAACAGTTCATGGCTGAAACAACACGCATGGGTGCTCAACCTTGTCGTTGCAAGTCTTGCGTTTTACCACTATCAGAAAGCAGGGTTTCACCGTCCTAAACTATCGTTAATGTTCATTGCAGCAAGCCTCCCTGCAGCGCTTTATGGAGGGACACTCAAAGTCGATGGCGTCGTATATGACACACTCCTCTCAGCAGCCCTTCTCTTCGCAGCGTACCGTTTAGCAACTTCAAAACAACCTGAAGAAAGTTCACAACCAAACCCTCTACCATCCCTTCAAACTTCAATTCCTATTGGTGCTTCAATTGGTGTGATCAGTGGAATGATTGGCGTCGGGGGAGGCATCTTTCTGTCCCCTATTCTTGTGCTCAAACGCTGGGCCACTCCAAAAGCCGCAGCAGCGACTGCGGCGCTGTTCATATGGGCAAATTCTGCTGCCGGCCTCTTAGGAGCACATCTCTCAGGCCAACTTTCCTTGTCCCTTGACCCACTTGCCTCATTTGTAATCGCTGTGGCTTGTGGCGGTTACATTGGTTCAAAATTCGGGGCGGAAAAAGCACCGCAAACAACCGTACGTTGGCTGCTGATTTTCGTCCTTGTCCTCGCTACAGCGAAGCGCGGTATTGATCTTCTACCATGACCGTGAACCTCAAACCGAGGCGATGGTTGCACAGTCTGTGACCGAGGTACCCTACTTCATCGACATAGAGTCGGCCGTTGCCATTGCAACCAAGACACTTCTCTCCGTCGGTGTTGAAGATGTACCGCTCGATGAGGCACATGGACGAATTCTTGCAGATGACCTCTGTTCAAAGGTGGATGATCCACCGTTTGATAATTCAGCCATGGATGGTTTTGCTTTCATACACGAAGACAGCCTCCAGCCCCCAAACACGCTCAAAATAGTTCAGACCATACAAGCTGGAGAAAGAGAAACAACACAACCCCTCAATCGAGGGCAAGCGTCTCGGATTATGACAGGTGGACCCATTCCCCCTGGTGCCGATTCAATTCTTCCAATCGAGCGTTGTGAAATGGACGAGGCAGGGGCAGAAGTCACACTCGCCGAACAAGGCCGGCCCCATTTCATCCGCAAGCAAGGTGAAAACTTGAAGCGCGGCGAAGTGACGCTGGAAAAAGGAACTACATTGACGCCAGCCAACATAGGTCTCTGCGCAACAATGGGGTGGCCAACCGTTCCCGTTTTCAAAAGGGCAAAGGTTGCAATTCTTTCAACAGGCGATGAATTAAAACTTCCAGGCGAGCCTCTCGAAGCCCACGAGATCTACGAATCAAACTCCTTTGGTTTGGCCGGACTTGTTGAATGGATGGGCCATGAGGCCGTTCGTTACCCATCCGTGAACGATTCAATGGATGCCCTTCGTTCGAGCCTCACTACGGCAGCAAAGGAATGCGACCTTATCTTGACATCTGGTGGCGTTTCAATGGGTGAATGGGATTACGTTCGTAAAATCATGGAAGAAGAGGGTGATGTTCATTTCTGGCGGGTCAAAATCCGCCCTGGCTCCCCGCCGCTCTTCGGTACGTGGAATTCAACACCGATCTTTGGTCTTCCAGGGAATCCAGCCAGCAGCCACGTGGTGTTTCGAATCCTCGTCGCCCCCTACCTCCGAGCGTCCGTGTATGGAGGCGGCCCGAAAGAACACCATATCATGGTCGAACTCGGTGAAGACATCAAGGGTGATGCAAATTGCCTGGCACTCCGAAGAATTTCAATCGACACCAGCGGCGACCATCCCATCGCCTATTCGACTGGCCACCAAGGGTCAGGAAACCTCAGCGGGGTCGCCCGAGCAGATGGCCTAACCCTTCTTTCACCAGGGCAACCCTCAAACAAAGGCGACCGGTGTCGAGCAATGTTCCTGTGAGTGAGTGCAATGGAGTCGACACCAAACGAACCGACGTACCTCATTGATGGCGTTGCAACAATGTTTCCAGAAACAACTCGGGCGAAGATCCGGAAAATGCTGACAGAGGGGCGTGTTCTTGTCGATGGCGTGGTGAAGCATCGGGCGAAACACACGGTCGAAGCAGGCCAAACCATCCAAGTCACCGATCGAGCAAAAGGAAAGGAAGCAGCCCCCCCACCGGCTTCAACTAAAAAGAAGCACAAACTGAAGATTCTCTATGAGGATGAGGCCATTCTTGTCGTCGACAAACCAGCAGGGTTGCTTTCAGTCGCCACGAACAAACTCGAAGATGACACGCTTCATGCCCGATGTGTGAATTACGTACGGCTCGGTGATGAACGAGCTTGGGTTCACATCGTTCACAGGTTGGACCGGGAGACATCTGGTGTGATGGTTTTTGCACGCCATGAACACCACAAAACATACCTCCAATCTCAATTCGCAAACCGTGAAGTTCATCGAACATACCACGCTCTTGTCGAAGGCACACCAGAGCACCACAGCGGAACCGAGCGAGCATGGTTGGTCGAAGATCGAAACCTCCGAGTGAAGAAAGTCAAACCATCATTCAAAGGAGCGAAAGAAGCCATCACCCATTGGACGGTTGAAGACGCCGATGACGAAGTCTCACTGATCCACATCACCATTGAAACGGGGAGGCGACACCAAATTCGTATGGCGATGAAGGCGCTTGATTGCCCTGTGGTTGGTGACGATCTCCACGGTGCTGAAACGAACCCCTTGAGTCGGATTGCACTGCATGCCTCCGCTCTTGAATTCCTCCATCCTGAGAACGACGACCCGGTTCGTTTCGAAGCAAGGGTGCCATTTATGTCAAGGTGAATCACAATTCATCCATACATGCATTCTTGAACCGTTGGCGCGCCCGTTAGGCTGATACCATGAGTGGCGAGGCGGGTGACCATGGTTGGATTGAAGTTAGAGGGGCGCGAACCCACAACTTACAGGACATCACCGTCAAGTTACCAAGGGGACAATTCGTTGTCATTTCAGGTGTGTCAGGTTCAGGCAAATCCAGCCTTGCTTTCGACACGCTTTACGCCGAAGGTCAACGAAGGTATGTTGAGAGTCTTTCCTCATACGCTCGTCAGTTTATCGGGCAGATGAAAAAGGCCGACTGCGACGGAATCGAGGGCCTTTCCCCTGCAATTTCCATCGATCAGAAACAAGGGTCTCACAACCCAAGATCAACCGTTGCCACTGTAACAGAAATCCAGGATTACCTGCGGTTGTTATGGGCGCGGATTGGGATTCCTCATTGCCCCACGTGTGGGCGAGAGGTGGCAAGGCGCACCGTTCAGGAAATTGTGGACGATGTGTTGTGGCACATGGAAGGCCACGCCATTGCCATATGGGCACCAGCAGTTCGCGCTCGAAAAGGCACACATGTGGATTTGTTCCGCCAACTTGTCGAGCAAGGTTTCCTCAATGGAAAGGTCAACGGTCACGAAGTTGAATTCGAATCTCCGCCGGAACTTGACAAGAATTTCCGACACGATATTGATGTTCGAATCGATCGACTTCGCTGCACGAGGGATCGCCGCCAACGCTTGACTGAAGCAGTCGAAAGCTCACTTCGAATCGGTGGTGGCGCTACTGCAATCGAGAGCCTCGAAGGGCCAGCAGAAGATGCAGAACTGTCAGAAGGCACCAAAGCAAGAATTACTCAAGTTGGTGAAACGATAGCTTGGTCTGAAGACTTCGCCTGTCCTGAACACGGCGCCTTCATGCCCGAACTTTCCCCTCGGGTCTTCTCATTCAACTCACCCCTCGGTGCTTGTGGTTCATGCCAAGGCCTCGGAGTCCAGCGCCAATTCAACATTGATCTCATCATCGATGGCACCCTCACCATCAGCAATGGCTGCGTACGACCTTGGCGCCAATCGATGTCACCTTCGTGGTACCGACGGCTTATGGAACAAGTTTGTGAACATTACAAAATTCCAAAGAACACGCCGTTTGAACTTTTGGATGATGATGATCGAGACATCCTTCTCAATGGTTCAGGATCAACTGTGATTAATTTCCACTTTGAATCTGATAACGGCTCTGTCTACAAAATGAACCGGCCATGGGAAGGCATCATCGCTCGGCTTCAACGAACGTACACTGAAACCACTTCAGAACGAACACGAAGCCGCCTCATCGCCTGTATGACCGATCTTGATTGCAGTGAATGCAATGGGGAGAAATTGAACGCTGCAGCACGCTACGTCTCGGTTGGCGGTATTCGCCTTCCAGAAGTCAGCCACTGTTCAGTTCACGACGCCCTTTCAGTGGTGCGAGCGTGGTGGCCAGATGGCCCTGGAGCCCCCGAATACTTCGCGGATACATTGGAACCGCTTAACGAGCGCAGCATCTTCATCGGCAACGAGATTCTCAAAGAAATCGAAAACCGCCTCGGATTCCTTGACAGCGTTGGCCTCGATTATCTCACCCTTGATCGAAAAGCAAACACCCTCTCGGGTGGCGAAAGTCAACGCATTCGCCTCGCTACACAAATCGGCAGCCGATTGACCGGCGTGATGTATGTCCTTGACGAACCATCTATTGGGCTCCATCAACGCGATAATGAACGGCTTTTGGCAACCCTTCGGGAACTCAGCGATCTCGGCAACACGCTCATTGTCGTCGAGCACGATGAAGATACACTCCGCCAAGCAGATTGGCTGTGCGATCTCGGCCCTGGTGCCGGGCTTGAAGGAGGTCAAATCGTTGCCAACGGGCCACCAGAAGTCGCTATGGCTGAAGAAAAATCCATCACTGGTGCGTACCTCAGCGGGAGGCGGAGCATCCCAGTTCCAGAAAAGCGAACCAAAGCAACACGCAAACGGCTCACTGTCAAAGGCGCTTCACACAACAACCTTCAGAACATCACAGCATCGTTCCCTGTTGGATGTATGACAGCGGTGACAGGCGTATCAGGATCTGGGAAATCCTCACTTGTGTCAGGCATCCTCGCACCAGCGCTTCAACGCTATTTGCACAATGCAGACACTGTTCCCGGAAAGCATCGCGAAATCAAAGGTCTGGAGCACACTGACAAAGCAATCATCATTGACCAGTCGCCCATTGGCCGCACCCCCCGTTCGAACCCTGCAACCTACACCAAAGTCTTCGATGAGATACGCAGCCTCTTGTCAAAAACCACACTCGCCAAAGAACGCGGCTACACCCCCGGAACTTTCAGCTTCAACGTGAAAGGTGGACGCTGCGAATCTTGCAAAGGAGCTGGTTCAATCAAACTTGAAATGAACTTCCTTCCGGATGTTTGGATCACCTGTGATATTTGCCACGGCAAGCGCTACACGCGAGAGTGCCTCGAAGTGACATGGAAAGGCAAGAACATCCACGAGATTTTGGAAATGCCGATTGGCGAGGCTGTCGAATTCTTCGGCAATCACCGTAAAATTTTCAGAACACTCGATACACTACGCGCTGTTGGCCTGTCATACGTTCGGCTTGGTCAACCTGCAACCACACTTTCTGGTGGAGAGGCGCAACGTGTCAAGCTCGCAAGCGAACTGCGCCGACCTCCAACAAAGCACACAGTGTACATTCTCGACGAGCCCACAACCGGGCTTTCATTCTCCGATGTACAATTGCTCATCGAGGTCCTTTTGGAACTCCGAACGAAGGGCCATACCGTCATCGTCATCGAACATCACCTCGATGTGGTGAAGTCCTCGGACTGGGTCATCGATTTGGGCCCAGAAGGTGGCGAGCGCGGTGGAACAATTTTGGTGGAAGGCACACCGGAAGACATTGCAGCCTGCGAAGAGAGCTTTACAGGACAATTTTTGGCTGAAATGCTAAACTAACTGCTTCCGTATTGTTCAAGGGGCGTAGGCAATGGCAGTCAGTTCGCCCCCGTAGGGGGCGGTGAACATCATGGCCATTACTCGTGTCGAAGTCACGCCAAAACAAGGACCTGGTATGCGCGATGTTCGTGGCGATGTTGTCCGCCGACAGCTCGCATCCGATCACTCAATCTCAGTTCCTGAAGTCAGGAGCATCGTCGGCTATCTGATCAAATCCGAAATCCCTTCAGATTCGATCGAATCAAGGGTGAACGACTTGTTCGCAGATCCAATCATAGAAGATGCCTCAACAAACACACTGATGCTCACCAGCGCCACTCATTTCCCAACGACACCAGATGCGATTGTCACGGTTGGATTCAAGGCCGGCGTGACCGATAACCCAGGTTCAGCAGCACTTGACGGCTTCCGCACCATTTTTCCACAAGCCAACGATGCATCAATTTCGACCTACATCACATACGCTTTCTTTGGCTTGCCGGAACAGGTGGATGTCTCCTGGCTCGCCAACACCCTTCACAACAACCTCATCGAACGTGCGTTGGTTGCCGATGCTGCAGCGTGCGCAGTTGGGCAGTGGCCAGAAATCGAGTACACCGAGAAACCTCCTCAAACATTCGAAGCACCATCACATGTCGATATGGAAATCTCTGACGAGGCACTGATTGAACTTTCAGAAACAGGCCTTCTCGCACTCAACCTTGAGGAAATGCAAACCATTCAGGCCCACTACCGAGACAACACGGTTCGACAAGCAAGGACGGAGGCTGGAATTGTTGCAGACGCGCCAACGGATGTAGAATTGGAGTGCCTTGCCCAGACATGGAGCGAGCATTGTAAACACAAGATTTTCGCCTCAAAAATCCATCATATCGACACCGAAACTGGTGAGGAAGCCACCATTGATTCAATCTTCAAGACGCACATCATGAAGCCAACACACGACATGCAAAAAGAAGTCGATTGGCTCCTTTCAGTGTTCCATGATAATTCCGGTGTCATCGCGTGGGATGACGAGTGGAGTGTGTGCATGAAAGCCGAAACTCACAATTCCCCATCCGCCCTTGATCCCTATGGTGGCGCAATGACAGGCATTGTTGGCGTGAACCGCGACATTCTTGGTACTGGATTGGGCGCCCGCCCAATTGCTAACACCGACGTGTTCTGCTTTGGGCCGCCCACTTGGGAGGGCAACCTTCCAGACAACCTCTTCCACCCTTCCCGTGTGTTCCGTGGTGTTCACGCAGGCGTGCGAGTTGGCGGAAATGAATCGGGAATTCCAACAGTCAATGGAGCCATTGTATTCGATGACCGTTACATTGGCAAGCCACTGGTCTACTGCGGCACCATCGGAATCATGCCACGACGTCTTCCAGACGGCCGGGAAAGTCACATCAAGACACCAGTAGCAGGCGACATCGTCTACATGGTTGGCGGCCGAGTTGGCTACGACGGCATTCACGGGGCAACCTTCTCGTCCCTCGAACTCACAGAAGAAAGCCCTTCAAGCGCCGTACAGATTGGTGACCCAATCACCCAGAAGAAAATGATCGACATGGTCCTCGAAGCCCGCGACTTGGGCCTGATCACCTGCATCACCGATAACGGAGCAGGTGGCTTATCTTCATCAATTGGTGAAATGGCAGAATACACCAATGGATGTGAAATCGACCTTGCAAAAGTACCACTCAAGCAAGCAGGTCTTTCCGCTTGGGAAATTTTGGTTTCAGAAAGCCAAGAGCGAATGACGATCGCCGTCAAAGAAGAAGACCGCGATGCGTTCGATGCGCTCGCTGCACTGCACGAAGTCGAAGCGACCGCTGTTGCAACCTTCACCGACAGCGGCGTCTTCCATGTCAAATATGACGCGACAACCGTAGCCTATCTTCCGATTGAATTCCTTCACGATGGCGTTCCTCAGCTGCAACTTGAATCTGAATGGACGGCACCAATCGTGGAACCATTCGTTCCACCAACCGATGCCGATCATGCCGACCTTTTGTTGAAGATGCTCGCCCGACCAAACATTGCAAGCAAGGAAACATGGGTTCGTCAATACGACCACGAAGTCATTGCCCAAACTGCAATCAAACCGTTTGTCGGCGTGAAGCGCGACGGACCAGGCGATGCAGGTCTGATTGCTCCAATTCATGGCAACCCACACGGCCTCGTCATCTCGTGCGGCATCGCCCCTCGGTATTCAGATCTTGATGCTGGTGCAATGGCAGCCGCTTCGATTGACGAAGCTGTACGAAATGCAGTGTGCGCTGGTGTTGACGTCGACAAAATCGCTGGCTTGGACAACTTCTGTTGGCCAGATTCTATCGAGTCAGTCAAGACCCCCGATGGTCGATTCAAACTTGCACAACTTGTTCGTGCCAACCGTGAACTCGAGCGCGTCTGTCGAGCGTATCGTTTGCCATGCGTCAGTGGAAAGGATTCGATGAAGAACGACTATGGCACAGGTGAAAAGAAGATTTCAATTCCACCAACGTTGTTGTTTTCTCTCTTCGGTGACCAACCCGATGTCAGGTACACAGCAACAAGTGATTTCAAAAACGCAGGCGATAAAGTGTATCTTGTTGGACGATCTCATCACGAACTCGGTGCTTCAGAAATTGCGTTTATGCTAAAAGAATCTGGCCAAACAACCGGCATTGGTGGCACTCCACCCCAGCTCCCGAACCCCGAACAAAACCTGAACACCTACCGCGCGCTCTCCACAGCAATTCAGTCAGGAATCATCCAAACAGCCCACGACTGCTCAGAAGGCGGCGTTGGTGTGGCGGTAGCAGAGATGTGCATCGGAGGGCGCCTCGGGGCAACCATCGATCTTGACGGAACGGGCGATGAACATCTTTGGGCTCGCTTGTGGGGTGAGTCGCTTGGACGGTTCATCGTTGCAGTCGCTCCTGAAAAGGAACAAGAATTCACGGCGTGGATGTCTGGCCATCCAATCACTGTGCTCGGCGAAGTCGTGGAGGGACCAACCCTCACCATCACCGATGGATATACAGAAATCGCCTCAACAAATGTGGAAGAGATGGTCGCTTCGTGGCAATCGACACTTGACATGACTGGAGGTGTTGAATGATGTCAGCGCCCAAAGTCGCCGTTTTGTTTGGTTTCGGAATCAATTGCGATCATGAAACAGCAGCCGTGTTCAATCTTGTTGGCGGCGCGTCAGAGCGCGTCCACGTGAACCACTTCATTTCCGGGCAACGTTCCCTTGAGGAATTCCAAATTCTTGCGGTTCCCGGCGGGTTCTCCTTCGGAGACCACCTTGGCAGTGGTCGCTTGATGGGCAACAGAATGCGTTTTGCCCTTCGTGAACAACTTCACGCCTTCGTTGCTGCTGGAAAGCCAATCATTGGTATCTGTAATGGATTCCAAGTGCTTGTCAAGACCGGACTCCTTCCCGGACCAAACGCACCTCTACCTGACTTCGTTCAACGAGCCAGCCTCACCCTCAATGATTCAGGCCGCTACGAAGATCGATGGGTCACACTGGAATTCGATTCTAAAAGCCCGTGTATTTGGACAAAAGGAATGACTCGAATGGATTGCCCGGTTCGTCACGGAGAAGGTAAATTCGTCATGCCCTCAACAACTGATTTCGACGCTCTTGATGCTGGTCACCAACTCACCGTTCGCTATGTCGACCCATCGACATCTGTTGGCGATGGTATTACCGATGAACCCCTCCCATTCCCACTGTCACCAAACGGGAGCATGCGAAACATCGCAGGTGTGTGCGATGCAACAGGCCTTGTCTTCGGGCTTATGCCACACCCTGAAGCAGTCTATGCGAAGTGGCTCCATCCCGATCACACGCGCAACACTGCGCCAGGTCCTGAATCAAGTGATGCGCTTGGTGAGTGGGAAGGTGAAGGCCTTCAGATGTTCAGAAACGCTGTCGATTACGTAAAAGCGAATCTCTGAGGGGTTTCTTTGAAACAACGAATCGAACACATCGATTCGATTCGAGCAACAGCAGTCTTGCTCATGGTGATGGTCCACGCAGCAGCCACATGGGGGCCACCGTCGTCCACACAACCATCTGCGCTGGTGTATCTTGTCTCTGGCATGGGTGGGCTTGCCGCTCCTCTTTTCGTCACAGTGTTTGGTTGGGGCTGTTTTCACGGTCAATCGACAACAAAGCAACGCTTGTACAGAACTGCATTCTTTGTGATCGCTCAGACAGGTGTCAACGCATCGTCACCACATTTGTTTGATCTTTGGACGCCAGGGGTACTGACGTTGTTTGGACTCCTCACCATCACTCAGCCACTTTGGCTTCATTCACTACGACGGAGGAACCATCAAACGCTGATGGCCTTTTCATCCGCAGTATTTTTTTTGATTGCTTTTTTACCATCAATACAAGGATCCAGCGATTGGAATACGAGGGTTCAGGTAACAGATGCGGTGCAGTGGACTTCACACGCACTGGTGACAGGAACATACCCTTTGTTTCCATGGGTGCTGTTCGCGGTCTTTGGCGCTTGGATTGCAAAAAACGGGGGCGAAAAGTCCCTCTTTCCTCAGACCGTCACAACAAAGGCGGCCCTTGTTGGGGCGTTTTTATGCACCCTTGCAACACTCATCTATTCAGCCACGTATGATCTCGAGTGGGCATCGCCAACGGGCGATGCAACGCTTACGTTTTTCCCCGCTAACATTCCGTTTTTGACGGCAGCTTTGCTGGGTGTCACGCTTCTATGGATGCTCATCGAGCGATTTTCAGTCAGCAGTCTCACCCTTCTCGGGCGTCGATCGCTTACAGTTTATCTTGTGCATTTTATTCCAATAGGCCTTTTCTACTCAGTGGATGAGGCTCAATCGTTTACTTTTGCACAATCAATGATCGTGGTCCTTGCGTACACATGCGTGTGGTGGCCGGCCGCCCATGCGTGGGACCGTTTGGCCCCACGCATGAACGTCGAACAGCTCTTTCGAGCGATGTCAAAGGATTGACTTCACTCTGCAGCAGCAAGTGCTTCGGTTGCTTTCTTAGCACCCATCCATGCAACAATACCGAATCCGATCTTGTTGATGATGTCAGCAACGTTGTAGAACACTGCGAGGAGTTCTTGGTTACCATCACCGAGGCCGAGTTCAGCACCTGGGCTGAACAAGTAACCGATTGGGTAGATGATCCATCCAACGACAATGAACCAGCGGAGTGCGTTTGCGCTCCACATGAGTTCTGGTGCAATCTTGCTGTTGTCAACGCCCTTTCCAGAGGACCATGGTGTGCCTGTTGCAACAATAATCATTGCCCATCCAACACCACCAAGGATGAGTCCAGCCCAGCCACCAGCGGCAGCGCCCATGACTTCTCCGAGAACGCCAGATTCACCGAGGTACCCGAATCCAATCATAATCAGTGCGCCAGTGAAACAAATACCGGTGAATCCCATACCGAGGAACTTGCTATCGGTAATGGCTTCTTTGCCTACCAAACTTGGGAACTTCAATGCCATTAGCGGGACGGTAATAATCCAGTCCATGTATCGGTATTCGACTGACACAGTTCCGAGATCGGTGTACACCGCTCGCATGTAATAGTAGTGGAACGCAGCAATACCGACAATCAAAGCAGAGATTGTCATTGTGGTTCTGTACTGTGGAGCGACGTTACTTCGCTCGGACATGAAGAACACGAAGGCGGCACCCATGGAGATGTATCCGACGAAGAACAGGAAGAAGGTAACCAACTGAAGTGGTTCCCCGTCATACTTCACGGAGGGGTCAACGACATCCGCAGCACTGACCGTGCCGGCCATTGCGAGGGAAATCGTTGCGATCAAAAGCAGGCTCGTTGTTTTAGAGAACTTATCTGTAATCATGTTTCTCATCCCTCGCACGCCTCCATTCCACTTATAATAGCCTGTAATTGTCCGTAAAAGAACACTTTTTCTTACAAAATGGCTTTTATCGGACGCAGTCCATTATTCTGCCCAGTTTGAACCGCCCACATTCTGGAATAAGTTCCACCAATTTTCACGAGTTCATCATGGCTCCCATCCTCGCGGATACCACCATTTTCGAGCACGAGGATCCTGTCTGCATTTCGAACAGTTGAGAGTCTGTGTGCAATAATGACCGCTGTTCGGCCTTGGGTGATTTTGTTGATGGAGCGTTGCAAGGCCGCCTCGGTCTCATTATCGACCGCTGAAGTTGCTTCGTCGAGGATGAGCAATGGGGCATCCTTGAGCACCGCTCGAGCGATAGCAAGCCGTTGACGTTGGCCGCCAGAGAGTCGGTGGCCCCCCTCGCCGACCAAGGTCGCCCATGCCTCAGGGAGTGCCTCGACGAACTCAGTTACCTCTGCTAGTTTTGCAGATTCGTAGACGGCCTCATCGGGAGCGTTTGGATTTCCATAACGTATGTTTTCAAGGATTGTTGTTGGAAACAGAGTGATGTGCTGATCGACGAGCGCCATCGAAGAACGCAGACGCGACAACGACCATTCTGGCAAAGGGCGTTCAGCCCAAAGAATCGAGCCGCCCGTTGGTTCTGCGAATCGAAGAAGCAGTCGAATGAGGGTTGTTTTTCCGGCACCCGTTGAACCGACAACACCAACAGTCTCACCAGCTCTCAATTCTAAGTTTAAGCCTGTAAAGACAGGTTCACGTCCAGGGTACGAGAAATCAACATCTTTGAAAATTATTGGCGAAGCCTCAATGATTGAGTCTTCAGGCGTTAATTCACCATGAACAACTTCAGTCGGTGAAGTGAGCACGTCAAGCACACGGGTGGAAGAAGCCATCGCTCGCTGGTAAAGATCGAATGTTTCGCCTAAGCGGGTGAGCGGCCACAACAAACGCTGCGTCATGAACACAAGAACAGAATAGGCCCCAACTGCCAATTCGTCTTCAAGAGTCATCCATCCTCCAAGCAAGAGCGTCGCAGTGAATCCACAGAGAATGGCCATTCGAATCAGCGGCGTAAAGGCGGCAGAAAGTCGGATGGCTTGACGGTTTGACTCGCGGTACACGTTGCTCAGCGCTTCAACTCGCTTGATTTCACGATCTTCTGCTGTGAATGACTGTATGGTCGACATACCAGACAAATCGTTCTCAAGGAGGGCATTCATCGCACCCGCTGACTTTCGAACCTCGGCATACCGTGGCTCTAAACTGCGCTGGTATCGGAATGATCCCCATACGATGATTGGAATCGGTAGGACTGCGAACAGGGCTACTTGCCACGAAATGGCAATGAAGACGGCTCCTACAACGACGACGGTGGTCGAAACTTGGAGTAAATCATTGGCCCCCTTGTCGAGAAAGCGCTCGAGTTGATTGATGTCATCGTTGAGAATGGCAAGAATGTCGCCTTTTTGTCGTTCATCAAACCAACCCATTCCCTGCCTCTGTACATGAGCAAACGTATCGAGGCGCAATTCGTGTTGAACTGTTTGAGCAAGGTTCCGCCACAAGACGCCGTAGAAATATTCGAACAGCGACTCAAGACCCCATATGGCGAAGGTGAGCACCGAAAGAAGAATCAGCTGGTGCCATGGGTCGGGGATGCCAAGGGAGGCGAGAAAGGAATCGTCCCGTTCAACCACGACGTCGACAGCCAATCCAATCAACAAGGGAGGGGCTAAGTCCCAAATTTTGTTTGTGACCGAACACAGTGACGCCAGACGAATTGTACCCTTGTGCCCACTCACGTGGCCAAGCAATCGACGGAAGGGCCCAGATTCTGCCATGCTTCGGCCACGACGGCGGGGTTTGAGTAGTCTATGGATTCGGGCGTATGCGAACTGATGATGCGTAACCCCTATGCTGTGGCCGCAAAACCGGCAGGTGGGATAGCCATGCGACGCAGTGAAGAAACCACGCTCGAATACACCACCAACTGTCATGGAAAAACCCGCCACGTGACCTTAATCGACCCTGCAAAACAGGATCCAAACACTGCAGCGAACCGCGCCATGGTGGCAATCGAGGCGGGCTCAGCGATGATTTTTATCGGTGGCTCCACAGATACACCCGATGAAGTGGTTCATGCAACCTGCGTTGCGATTCAAGAAGCGTTTGAACTTCGAGCCTTCGCCGCAAGTCAAGACCCCGATGGCGATGAGACAATGTGGCAGATTCCGGTCGTATTGTTCCCCGGCGGTGCGCATGCACTCTCCCCCGCCGCAGATGCTATCACATTCATGATGCTGATGAATTCAACCGAACGCCGATTCCTTGTTGGTGAACAAGTCCGTGGTGCTCCGTATCTCCAAAAATTCGGCGTTGAAGCGCTTCCAACAGGGTACGTCGTTTGCGCTCCCGGAGGCCGTGTAGGTGAAGTCGGTGCGGCAGAATTGATTCAACCAAACGATCATGATTTGGTCCATGCTTATGCGCTCACCGCTCAAATGTATGGATTCAAACTCCTTTACCTCGAGGCAGGCAGCGGAGCTTCAAACCAAGTCAATCCCGAACTAATCGAGCGGGCACGCACCGTCGATGGGCTCACGCTCGTCATTGGCGGCGGCATTCGAAGCCCAGAACAAGCCAAGCGAGCCGCAGATGCGGGGGCAGATTGGATTGTAACCGGCACACTCACTGAAGATGCGGCAAATCTTGAGGAATTGAGGGGCCGCATCAGCGCAGTCGTCAACGCCATCAACTAAGGCTACGCCAAGGGGGCAGCGTTTGGTTTGCTTCGTACCCTTCCAATCACTCGCAACGCGTAGATGCTGCCGACGCAAACCAACGCAAGGCAAAGCAACGGGGCCAGAAGGGCAAGAACGGTGACGACGATTGCCATCACCGCCTCAACCACGGAAATGATTGGGTTAGCAAGTCCACCAGTGGTGCCGGTTGAAAGGGCGCGTGTTGCAACGGTTCCAGTCTGTACAGTTCCAGCGACCCCGCCCCCACCAATGGCTGCAATGGCCCACTGCACGATGGGGTCGTAATCGGTTTCAGCGCCGATGACAGAACCCATTAGGCCAACACCTGCAAGGACTGCAGTGGGGGTTGCCACCACATCCAGAAGATTGTCGAGCCACGGAATGAGGTAAGAGCCAATTTCGAGGACAACGGCGATCAACAAAACAGAAAACGCACCCCATCCATCAAGCAAGGCGAGTTGGCCGGAGGCTTCGATCAGTCCAACGTTGATTGCGCCGCTCAACAACATAGGAGGGAGAAAGACCCGAAATCCGCTTGCAGCAGCAAGGCCCAGTCCTAATGAGATAGCGACAAGGCCACTAAAAGCAGCCATTCCGCTCAATCCTCGTCTTCGAAGAGCACAGGATCGCCGGTACCGCCGGGTGATGGAGGGCGAACCCCATCAACATCCATGCCGGGCGTAATATCAGTTTCTTCAACAGAGAGGCTCACCTTTCCACCTTCAGCAAGGCCAGCCATATCACTCGTGTTTGGAGTGGAAAGGGTCCTTGTCTTGTCAGGTTCGTTGCTGTAAGCCTCACGCTTTGCTTCACGAGCATCATGAGTGCGCACAAGTGAGAGTGAATCAGCAAACACGCGGCCAACCACTTCTCTGGTGCGTTCGCCTCGGCGGACGGAATCCAATTCATGAGACATTGATTCGCGCTGACCTTCCAATTCGCGAAGTTCAGCCGTTCGATCTTGCAATGCCGCTTCCATATCTGTGAGCGTCAGTGTGATTTGTTGCACTCTTTCGTCCCGCTCAAAGACATCATTGTGCAGACGTCTTTCACGTCGGCGAAGGGATTCATACTCACGGTTTCGTTCAAGCAAACGTCGCTTTAATTCTTCAATTTGTTCGACGAGATAGTCGTGTTCAGCCGACACTGAGCGCGGCCCTTGCATCACCCGTTCCAACTGTTCTTCTAATTCACCGAGTCGACCGTCGCGTGCGTCAAGAAGGCCGCGCAACCTGTCGGCAATATCTCTGAGCCGTTGTCGTTCCTCCTCCAGCGCCTTGTTTGCCGATTGTTCTGCTTCATTTTGCATGAGTGCAGCATCGAGTTTTGACTTGAGGCTTCGTACCTCTTCAGCCGTGACAGATGTCAGACCGGCTTCTGCCGCTCGCTCGAGCGCCTCAACCATCTGGCCAATGCGCCCCTCAAGTTCAGCGATGACCTCATCCTGTTGGATTGAAAGGTCACGAAGTTGTGAGTTCTCATTTGACATTGCATCGCGTTCTTCTTGTGAAATGGATGATTGTTGGCTCGCAAGTTCAGCACGAGCGTCACCGAGCAGTCGTTCCAAGTGGATGATTTTTGCTTCACCTTCTTGCAAACTCGCTTCTACTTGATTCAGGCGAGCAACTTCAGGCGCAACCATGTCTTCTCGCTCTGCCAGATCTAATTCGAGCACGCGGAGTCTTTGTTTGACCGAAACCATCTCTTCGTTTCGTGCCGCAAGTTCTTGCCATGCAATCAACACCTCCTCGACAAGTTGCTCGACAGGGTAGCCTTTGAGCATCCCCTCAAGCGCTGCGCGCTCGTCGCCAGATGTGTCATCGAGTCGGCGAATGCCGCTTGTCCCAGTCGAGTCGATGGTCATACAGGTGTCTATCGACGCTCAACCACACTTGAACTTTCCCAGTCAAAACAGCACCACCACGGGTGGTTTTGTACCCTTTGAGAACAACCGTACTCAGTTGATGGCGGTGTACATGTCGTCTGGCATTTCGCCAGCGAGTTGCAAAGCACCGTTTGCTACAGCGTTGATTGGGTCTTCGACGCACCATACGGTGACGTCTCCGATGTCTGAGATTTCGTCAGTCATTCGTGCTGCGATTCCGTCGATGAGCGAGCCGCCGCCGGAGAGGATGATGTTGTTTCGGAGCACCGGTTGATACTCTGGGTCTGCGCCAGCAACGATTCGCTTGATTGCATTTCCAATCTTTGGAACGATCATTTCACAAGCCTTGGACACCAAGTCGCCAATATCGACAACTTGCTTCTTTCCTTCAACGGAGAGCTCGACGGTTGCTTCACGAACATCGCCACCGACGTAGGAGACTTGTTCCTTCCACTTTCGGACCATGTCCTTTGTGATTTGAGCACCTGTGAATTTCTTCTGAATCAAGGTCATTAGTTCGTTGTCGAGCCAGTCGCCGGCTTCTTGGATGGTCACTTGATCTTCATCAGTTGGGAATGTACCATAAATTCGTGCGATGTCGGTGGTTCCTGCGCCGATGTCGACAACAATTGAACTTGCGATTTCGCCGATTCCGTAGGCGGTAGCGAAAGGTTCTGTGACGACCATGATGGCGTTCACTTGGCCACGTAGGGTGGCCACGAGGTTGCTCTTGTCTGTGAATGAAACGTGGCTTGGGGAGCAGATCACGCCGAACACTTCGTCGAATTCTTCAGGGTCAACGGTCTCGAGCAGGTGGGAAACAAAGGCCTTGGCTGCTGCCAAGTTCGCTTCATCATCTTGTGCAACACCTGCCGCCATTGGACGGTAAAGGTTGCATGCGAGTTTGTTCTTGAGTGCTTCGTTGCCAAACAAGACATCGCGACCGAGGAAGTTGCGTGCAACTGGGTCTTTTGGTCGTCCAACGACGGTTTCGATTGTGTGGCTAACGCCTGCACTCGAAGAGATAGTCGATTGGTAGGTGCCTAGGTCAATTCCAACATACAAGCGTTCACTCATTTTGTTCACCGTCCGCATTGCGGACATGCAACCGAGCATGCCATCACCCTTCAAGGTTCACCTTGTATAGCAACGGCCTAAACAAGCGAGATATGAGATGCTGCGAACAAATCTCACTCGTTTTCGACATCGTGCCCCAGGTTGGCAGTTTCCCCTTGCTGGGCAAATGGAATTGGTACAGCTACAGCATCTTTTGGTAGCGTGCTTTGTTGCCCTAATCTGTAGACAAAGAGGCACGCACCCACAAGGCAGAGAATACCCCAGAAGATTGTTCTCAAAGAGGAGATTTTTTCCTCCTTATCCACGCCAAGATCATCGCCCGGACCCGCGTCAAATTCAGTGATGTATTCGCCTTTGAAACGCTCTTCAGATTGCAGCACAACACGACTGTTGTCTGCTTCCGGCGAGGCGTTCGTACTTTGGACATGTATGTCCAAGCGGATCCACGCCTCCTCGATGTTCCACACGGGTAAATCTTGCCTTGCATCCCATTCGCACTCGAAGGAAGCAGTCGCATTCGATGCTGCTTGACACGATGCGATGATGTAACCGCCACCATCAGAGCGATTGTCAATTACAAACACCTCCGCACCGGTTTGATACCCATCTCCATCATCATCTGTCACAGACCATCGAAGAACGAGGCGCTCGTTCCAAACGAAATCATCGGCAGGAGTTTCCTCAATTGTAATCTCTGGGCGAACGTCGACTGGCCTACATCCCATTTGATCGACAGGCCATGAGGCTGATAGGACGAACGTCTCACATTGGTCAATTGAGTCAAGCACACCGTCTTCGTCAGAATCATCGATGCAACCGTCTGCGTTAAGGTCCCACCCGAGTGCGTTTTCTTCGGGACACACATCGAGGTTATCGGTGACCCCGTCTTGATCGAAATCGTCTAAACACCCATCGACATCAAGGTCCCACCCAAATGCGTTCTGATTCGGGCAGGCATCATCGAGGTTGGCGACACCATCGCCGTCCTTGTCGTCCCAGTCGTCTGTGTCACGTTCTACCCCTTTGATTGCGAGTGAAAATCCGGTGTGGGTTCCATCGAGGCCAACGCCACCCTGAATGTTGCCGGGGGCAACAAATCGAGCGCGCACTTCAACCTCAATCCAATCGATGCCCGTCAGCACATCGGCGCTTAACCGCAATCCGTGCGTTGTTTCATTTGTTGCGGGGAAAGTTGTACGGTTGTCCAAATCAACCGAAGAAGAATACAGAACAGAGTTACCACTGTTATCGAACACTCCATCGACAGCAACCCGCCCATCAGAAAGCCGGGCAACCAACTGCAAGTCATTGACTGCAGTGGGCTCTGGTGCTGCGAGGTGCGCCATTCTCGCATCAAAACCCTCACCTCCTCTGAGGGTGAATTTCTGGACCCAAACATCACCGGTTTGCATGAACGGGCCGGCTGCGCCGCTCCCGTTCCATGGATTTTCAATCAAATTCTCGAGAGGCTCGAGGCCGGCCTGCCGTTGTTCAAGCCAATGCGCAGGGGCGTCGTTGGCCAATCGGTACGCATCATGAATCCAGACATCGTTTGCAGGTGAAGCGGATCCTTCCGCAAGTTCAGTTGCAACAGCATCAAAATCAATCAATGCCGAGAGGTTGAGTTGCCCCCATCCATCGTGGACATTCTGTAAGTCCAGGCTCCCTTGGCCACCGTTGCGCTCCTCTTCAGGAAGCTGCGTTGTTGAAAGAGCAAGCAAGGCACGAAGCATTGGTCCCGAGGGCGTGAACCCTTCAGCAAGGAGAAGTGAGGCATTGCCATAGTCCTCCACGCTCCAGTTGGGGGCGATGGCCGACATGGATGAATTCGTGCGCACCTCGTTGCCAGAGATCCATCCTTGTTCCACCATCTGTTGAATTATTGCGGCCACACCAGCCGCCCCAGGTGTCGCCATGCTGGTGCCTGAAGACGTTCGTAGGCCGCTGTTGTAAGAGTCGGCGATGCCGTCTGCCCTCGCAGACTGAATCGAAGTACCGACTGCAAGGGCAAAAATTCCATTTGTGCCTGCTTCAGTAGGGCCAGTCGAAGACGCACTCCAGCGTTCCATTTCAGCCGATTTCACTGAAGCTCCTATGGCGGCAATGTTCCTGCCGTTTGCAGGCTCGAGCAGGTCTGAACCGGTGTTTCCCGGGGCGATGAAGGAGAGGGACCAGGGCATAGCAAGGGCCCACGCATCAAAATCAGACGTTCGCGCTGTGTATGCGGTTGTGTCATCACCCCATGAGTTGGAATGAATGACGGCGCCATGCAACCCTGCTTCAACAAGCAACGCATCAACGTCAGGCGGCACCCATCCATCACTCGAAACGATGTCTTGCATCACGAGCCGTGTTCCGTGAGCCAAAGCCGATCCGTTATCTGGAAAAGTGCCTTGGCGCTCACTGTCAACATTGTAGCAACTAAGCGTGCCAGCAACATGTGTTCCGTGTCGATAGTCCGAGTGCCCTTGTGTGTCTCCGCCGTCAATCGTCGTGTTCAAGAAAACCATCTTTCGATGGTCCGGTCCACCTTCGCCGACGAGTTCACTCCCGTTCTCACCACTGCTCCCTACAGCGCCCGCAACCGACGCGTTTCGGAAGCATGCATGGTCTGCATCGAGTCCAGAGTCTGCAGCTCCGACAACCACCCCGGCTCCGTTGAGTCCGAGGGACCATGCTGCGTGCCCAGAAATGATTCCAGATTGCATGAGTGAAGAGGATTGTGCGTTCCTTGCTTGAGTTTCAAGCACAGGTTCGATCCATAAGATGCCCTCAAACCCGAGAGTATCTGAAAGCGAAAGTTCACCTGGCCATTCAACAAGATAGGAAGGTGCCAGCGGTGAAGGGGTGTATTGGTTTGGAAGCGAGATCCCAACAGCAGATAGCTGCCCCCGCAAACCGTCGTAAGCACTGTCCGGGAGTCGTGGCTCGAGCAACAATCGAACGAAGTCACCAACAACAGGGTCTCGACCATCAAGCCCCGTTTTCCAAACCGCTTCTGGAGAAGGTGAAACGGTGTAAGATGGTGATTTTATCCAACCATCGTGCCAACCAACCAATTCAGTTGGTGACACAACTCGTAGTGGGTGAACGCCATTTTCATGAAGCGACGACCATGCCTCATGGGTCCAAACACCTTCATGGAGGGTGAGTAAAACCTCTCCGGCGAACTCCATAGAGGGTTCATCGGGCAAATCTTCTGGGGCGACGTAAGCGTTTGCTGCCGGCAAGAAAAGCAGCAATACCATCACAATAGCCCGCCGCATAAATCGTGTTGGAGCGTCAAACTTTGTCAATCTCGCGCTTGTTTTGCGCTGAGAAGTCGCGCCAGCGCGTTTAAGTCGGGTTTGCGAGTCGCCCAACTCGATGAAGGCTTACCGTGTAGTAGGAATCGCTCCCTTCGGCAGCGTACGTCAAGAATTTTCCATCGACCTTCCTGCAACCAGCAAGGCAGATGCAGAACACCGAACTTATTCCATTATGGGCTCGAGGCACAAGGCCAACCGCCGCTCGATCGATATCAACTCCGTGAGTGAAATCGACCCACGCACTTCCACCGAACCTCGAGTCACCCACCACTTCCGTGAGGAAATCGCCGCAGCAGGCGGATCAATCACCCCAGTGGCAGAGGAAGAGTGAGTGGATCCGGCAACGCCGGATTCTTCTATGACCCCGTTGTCGGAGGTGTGAGCCCCATGGTCGACCGAACAGAATTGCAACGCATGGCTCGAACCATCGACGCCCACAGAAAGCAACTTGACGACCTCCACAAACAGATTGACCGCGTCGCAAAGGTCATCGAAGAACACCAAACCACATCCACCATTCTCGCGCATTTACAAAAGGGTGCGGAAAAAGGCTCGACAAGCGCTCGCCTTACGATTGGTTCAGGTGTTACGCTGAAGTTCATCCACGAAAGTGCAGAACAAGGCACCGCATTGGTCGACCTTGGCAGCGGTGTATTCGGAGAAAAACCATGGAATGAGGCGGAAACAATCACCATTGAACGACTTGATGGTATTCGACTTCTCCAAGAGGAGTTGACAGAACAATCTGCTTCCCTCGAAGTGAAGATCACGGGCCTTGCAGAGGCGTTCAACGAAGCAGCAAGCCAAATGACAGCCACCCAGCCACAACCCACGCCCACCCCCCCCGCTCCTGCCGAACCAGTTCAATCGGAGGCCCAATCTCAACCAGATGCGCCTAAACGCCAACCGCGTCGAAAGGGACGCAGGGGCAAAGAACTCACGCTGGATGACTGAGGTGTACACATGGGCTTGTTTGACCGGTTCCGTAAACGTGTTCACGAAGTTGCTGAACAAACCGACGCCGATGCACTTTCTGCAGACGTAGGTTCTGATGAAGCACTCGCAGCGCTCGCATCCGCAGAACAAGCATCAATCGAATCAACCACGATTATTCAAACACAATCCGTGCCAGAAATGGCGCCCCAAGAGGAGGAGTGGGAAGACCTCGATACAATCGAACCTGTCGAACCCCAGGCATCAGATGACTGGGATGAGTGGGAAGAAGAAGAGGAAATAGCTCTTCCACAAGATCTATCTCGCCGGGAACGAAAACTCGTCGAGAAGGCAAAAAAAGCCGACGCAAAGCGCGAAAAGCAATTGAAAAAAGAGATGAAAAAGCGAGGGGCTGTTGAAGTCGCTCGCCCAAAAGGTTCCAAAGTCGATCTTTCGATGATGCGAACGACAACTGGCCGACAACTTGTCAGCGTTTCATCAGCACCGAAAGGGTCCGTCAAAACAGCTGAAGTCGAAACCGAAGCCGGCACAAAGGTCGAAGTCGATCTTGGTGGCGGTGTGGTCCAAGACGGCGGCCGCATCATCAAAGCAGGCGGGGCACTCGATGCCTTGCTCGAAGAATTAGAATGGGTTCTTCTTGAATCCGATATCTCCAGCGATGCGGTGACCGCCATCATCGACGCGCTTCGCCGTAGCCTCGTAGGCTCACGGCTACGAAAAGGAGCAGACCTCGCAAAAGTGCTTGAAGCGGCATTGAAGCGAGCCCTCAGGTCCCTCCTTGCCGCAGGATACTGGGACTTCGATGCGACCGTCAACGGCTTCGTCGAAGCCGGCGACACCCCCGTTGTTGTCATGCTCGTAGGCGTTAACGGGACCGGAAAAACAACCACTGCGGCAAAGATTGCTCACAGGCTGCTTGGCAGTGGAAGAAGCGTCATTGCTGCGGCAGGGGACACGTTCAGAGCAGGGGCAATTCAACAATTGGAATCTCATTGCGAAAATCTTGGCATCCGCTGCGTCTCAAGTCAGCGAGGTGGCGATACGGCTGCAATCGCACGAGACGCAATAGAATCTGCCCGCGCCAAAGGCGTTGATGTTGTGCTCGTCGACACGGCTGGGCGAATGCAAAACAAGGTCAATTTGATGAATGAACTCAACAAGGTTCGGAGGGTTGCGAACCCCCACCTCACGCTCTTTGTCGGCGACTCACTTGCTGGAAACGATGCGGTAGAACAGGCAAGAATGTTCCAAGAGATCATGAAATTTGACGGAGCGGTTCTCACAAAGGTCGACACCGATGCGAAGGGTGGAGCTGGTCTTTCGATTGCCTTCGCCACGGGGCGACCAATCGTGTTTGCAGGCGTCGGCCAAGGTTATGACGACCTGAAACAATTCGATCCTGACTGGTTACTCGAACAAATGTTTGATTGAGATACGGCGATGAAGCGATAGGGGTTAACCCCCTCGCTGTTTCCATGTCGGGCACATTCAAGGACGAAGAAACCGAGCAATTCTTTCAACTGATTCACATGTTCCAGCGTTCATCGCTGCTTCACATGGGTATGATTCCTGACAATGAAGGAAACATCATTTTCAATCTCGGTGAAGCAAAGGCTGGTATCGACATGCTTCGTGTGTTGCAGAGCAAATCGAAGGGCAACATCAGCGAACAAGAAGAACGCATGTTCCGCGGTATTGTCAGCGAGTTGCAGTTGCAATTCCTGAAAGCCCCAAGCAGGCGCAGAGCAATGGAGGATGCGGTCGCAGAATCCGAAACGGTTCGAGAAACATTCGCAAATCCACAATCTGGGCCAGTGGAAGACCTCTCGACCGCCGAAGACAGCGAAGAATGAATCCCATGGTGCGCATGATTGATGTGCAAGGGCGAAGTCAGGGGGATGATTCACATGGCGTATGTCACGGCGGCAGACGAAGATTCAGCACCAACAGTGCTCGTTGTGGACAACAACCCAATGTCGACGCGAAGGCTCACTGAAGTCTTCCGCGTCAAAGAATTCCACGTTGTTGTCTGCGAAGATGGCGACAAAGCCGTTGACGAATACATCCGCCTCGACCCAGAATTGGTCGTCATCGCACTTGACATCCCCTCTCTCGACGGGCATCTTGCTGCTTTGGAGATGAGGGAACATGGCGGCGAAGGCCGAATTGTGTTTGTCACGCCTCGACGTCTCGCCTCACTCGCACGAGACGCATCTCATTCTGCGGGGGCCGTTGCTTGGCTCGAAAAGCCGATTTCATCAGCAGCGCTTGACGAGGTCTGGGAACAAGTGTTGGGTCCGATCCCAGAGGCGCCCGGGCTTGAAGATCTCGACGAACTCTACCCAGAAGACCGAATCAAACCAGAGCCGGATGAAGGGCTGATGCCTCTTCCACCGTTGCCAGGTATGCCAGCGCTTCCACTTCCAATGCCCGCTCCTCTGGAAGCAATCGTGCCATCTGAACCAGTTGAGCCCACATCGGAACTGACTGTTGCAATCACACCTCAAGACACTCCTTCACCCAAGCGCAAAGGCTCGGCGAAGTGGGTGCTGCTTGTTGTATTGATTGCAGGGGCGGTCTTCTATTGGTCAGAGTACGGCTCTCCTGTCTGAGGCGGATAAGGGCTTTGAACCGGCATCGGAATTGATGTTGGAAGAATGATTTGTGCGTTTTCTAGGTACTGTGTGCCCTGTGGAACCGCCATCAACCGAGAGACATTGAGTCCATCATCAGTGAGAAGCGTTGGGTCGCACGCTTCGATGCGCTCATCAAGTTCCGTCGCTTTTTTTGTGTACGACCAAATCATGTACGCTGGAACGAGCGTCACGACGAACGCAAGCAACCAGCCAATGAAGGTGAGCATGGTGAGAGGACACACTGTCCACACAAGAACATAGTGTTCAACGATCGCACAAAGCATCCCAAGACGCCTTTGCATAAGCTGCCGCCTGCTCGCCAGGGTTGTCTGCCTTGTGGATACCAGATCCGACAATCACACAATCCGAACCTGCGAGCACAGCATCACGAGGGTGGCCGTACCTTTGCCCCATTTCCCCATCGCCAACAGCAAGGTTCACGCCCGGGGTCCAGATCATTTTTCCGTCGCCAACAGCGGTGCGTAAAAGAACCAATTCCTCAGGTCTCGAGCCATTCCCAATGAATCCAAACACACCGGAGTGAGCTTTGCCTTTTTCGACCACTTTAGCAGTGTACGCCGGCTCCAAGAGGTTGCCTCGGCTGGACATTTGGGCAAGTAACAAAACGCCACCCTCTCGTCCGACATCTGACCAAGCAGCTTGCAACCCATCAACAATATCTGGTCCAGAAATTAAGTGGGCGGTTACCAAATCAGACCACCCGCGAATGTTGTACACGCCCGCCATTTGTTTGCGGCTGATGCCACCAATGTCGGCAAATTTCCGATCTTCAAAAATCAGCAAATCGGCTTCTTTTGCAGCTGCACAGAACTCGGACCAAGCCTCAGGTGTCCAGTCATCAACCAAATCGACGTGCGTCTTAAGCGCCGCAATCGAAGAGCCGACCGTTTCGATCAAATCAAACAAGCCAGCCATCGTTGAACGGTCTGCAGCGAGGCAAACCAGGCTTTGCTTCCGGCAAGCAACTTCCATGTAGGCTCTTGCCATTGGCAAGGTGTTCATTGTCCAACGTTGACCCCAAACTTCCTCGGCCTGCATGCTTCAACCGAGGGGCACCAGCCCCTCATATCTTGCGGCCGCGCCGCAACGCCGCCAACCATCTCAAATCGAGTCCAAACCATCGAGGAATGTATCCTGAACAGGCGTAGGCGTCATGCCGAGATCAGCAAAACTTGTGCCAACATCATACCCAACATGTCGGCCGAGGCTTGGTTTGACTGCCTTGACGGTTAATTTCGGATGGAACATTGCCATGACCACTGTAAGCCATTTTGGTAAGACCTTCGTAGGATAGGCGGTTTTTGGACGCAATTTCCGTAATTCAATTCCGATTTCTTTCATCCACATGCCTTTGGTATGGACAACGATTCGCTTTCCATTCGATCCCTTCGTGAGCGCAGCGATGTGGGCGTCAGCCACGTCTCTGACATCTACGAAATTCAGGTGTGAATTGAGGACGAACGGCAATTTTCCTTTGAAATGCTTCATGTAGGCCATTGACCCGTTGAGGTGGCGCTTGTGATGAATTGGACCAAAAACAAGGGATGGATGGATGGTCATCAGCCTCGGGCGCACCTCTTCGTTCATGGCTTCGACAAAGCGCCTCACGACACGCTCACCTTCGGCCTTTGCAAAACCGTAAGGATTGATTTGAGCCGAAGCATCCTCACACCAATCATCCGCAGTGAACACATGACCGTTTGTGTAGAATGAACTGCGTATGGCAGCAACTGAGGAAGTGTGAACAATCGTACGCACCGTGCCAGATTTTTCAATCGCCTTACATACATTCATGGTTCCTTGAACCGAAGGATCGATCAAATCACTCTGCACTTCGTTGATGCCAACCATCAGCACAGCAGCGCAATGAATGACTTCAGTACACCCAGCCACGGCGGCGTCAACACTCCTTGCATCAAGCAAGTCCATCTTGACGAGTTCAAGCGAAGATCCTTTCCCAACCGGGAACTCTTTCAAAAACGAAGCCGATTCGATGTCGCGTGCCGTCCCACGAACCTGATGGCCTTGGAGCAGAAGTCGCTCAACAACATGCGAACCGATGAAGCCCGCAGCACCTGTGACAAGAACCACCATGAATGGCCGATGAGGGCGTGACTTTTGATGTTACAGCATAACATCACATTCATGACGGCTGACAGAATGGCAGACACAATGCGCTCTGCTTGGTTGCTTGTTCTCTTGGTTCTCCTCGGCCCGCTTTCGGGTTGTTTGGGGGCTTCGTCGACTGGTGGCGATACAATTGAGGGCGAGTCAATGTATCCAGAGGTGTGGGATCGCCATCAATTGGATTGGAACTGGACTGACAGCTATTCCTATGTCTTGGAACCCGGACCTTACACGGCGCTTGAAGTCCAAGAGGCAACCTTCGAAGTTGACACATCTGCCGTATGGGAGACAGGACCAGCTACCTCCAACGTCCACCTTTCTTACTGGCTACCATCCAACACTGAAATTGGGGAGCAAGTACCGGTAATTGCCGTTGTGAGCCCATACTTCTCCTTTGGTCAACCCGGCGACGAATCAGGCGCAACAAACGTGGTTGGGGCTGGCCGAGGCGAATTCATTTACGACAACTACATCCCCCACGGGTATGCATTTGCTCAGGTGTCTGTGTTCGGAACAGAAGAATCCTCAGGCTGTTTTGACTACCGAGGCGAAGGCGAGGGCTGGGGTATCCACCAAGCAGTCGAATGGCTTGGGAAGCAGAACTGGTCGAACGGCAAAGTTGGCTTGTATGGGAAATCATACGAAGGCGCAACACAGTGGGAAGCAGCGGTCCATGGCAGCGAACACTTAGCAACGATCGTGCCCATTTCTGGCACCACAGGCCTCCACCCTCTTCTCTACAAGAACGGAAGCGCAGAAGCTCGAAGCCAAGTCATGCACATGAATTATTTCGGCAGCACTGTGGACTACAATGCCGAAGACATGGACAACATCTGCCCCGACATCATCGAAGGCCTGTTCGCAGGTCCTGTGACGTACGGAATGGGTGAACTTGACCCATATATGGCGAATTATTACGAGGAGCGAGAACACATTTCCAAAGCGCTGACCAATTACAAAGGAAGCGTGTATTGGGTTCAAGGCATGCAAGATTGGAACGTAGACCCGCACCAAGTTTTCCCATGGTACCAGATGTTCGTCGACGCAGGTTTCGATGTGAGGGGGATGCTCGGACAATGGGAGCATAATTACCCAGACCAATGGTCGAAACACAATGCACAGGATTCCGGTTATGGCGGCGAAGCAATCCAAAACATGACCCGCTGGGATTGGGGCCAAGACTTGTTTGAATGGTTTGAGTATTACCTCAAGGGGGTCGGCGAGAAGCCTGCACTTCACGCACAAATACAGCGCAATGATGGCGAGTGGCGTATTGAGCCGACCTGGCCGCCCGAAGACCGTGAATGGAACATGGTCGCTCTTGATGGTTGCATGAAAAACGGCAACAGCGTGCAAGGCGTTTCAGGTGGCGGAGCGACATTGGCATCGGTGACATTCGAATGTGAAGCACTCGATGCATCGGCCGACGTGTTGATTTCTGGCCTCGCAACCCTTCATCTCGAAGTTCAAGCAGCCATGGACGGCGGCCAAATCTTCGCAGAATTACAAGACGCCGAAACAGGGCTTCGCCTTGGCCACGCCACGATGGACATCCGTTACCACCAAGGCGGCTCGGATCCGACTACAGTGCTCCCAGGTCAATCACTCACGATGTTGATGGAATTCCAAGCGATCGACGCAATCCTGCCGGCTGGCCACGGCGTCAGGCTTGTGTTAACCGAGACTGGCGAAGATTACCTTGCTCCCGCCTGCGGAATCTCCTGTCCAATCACCGTCAACGGCGGGACCCTTTCCATTCCACACATCATGCGAGATGGAAGCAATGTCCTCATCACCCCGCAAGGTGAAGATGCTGCCAACAACCAGTGAGGTTCACTGGTCCTTGCTTAAGGCGCGAACCATATCAATGCGGCTAACAAGCCCACATAGTACGCCTGAATCTGTAATCAACAACACTTCCCGCTCCACGAGGAGGCGCCGCCCCTCAGCGATTGAAACCCCCACATTGACAACTTCGAAATTCATTTGCATTACGGATTGAACCGGAGCATCCCGTTCCACATCAGTCCTCAACAAACTCGTCTCGGAGACAAGGCCCATGATGGCTCCATTTGTGGCAACGACTGGCAGTTGGCTGATGCCTTCGCGAACCATTCGCTCGATGGCCGATTGCACGGTATCTTCGGGTGCGAGAACGGCGACCTCTTCGATCATGATATCACCAACGGTGTGCGGCTTATCTGGTGCTTCAGAGCGAAGCAATGCAGCGACCATTTTGCGCAACGTAGAAGCCCTTGGATCAACGTTTTCCCGTTCCACTTTGGCGATGACCGATTGAGTCAAACCGCTTTCAGCAGCAAGCTGGGCTTGAGTCAATCCGAGTGTTTTACGCCACTGACGCAAGTACCCCCCGCTCGGAATCTCCATGATTCTGTCCATGCCGATAGGGGGCATGATTCCACCGGTCGGCGGACTCTAAAATCTCCAAATCAGGAATCTTGTTTTGTCTTGTTCAAATGAACAATACCAATCTTCCCAAGAGAACATACGAACAAAACTCGACGCGTACAACCGAGCCAAAGAGAATCAATTGAACAAAATAAATACATTATTATGCTCATAACTTGCAATAAAACTACCTAAAAGTGAGCGTATGTTTGATATACCGCCTCGCCAAGGAGAGGACTGTTACCTATGATGGATAAAGCGAAATTGGAATACATCTGGCTCGACGGCTATGAACCAACACAAAACATGCGAAGCAAGACAATGGTGAGATCAGATTTCTCGGGCGACCTAGAAGACTGCCCTGAATGGATGTTCGACGGGTCTTCGACCCGACAAGCCGAAGGTGGCTCTTCTGACTGCCTCCTCAAGCCGGTAGCCATTTTCCCAGATCCACAACGAATCAATGGCTACCTCGTGATGTGCGAAGTTCTCAACGCAGATGGAACCCCTCACCCAAGCAACGGTCGGGCGACCATTGACGATGATGACGATGACTTTTGGTTCGGTTACGAGCAGGAATATTTCATCATGGACGTTGACACCCAACTTCCCCTCGGTTTCCCGGTTGGTGGTTATCCAGGACCTCAAGGACTCTACTACTGCTCCGTCGGTGGAAGAAACACTCACGGCCGTTCGCTTGTCGAAGAGCACGCAGATCTTTGCCTCGAGGCAGGAATCAATTTTGAAGGAATCAATCAAGAAGTGGCCTGCGGCCAATGGGAATTCCAAGTTTTCGCAAAAGGTGCGAAACGCGCTGGTGACGAACTATGGATCGCCCGCTACCTCCTCGATCGACTGACAGAGAACTATGGGTACTACATTGAATACCATCCGAAACCGGTTCAAGGCGACTGGAACGGTTCTGGAATGCATGCTAACTTCTCAGATCACGCCATGCGAACAAGCGGAAAGAAGGAAACATTCGACAAGATTTGTGAGGCATTTGGTCGCAACATCGAGAAGCACATGGCCGTCTATGGGGCACACAACGAGCTTCGTTTGACGGGCCTCCACGAAACGCAATCCATCGACCAATTCAGCTACGGTGTTTCAGATCGAGGTGCTTCGATTCGAATTCCAATCACAGTTCGCGAAGATGGTTGGATTGGTCGACTTGAAGACCGACGGCCAGCATCGAATGGCGACCCATACAAGATTGGGGCTGTCATCATCGAAACCACGAAATCGGCGTACTGATTCCAATTGCTAACATCAGATTCCGATCTTACCGGTGGCCAGTTTGAAGAGATTGCTGTAGCCGTCTTTGAGGCTGCTATCACTTCGATATAAGGCGCGGCCAACGACAAAGCTGGCAACTAACACCATGAACACAGGTATGGCCCATTCGAAATTGAATTGGAAGCCAGGTTGCAAATCGACTCTTGTAGGGTCCATGGGGTCGTAGGCGACCGTGTGCGTTTCTTGGTATTCCGATTGGTCCATGTGCTCGGCGGGAACCGGTTCAAAGAAGCCAGAGTCGTACCTAAAGTAGAATGGAAATGAGGTCTCGGATTTTTCTGGCCCACAAGCCCACGTATCACCTTCTTCATTTGCGCAGTGCAGGACTAACAACGCCTCGACATACAACGTATCTGTGCAGCCACCATCATCGCTGCATGATGTTTCAGTATAGGAATTCATTTCGAGAAGCGTTGCTTCGACCTGAGGCATGTCTTTCATCGAGTGGTCTTCGAGCGTTCCTGAAACAAGGAGGGTCACGAAAAAAATACCTGCAATAAGGACCGCTGTGAAGGCAAGGGACAGGCCGATGCTTTTCCATACCTCTGAACTTATTTCTACGTCGTCCCGTACTGAATCGTGTTGACCCCCCCATGAGGGCTCAACTTCTTCCTTCTCCAATTCAGACCACTGCGAGCCTTCTTTCATTTCCTGTGACGGCAGATTCTCGGATGCAGATGCCGCCGGTAATTGGTCAATTTTTTGTGGTGAATCTCGTTCTGGAACTCCTGGGTTTAGCGAGTCAGGAGCGGGGGTACCCTCCTCTTTCTTGTCGGAAACCGTGTCCCAGAAATTGTCGCCCATGCCTTCTGTTCACGAGATACTAATTTGACGATTCCGCCGACCCGTCTGATATTTGATGTGAATTTCGAGCCCTTCGAGCCCCAACGATGATGGCGCCAATCACGCTCAAAGTCATGATGTTTGCAAGAATCATCGCAATTGAATCCACCAAAACACCGTACACGAGCCAAAGAAGAAGCGCAAATGAAACCACGCCAAATGAAGTCAACGAGAGCCCCTCATGGCGCTTGTGGACCCATACTTCGATGATCTGTGGAATCCAAGCAAAAATGCCAATCACGCCAGCAAGAAGTCCGATTGCTTCAATCCACATGGCTGCCATGAACCAGCAGCGTCGGACCAACCCTCATGAGGCTTTTTCTTTGTTTGACGTCTCGTGAGCAGCCCATTCTGCAGGTGGCTTTGAAACAAAAATACGTTCAATATTGGCCCAATCCACCTCGCGGCTCCGTTTTTCTCCAACCACGTGCATGTTGACGGTGAGTCCGAATGGGACCTTCGCCTCGATGTTCTTCGAACCCCGACTGAGGTGAACTTCTGTGGGGTTGTTCGAGAACAATGAGAACAATGAACGGCGTTGTGTGAGGTTTGCATTGACATCCGATGTCCGTGCGGCGAACCATTCGTCAACATCCTTGCCAAGACCAAGACCAAAGACATCACCCTTCAGCAATAACCCGCCGTTGAGATGAACCTCGTCCCATGTGTTGAATCCCTCAAGCGTTTCAACGAGGTCTTGGTTCAGTTCTCCTGGCCGCGTTGTCTCGAGCAGTTTGATAAATCCGGCTTCATTCACCATTTCAGCTTTCAAGTCACTCGGTATTTTTGGCCATTCAAGGCGTTGGTGGGTCATGGCTACGATGACCCGGAAGTCAAGTTCATCATCTCCCGTAAGACCGAGCCGTTTGTTGTGCAAGGCAGCCAGAAGGTCCGCCTTTCGAGCAATTCGATCGGCCACACCGTCGTGGTTGTGCTGTGTTCCATTGTTCCTATTTTGAACGAAATGGTGCTCCTTTGTAATCACAAACGAACCAGCCCAATGCTTCTGCTCGACCACAAGCATCGTGTTCCCGCCTATGATGACCATGTCGATTTCCCGTCGCCCACCATCGGGGTCAGGAATCCGGACCGATTCGTAAATTTTCCAACCGTTCCTTCGCCCAGCAGCCCGAGAGAGTTTTGCTAAGCGTGTCTCTGCAAGATCTCCAGCTCTGTGAATTTCATCGTGAGGAAACGACATCCGTCGCGCCCGCCACCATTTCCACCGAATGCTGAATGACATAGTACACTCACCGCAGGAGGTTATCCACGCTCTCGACAATAATGGTGGGTCGTTGTTCAGCCCCAGTTGGAAGGGCTTCCACATCTGCCATGGTCGCTTCTCCAGACAACACGAGGACACCAACACAGCCGGCGCGGGTCGCCATTGCGATGTCGGTGTACAATCGGTCACCAACCATGGCACACTTTGCAGGATCAAGGCCCAGTGCCTCAATCTTATGCAAAATCATTCCAGCGTTTGGTTTCCCAGTGATGTGAACGGGATCGACGCCTGTTGTGACTTTGAGCATGGCAAGGTAAGCGCCAACATCGGGCAGACCCCCATCTGGCGATGGGCACACCATGTCAGGATGGCTTGCTACGAGAGGGACACCGGCGTGCAAGTGAATGCTACCGGTTGCAATTTTCTCATAATCGATTTCGGTATCGTAACCAAGTACGACGTACTGTGGCGAGGCGGAACGAGTAGCAATACCAACTTCTTCCATCATTTCTCGCATGCCCTCGGTTCCAATGAGCCAAGTTTCAGTGATGGCTTCTTTTTTGAGCCACGCCAAGAGGTCATGCGTTGAAAGTAGCACGTCTTCTTCGACTGCAGGAATTCCAAACCCTTCCAATTTCTTCAGGTACTGCGAGACCGAACGGCTTGAGTTGTTTGAAAGGAAGTACCGCGCGACCCCCTGCTCGCCGCATCGGTCGAGGAATTCTATTGCTCCAGGAATCAGTGCGCCACCAAGGTAGATCGTACCGTCGAGGTCGAGAAAGACCGCTTCAACACCGTCAAGTTTCGCATCCATACCCGCACCTCAAAAGAGCAATGTCTTCATCATGAACCAAGGCGAATGAAGGTTTTCTTGCGCCTCTTTACTTGCAATCATTTCCGTCATCATTTCTTGTAAAGCAGGTTTCTTTTCCGCCTTTCCGACAAACCAATTGAGCAACCATGAACGGCGGCTCAACTTTTGCATCCGATAGGAATTGATGAGTTCGGGGCCGAGGACCTTCCAAACTTCCTCTTGATATTCGATGGGCGTTTTTCCGCCCAAAATGTGATTTGCAGCTATTTCTCCCGTGACGAGTGCGTTTCCAACGCCTTCACCTGAGAATGGATCCACGAGGGAGGCAGCGTCGCCGACCAACCGGACCCCATTCATGCTCGAACGGCGCGGATGCATCTTGGATTTCTTTCGGGGAGAGCCAAATGGTAGTTGCCAACCTTTCGCCGAACCCGCCACCATCTCTGCCTCAGCAAAGCGATCTTTGAACATTGGATGATTAGCGATGACATCGGCTTGAAGGGCTTTCAACTTCTTCTTCTGTTTGTCAAGCAGACCCATCACCATGCCAATGCCAACGTTCACGACATTGTCGGACACAGGGAAGAGCCAGAAGTAGCCCGGAATCACCGTATCGACAAAGTGGATCTCGATGTCTCCACTCGCAGCTTCACAGCCCTTGACGTTGCGCCAATATTCTCTGTAGCCACCACAATAGTGGTCTCTGTCCATCATTTCTTCATTGTAACTTGACTCGACGACAGATTTTGCTACGGGGCATCGATACCCTGCAGCACCGACTAATTCACGGGTGTGGAAAGTGAACTCCTCTCCTTTCCTGCCACCGATTCGGACAATGACGCCAGCAGCATGCCGCGCATCGCCGCTGCCTTCTCCAGGGTCCCCGCCTCCGTTACCATCATCGAAAAGCACGGTTCGAACTTCCCCACCTTGAATCACAGACCCACCGGCTTCTCTGACCATGCTTTGGCACCGCTTGAAGAGCAGTGCGTCGAACTGAGCGCGCGGAAGCGAATAGCCAGCCTCAAGCTTCGCAACATCTTCTTCTGGAAGTGGAACGCGAACCTTGTTGCCCTTTGGTGATGAAAACAAAATACCTGTCACACGGAAATGCGGCGTCGACTCTAAGTCTGCCTTTACTCCAAGCGTTGAGACGTGACTTAGGGACTTACCTCCAACAGCGTCGCCACAGACTTTGTCGCGTGGCCACACATCTTTTTCGATGAGCAGCACTTTCTTTCCAGCCATTGCCAAATAGCCTGCTGCGGACGAACCACCAGGGCCTCCACCCACAACGATGGCGTCAAACGTCTCACCATTTTTCGGAGCATCACCGGTTTCGATTGGGTGCTCCCAGATACGCTCGGCAGCACCAGCATCCTTGGTCATGACTGCCACACACCTCATTCACTCCTTGAGTGTTCGCGTTGTGGTTGCTGAAAAGACCCTGTCTGAAGCGTCACCCTCATGAGTCGAACCATCGAGGCGCACCCATGACGGAGTCGGCTGTCGGGCATGACGCTCAGTTAGCAATGACGCCGTTTGCTCCACATCAACGAAAAAGAGCCATCGGAGCGCTTTTGGTCGTTACATCAGTTTGGGGTGCGACGTTCATTTGGATGAAGCAGGCGCTCAACGAACTCCAGCCAGAGATCGAGGCGTACGGGAGCAACAGAGTTGTTGGCGTTCTTGTTGCTGCTCGGTTTGCGATTGCAGCACTTGTCATGGTGATTTTCTTTCCCAAAGCAAGGGCTGCGTTGCGAGACAAAGAACAATGGAAAGGCGGCGCTTTGCTTGGCGGCGTCATGCTTGTTGGCTTCGTCACTCAAATGATTGGACTTGACGAAATTAACCCAGCTGTTTCCGCGTTCCTCACATCGCTTTACGTGGTGTTTACCGCACTGATTACGATTCTCATGACCAAATCGCAGCCTTCTCGCGTGCTGATGTTCGGCGTATTGCTCGCAACATTCGGTGCCGGATTCATACAAGGCCCTCCACACTTGACGTGGGGCTTTGGCGAGGTCATGACGGTGGTTTGCGCCGTGTTCTTTGCACTGCACATCATCTACACCCAGAGGATCACTCAAGTGATGGACCCGGTTGGTGTAACGCAAACCTCGTTCGCAGTCGTCGCTCTTGGGGCTGTGGCCATGGTCTTGCTGCTTGGAGGTGGACGGAGCATCGAAGAATGGCGATTCATCTTTGCTGATGGCGTATTTATTCCAGTGCTATGCCTAGGTATTGGGGGGTCGTTCTTCTGCTTACTCTTGCTCAACATGTACCAACGCTATTTGCATCCAATTCAAGCAGCCATCATCTATGCCCTTGAACCGGTATGGGCAACGACATACGGCCTCGGGCTTGGCCTTGTGGACTGGAGCACATGGATTCTAATTGGAGGTGGCGCACTCTTCTTGGGCAACATTGTTGTCGAATTGTTTACACATGCTGATTCGGAAGAGTAAATGATGGCCACAGTTTCGACAAGCATGAGGGATGAAGATGGGCGATAAAAAATCAACCGACTTCCAAGGTTTTGGAAGCAAAGCAGTTCACAGCGGAACCAACCATATTGGGAATGCCGTGAACACACCAATTTTTCAATCTTCGACGTACAAACTCACAGATGAACGCTATGCTGGATGGGCTGCAGGCGCACAACACACCCTTCTCTACGCTCGCCTTTCAACCGTGAACTCGGATGCAGCGGCTCAGAAACTCACCGCTATGGAAGGCGGAGAAGACGCTGAAACATTTGCTTCTGGAATGGCAGCAATTTCTACCACCCTGATGTCCCTCCTCAGCTCTGGCGACCACGTTGTCGCCTCCACCGACGTTTATGGTGGCACGTACGGCCTCCTGACCGAAGAACTCCCTCGTTTTGGCATTGAAACAACCATGGCAGATATGCGAGATCCAGCAGCCTACGAAGCAGCCATACAACCCAACACCAAACTCATCTACATCGAAACACTGACCAACCCAGTGTTGAAAGTCTGTGATATTCCCGCAATGGTCGACGTCGCAAAGCGACATAATTTGTTGTGCATCATTGACAACACCTTCGCCTCACCATGGGCATGCCAACCGTTGTCCATGGGCGTTGACTTGGTAATTCATTCAACCACCAAATATCTTGGTGGCCATTCAGACATCATCGGTGGAGCTGTTATTGGATCGAAGGAATTAATCGCTCAAATTTTCCCACGCAAAGTGCACTTCGGCGGCTCGCCAGACCCACATAGTAGCTATCTTTTGGAACGTGGTATGAGGACACTTCACGTCCGCATGCCAATGATTTGCTCCAACGCAGTCACCCTCGCGCAACGCTTTGAAGCGCATCCGATGATCGAGCGAGTGAACCACCCGGCACTCCCTTCCCATGATGATTACGAAGTCGCTCAGCGCGTGATGCCTAAGGGTACAGGCATGATCGGATTTGTCGTTAAAGGCGGCGATGAAGCGGCTCTAAAATTCATGCGAGGCCTGACAATGATCTACGAAGCAACAAGCCTTGGGGGCGTTGAATCACTGGTCGAGTGCCCCTTCAATTCCAGCCACATGATGATCCCAGAAGATGTTCGGCATGCAGCAGGCTTGGTACCCGGCTATGTGCGAATGAGCATTGGAATCGAAGACGTCGAAGATCTGTGGGCAGATATCGAGCGTGGATTTGCGAACGTCTGAATCGCTCCAATCGAGGTATGAAAAATGGACACCAGTGCGCTGATTGCGTTGCTCGTCTTCATCATACCAATGTGTTTCACGCCAGGGCCTAACAACATGCTCTGCGCTGCACATGGTGCCCAGCACGGCTTCCGCTCAACCATCCCTCTCACGCTTGGCATGCTCACTGGATGGTCGGTTCTTGGCGTGATCGTGGGCGTCGCTATCACCGCCATCGAATCCAATCAAGGCTTCTTCAATCTCTTGACCTATGCGGGGGCCGCTTACATCGCTTACCTTGGTTATGTAATTGCGAAATCGGAAACGAAACCACTTGAGGAAGCACAGAGCACGGATCAATTAGGATTTCTTACCGGCGCTATGTTGCAATTTGTCAACGGTAAGGCATGGATTCATTTCCTCGCCATCATGGCAACATGGGGGACTCTGTTTGGCCAAGGAATTACTGCGAAAGTGGCGCTTGTGGCACTCAATGCATTCGCTGGATACCCAGCAGTCCTGGTTTGGGCCGGATTCGGCGTTGCCTTGCGACGCTCGTTCAGTTCCCAACAGAATGCAAAGCGACTGAACATAGCTTTGGGCGCCTCACTCGTCGGTGTGGCGATTTGGATTCTGTTGCCTCATTGAGGCCAATCAGATGGATTCGCCTGTGACGACCCTCAATGCGTCGAAGGCACTTTGCCATTCAACCCTTGATGCATCGACTTCATCAGGCTCAGTAGCAAGCAAGGATTCGCCTGCGGCAAGCAAGGTTTTCGTTGCGGCGAGCCAAGCCCCGGCACGATCCCTTGCATTGGATTCAAAGTGCCAATCTTGCCCGGCCGAGCGACCTGCAGCAAGCAACCACGCCCATGAGGCGGCTGCTTCATCGATCGATGCATGACGAGACGTTGCCACACGCTCAGCTTTTCCGATTCCATCGAGCAGACCTTGGAGAACAAGGTCGTGGATTGTACCTGCGGCGCCACTAAACTCTCCACTCCGAGTCGGGAATCGAGCCACGCGGCGCGCTTGACTTCGCGCAGAATCAAGGCCTTTGAGGAAGGTGCCGAACGGCTGGGGCTTCTTGTTCTGCTTCTTCCAGATTTCTTCAGCCTCTTCGCCTTCAATCCCGAGTCCCGCCAGGCCCGCCATGCCCCATTTCTCCCAAAGTGTGCCGAGAATATTTCCACAGCTTGTACCAGTCATAATTTCTAACGCCTGACCCTTGCGGTCAGCGATATCGCCTCTTGGATTGATTCTCATTCCAACTTCATCAGTCGGGCCTTCGCTCATTGAAGCAAGGAGCATGTGGGCGGTAAGATGGCGTTCATCGATTGACCCAGCATGGTCGGCAAGACCCTGTTCGATAGTGTCGAGATCGTTGCCTTCAATCCACATATCTCCGAGGACCAATCCTTCGTCAATAGCGTCAATAACAGCCCGTTGAACTGCCATGGCAATCAACCCCTCATTCATTGTGAGGCCTTGCCATGCATCGATGACCTTGTCGATACCTTCTGCAGAAGCCTCGGGAAGTGCCTTTCCTTCAGGCCATCCTTTTGGCGCCCAGTTTGCTTCAATCGTGAGGATTGAAGGCAAGAAGGGAGGGAGCATCGAAAGAGCAAGGTGGTGGATAAAGGAAGCTTCCTTCTTCCCAGATTCACCAAGCGCATCAAACCCAATCGCCACAACAGGCCCGTGTTTGAACGAGAAACGGACGTATCCATCTCCGCTTGGATTGAATTCCAACACTGCGTTCGGATCGAGATCGTTTGTGACCCAAACCGGGAGCGGGATTTCATCGTCCTTGGTGAAATCAAATCGTGATCGATCGAGGACATCTTCGAGCCATTCGTCCGGAGGCGAGGGGTTCGGCCCAGTGCATACAAAGCCACCTTTCCAGGTGAAGAAGTACATACCTCGCTTGGCATGATCTTCCCACGGTAGCATGCGCAGTGTGAGGTGTGAATGGTTTTGCAGACCGGCAAGGTAGCCTTGCTTACCATCTCCACGTCGGATGAACGACGCTCCTCCGAAGGAACCCGAACTGAACTTCCCAACCATGGTAAAATCTTCATCGTGAGCGGCGTGCAGTGAACCGGCAAAGGCCTTGGCAACAGGATCGCCGCGCTTTGCCATCATTCGCTTTCCAAGCCAACGAACATCGTTCTTTTTCTTGATGATAATTTTGAGTTCGTTGAGCGTTTTCGTCACAGGATCTTTCCGACCCCAACGAAGTCGACCCTTCCACATCATTGTGGGAAGTTTTTCTTCCGGATCTTCGAGCAATTGTGCCAACTCTCGCTTGATACGATTCGCTGTGGCTTCGTTGGCGTGCTTCGTCCCGCGCATGCGGACGCGTTGCTTTTTCTGCCCTGGAAATTCAACTTTGGATGGACCTGCCATGAACTCCCCTCAAACACATCGAGCCACCCCTGTCGTTTGATTCCTTCGCGGGCGATGGTCACATCCTTTCGCGCCTTCATATACCCTCGGAGGTTATTCCTGTGGCGACGAATAAAACCC
>Ga0209374_1000105_pt1 | contig 94829 bp, 85 predicted proteins | sample SaaInlLV_DNA_10m_FD_184683 | JGI IMG/M metagenome (GOLD analysis project Ga0209374, IMG submission 184683) | Marine microbial communities from expanding oxygen minimum zones in the Saanich Inlet - SI075_LV_DNA_10m (SPAdes) (version 2) | ecosystem: Environmental > Aquatic > Marine > Unclassified ... | reverse complement strand
CAAAACACCAAAACCAGGAGTAGTAACCAGTGGCTCATGACGCAACAGCCCCAAGACGTTTTGTCAAAATCGCGGTATTAACCGTTTCCGATACTCGCATTCTGGACACCGACACCAGTGGTGCCTACCTGCAGCAGGCGCTCGTGGAAGAGGGCCATCAGCTGGCTGATCGCAAGTTGGTGATTGATGATGTGTATCAGATGCGCGCCATTGTCTCGGCCTGGATTGCGGACCCGGAGGTGGAGGTTGTTCTTACCACTGGCGGCACCGGCTTTACTGGTCGCGACAGCACGCCGGAGGCCCTGTCTCCATTATTTGATAAACATATTGAAGGCTTTGGCGAGCTGTTTCGGCAGCTCTCCTATGATGAGATAGGCACCTCTACGGTGCAGTCTCGCTGTTTGGCGGGGCTATCTAATAACACTGCTATCTTCTGCGTACCTGGCTCCACCGGAGCCTGCAAAACCGCCTGGAATGGCATTATTCGCCAGCAGCTGGACAGCACTTTTCAGCCCTGTAATTTTGTTCAACATGTAAGAAGAAAATCTCTCTGATGCTAACGGTTGCCAATGCTGTAGAAAAACTGATCGCCAAAGCTCGTCCGCTGGCCAATGACCGCCGTCGCGCTGGCCTTGAGTCCGTGCCTGTAACTGAGGCCCTGGGGCGAGTACTGGCCGCTGATCTGATCTCGACCATTGATGTGCCTCCGGCTGCCAACAGTGCAATGGATGGCTATGCGTACTGTGGGGCTGATGCCGAGGCTAATAATTTTGTGCTTCCTCTGGGGCAGCGCATTCCGGCGGGCACAGCGCCTGCGTCATTAATGGTCTCAACGGCGGCGCGGATTTTTACTGGTGGAGAGATTCCTGCTGGTGCCGACCGGGTGGCAATTCAAGAAAACTGCAAAGAAGTGGATGGCTCTGTAACCCTGGATAAAAAAGCTGTTGCCGGGGCCAATATCCGTGCTCAGGGGCAGGATATCCAGGCTGGCGAGGTGATTTTAAAGGCTGGTACCAAATTGCGGGCTCAGGAGTTGGGGTTGTTATCTTCAGTGGGGGTTCCCTCGGTCAATGTTTTTAAGCCCCTCAAGGTGGCCATATTTTCTACCGGCGATGAGCTGGTTGAACCAGGCACGCCCCTGCAGCCGGGACAAATTTATAATTCCAATCGAGCGACGTTAATTGGGCTTATTGAGTCTCTGGGCATGATTCCTGTGGATCTTGGTGTGGTGCCTGATCGCCAGGAGGCGACCCAGCATGTGCTGAAAAAAGCGACCCTGCGGGGTGATGTGATTATCAGCGCCGGCGGTGTCTCTGTGGGTGAAGAGGACTATGTTAAGAAGGCTATAGATCAGTTGGGCACCATGGAGTTTTGGAAGGTGGCGATTAAGCCCGGCAAACCTCTGGCCTTTGGCTATGTGGATAAAACTCCCTTTATTGGACTGCCAGGCAACCCAGCTTCTGTATTTACGACCTTTATGATTCTTGCACGGCCATTTTTGCTGGCCTGTCAGTGCAGCCCCGTGACCATGCCCCAGCGACTTAAAACTGTTGCTCAGTTTTCTAAGGCTGGGGAAGAGCGTGAGGTCTACTTGCGCGGCCGTCTGGTGGATGAGGGTGTGGAGATTTACCATAACCAGAGTAGCGGGGTGCTTTCATCTGCCTGTTGGGGAGATGTCTTTGTGGTGCAAAAAAGTGGCGAATCCATAGAGCAGGGCGATATGGTTGATGTGTTACCCTATGCCCTGTAGCCACCTGCGCGGACTGAGATTAGTTTGAATTCCAATCATTTTTCAACGCCTTCGTTAACTGACTCCTTTGGCCGTGAGGTGAACTACCTGCGCCTGTCCGTTACCGATCGCTGCAATCTGCGCTGTACTTACTGCATGGCCGAGGATATGACTTTTCTGCCCAAGCAACAGATTCTGTCTCTGGAGGAACTGCGGGATACAGCAACAGCCTTTGTTGAGCTTGGGGTGCGCAAGATTCGCCTGACCGGAGGTGAGCCTCTTATCAGGCGCGATATATTAAAGCTAGTGGGTTCACTGGCCAGCCTGCCGGGATTGGATGAACTTACCATGACCAGCAATGGGGTTATGCTGCCGAAGATGGCACAGCCCCTAAAAGATGCTGGTCTGTCGCGGATTAATATCAGTATCGATAGCCTTAAGCCTGAGCGGTTTAAAGCGCTGACCAGGGTGGGTGATCTGGATGAGGTGCTGGCTGGTATCAGGGCAGCTGGTGCGGCTGACTTTAAACGCGTCAAACTCAATGCGGTTATTCTGGCAGGCTTTAACGATGATGAGGTGCTGGATCTGGCGCGCTTTGCGGTGGATAACCAGATGGATATTTCCTTTATTGAGGAGATGCCTCTGGGGGAAATATCCTCCCATAACCGCGCCAATACCAAGGTTAGCAGTGAGCAGATTCGCCAGCAGCTGGAGACTGAATTTAAGCTCAGGGACAGCGCCGAGACCACTGGCGGGCCATCCCGTTATGCCAGAGTTGCCAACAGTGATTGCAAAATTGGTTTTATCTCACCCATGTCAAATAACTTCTGCAGCAGCTGCAACCGTGTGCGACTTACCGCTGAAGGGCGTTTGTTGCTCTGTCTGGGCAATGAACACAGCCTTGATCTGCGGGAGATTCTGCGCAGCTACCCCGGGGACAGTGAACGCCTGAAAACCAGTATTGTGCGAGCCATGGCGAATAAGCCCGAGCGGCATTATTTTGATGCAGAGCAAACCGATATTGTGCGCTTTATGAATATGACCGGGGGCTAAGCCTGGTGACCGAAATGTTTGTTCTTGCCTATGACTACTGGTTGCTGCTGGCTATTCTGGCTATGGCGGTACTCTATTCTTCGGTAGGCCATGGCGGTGCTTCTGGCTATTTGGCGGCCATGGCGCTTTGGGGGCTGGCCCCTGAAACCATGCGTCCGGCGGCACTGGCAATGAATATTGTAGTGACCTGCTGGTTGCTGTATCGCTTTAAACCCTACCAACTAATGCCCCATAAATTATTTTGGCCGCTGGTACTGGTCTCTGCGCCGATGGCCTTTGTTGGCGGCATGATCAGCATTGATGCCGCAGCCTATCGTTTGCTGGTGGGCGGGCTATTGTTGGTGGCGGCAGTGCGTATGCTGATGGTAACCAGAGCCGCAGAGGAAATTAAACAGCCGACGGTGAATATTATCTTGTTGCTGGGCGCTGTGCTGGGACTTGCCTCTGGCCTCACTGGCATCGGCGGCGGTATATTTTTAAGTCCGATACTGCTTATTTTTGGATGGTGTTCTATGCGCCAGAGTGCGGCAGTGGCCGCTGGTTTTATTCTGCTTAATTCTGTTGCCGGGCTGGCGGGTTACCTGGTGAGTGATCAGCCCTGGCCTATGGGAACAGGCTGGCTGTTGATCGCTGCATTTACTGGCTGCCTGTTGGGTGCAGAGCTGGCATCCCACCGAGCTTCATCTCTGACATTGCAAAAGCTGTTGGCGCTGGTGCTGATTATTGCCTCATTAAAAATGGTTTATACCGCGCTGGCGTACCCTTGATTAAGGCTATTTTAGGCTTTTACTAGTACTGGAGTATGTTATTCTTCTGTGAAGTATAACTATTGAACTCGAGCCACTTCGCCAAGCAATGAATTCAATTATCAGTAATCAGGTGGCGTCGCCTTTTAGTAAGGGCCGTCAACACCAGCTTAAATTTCAGTCGATTTTGTCTGAGGCTGCACAGCTATTTAATTGGCAGGGGTCCCGGGCGACTACTCTTGCCGATATTGCAGGCAGCATGCAGCTGACTAAAACCTGCGTCTATTATTACGTCAAAACCAAAGAAGACCTTATCTATCAATGCTATGTCTCCAGCTGTGATATGTGGATGAATCGTGTGCAGCAGGCCAATCAACTGCCGGGCAATGGTGTAGAGAAAATCGTCTCAATGGTGAAAGGGCATTTTTACCAGTATGTAGAGACATTGCAGGGCACCAGCCCCCATTTCGCGATGCTGACAGAGGTGTCTACTCTGGATAAGCAGCATGCCGATGATATCAAGCAGCGCTGGGCCGAGGTCTTTGCTGTCTGCCAGCAGATGGTGGAGCAGGGTATTGATGAGGGGTTGATTGAGGACCTGGATCCAGTGGTTATTGTTTCTGGTATTTTTTCAATTTTGCAATGGTTCCCGGTATGGCTCAATCGCTCCCATGCGGCAAACCCTGAACCGGTTATCGATGGGGTGCTGGATATTATGGTCAATGGCCTGTCTGCTCAGAGGCATCAGTTTGAGGCTATCCGGTTTCCCCAGCTTAGTCATCTATCTCTGGACAGCTTTGATCGGGACTTTCAGAACCTGCTTAAGCGGGAAGCTTTCTATCGGGTTGGGTCGATTTATTTCAATCAGAAAGGTTACAAAGGCACCTCTCTTGACGAGATTGCCAGTTCTCTGGATGTGACCAAAGGTGCTTTTTATTATCATATAAAAAATAAAGAGGAGCTGTTATACCAGTGTTTTAATCGCACCCTTGATGTTGAGGGTGCGCTGCTGGGTAATGCCGGTTCAGTGCAGGGTACTGGTCTGAAAAAAGTCGAACTGTCCCTGCGCTATCTGTTTAATGTGCAGTTCAGTGAGCAGGGGCCATTGATTCGTTATCGCGCCCTGCCATCATTGGATGAAGAACACCGTAAAGATATTTTAAAAGCGACCAAGGCAAACAGTAAGATTCTTGGTACCTATATTGCCCAGGGTTTTGACGATAGCTCTCTGCGCAAAATTGATGTGGATATTGCCCAGAACGTTCTCTCTGGTGCGGTTGAGGCGAGCCCGGATCTGGCCGAATGGATGGACGATATTGAAGCTCCTGAATTATCCGCAGCCTACTTTCATCTGTTTATCAATGGCCTGTCGCGGCGGTAATTAAAATTACAATAATAAGAGTGAGCTATGCACAGTTTTTTATTTAATACAGTTTCAGATGTGCTGTCCGGTCCCGGTACCTCTGGACAGTTGGGAGAAATGGCTGCGGCCATGGGTATCGAGCGGCTGTTTGTGGTCACCGATCCGGGGATTATTCAATTTGGTCTTTTGCAACAGGCAGTCGAGAGCCTTGAGGCAAATAATATTGCCCTGCATATCTACTCCGATATTGTTGCCGACCCTCCTGAATCTGTTGTTATTAACGCGATGCATGCGGCCCAGGACTTTGGCTGTGATGGGGTGATTGGTTTTGGTGGCGGCAGCTCTATGGATGTGGCCAAGCTGCTAGCTGTGCTGATTAAAGGCGAGCAACAGCTGGCAGATATTTATGGTGTCGACCAGATTATTGGTGGCCGCCTGCCATTGATTCAGGTGCCCACTACAGCGGGCACTGGTTCGGAAGCCACTATGGTGTCAATTATTACCACCGGTGAAACTACCAAAGCTGGAGTGGTCAGCCGCACATTGTTGGCGGATAAAATTATTCTTGATGCTGCTCTGACCACTGGTCTGCCTCCAGCAGTTACAGCGGCCACTGGTATTGATGCAATGGTCCATGCCATTGAAGCTTTTACCAGCAAACGTTTAAAGAACCCATTGTCAGATATGCTTGCCCGCGAGGCCTTGAGGCTGATGGCGGGTAATATTGAAACCGCGGTTAAGCAGGGCGATAACCTGGAGGCGCGCAGTGCCATGCTGCTGGGTGCCATGCTCGCGGGTCAGGCTTTTGCCAATGCGCCGGTGGCCGCTGTGCATGGGTTGGCCTATCCATTGGGGGGTAATTATCATATTCCCCACGGACTGAGTAATTCTCTGGTGCTGCCCCATGTGTTGCGGTTTAACGCCTCTGAGGCTGCGGATCTCTATGCCCAGCTTGCGCCGATTATTTTGCCCGGGCAGCAGTTGCCGGACGACCCCATTGCTGTAACCCAGATACTGGCCGATTACTTTTTGGCTCTGGCTGAAGACCTTGGGTTGCAGACAACTTTACGGCAGATGAATATCCCCGAAGCGGATTTATCCATGCTTGCCCAAGAGGCCATGTTGCAGCAGCGGCTACTGATCAATAACCCCCGTGAGCTGACGCTGGACGATGCGCTGGCCATTTATCGACAGGCATTTTAATGATGAACCATGCAGATAAGCGCTCTGGCTATAGATACTTTGCGGATATCACCAGTCGCTGGATGGACAATGATATTTATGGCCATGTTAATAATGTGGTCTATTACAGTTACTTTGATTCTGTGGCTAACCAATACCTGATTGATAAGGGCGGGCTGGATATTCACAGTGCCAATGTTATTGGTTTTGTGGTGGCGTCGAGCTGTGAATATAAATCTTCGGTGGCCTATCCGGATTTGCTCGAAGCCGGATTTAGGGTAAACCGGTTGGGTAATAGTTCAGTGGAATATGGTATTGGTATTTTTAAGAAGGGGGCTCAGGCAGCCTCTGCCCATGGTGCTTTTACCCATGTTTTTGTTGATCGTGAGACGGATAAATCAGTGCCGATTCCGCAGCAGATAAGAGCGGCTCTGGAAGCGGTTTCTGTAGTTATTTAATTCAAGACAGAAATAATAAATTAAAAATCTGGAATATTTATGGATATTAACAATCAAATCGTGGTTGTGACTGGTGGTGCTAATGGCATTGGTCGTGCACTCTGTGAAAAGTTTGCCGCAGCTGGTGCCAGAGTCGCAGTGGTGGATTTGGATATGGACTCTGCCACTAGAGTGGCTGCGGAGATAGATGGTATCGCCCTGGCCGCTGATGTTGGTGTCGAGGCGGATATTCAGTCTCTGGTAAAAGCCACCGAAGAGCAGCTTGGGCCGATTGATATTTTTGTTTCCAATGCAGGTGTTTCATACAGCGATGCCCCGGGTTGGATGGCAGCCTCTGCTGCCAATGAACATTGGATGAGCAGCTGGAATATCAATGTTATGGCCCATGTGTTTGCCGCTCGCGCTGTGGTGCCGAGCATGATTAAGCGCGGCGGTGGCTATCTGGTTAATGTTGCCTCTGGTGCCTCTCTGTTGTGTCAGATCGGTGATGCGGCCTATTCAACGACCAAGACTGCGGCGGTTGGTTTTGCTGAGTCGCTGGCGATAACCCATGGCGATCACAACATTAAAGTCTCTGTGGTTTGCCCGCTGTATGTGGCTACTGCCATGACGGAAGGAGGCCGGGGTGTGAGTGGTCAGGATAGAGTAATGACCGCAGATGAGGCTGCAGATGCGGTGTTTGCGGGAATGGAAGCCGAGACCTTTATGATTCTGCCCCATGCCGAATTGGCGACCTATGCGGAGCGCAAGAATGCTGATTATGATCGCTGGTTGAAGGGGATGCGTCGTATGCGTCAGGGTTTGCTGGAGCAACATCCTGATTATGCTTACAAGGTGTAAGTGATTTTTAGTATGGGTTATTTCGCTGCAATTTTTGGTCTGCTGATGGGTTTATCCTGGCAGGCTAGCGGCATTGATTATGATTCCTATGATGAAGATGTAGCGGCGTTGTTGTGGGAATATCAGAATGAAGCTGAGGAGGAGTCTTCCCAGGCTGAGGGCTCTTTGTCCGCTGAGGGCTCTTTATCCGCTGAGGGCTCTTTACCAGCTAAAGGCTCTATCAAACCCTCAGTACTGGTTTTTAATGATGTCGCCGACAGCGATACTCTGATTGATTTTGAAACTGGTTTGGTGATTGTGCGGGCGATCACAGTTGAGCGTCTGCGGGAATCAATTGTCGATGTGCTACTGACGCAAATTGACCCTGCGGTGATTGATGCAAAAACCGCCCGTGATTTTGGTCTGGTAAACAGTAAAACCAACCGGCCATTTTTCTGGAAACAGATTGTCGATCAATATGGCAAGCCAATTGCGAAGCCCTGGCGGGCACAGAGTTTTGCTGAGCATCTGACCCGCAATCCCCGCAAGCAAAATGGCCGCTTTAGCATAAAGATTAATATGGTCGAGGAGCATAAAGATATTGCCGGGGGCAAATATATCAAATATGCCAGAGCCGCTTCCCGTGATCACAATGTGTCCCTGTCAATGATGATGGCCATTATGGAAACCGAGTCCTCTTTTAACCCCCTGGCGCGTTCGAGATCCAATGCGCTGGGGTTGATGCAAATAAAAGCTGATACTGCAGGGCGAGATTATTTTTCCATTATCAAGGGCTACAGGCATACGCCCAGTTCGTCGTATCTATATAAACCGGCGAATAATATTGAGGTGGCGGCGGGTTACCTGCATATTCTGCAGACCCGTTATCTAGCTGGTATCAAGCATCCGAAAAAACGCGAGTACGCGATGATTTCAAGCTATAACGGCGGTGCTGGGAATCTGTGGCGCAGTCTTGATAGAAGGGGCAACAAAACCAAGTCTCTGGCGCGGATCAATAAAATGTCGGTGCGCCAGTTTTATTGGTTTTTGACCAACAGGCATATCCGCAGAGAAACCAGGGATTATCTAAAAAAAGTCAGTAGCAAACAGCAAAAATATATCAATTTGTAACTGTCTATTATCAGGTTAATCCTTATGCAAGCGGATTAACCCTTCTTGAATAGTGCTGGCAACCAACCGCCCATCGCGACTGAAGAACGAACCTCGACTCAGGCCTCTGGCATTGCTGGAGCGTGGGCTGTCCATTACATAGAGCAACCATTCGTCGGCGCGGAAGCTATCGTGAAACCAAATACAGTGATCCAGAGAGGCTGGCTGTAATTTGGGGTTCATAATGCTAACCCGATGGGGCAACAATGAGGTACCCATCAGGCTGAAGTCTGAGGCATAGGCCAAAATAGCATGGTGTAGGGGCTGATTATCCTGCTCCGCCAACTCGGCTATGGAGCCGCTGGCTTTGATCCAGATCTGCTGTTCCGGTTTGCGGCTGCTGGGGTTGGCGTAATCGATGGGGTCTACCGAGCGCATTTCAATAGGGCGCAATGAGGGGCGGTGTGCTGCGGCTCTTGCACTGGCTTTATCACTGCGTTCGGCAATCAGTTTTTGCCAGCGCTCATTGTCATCTGCAAGGCCTTCTGGCCCTTCACAGTCAGGCATGTCGGCCTGATGATTCAACCCTTCCTCGGCCACCTGAAATGATAGCTCAGTATTGAAAATGGCTTTGCCACGCTGGGAGCCAACTACCCGACGTGTGGTGAATGATCCGCCGTCACGGATACCATCGACCTGATAGAGAATAGGCACTGAGGGGTCTCCGGGGCGCAAAAAATACGCATGCTGGGAATGCACCATGCGATCTTCTGGCACAGTATCCTGGGCTGCCCGCATGGCCTGGGCAAATACCTGACCGCCAAAGACTCGCTTGTTGCCGCTCTTGGGAGTTTGGCCGCGGTAGATATTTTCATCGATCTTCTCCAATGAAAGAGTATCCAGAAGTTGCTGTAGTGCTTGGCTCATGCAGTTGTTGTCCTGAGTTCAATTGTGGTGTGGGGTGTTTCGATAATTTTCCGGATTATAACCCAATGCCGGTACTTTATCTGATTACAGGTTACCCGGTCGACCTGGGTTGTATTGGCTTGGGAAATAACGGAATTTAGTCCGCCAATACTTGAAAGGAACAATAACATACTGTAAGTTCAATTTTCGATTTTTCCTGATGCATCCCAGTACAGGCAACAGTTTTTCAGGCTAAAAAAACTTAGCGATAATTAAAAAGTAACTTAAAAAGCAGGAGCCCAATGTGAGTGATTTAAACACTTTCCGCCAGGAAACCAGAGACTGGCTAGAGGAGAACTGTCCCCCAACTATGCGTAAACCCGCCAAAGGTGGTGAGGAGATGTGCTGGGGTGGGCGTAACTTTAAGTTTGCCAGTGAAGAGCAGAAGCAATGGATGGAGCGCATGGGCGCCAAAGGCTGGACGGCGCCAGATTGGCCCACGGAATATGGCGGCGGTGGCCTGGATAAAGCCGAACATAAAATTCTCAAAGAAGAGCTGGGGCGCATTAATGCCCGCTCACCTCTGGATAGCTTTGGTATTTGGATGATTGGACCGGCGCTGCTGAAGTTTGGTTCAGAGGCATTAAAGCAGCAGCATCTGCCCCCCATTATTCGCGGTGAGATTCGCTGGTGTCAGGGCTATTCCGAGCCCGGTGCTGGTTCTGACCTGGCGGGTCTGCAGTCCAAAGGTGAGGATATGGGTGACCATTTTATTGCCAATGGGCAAAAGGTCTGGACCTCCTATGGTGATAAGGCGGACTGGATGTTCTGCCTGCTGCGCACAGATTCAGAAGCCAAGAAACAGATGGGTATCAGTCTGGTGCTGTTTGATATGGAAACCCCCGGGGTGACGCCAAAGCCCATCAAGCTGATTTCTGGTAGTTCACCGTTCTGCGAAACTTTCCTTGATGATGTTCGTGTTGAGAAAGATCAGGTTGTCGGTGAAGTGAATCAGGGCTGGACCATTGCCAAATATCTGCTTACCCATGAACGGGAAATGATTGGCGGCATGGGCATGACGGATGTTGGTTCTCAAACTCTGGGACAGATTGCAGCCAAGGCTCTGGGTGTCGAGCATGGCCGTATGAACAACCCATTATTGCGCGCTGAAGTCGCCAAATGGGAAATTGACGGCGCCTGTTTTGCCTTGACGGCGGAGCGCGTTACAGACGAAGTCAAATCTGGCCATGGCGTAGGTGCTACCTCAGCCATGCTCAAGTACTACGGTACCGAGCTTAACAAACGCCGCTTTGAAACATTGCTCAAGGTTAATGGCAGCGATGCCATGGTGTGGGAAGGTGAGGCTTCCAATGAAGGCTGGCTGCCGCGCACCTGGCTGCGCACCAAAGGTAATTCCATTGAAGGCGGAACCTCAGAGATTCAGCTCAATGTGATCGCTAAAAATATCCTCGGCCTGGGCTAGTAATGCTGCGCAAGCACTAACAGAATTTAAAGGTACAGAATCATGGCACTAGTATTAAACGAAGAGCAGCAGATGCTCAAAGAATCAGCCCAGGGTTTTCTGGCTGAGTTCGCTCCTGTTTCAGAGCTGCGCAAGCAGCGGGATGCTGGCAGTGAAACGGGATATGCTGACAATCTCTGGGGCCAGATGGTCGATATGGGTTGGGCAGCGATTTTGGTTCCCGAAGCCTATGGTGGTTTGGAGTTTGGTCATGTTGGCATGGGTCAGATTGTTGAGCAGACTGGCCGCACATTAACCGCCTCACCATTGTTTGCTACTGGGGTATTGGGTGTAACAGCTATCAATGGGGCGGGCAGCGAAGAGCAAAAAACTGAATTACTTGGCGCCATTGCCGGCGGTGAAATCACCACGGCTCTGGCCGTTGATGAAAAGGCTCATCATGCACCGGCGCAAGTCAGTATGGCGGCCACTAAACAGGGTCAAGGTTACAGTCTCAATGGCCATAAATGTTTTGTCGCTGATGGCGGCACTGCGGACAAGCTAATTGTGGCGGCACGCACCTCCGGTGAAGCGGGTGATATGCAAGGTATTAGCCTGTTTATTGTGGATCGTGCAGCGTCGGGCGTTGAGGTTGAGCGCACAGCAATGACCGATGGTCGTAACTATGCCAATATTAGTTTTAATAATGTTGAGGTGGCTGACGCTGCATTGCTGGGTGAAGAGGGCAAAGGCTTTAGGGCCCTGTCTGCCACTCTGGATGCGGGCAATGTGTATCTGGCAGCTGAGTTGCTGGGTATCGCTCAGGAGAGCTTTGACCGCACCTTGCAGTACCTTAAAGAGCGCAAGCAATTTGGTGTGTTGATTGGTTCATTCCAGGCGTTGCAGCACCGTGCTGCGGACTGGTGGAGTCAGGTTGAGCTGTGCAAGTCTATTGTGCTAAAGGCACTGCAAGCTATGGATGCAGCTGATGCCAAGGTTCCGGCACTGGCCAGTATTGCCAAAGCCAAGCTGAGTGAAGTGGCTGAGCTGGCGACCAATGAAGCCATTCAGATGCATGCGGGCATTGGTATGACCGACGAATATGAGATTGGCTTTTTTATAAAACGGTCGCGTCCGGCCCAGACATTGTTTGGCGATAACAGTTACCATACGGATCGTTTTGCTCTGCTTAACGGGTATTGAGAGAGCAAAATTTACTATAGCCGCCTCTGTAAAAATTAAAAACAATTAAGGAATATAACGATGGATTTAGGTATTAGCGACAAGGTCAAACCCATACTTGAGGAAGTTAAGCATTTTATTGATACCGAGATTCTGCCTCTGGAGCATGAGTATCACGGAGAGGTCTCCAAAGGTGATCGCTGGACTTTTACCGAGCGCCAAACTGAAATTCTGGAAACACTTAAAGCTAAGGCTAGGGCCAAGAATCTGTGGAATTTCTTCCTTACTCATTTTGAAGGTGGCCATGGTTTAAATACTGTTGAGTACGCCTACATAGCACAGGAAACCGGCCGCTCTCATCTCGCTCCGGAAGTGTTTAACTGTGCTGCCCCGGATACCGGCAATATGGAGGTGTTGGCCCGTTACTGCACAGAAGAGCAAAAAGAGACCTGGTTAAAGCCATTGCTGGCGGGCGAGATTCGCTCGGCCTATGCCATGACTGAGCCAGCGGTGGCTTCGTCTGATGCGACGAATATCTCCATGTCCTGTGTTGCCGATGGCGACGAATGGGTACTTAACGGTGAAAAAATCTGGATCTCTGGTGCCGGTGACCCGCGCTGCAAGATAATGATTGTAATGGTCAACACCAACCCCGGTGGCCCCCGCCATGCACAGCACAGCCAGATACTGGTTCCTTTTGAGACCCCTGGTGTGAAGAATCTGCGCCCCATGGAAATCTTTAATATTGATGATGCGCCCCATGGCCATATGCATATGCGCTTTACCGATGTCCGGGTACCCAAAGAAAATATGATCCTCGGTGAAGGCCGTGGTTTTGAAGTGGCTCAGGGTCGTTTGGGGCCTGGTCGTATCCACCACTGCATGCGCTCACTGGGTCTTGCTGAAGCTGCTCTTAAGCTGATGTGCGAACGCTCGTTAACCCGGGAGGCCTTTGGTCGCCCTCTCGCCAAGCTGGGTGCTAATGGCGATATTATTGCCCAGGCCCGTATTGATATCGAAATGACCAGGCTGCTGTGTTTAAAAGCGGCCTGGTTAATGGATCACGAAGGCACAGATGCGGCTCAGCCCTTTATCTCAATGATTAAGGTTGCAGCGCCTAATATGGCATTGAAAATTATCGATGAAGCTATGCAGATGCATGGTGGTATTGGTCTGTCACAGGATACGCCACTGGCGACCTGGTATGGCGCGCAGCGCACCTTGCGCTTTGCCGATGGCCCGGATTCCGTTCACCGTATGGTGATTGCCCGTCGCGAACTCAGTCAATACAGATAGGAGAACGACTATGACTATTAGATACGATGGACAGGTTGCAATAGTGACTGGCTCAGGTAATGGTCTGGGCCGTTCCCACGCGCTGGCACTGGCCGCACGTGGTGCCAAGGTAGTGGTCAATGACCTTGGTGGTAATGTTAATGGTGTTGGCGGTTCAAGCGATGCTGCTATGGAAACCGTTGCCATGATTGAAGCCGCTGGCGGTGAAGCCATTGCCAATGGTGCCAATGTGGCGAAGATGGATGAAGTTGAAGCCATGGTTACCCAGGCCGTTGAGAAATGGGGCCGGGTAGATATTCTGGTCAACAATGCCGGTATTCTGCGGGATAAAAGCTTCGCCAAAATGGGTATGGATGATTTTCAGCTGGTAGTTGATGTGCATCTGATGGGCTCCGCCAACTGCTCCAAAGCGGTCTGGGAGTTAATGCGCGAGCAGGGTTATGGTCGTATTGTTATGACCACGTCTTCAAGCGGTATGTATGGTAACTTTGGCCAGGCCAACTATGGCGCTGCCAAAATGGCTGTTGTGGGTTTGATGAACACCCTTTGTATAGAGGGTGAAAAGTACAACATCAAAGTTAACTGTCTGTCGCCCACGGCTGGCACTCGTATGCTGGAAGGACTGGTGACGGATGAGCAGTCGGATATTATGACTGTGGAAGCGGTCACTGCTGGACTGCTGACTATCTGCGATGAAGCGGCTCCCAATCGTAGTATTCTCTGTGCTGGCGCCGGTGGTTATGCGCGCACTCATATTTATGAGACCGATGGCATCTATCTGCCACCAGAGCGGCAGACCCCGGAAAATGTTCGCGCTCAGATTGAGGCTATTGAGAATCCGGAAGGCCAGCAGATGCTGGTGGGTGGTTTTCAGCAAACCAACAAGTTTGTTGCCAAAGCTGCGGCATATCTGACCGACAAAAAATAATAACAATTGGGGCATCATTATGAGAGCACTAGTCTGTAAAGAGTTTGGATCCACAGAAAATCTGACCCTAGAAGAGGTGGATACACCGACCCCGGGCAAAGGGGAGATTCTGATGGAGATTAAAGCCACGGGGGTTAACTTTCCCGATGTGCTGACGGTTCAGGGCAAGTACCAGTTTAAACCTGAACTGCCGTTTATTCCCGGGGCCGAATTGGCTGGTGTAGTCTCTGCGGTAGGCGAGGGTGTAACCAGTCGCAAGGTGGGCGACAAGGTGATTGCTACAACACAGATTGGCGCCTTTGCCGAGCAATGTGTGGTTAATGAGCACACCACTTTTGAGATGGGCAATACCATGTCCTTTGAGCAGGCTGCTGGTTTTGCGATTACCTATGGCACTTCCTATTACGCGTTAAAGCAGCAGGCTAATATTCAGCCCGGCGAAACTCTGCTGGTATTGGGTGCTGCTGGTGGCGTGGGTATTGCCACTATTCAGATTGCCAAAGCGATGGGCGCTACTGTTATTGCAGCGGCCAGTTCCGAAGAGAAACTGGATTTTGCCTGTGAAGCGGGAGCTGATCTGCGCATTAACTATTCCACGGAGAATCTTAAAGACAAGGTTAAAGAGTTGACTGGTGGCAAAGGTGCCGATGTTGTCTATGACCCTGTTGGTGGTGATTTTTCCGAGCAGGCATTCCGCGCTATTGCCTGGGATGGTCGTTTCTTGGTTATCGGTTTTGCCTCTGGTCCAATTCCAGCTATGCCACTGAATCTTGCTCTGCTTAAAGGTGCTTCTCTGGTAGGTGTTTTCTGGGGTGCCTGGGCGGCCCGTGCGCCTATTGAGTCACGCAAAAACTTTGACGAGCTGATTGAAATGATTGATGGCGGTAAGTTTTCGCCACTGGTTACTGAGGTTTATTCTCTGGATGACTATAAGGCAGCATTTGCGTCGATCTCGGAGCGGCGTGCCAAAGGTAAAGTGATTCTGTCTAACGGTTAGCTGGTTTAGAAAAAAGCTCGTCTTTGGTTTTTTGCAGGGGGTAGTGTAGATTTATCTGCTTCTACCCATACCTGCAGCCACAAAACTCAAGGCGTGTTATAACGGGGTTTGCGGCAGCTTCACTAACTCCAAAACTGCAGCAAACCTAATACAAAGACCAGTTAAGACAGCAGTGGCCCAAGCTTCATAGCCACACCCATATCCCCCTGAATCTTCAGCTTTCCGCTCATAAAGGCCATGGTGCCATCCAGCTTGCCGTCAGCCATCTCCATAAAGTCTGCCAGACTGATTGCCATGGTGCAGGCAGCCTCCGTGTCTTCATTGCTGATCACATTTGGCACCTGTGATGCGTCCAAAACCAGAATGCCATCATCGCCAAAATCAAATTTCAAGATTGAACCCAGGCCGCAATCTTCCCCAATCTTTTCTTTTAAACCTGCTGTAACCAATTCCAATGACATTGTTGTATCCTCTTTTTATTGATCGGCCCTTAATTTTGGGCACGTTTATGAGCATTGTTTCCAATACTGTAAAAATAATAGTCATTAAACTCAAGACAAATTAATACCACGCAAGACTAACAGATGATAATACACTCCGTTGTCAACAGAGTGACAGTTTAAGTCGTGTTTTTGACTGTATTCTGTAAGATGGAACCGGGATTAATAATGGCTCTGTTCAGGGAGCCAGTGTCACCGATAATAATTACAATAAGGTTATTTATGCATCAGCCACTAGCTGGACCGCAAGCATCACCGAAAGCCACAGGCATACTGCTGTTTCTGCTGCTGCTCAATATTCTCAATATGGTCGATCGAACCCTGATCACTAGCTTTGGCACCGCCATTATTACTGATCTGGATTTGAGTGACTCCCAGTTTGGCCTGCTAACCGGGCCCATCTTTGTCTTTTTCTACTCCATTATGGGTCTGTTTATGGGCGCCCTGGCTGATCGAGTGCATCGACCTCGGCTGATAGCAGCAGGGCTGGTGCTTTGGAGTGCGTTGACCGCCGTGTCCGGCGTCGCCAAAAATTTCGCCCAGATTGGTGTAGCCCGGCTGTTTATCGGCGTGGGAGAGTCAGCCATGGCGCCCTCAGCCATCTCCATGATCTCAGATATGTTTCCCAAAGCGAGACGAGGCACAGCCACCGGCATCTACTATCTGGGCGTACCACTGGGGGCCGGAGCTAGCTTTATAGTCGCCGGAATACTCGGTCCCATGATCGGCTGGCGCAACTGCTTCCTGCTACTGGGTGGTCTGGGGCTGGTTTTAGCCCTGGTGCTGTTGCTGATCAAAGACCCAGAGCGGGGCGCAATGGAAGAAAAGGGCAGCGCAGAAGAGCAGCAGGAGAGCCTGATAGGAGGCAACTGGCGAAGCATTGTGTCCGATGTCTTTAATGTCGTGAAATCGACCCCGGCACTTGCCTGGACCATGATCGGCGCAGTATTTTTGCATATACCACTGGGCGCAGGGCAGTTTGCCATTGTCTGGCTGGAGCGAGAGAGAGGCTTTGGTATCGGCGAAATTAGTGCCACCTACGGGCTGGTCTATATTGTATTTGGTACAGCGGGCACATTTCTGGGAGGCATACTTAGCGATTGGTATCAGGCCAGATACAGAGGCGGGCGAGTGAGATTTTTAGGCCTGCTGATGTTAGCTGTTACTCCACTACTGATTTCGTTCCGTTTTGTAGATCCCTCATCAGCGTTGTTCTATATAGGCATGGCCGCTGGTATGTTCAGCGTAAGCTCCTTCTATGGCCCGGCATTTTCAACGGTTCAGGATCTAACCCCAGTGCGCTTGCGTGGGGTCATGACAGGGCTGTTGCTGGTGGCCTGCAACCTGCTTGGTCTGGGAATAGGTGCCATGATGACCGGTGTGCTCAGTGATGTGTTTTTCGCCAATGGGATTTTTGAGCCACTAACTAAAGCCTTGCTCAGTGCTGATATTTTATCGGCCGCCGCGCCATTCAGCTTTATTGTTGCCTCTATGTATCTTGAAAAGATGAAAGCCAGGGCCTAAGTCGTCGACGCAGTCGGCCAGCTATTTTTGGGCGATTGGCATAGGCTCTTATATTGCTGGCATAGAATCCAAAGAGTACTGGGGTTCAAGTCAGTAGTATTTGCTCTCACAAGTGCTGTTTTTGGAGACAATAGGCGATGGCAGAGAAAACCTTAAGTATAGCTGGGGCCAGCGGGTTCTGGGGTGATGCTGCCCGAGCTACACCGCAGCTGCTAAAAGACGGCAATCTGGACTTTATCGCCTACGATTATCTCGCCGAAATCACCATGTCGATTATGGCCCGGGCCCGAGCTAAAAACCCCGATCACGGCTATGCCTTGGACTTTATCACCGCGGCCATGAAGCCCAACCTTAAAGAAATCGCCCGCCAGGGTGTAAAAATTGTGTCCAATGCCGGTGGTGTAAACCCCCAGGCCTGCGCCAATGCACTGCGTACATTGATTGCCGAGATGGGGCTAGACCTCAAAGTGGCCTGTGTGCTGGGGGACGATATGATTGCCCAGCGAGATCAGCTTGCCGAGCAGGGTTATACAGAGATGTTCACCGGCGCGGCCTTTCCTGCGGTCGATAAAATTGCCAGCATTAATGCCTATCTGGGTGCCTTTCCGGTGGCTAAAGCATTGGATGAGGGGGCAGATATAGTGGTTACCGGTCGCTGTGTTGACAGCGCGGTGACTCTGGGGGCCTGTATCCATCGCTTTGGCTGGGGCCGCGATGATCTGGATAAGCTGGCCATGGGCTCACTGGCCGGCCATATTATTGAATGTGGCCCCCAGGCAACCGGCGGTAACTTTACCGACTGGGAAGAGGTTGAGAGCCTGGAAACCATTGGCTATCCCATTGCCGAAGTGCATGCCGATGGCAGTTTTGACTGCTCTAAGCCCGAGGGCACCGGAGGGTTGGTAAGCCGGGCTACCATAGCCGAGCAGATGGTCTATGAAATTGGCGACCCTCAGGCCTATATATTGCCGGATGTGGTCTGTGATTTCTCTCAGGTCGAGCTTGAGCAGCTGGGTGAAAATCTGGTGCGAGTTACTGGCGCAACCGGCCTGCCTGCGCCCGATACTTATAAGGTGTGCACCACCTATGCCGATGAATTTCGCGGTGGCACTAATATGACGTTCTATGGGGTGGATGCCGACCGCAAGGCGCAAAAGCTGGCCGATGCTATTTTTGCTGCCTCCCGACGCACCTTTAAGCAGCTGGGATTGCCTGACTACAGTGAAACCAGTGTAGAGCTGATTGGCGCAGAGAGCCAGTTTGGTGCCAATGCCCAGATCAGCCGCTGCCGTGAGTTGGTGCTAAAAATAGCTGCCAAGCATCCAGAGGCCGCCGGTATTGGCATACTGCTAAAAGAGGCTGTGGGTCTGGGGCTGGCAACACCGCCGGGTCTGTCTGGCTTTGCCGGTGCTCGGCCCAGCCCATCGCCCGTGGTGAGGTTATTTTCCTTTGCGCTGCCCAAGGGTACAGCGCAGATTGAGGTGGAGATTGACGGCGTTACCCACCAGGTACCAGACGGCCCGGGGCAGTCCTTTAGTGTGCAAAAATTGCCGCGGCCCACTGCGCCCGCTGCGCCCACAGATGCCTCGGTTCCAGTACCCCTGATTAAGCTAGCCTGGGGGCGCAGTGGCGATAAGGGCGACAAGGCCAATATCGGCATTATTGCCCGCCGGCCGGAATACCTTCCCTATATTTATGCTGCGCTGACCGAGCAGGCCGTGGCCGACGGCTTTGCCCATTTTTTACCTGCGCAAGCCGCTGGCAAGACTGAAAGCTATGTAGACCGTTACCTGATGCCGGGCAGCCATGCTATTAACTTTTTAATTCACGATGTGCTGGGCGGCGGTGGTATGGCCAGTATTCGCAACGATGCCCAGGGCAAAGGCTATGGGCAGATTCTTTTAGCACTGTCGATTCCGGTTAGCGCCGAGATTGCCGAGCACATTAAATAATAGAACCAGTACGACGGAGATAGACCATGGCAGTCTTTGCCTCAAAAATAAATACCAGTTCAGAGACCTATCTAAAACAGCGAGCCGAGATGCTCGAGCTGGTGGATAAGCTCAATGAGCTCAATAGCCGCGGCCGCGCTATTTCGGAAAAGCGCAAGCCGCGCTTTGACAAGCGCGGCCAGTTGACCCCCAGAGAGCGACTGGCGCGACTGCTTGACCCTGGCATGCCATTTTTGGAAATTAGTAATCTCGCCGGCTATAAGCTGGATACCAAAGATGAGGCCAAATCGATCCCTGGCTCCACAGTGATTGCCGGTATAGGTTTTATCTCGGGAGTACGCTGTGCCGTGGTGGTGGACGATAGCGGTATTTTGGCCGGCTCCATGACCACTGCCGGGGGCTATCGAATTCGCCGCGCACAGCAAATTTCGCTCGAGCAAAAGCTGCCCTTTGTGCACCTGGTAGAGAGCGCCGGTGGCGACCTAATGAACTATACGGTTGAAGGCTTTAGCGCCGGTGGTGACCTGTTTGGCAGCCTGGCCAAGCTGAGTAAAGAGGGTATTCCGGTTATCTCTATACTGCATGGCTCTTCCACTGCTGGCGGCGCCTATATGCCTGGGCTTAGCGACTATGTGATTGCCGTTAAGGGTACCGGCCGGGCCTTTTTAGCTGGCCCGCCACTGCTTAAAGCGGCCACTGGCGAGATAGCCACAGAAGAAGAACTGGGGGGCTCTGAGATGCATGCCACCACCTCTGGTCTGGCAGAATATCTGGCGGAAAACGATGGCCATGGCATTCAGATCTGCCGTGAAGTGGTGGCTCGCCTACAGTGGAATGATAACTGCCAGTTGCCTGAGCCGCGGCAGTTTGCCGAGCCCATCTATGATCCAGATGAGCTGGCCGGGGTGATTCCGGTGGACTATCGCACCCCTTACGATATGCGTGAGCTAGTAGCCCGAGTGGTGGATGGCTCCGATTTTCTCGACTTTAAACCGCGCTTTGGTGTGTCTACTGTGTGTATTCAGGCCGAGATCTACGGCCAGGCGGTGGGCATTATTGGCAACAATGGCCCCATTGACCCCCAGGGTGCCAATAAGGCCACGCAGTTTTTGCAGCTGCTGGATCAGGCCAATATCCCGGCGCTGTTTTTCCAAAACACCACTGGCTATATAGTCGGCACCAAGTCCGAGCAGGCCGGCATGATTAAGCATGGCTCGAAGATGATTCAGGCGGTGCGCAATATTGAAGTGCCACGCATTACCTTTATGACCGGTGCCAGTTTTGGGGCCGGCAACTACGGCATGTGCGGGCGTGGCTATGACCCGGATTTTCTGTATACCTTCCCCAATGCCAAGATGGGCGTAATGGGCGGCGAGCAGGCGGCCAAAACCATGTCGATGGTGGCTCGAGGCAAAGCGGCAGCCATGGGTGTTGAGCCCGATGAAGAGGCGCTGGCCGCCCAGGAGAAGGGCCTGGCCCATGTGTTTGACTCCCAGTCTGACGCCTTCTACTGCTCAGGCCACCTGATGGACGATGGCATGATCGACCCGCGCAATATGCGCAAAACATTGGGACTGCTGCTGGAAACCGTGCGCGAGGCACGCCATAGAACGGTGCGTCCCAATAGCTTTGGCATTGCCCGCCTGTAACTGGAGACTAAAAATACCATGAGCGATTTATCAAACGCTGCATTGCCAGTCACTCAGTCGCTGTTACTAGAGCGCGACGACTGGGTGCTAAAAATCTGGTTTAACCGCCCTGAGGCCAAAAATGCGCTGTCGGCACAAATGACCGAGGAGTTAAATGCTGTACTGGATGCGGTATCTGAAGACCGCAGTCTGCGCGCCATTGTGCTGCGTGGGGCTGGCGGTGTGTTCTGTGCCGGCGGTGATATCAAGGGTTTTAAATCCGGCATGCAGGCCACAGATGCAGACGAAGTGGCAGCTAGTAATCGCAGCTTTGGCGACCTGATGATCAAGTTAAACGAGCAGCCCCAGGTGGTGATTGTTTTGGTGGAGGGCGCCGCTATTGGCGGTGGTCTGGGCCTGGCCTGTGTGGGTGATGTAACACTGGTGACTGCCGATGCCCGGTTCCGTTTAAGCGAGACCAGTCTGGGTATTCCCCCGGCCCAGATAGCGCCCTTTGTGACTGAGCGAGTGGGGCTAACCCAGGCTCGACGATTAATGCTGACCGGTGCGCGGTTTAAAGGAGCGGAAGCCTTAGCCCTGGGTATTGCCCATGGGGTGGCAACAGATACAGCAGATTTGGAAGCTCAGTGCGAGACTATATTGGGCCATATTAAAGCCTGTGCGCCGGGTGCCAATGCGGTGACCAAAGGTATTTTATTTGAATCAGTGCGCCGCCCCCGCGCCGAGGCGCTGGACTTCGCCTCGCGAGGTTTTGCCCAGTGCATGTTGAGCCCTGAGGGCCTGGAAGGGGTGGCAGCTTTTGTTGAAAAGCGGCCTGCCTCTTGGAATAAATAACAGGAATCTTACTGATGAAACTCTTTACTAGTATTTTAATTGCCAACCGCGGCGAGATTGCCTGCCGGGTGATACGCACCGCCACACAGCTGGGTTACCGCACCATAGCGGTTTACTCCGAGGCCGATGCTGGTGCCCCCCATGTGCAGCTGGCCGATGCTGCAGTTTGCATTGGCCCAGGACCTGTGGGCGAGTCCTATCTGCTGGCGGAGAATATTTTGGCCGCGGCCGCGTCCAGTGGCGCTGAAGCTATTCACCCGGGCTATGGTTTTCTGAGTGAAAATGCCGCCTTTGCCGAGGCGGTTGAGTCTGCCGGGCTGGTATTTATCGGGCCTACTAGGGAAGCCATAGATGTAATGGGCAACAAGGCCGAGTCTAAACGCCGCATGATTGATGCAGGTGTGCCCTGTGTGCCTGGCTATGAGGGGCTGGATCAGGCAGATAAAACCTTATTGGCCGAGGGTAAAAAAATTGATCTGCCGTTAATGGTGAAGGCTGCTGCCGGTGGCGGTGGTCGCGGTATGCGTCTGGTCCATGATTACGGTGAGCTGGGCAATGCCATCAAGCTGGCCCGGGCTGAGGCCGAAAGTGCCTTTGGCTCCGGTGAGCTGATTCTAGAAAAAGCCATTATCCAGCCCCGTCATGTAGAGATTCAGATATTTGCTGATACCCAGGGCAATACCATTCATCTGGGTGAGCGAGACTGTTCGGTGCAGCGCCGTCACCAGAAGGTGGTGGAAGAGGCACCCTGTCCGATTATGACGCCGGAACTGCGCGAGCAGATGGGTCAGTCGGCTATTGATGCGGCAAAAAGTGTTAACTATCGCGGTGCTGGCACGGTGGAATTTTTGCTCGATGCCAGTGGTGCGTTTTACTTTTTAGAGATGAATACCAGGTTACAGGTAGAGCACCCGGTCACCGAACTGATTACCGGTCTGGATTTGGTGGAGTTGCAAATTAATGTGGCCCAGGGTCGACCTCTGGGTATGACTCAGGACGATATAAAACTACAGGGCGCTGCTATAGAAGTGCGCCTGTATACAGAGGACCCCAGTCAGGACTTTTTGCCTGCTTCTGGGCCGGTCGACCTGTGGCAGCCAGCGACTGGCGTTGGTGTGCGTATTGATGCTGGAATCTCTACTGGCCAGGCGATCTCTCCCTTTTATGACCCTATGGTAGCCAAGGTAATTGGCTATGGTGATGATCGAGAAACGGCGAGAACAAGACTGATCGCTGCATTAAAAGAAACTGTGTTATTTGGCACAGCCAACAACAAAGACTTTCTGATTCAATGTCTGGAAAAACAGAGCTTTATTGATGGTGCCGCCACTACAGCATTTATTGCTGAGGAGTTTGTCGAGGCGGATCTGGCTGTGGCTGAACCCAGCGTCGAAGACGCTGCGGCCGCTGCGGTAATTGATTTAAATCTTGAATACCAGCGTTATTTTGCCAGTAGTACATTGAGCAGCCACAAACTTAAGAACTGGACCATGGCCAGTGGGCTGGTCTCTCGCAAGCAGTACCAGTTTGGCGAGAGTCTCTTTGACTTCTCTATCTCACCAGTAGCCAATAGCGCAGACAGCTACCTGGTTACCTGTGACCACTCGCAACAGCAAATTGAAATAAAGGTATTAACAATCGAGGGCAGTGGTGCCAGCCTGTCAATTAATGGCTCTGCTAAGTTGGCGACCTTTAAGCTGCACCAGCATGGTCAGCTGTACTGTTCGATCGCTGGTCGCGGTGCCCTGTTTAAAGACCAGATTATTCTCGACGGTGCTGTGGATGAAACTGCTGGCGGTGGCCGCGTGATAGCGCCAATGCATGGTCTACTGCTTGAGGTGCTGGTTAAGCCGGGAGATCAGGTGGTCAGAGGACAAAATTTGGCTGTTTTGGAGGCTATGAAAATGCACTATGAAATTATTGCCGAGGTGGACGGTACCGTGGAAGAGGTTACTGCGGTGGCAGGCAACCAAGTGGCGGCCGATGACGTATTAATTGAAATAAACCAACAACAAGAGGCCAACTAATGGCACTAAAGCTTTGGCACTGCGCCGGTTCAAGATCGATTCGCCCCCTGTGGACATTAGAGGAAATGGGGATTGATTATGATATCGAGGTGATGAAGTTCCCGCCGCGTTTTGTCCACCCTGGCTATACAGATATTAACCCTATTGGCACTGTGCCATTTTTTACTGATGGCAATGTGGAAATGACGGAATCAGCGGGAATCAGCCAGTATTTGGTGGATAAGTATGGTCCCACAGATCTTGCCGTGGGGGTTGATGAGCCCGACTATGGCCTCTACCTAAACTGGCTGCACCGCAGTGATGCTACCCTCACATTTCCCCAGACTCTGGTGCTGAGATATACCATTCTCGAGCCCGAAGAGAAGCGCCTGCCCAGCGTGGCGGCAGACTACGCCAAATGGTTTCACGCCCGCCTGCGGTCCGTAGAAGAGGCGACAGCAGACCGGGAGTTCCTCTGTGCTGGCCGCTTTACCATTGCCGATATCGCTGTGGGCTATGCTCTCTATCTGGCCGAGACCCTGAGGCTGGGCGAGGGCTTTAAGCCTAATACCATAGCCTATTACGAGCGCCTAAAGGCGCGACCTGGGTTCCAGCGCGCCACGCGTTTTGAGTCCGCAGCAATGGTTTAGAAAAAAAATTTAAAACAGGACTTACCATGACCACTCAGCCTCATTCCAAATACCCGCATCTTTTTACGCCGCTGGATCTGGGTTTTACCCAGCTTAAAAACCGCGCCCTGATGGGCTCTATGCATACAGGACTGGAAGAGGTGGAAGGGGGCTTTGAGCGTCTGGCAGCCTATTTTTCCGAGCGCGCCCAGGGTGGTGTGGGCATGATGATTACCGGCGGTATTAGCCCCAATGAAGAGGGTGGCATGGGTTCGGAGATGTCGACGCCTGAGCATGCGGCAGATCATCGGCAGATAACCGAGGCTGTGCATGGGGTGGATCCGGATATCAAAATCTGTATGCAGATTCTCCATGCCGGGCCATTGGCCGAGACACCAAAGTTAGTCGGCCCTTCCGCTGTGCGCTCCAGGCTATCCCCTCTGGTGCCCAATGAGCTGGATGAAGCCGGTGTACAGAAACAGATTAATGACCATGTGCAGTGCGCCAAAATGGCCAAACTGGCCGGTTACGACGGCGTCGAAATTATTGGTTCAGCTGGTTATTTGCTAAGTACCTTTCTGGTGGAAAAGACCAATCAGCGGGAAGATCAATGGGGTGGCACCTTTGAAAACCGTATGCGCTTTCCCCTGGAAATTATGCGCCGCTGCCGCGCTGAAGTTGGTGAAAACTTTATTCTGATCTTCCGTATCGCCGCCATGGATATGTTGCAGGGCGGCATGGCCTGGGATGAAGTGGTATTGCTGGCCAAAGAAATGGAAAAAGCCGGTGCTACTATTATCAGCACCCACTTTACCTGGCATGAGTCGGCGGTGCCGACCATTGCGACTATGGTTCCTCGTGCTGCATTTTCCGGGGTGACCGGGCGCCTGCGCAAAGAGCTGAGTATCCCCTGCATTACCAGCAATCGCATCAATATGCCCGATGTGGCGGAGACAGTGCTGGCTGATGGGGAGGCGGATATTGTCTCTATGGCCAGACCTATGCTGGCGGATGCTGAGCTGGTAAAAAAAGCCTTTGAAGGCCGAGAGGATGAGATCAATACCTGCATTGGCTGCAATCAGGCCTGTCTAGATCATGGTTTTGAAGGCAAGGAAATCAGCTGCCTGGTTAACCCTAGGGCCTGCCATGAAACCATGCTTAACTATGAGCTCAGTCAGGAGCCGAAAAAGATTGCTGTGGTCGGCGCAGGCCCGGCCGGTTTGGCTTATGCCACTGTCGCTGCGGAGCGGGGGCATTCGGTGACTCTCTATGACAGTGCCAGTGAGATTGGTGGTCAGTTTAATCTGGCCAAGCAGGTGCCGGGCAAAGAAGAATTTTATGAAACATTGCGTTACTACCGGCGCATGCTGGATGTGCATCATGTAGATCTGCGCTTGAATACGAGAATCAATGCTGAGGATCTTGTATCTGCTGGTTACGAGCATGTGGTTGTGGCCACCGGTATTACGCCGCGGGTGCCAGAGCTGGAGGGTATTGATCACCCCAAGGCGGTCAGCTATGTGGACGTGATTCGTGGCAATGTTGAGGTGGGCAAGCGCGTTGCGGTAATGGGTGCCGGGGGCATAGGTTTCGATGTCTCGGAACTGATTATGCACAAGGGCGTTTCTGCGGCTACAGACAAACAGGTATTTGCCCGGGAATGGGGGGTGGATTTTGTCAACCATCCCCGTGGTGGTGTCACAGGCGTTGTTCCTCAGGTTGAGGCGGCAGACCGGCAGGTATTTCTGCTACAGCGTAAATCTACGCCAGTGGGTCGCGGTTTGGGCAAGACAACAGGCTGGACCCATCGTATGTCGCTGGCCAAGCGTGGGGTGCAAATGATGAATGGCATCGAGTATCGCAAAATTGATGATAAGGGCCTGCATATCAGTATTGAAGGTCAGCCCCAGGTGTTGGAGGTAGATACGGTCATTATCTGTGCCGGTCAGACACCGGCCCGGGGTCTCTATGATGAGCTGGCTAACACTGGTATTGCCATCAGTCTGGTTGGTGGAGCCTATAAGGCTGCTGAACTGGATGCCAAGGCGGCGATTAATCAGGCCAGCTATTTGGCGGCCGCGGTTTAACCATAGGTATATGGTGGCGAGAAAGGGTGACCGCCCGGTCGTAGCTAAGAGATCCATGCAATGGTCTTATAACCTATTATCTCTTCCTATATAGCACAGGCCGAGTCCGGTAAAAGTACCTGTAACAGAGACAGATACTGGTCTGGAAGGGGTCTCTGGTACGTACAACAGATGGCTTTGTTTTATATTGACATAATAAGTGCCATAACATATGGTGTGGCCCTAAATTTTTAAGGAGTGAGCGTCCGTGGACATTAAATTTTCAGCAGAGGATCTGGCATTTCGCGATGAGGTGCGGGATTTTTTTACCCAGGAATACGACAGTTCAATTACTGCCAAATTCAGCAGTGCTGCGGGTACTGACTATAAAGAAGGCATTGTGGCCTGGCAGAAAAAACTTCATGCCAAGGGATGGGTCGCACCTGGCTGGCCTAAAGAATATGGTGGCACTGACTGGTCGGCGACGCAGAAGTTTATCTTTGAGACTGAGCGTGGTTTGGCTGGTATTCCAGATGTGGTTCCCTTTGGTTTGAAAATGGTTGCGCCGGTAATTTACACCTTTGGTAATGAAGAGCAAAAAGCGCGCTTTCTACCGCGTATTCTTGAAAGCGACGACTGGTGGTGTCAGGGTTATTCTGAACCTGGTGCGGGTTCAGATCTAGCCGCGCTAAATACTACGGCTGACTATGCGGGCGATAACTATATAGTTAATGGCCGCAAGATCTGGACCACTTTTGCCCAGTATGCAGACTGGATATTCTGTCTGGTGCGCACCAGCAAAGGTATGCGCAAACAGCAGGGCATCAGCTTTTTGCTGATCGATATGAATACTCCAGGTATTACGGTTAAGCCAATTGTGACTATTGACGGCAAGCACAGCCTCAACGAGGTTTTGTTTGAAGATGTTGCAGTGCCCACCGAGAATCTGATTGGTGAGCAGGATAAGGGCTGGACCTATGCCAAGGCGCTGCTGGCCCATGAGCGAACAGGCATGGCCGAGGTGGCGGACTCTACCCGTATGCTGGACTCTCTCAAGCAGCGCGCCAGCGTTGAAGTGAATGGCGGCAAGGCGATGATTGATGATCCTATCTTCCAGATGCGTCTCTCGGATATCGAGATGGAGCTGATGGCTCTTGAGTACACCGAGTTGCGGGTATTTGCCTCTATGGCAGCGGGCGGTATGCCGGGGCCAGAGTCTTCACTATTAAAAATTAAAGGCACTGAAATCAGTCAGGCGATTCACGAGCTGCAGCTGCAGCTGGCGTCGTTTTATGGCGGTGCATTACCGGAAAATCTAAATGCTGATGAATTGGGCCATGACTTTGCTTTCGAGGCCCGAGGTAAATACATGTATGGTCGCGCAGCCACTATTTATGGCGGGTCCAATGAAGTGCAGCGCAATGTGATCGCCAAAGCGGTACTGGGTTTATAGGGCTATTTAAAGGTCTTTACGATTACAAGCAGGCTCCCTGCAGGTTGAGCCAAAAACAGATTTCAGGAGTTAATACAGATGAATTTTGATTTTACCGAAGAACAAACCATGATCAAGGACAGTGTCTCGCGCTTTGTTCGAGATGAATATGACTTTGATACCAGACGCAAAATTGTTGAATCAGACGAGGGCATTAGCCGGGAATTCTGGTCCATGTTTGCGGAGCTGGGATGGTTGTCTGTGCCCTTTGCCGAAGAGTACGGCGGGTTTGGTGGCACTGTTGACGATATAGCTGCGGTGATGGAAGAGTTGGGTAAGGGTATTGTGGTTGAGCCCTATGCGTCCACTGTTGTGGTGTTTGGTGGCCTGCTGGCGGCCTCAGATAACGCTGCTCTCAAGGCTGAGGTAATTCCCGGCATTATTGATGGTAGGTGCATGGGTTCACTGGCTTCTACCGAGGCTCAGTCTCGCTATGAGATGAGTGACGTTGCAACCACAGCAACAGCCACTGATGGTGGTTTCAATATCAACGGAGAGAAGACTGTTGTGGCCAATGGCGGCACAGCGGACAAGTTTATTGTTACCGCTCGCCACAGCGGTGAACAGTTTGATCGCGCGGGCATCAGCCTGTTTTTGATCGAAGCTTCTGCCCCTGGGGTTGAGGTTAAAAGCTACAAGATGATGGATGGCCAGAGTGCAGCCACAGTGACCTTTAAAGATGTGATGGTACCTGCAGGTCAGCTGCTCAACACAGCGGGCGAAGGTATGGACCTGATTGATCAGGTGATGCCGCAGATTCTGATGGGTCTCAGTGCTGAAGCTCTGGGTATTATGGCGACGCTGAATACGGCTACGGTTGAATATTCCAAGGTGCGGCAGCAGTTCGATACGCCGATCAGCTCTTTCCAGGTGCTGCAGCATCGCATGGTAGATACTTTTATGGCCTGCGAGCAGACTAAATCGATGCTTTATCGCGGACTCTGTCAGGCGGGTGAAGATGATTCTGCGGCGCTGTTAAAAACTGTACATGCCCTTAAGGCCACTGTTGCCCGCTATGGCAAGCTGATTGGTGAAGAGGCGATTCAGATTCATGGCGGTATTGGCATGACTGATGAGTTAAATATCGGTCATTATGTGAAGCGTCTGATGATGATTAATGTGAGCTTTGGCGATGGCGATTACCATCAGAAGAAGTTTAACCAACTCAGTTATTCTGCTTGATGATCAGTCTGCCCACCCTGGCTGTTGGCCTCGGCGCTGCCGGGCTGACTTGGTGGGGCTACAGGTTACTGCGCCGAGATCCATTGGCGCAATTTGACCTTCCACTGGGGCACCTGGCTTCGGTGGATAGCCCAGAGGCTAAGCTTCAGTCCAAGCAGGCGCTAGTGGCGATCACTCAGCGCCTAAAGGCTAGTGCGGCCAGTTCCAGCAAACTTTCCATCAAGCGCCGTGTGCCAATTATGCGGGAGGCCATGGAGGCTTTTTTTGCCGAGACAGAGAAGCTGGCGGTCAGTACTTTTACCCCTGTGGATGCCGCCGGTGTGCCTGCTGAATGGGTGGTGGCACCTGGGGTTGATGCAGATAATAGCCGCCGCCTGATGTATATCCATGGCGGCGCTTTCTTCGCTGGCAGCCCTAAAAGTCATCGGGTGATTACCAGCAAGTTATCAGAAATTACCAATAGCTCGGTGCTGGCCATCGACTATAGATTGATGCCTGAATACAGCCGCCGAAACTCCGTTGAAGACTGCCATACTGCCTATGAATGGTTGCTGGATAATGGCTCTCAGGGCCCAGGCAATGCCGCCAATATGCTGGTTGCCGGAGATTCAGCCGGGGGAAACTTAACCCTGGTTCTGCTGGCCCTGTTGCGAGATAGTGGAGGCCGGGCTCCCAATGCCGCTGTGTGCCTGTCACCTGTCACTGACTGCCGGTTTAACAGCCCCAGTATTTTTTCCAATCTGAGCTCTGACGTGATGCTTAAGCCTCTGGCCAGTCGCATTACCAGAGTACCCAAAATTCTGCTGCGCCTAAGTGCCCGCCATTTGGCCAGGGATAACCCCAGTGATCCGCTGATTTCGCCATTGCTTGGGGATCTGTCAAACCTGCCACCCACATTGGTGCTGGCAAGTCATGATGAGATTCTGCGGGATGATGGGCGACGCTATGTGAATAAAGCAGTAGCCTCAGGGTCAAAAGCTGAGTTTGTCTACTTTATGAAAATGCCCCATGTATGGCCGATTTTTTATCCCGACCTGCCAGAAGCGGAACTGACCTTCCAGCAGATCAGTGGTTTTCTAGACCGTCATTCTTGATAATTAACCCTTGGGCTTGCGCATCATTAGCGCCGGGGTTGATTCTGTGTAAGCAATGAACTCCGGGTCCGATCCCCATTTTTTTTGTGCCAGATTTTCCAGCAGTGGAATGCCACTGACTTTAGTCAGTAGCACAAAGACAAATACCGGCGATATCATGGTGGCCAGTTGCCAGCCACTGAGAACTGGTAGGGCCAGCAGCGCCAGACCCAACCACAATGTTATTTCACCGAAGTAGTTGGGATGCCTGGACCAGGCCCACAGGCCAGTGGTGATAAAGCGATCGCGATTGTCCGGGTTCTTTCTAAACTTGGTCTTTTGGCTGTCTGCGATCACTTCAATCAGCAGGCCTGCAATCCACAGCGCTATACCTGTGTAGGCCAATGGGCCCAGTGCTACTGTGGTGTTTGAGGTCATGGCGGCCAGTCCTGCTGCCATGGTGACCAGTACCCAGACTCCGCCTAAGGTCCAGGTCATCAAAAACCAGACAAATTTGGTTTTCATCACTCTAAAGCGCTTGTCCTGGCCGTCTTTCTTGATTCGCCAGAATAAAAATGACCCCAGCCTCAGGGCCCATATCAGGATCATTGCACCGATAATTAGATCCCGCAAATCAAGATCAGGATTGAGCCAGGCGGCGGCGATTACAGTGCTGATATAAGAAATAGAGCCGGTCAGATCAAAGTAATGCTCTGTCTGGAAGGCAAAGGAGGGGAGAAATATAATCCAGTGCAGAGCAAGGCCAATGGCACCGCAGAGAAGAAATAATGGCATTCCATGGACGCTGGTGCTGCCCTGACTACCGGCCAGCAAGATAAGGGATGCGATACAAAGGGATACGGCAATGCCGATAATACTGTTAGTTGTTTTCATTATTATTCTCAACTGGTCGTTAACTATTATTTCGATTTATACGGCATTTGGCAGCTGACTAGATTGCTTTGCTGGTACGGTTAAAAGGCATCCATAAACACATAGGGGTCAAATTCCCGGCAGCCGCCTCCGGCCAGATTGCTATAGCGCTCGGGGTCCCAGAAGTCGCTGCTGTGGTAGGAGATTAGAAAGCTCTCTACAAACAGTTTGCAGCGGTCTTTTTGCTGCTTGAATTCTGTGTCCGCTTCAATACGGGTGACCATATCCTCAACACTTGGGCTATAGTTTTCCATGCGCCAGCCGCCATCTGCGACACTGTCAAAGATCATTGTATTGGGTTTGTTTTCGCCCCAGGGGATCCAGTCTGGTTGCTGTAAGTAGCGCCCCTTGCCCGGGGAGCCGGTGTGGGCGAACTGACCCCAGTAATTCATCATGGCTTTGGATAGGGCCTCCCGTTCATCTCTGGTTTCTTCGCCGTACAGGAAAGGCAGTCTCAGGCCACCGGCAAAGTCGCCAAAAATAAAACTTATTTCCAGACCATGGCCGGCACCCACAAGTTCAGGGAGATTGGCTGCCCAGCTTTTGGGCGATGAGTCCCAGTCAAATCTATAGCTGTAAATATTGTTCTGCTGGGGCGAAGGCTGTGAACCGGTCATCAGTCGCGCCATTTCAGTGCCGCCCAGCACATGCCAGCGCTGGGAGTAATATTTTGCATAGCGCTGATAATCGGCGCGATCTTTTATATTGAGCCTGAAGCCCAGTTGCCTGTCGACAAAGCGCGGGTCACTGGCCATCAGGGATTTCTCTTCATCGCGATTTGAGCCGATAATCATGGGCACTGAATTGTAGGTCTCGGCGTTGCTGAAGACTTCGGCGAAAGGCTGTGAGGGCAGCACATGGCCATCCCGCAGCAGTTGCGGTATGTGCACCCTGTCTCTGTTGCGCGCAGTCTGCAAATTGGCCTTCATCAGTGCTTCGGGGCTCTGCTTGTAAAGCAGTCCGGCAATGGCAGCGTCGGTCATATTATTGACGTCGCCTATAGCTTCACTGCGATCAGTGGCAATATTCAGATTGATCAGCAGCTGCGCAACTAGTTCATTGGAGCTGACTGGCCAGCCTGGCTGGGTTTGCTCGTCATGGAAATTTTCAGCACTGGCAAGGCTCTCTGTGCGCGATGAACCGCTCTGGCTAATCGCCTTGTGAAACAGTCCTGTGGCCAATGGCGATGCCATAAGGGCAAAAACATTGCGCCCCCCTGCGGACTCGCCAAACACTGTGACATTGTCGGCATCACCGCCAAAGGTATGGATGTTGGCTTGCACCCATCTCAGGGCGGCAATAATATCCAGCAGCCCGTAGTTGCCGGATGCATCCTCTGGGTTGGTGGCAGTATTGCGAATAGCCCGATGAGTCAGGGAGCCGAGCTGGCCCAGCCGGTAGTTGAGGGAGACAAAGATCACCTGCTGGTCTGCGGCTATATTGTTGCCCTGATAAAACCGCGCGGAGCCGAGATTATTGCCGCCGCCATGGATCCACAGCATCACTGGTAATTTGGTAGATGGATCTGTGCTGTCGGCACTGAGCTTTTGTGGTGCCCAGATATTGAGATAGAGGCAGTCTTCGCTACCCACCATATCGCCTTTGCTGCCGCCCTCTGCGGCAAGAAAGGTCCAGGGCTGGGGGCAGGGATCAGCATTTTTCAGGGCCAGCAATGGTTGCTGCCAGTTTTGCACTGGCCTCGGTGCTTTCCAGCGCAACTGGTCAACTGGTGGCGCCCCATAGGGTATGCCCAGCCAGGCGAAGGTGTTTTTGCTCGATGAGAAGCCTATAACCGGGCCATTGGCTGTCTCTCTGGCTGTGACTGGATCTGGGGTATTAATAGCACCTGTGGTGGTGACTAGGTTATCCAGGTCGATACTGTCTTTGCCCAGATATATCAGCAGGCCTGTAATCAAGCCTATTATTATCGCGGTTATTATCAGTAGATTTTTCAGCCGCATCTAAGCTTGTCTTTAGCCTCGTTTGTTCAATCGATAAATATTTAGTCCAGCAATAACCCTGCCAGATGCAGCCTGTGGTGCTGAGCATCCCCATACTGATGCTGTGACCCCAGTGCGCGTCTGAGAAAGAGCTGGGCATCGCAGTCGTAGGTGAAACCCATGCCGCCATGGAACTGAATTGCCCGGTCACCGGCAAACAACAGTGCCTCTGTGGCCTGTGCCTTGGCCATGCGGCAGGCAATTTCAGCATCCTGATCCAGGGGCTGCAAGGAAATCACTGTGGCAGCATGATAGATCAGGCTGCGGGCGGAATCCATCTGTATCAATATATCTACGGTGGGATGTTTAAGGGCCTGGTAGGAGCCTATCAGGCGGCCAAATTGTATTCTGCTTGTGAGGTAGCTTACCACAGTGTCCAGTGTTGCAGCGCAGGTGCCGGTGCTCTCTGCGGCAATGAGTAGTGCTCCGATCAGTTTAATATCGCGCAGGGCAGTCTCGCTCTGGGGCAGAATATCATTGGGAGTAACCTCAACGCCGCTGAAATTCACGGTGCAGGCGCGCTTGGTCTCATCAATCAGCACTTTGCGGCTGAGGGCATCCGGGCTCAGGCTGGATGCGGCCACCAGTACTAGCACCTGGGCACCATTGTGATTGGCTGACACAATAAAGAAGTCGGCAACGGCGGCATCACTCACCAACAGTTTGCTGCCTTCTAATATCAGCTTATCTCCGCTCTCGCTGAGGTTGCAACTGGTGGTTATGGCACCCCAGTCCTCATTGTCGAGTAATGCCAATGTGCCTATGCTGCCCTCGGCAACCTGGGGCAGCCAATGGGTTTTATGCTGGTCGGAGCCACCCCGCATGATGGCCTGACTGGCTAGGGTGGTGGCGATATAGGGGGTGCTGAGTAAGTGACGGCCCATGCTTTCGATCAGGGCGACGGTGGAGCCGATGCCCAGTTCCGAGCCGCCGTACTGTTCTGGAATGGCAATGCCTGTCCAGCCCAGTTCGACCATCTCTGACCATACCTGCTGGTTATAGCCATTGTCGGAGGCGATAAGGCTGCGCACTGTGCCTATATCGGATTTGTCGGCACAGAAGCTCTTGGCGCTGTCTAATATCATTGCCTGCTCATCGGTAAAGGCAAAGGCCATATTTGCTGTTCTTGAAGTCATGGGTTCAGTCCTTTCTAATCTTTGGGCAGGCCGAGCACATGCTCGCCGACGATATTGGCTTGCACCTGGCTGGTGCCGCCACCAATAGTGGTGGAGAAATTGTTCATGTAGGCACGCTGCCAGAAGCCACCGTCAACCGCATCTTTATCACCAACATAGAGGGCGCTCTGGGCACCTTGCAGGTTTAGCGCGTACTGGCGCATGCGACGATAGAACTCAGTGCTTCGCAGCTTGCCCGACAGGGACAGGGAGTTGGGGTAGTCGGCGCACAGGGCAGGGGTCTGTATGCGTTTTTCAGCCAAGTGAAGGGCTTTTTCTTCAATCAGAAATTTGACCAGGTTATCTCTGGTCAGGGGATCTTTGAGCAGTGGCTGGCCCTCCCGTTCAATCTCTGCGGCCATCTTGAGCAGATCATTCATCACGATTGAGAGTATTGAAATACCCCCAGCTGCACCGGCTTCTGCGCCGCGCTCATATTGCAATGTCTGCATGGCAATGCGCCAGCCCTGACCTTCTTCGCCCATAATGCAGTCGGCTGGAATGCGTGCATCGGTAAAGAAGGTTTCAGTAAAGCCATATTCGCCGGTGAGCTTTTTGATGGGCTGGGTGCTGATGCCATCTACATGCATCGGGGCGAGGAAAAATGACAGGCCGTTATATTTGCGCTCAGCCTGACTGTCGGTGCGGGCCAGCAGAATCATATATTTGGCATAGTTGCCCATGGTGGTCCAGATTTTGCTGCCGTTAACCAGATAGTGGTCGCCATCTCGTTCGGCTCTGGTCTGGATGCTGCCAAGGTCGGAGCCATGGTTGGGCTCTGAGAAGCCTTGGCACCAGATATCCTCAGCACTAAGAATGCCTTTAAGGTATTTCTCTCGCTCGTAGTCAGTGCCTTTGTCGAGGATTAATGGCCCGGCCCAGCCAAGCCCAATCACATTGAAGCATATGGGTACTCGGGCTAACTTCATTTCCTCATCGGCAATGTTCTGGTAGCTCGGTGACAGCCCGCGACCGCCATATTTCTCTGGCCATGCCATGCCCAGATAGCCGGCAGACCAGACTTTGTGCTGCCATTCCCGAAGGAAATCCAGCACCTGTTCGGAGCCAACTTCCATAAAGGTCTGGGGCAGCAGAAAGCCGGGGTCAGCTGGTTGGTTGTGTTTTATCCAGTCGGCGACTTCAGCGCGAAATTCCTGCAGGTCTTTGTCGGTAGCCATAGCTGTAGATCTCTCAATTTATTTTTGCTTTGCGCAACCTTAGCCCTGGGGGCCCCAAGAGTCTTTTTAATTGGTGCCAATCGATAGAGATTTGGCGCCAATTGGCTGTATCTAAAAGTCTGCCTGGGGCTGATTGAGTAGGGTTTGCATCTCAATTAATGATTAATGTTATTTATCACAATAGTGCGATAACCAATTGATAAATATATGTATATGCCTGTATTTTTTTATTGTTTATATATCCATATCAAGGTCGCTATCTGATAGCTGACCACCGCCCTTTACTGTTATGGGTGGGCAAATTATTTGCACTTTATTTGCAGTAAGCCCCAGCCAAAGGTTATCGTGTTGGTTTTAATCTACACTATTCCTCAATGCCTCCAAGTAATCCCAAACAGACAGTCGCAGCGACCGGTTCTGCGCCAAAAATCCTTGTGGTTGGTCCTTCATGGGTCGGCGACATGATGATGGCCCAGGCGCTTTTTATTGCCCTGAAGCAACAGCAGCCCGGGGCTATTATTGATGTGCTGGCGCTGGGTTGGTGCAGGCCTATTCTTGCGCGGATGCCCCAGGTCAATCGTACTATCCCGATGCCTCTGGGTCATGGCAAGTTTGATCTCAAGGGACGCAAAGCATTGGGTGTCAGTCTGCGCGATGAACATTATGACCAGGCTATTGTGCTGCCCAACTCCTGGAAGTCGGCGCTGATTCCATGGTTTGCCAATATTCCTGTACGCACTGGCTGGAAGGGCGAGGCGCGGTACTTTTTGCTCAATGATCTGCGCAAGTTAAATAAAACCACATTACCGATGATGGTGCAGCGCTATGTAGCACTGGCCTATCCCCGAGCCAGTGCAGAGCGCGAGGCTCTAGGCCATTGCCCACTGCCTGCGCTGCAAGTAGATCCCCGGCAGTTGCCAACGCTGGCTGAGAAGTTCAATCTGTCGCGGCAACCCATGCTGGCCATCTGCCCCGGAGCTGAATTTGGTCCCGCCAAGCAATGGCCGGTAGATTACTACGCTAATCTGGCCAGACAGTTTATTGATAAGGACTGGCAGGTGGCGATTATGGGTTCTCCCTCTGATGTTGAGACCGGTGAGGATATTGCCAGTAGCGTTGACTCTGAGTCTATTGTTAATCTGTGCGGAGAAACCAGCCTTGAGGAGGCTATAGATATTCTGTCTATGGCTGAGAAGGTGGTGTCCAATGACTCCGGGCTTATGCATATTGCGTCGGCGTTAAATCGGCCGCTGATTGCTCTCTATGGCCCGACCTCTGCCGAATTTACGCCGCCTCTGTGTCGCGATGCCCGCATACTGTCTGTGAAGGTTGACTGTGGCCCCTGTTTTCAGCGGCAATGTCCCCAGGGGCATCACAAATGTATGACCCAGCTGGGTGTTGATACTGTGATTAATGAGCTTGATGCTATTGGTTAAGTCTGTGATTAGGCCGTTCTTCAGGCTGCCAATCAGGGACTGAGCAGTTTTTGATAGAGTTCGAGGTGCTGGCTAGCCAGATTGTCCCAGCTTAGATTTAAGGGCGTGACCTTCTGCCGTGACTGTAGCAGAGCAGCAGAAGCATCAGCCCAGGCTGCAATATCCGGATTATCCCCATTCATTGAATAAACCTCTCCCTGCTGGGGGCCAATAAGCGGTGCGATGCCGCATTTGTCGGAGATCAGCACTGGAATCCCAGCGGCATTGGCCTCGGCAATCACCATGCCAAATGGCTCGGCTCGGGCCGGGTGCAGCAGCAGGTCAATCTGACTGAGAAAGGGCTCGGTGGAATCCTGCCAGCCTGATAGCTGATAGGAATCTGCTGGCCAATGTTTAAACATTGGGCCAATCTGTTCTTTATCGCATCCGGCAACAATAAATTTTACATCTGGCAGTCTTTGGCGGGTGGTCTCCACAATCTGACAGGCGATATCCAGGCCTTTTCTGTGCCATTCCCGACCCATAAAGCCTATCGTCAGGCCTCTGGAGTCTGTTTTGAGGTTGGTGAGATTGGCATCTACCGCCGGGTGAGCTGGGGCTGCAATCTTTTTTGCTGCTGCCGGGTAGAGGTCTTTAAGATAGCTGGCAATCAGTGCCGAATTGGGCAGTATCTGCTGCACCTGATCGGCTAGCAGTTCACGCTTTTCAAGATAGGTCCACATATGGATTCTGGGTGAGAGAAAGTCCAGCAGTCTGCGCCTGCGCATGGCAAATGGCGGGCCATGAAAGGTTGTTACCTGATGAACTGAGGTTCTTTCATGGCTGTGGATAATCGCTTTTGAGTAGTCAGTGGTTGCGACATGTCTGGCCACCCGCCGGGAAAACACCCATTGCGCCAGCCACCGGGGTCTGAAAATAGGCTGCCCGAGTTCGATAACAGTAATTCCTTCAGCAACAGAATCCAGAGGCTGTGCATGCTCACAGAGCACTGTCACTGGTTGCCCCTGTCGGACCAGAGCCAATGTTAGGCTGTGGACATATTTCTCCATGCCCCCACTGGTGCCATATTGGCGAACAATGTGGACTGAAGCTGTTTTTACTCTGGTCATTGGCGATTGTCGACGGTTATTGTCACTGTGTTACAGACACTTTCATGGCCTTGTTGTATTATGCACGCACCTATAGCAACGATGCAAAAACTCGCCATGTCTGCACCAAAAAGAAGCTCAATATCTGCGGTTGTTATCAGTTTAAATGAAAGTGTGAACATTGGGCGCTGTTTGGCTAGCCTCAGTTTCTGCGATGATATTATGCTGGTGGATTCCGGGAGCACAGATAATACGGTGGCTCTGGCGGAAGCTGCGGGCGCCAGGGTTATTACTCAGGATTGGCTTGGCTTTGGCAGGCAAAAACAGTTTGCGGTAGATCAGGCCAAACATAACTGGGTGCTCTGTATTGACGCAGATGAGGTGGTCAGCGCTGCTCTTCAAACTGAGATACAGAAATTGGATTTTGCCACTGATAAGACAGCGGCTTACAGATTCCCCCGGCGCAATCACTTTTTGGGCAAGGCTCTTAATTATGGCGAAGGCTACCCGGATTTAAGTCTGCGGCTGTTTAATCGCAGGCAGGCTTATTGGTCGGATGATACTGTCCATGAAACGGTGGTAGCCGATGGGCCGGTCAGCAGTCTGCGTGGGGATCTGCTGCATTTCTCCGAGGACAGTATTGCCAGTTATCTTGAAAAGCAGGCTGTGTACACTGATCTGCAAGCCGAGGCACTGTTTGCCCGTGGCAAAATGGTTGCGCCATGGAAGTGCTTTACCAGCCCTTTAATACGCTTTATTAAATTCTATATTTTCCGGCGTGGCTTTCTCGATGGCCTGCCTGGGTTTATTCATATCTCAATCGGTTGTTTTACAGGGTTTTGCAAGTACGCAAAATTGATTGAGCTGCAGCGCCACCGCGATCAGCAGTAGGGATTATTGTGACTATTGAAGTTGCCCTGATCAGACAGGAGCAAACCGGCGGTGACGGTGGGGCTCAGGCGATTATTGACCTTATGTTGCAGGCTTTGCGTCAGCGGCAGGATATCAAACTGTCACTGCTGTGCCGGCAATGGGATTCAGCTGCGGGCTCCGAAGGTAAGGTGATTATTGACCCTCCCTTTCGCGGGCGCAGAGACAAGCAGCGGTCTTTTAATCAGGCGGTTAAAGATTATCTGGGCAACCATTCATTCGATATTATTCAATCCCACGAGCGGCTTAATGGCTGTCATATTTTTAGAGCTGGGGATGGGGTGCACAAGGTCTGGTTACAACAGCGGGCGAAAACAGCTAATCTGTTGCAGCGCTGGTGGCAGTCAAAGTCCAGTTACCATAGAGATTTGCTGGCTGAAGAAAAGCTTATGTTTGAGAGTGACTCACTGCAAAAAGTGATCTGCAATTCAAATATGGTCAGGGAGGAGGTTGCCCGTAACTTTGCCATAGATAAGCATAAATTAGCGGTTATCTATAATGCTGTGGATAGCCAGAGCTATAAGCCTGCAGAGGGCCAGGTGAAGGCGGAACTGCGCCAGGCTGTGGATATTCCCGAGAGCGCGCTGGTGTTTATTTTTGCCGGCTCTGGTTTTGAACGCAAAAACCTGGGTGCTACGCTGCGGGCTTTTAGTCAGTTGCCAGAAAACTGCTATCTGGTCGTGGTTGGCCGAGACAAAAAACATCGTGCCTATCACAGATTGGCCAATCAATTGAACTGTGGCAATCGAGTGCGCTTTCTTGGTGCCCAGGAAAAATCTAAAATGCCGACCCTTTATCAGCTTGCCGATGTGCTGGTACTGCCAACCATCTATGATCCATTCCCCAATGTGATTTTAGAGGCCCTGGCAACTGGGCTGCCCTGCATCACTACGGCAAATTGCGGCGCTGTTGATGTTATTCCCGGTGCAAATTGTGGAGTGATTGTTGAGGTGGCTGATGATCAGGGGCTGGCTGATGCAATGGCTGGCTATCAGGATGCTGAACGACTCAATGTAGAGTCTGGCAGGGCGCGGGAACTGGCATTGACATTTACCCAGCAGCGAATGCAGACGAGCCTGTTGAGCCTGTATAGGGAGATACTGAATTAATGACTGTAGAGAGTCGGTTTTATCATATTGTGCACACTGAATCCTCCGGAGGCTGGGGTGGTCAGGAGATCCGTATTCTCAATGAGATACGTGAATTCGTTAAGCTCGGTTTTCCGGTCACTCTGGTCTGTGATGCTGGCTCTCCCATAGCGTTGCGGGCGCAGCAATATGGACTCACTACGGTGCAACTGCCTATGGGTAAGAAAACCATTAAAGGCTTGTTTGCCCTGCGGCGATGGATTGTGCAAAATGATTTTGACCTGATTAATACCCATAGTTCATCGGATAGCTGGATGGTGGCGGTGGCTATGTTGATGACCTTAAAGACCGTACCAATCATTCGAACCAGGCATGTGTCGGCGCCGGTTTCGACCAATCGCTCAACCAGCTGGCTATATAAAAAAGCAGCGGCTCATGTTGTCACCACTGGTGAGAGGCTGCGGCAAACTCTGATTCGTGACAATGGCATCAGTCCGGATAACGTGACCTCTGTTCCCACTGGTATTGACTGTAATATTTTTACTCCGACCAAGGATGTCGAAGCAGTGCGCAAGGCACTGGATCTGCCGCTGGATAAATGCATTATCGGCATTGTTGCCACTTTGCGGAGTTGGAAAGGGCACAGCTATTTGCTCGACGCATTTAGTCAAATTGATCTGTCAGACAGCCATTTGCTGGTTGTTGGTGATGGCCCTCAGTGGGACAATATCAATAAGCAAATAGACCGCTTGGGTCTCAGGGAAAAAGTCACATTGTGCGGCGATCAACAGGATGTGGTGCCCTGGATGCAGGCTATGGATATTTTTACTCTGCCGTCCTATGCCAATGAAGGTGTTCCCCAGGGCTTGATGCAGGCGATGGCCTGTGGGTTGCCGGTTATCTCAACAGATGTGGGCAGTATTGTTGAAATTATCGATGACAATTACACCGGTATTATTGTTGAAAAACAGAGTGCTGCTGCCCTGGCTAAAGCTATTACAGCTCTCAGGCAGGATAACAATCTGCGCCAGTCAATCGCTGAGCGAGCATTGCTGTTTGCGCGGCAAAACTGTGATATCAGTGCTATGAGGGACCGAATGAATTCAGTGTTTTTAACCATTCTTAACAGGAATAACAGATGAAGGATCAACCAGCTGTATCGGTAAAATGGGAATTCTATTCCCTATGTCTTCTGGCGGCTAGTCTGCCGATTGTTGAGGTCACAAAAAACTTAGCCTGGTTTATGTTGGTGATTTTTTTTGCGATCAGGAATATAAAAACCAAACAAGATTTGTTGGCAGATTTTCTTGGTAATATGTTTCTCGGATTTATGCTCCTGAGTGCTGTGGCTGCGGTGGGAGCCAGTTTCAATGGTTATGACTCGGGCAAGATCAGCGATATTATCAGGTACGGACTGGTGGGCTGGATGCTAATGTATATCCCATTATCCAAACAGCAAATTTATACCATTCTGGCACTGCTTTTTGTGGCTACCAGTATTGGCGTGATTGTCGCTTATCTTGAGACAGCTTACTGGCAGGGCGGGGCTTTTGAGTTGCGTTCTGTGGGGCATATCAACCATACGGCGATATTTATTGCATTGACGCTGGGTGCTGTCGTCCCTTTGCTACTCTCTAGAACTAGCGCTTTTCAGGCTCGTCTGGTGCTTATGCCCATGGCGATTATTCTGACCGCAGGGCTGTTCTTTGCAGATAGCAGGGCGGGGATTGTGGCTCTGGCGATTATCGTTGCAATTGCCCTGTTGCATAGCCTGATGTTCCATCTTAAAACAGGTGTTGCTGTATTATTATTGGCTATTGCGGCTGGTGGATATATGGTTTCTGCACCGCCCAAGGTGGTTGAAGAGCTGGTTGATCGGCCCATGCTGTATATGGGGAATACGCCAGCACCTAGAGAGAAGCTGTGGAACTCTGCTGTGTATGGACTTAAAAAAGAGCCGGTATTTGGTATTGGTTTTGGCAATTACAGTATTATTGATCCGGAGCAATTAAGCCTCTGGTTCCCTGATGAAGATTTCACTGATAACGAGCAGTTTTATTACTCCTCCCATGCCCACAATAGATTTCTAAACTCCGCAGTCGAGGGTGGGATATTTGGTTTCGCTGGCTTGATGCTGCTATTGGTGGGGCCGGCTATTTGTCTGTGGCGCAATCGGAAGTTTATGCTGCATAAAAGCACCTCTGCTGCATTCTGGGTTATACCAGCAACTAGTATGGCTATTGTTACCGTTATCGGACTGGTCAATACCACCATTCATCATGAGCATGGATTGCTGACAATGATGCTGTTTGGATTGTCATTTAATTTCTTAAATCGTCTGCAGTCATCTCAGGCTCCAGCGAAAACAGTCGCCTAGTCTGCAATGGTTGAGTTAAAGGCGGATATTGTTGTTATAGGCGCGGGCATTGCGGGCCTGTGGCTGCACCGTCGGCTCAATGATTTAGGCTATTACACAATCTTGCTTGACAGAGCGGGGTTGGGCGGGGGGCAGACTCTAAGCTCACAGGGCATTATCCATGGTGGCAGCAAATATACATTGTCCGGGATGATGACCGCCTCCGCCTCAGCGATCTCTGCTATGCCAGATCGCTGGCAGCGATGCATGGAGGCCGAGGGCGAGATAGATCTATCGGGACTGAGGGTGCTTAGTGCCAACCAGTTTATGTGGTCCACTACTGCACTATCCTCAAAATTGACTTCTTTTTTTGGCAGCAAAGCTGTCAATGGCAAGATTCAGCAGCTCAGCCCTGAGCATTATCCGCTGGCGTTTCAGTCTAAACAAAATAATGGCAGCCTCTACCGATTAAATGAAGCTGTTGTCGATGTGTCATCTCTGGTGGAGCAGCTGTCCGGCAAATGGCGGCAGCGTATGTTGCAGTTGCCACAGGAATATGAGTTTGAGCGCAATGCTCAGGGTCTTGTGGCTGGCTTAAAGGTTGCCGATAAGTTGCAGATCAGCGCATCGCAGTTTGTACTGAGCAGCGGTGAAGGCAACCAGTCCCTGTTGACGGAGCTGTCGATGGATAAGCCCAAAATGCAGCGCCGCCCATTACATATGATTTTAGCCAAGGGTAAAAATCTTCCGTCAATCTATGCCCATTGTATTGGTGCCAGCACTAAACCATTGGCCACCATAACCACCCATTATCATTCTGATGGTGATCCAGTTTGGTATATAGGTGGCAAACTGGCGGAAGAGGGCGTGGATGCTGCGGCTGATGATTTGATTGCAGAGGCTGAAACAACATTGCCCAGATTGCTGCCATGGGTGGATCTGAATAATGTTAGCTGGGCGACCCATAAAATTAATCGGGCTGAGCCCGCCCAGTCTAGACTGCTGCGCCCGGATACGGCGTATGTCAACTCAGTGGGTAATGTTCATATTGCCTGGCCAACCAAACTGGCGCTGGCACCGGATCTGGTCGATCGATTTGAAATAGAGCTGGCGGAGCAGAATATTCAACCAGATTCAGGTTTGAATCATCAGCAAATAGATCAGGCTATGCCGGCAGAATTTGCCGCCACTCAGGCGGAAAATCTTTGGGAGAGATCATTCCATGGAGTTCGCTAAGCTGGGCAGTACCGGGTTAGAGGTTAGCGTGCTGGGTCTTGGTACCGTCAAGTTTGGGCGCAGCCTGGGGGTTAAATATCCCGCCCCCTATGCTATTCCCGGTGATCGGCAGCTGTTAAATATTCTCGATTGCGCGGCAGATGTTGGCATAAATTTGCTGGACACCGCCCCAGCCTATGGTGCCAGTGAAGAGCGTTTGGGGCAGTTGTTAAAGAGGGCATCTGGCCAGTGGCTGGTCTCTACCAAAGTGGGTGAGATCTTTGATCCCCGCACTGGGCTATCCAGTTACAACTTTAGCCCGGAATTTATACGAGCTTCCGTAGAGAACAGCTTGCGGCTGCTGGGTCTTGACCATCTGGATATAGTGCTGCTGCATTCCAACGGTGATGACGAAGACATTATACTCAAGCAGGGTGGCCTTGACTCGCTGGCGGCACTCAAACAAGAGGGGCTGATACGGGCAACTGGTATGTCAACCAAGACGGTTGCGGGAGGTATTCTGGCCGCATCGCGATCCGATGTGGTGATGGTGACTCATAATCTTGATTATCGGGATGAAGTTGCGGTGATCGATTATGCTGGGGACAGGGGAGTCGGGGTCTTTATCAAGAAGGCGCTATCCAGTGGCAATGCACTGTTGGGAGATAATCTGGCTGAGGGAGATATCGTGCAGCGAAGTTTTGATTGTATTTATCAGCATCAGGGTGTCAGCAGTATTGTTCTGGGATCAATAAACCCAGCTCATATTGTCGATAATGCCAAAAAAGCTATCGCCAGTTACTGCAATAATCAGCTTTGAGCTTTATTTATAATGTCAGTGGTTGAACAGTCTGTCACCATAGACATAACTCGCACTTCACCGCCGTAACCTTCAACGATCTCTCTGCCCACCACTTGCTCTTCGGTGTAATCACCGCCTTTAACCAGGATGGAAGGTTGGAGCTGGGCGATTAACTCCTCTGGTGTGTCCCCTTCAAAACAGGATACCCAGTTGACGCTTTGCAGTCCCTCAATAACCGCCAGTCGACGTTCGAGACTGTTGATTGGTCGACCTTCACCTTTAATTCTGGTGACAGATTCATCACTGTTAATGGCGACAATAAGTCGATCCCCCAGCGCTTTGGCCTGTTGCAGATAGGCGACATGGCCAGCATGCAGAATATCAAAGCAGCCGTTGGTAAATACTACTTTCTCACCATTTTTCTTGGCCAGTTCTACGGCCAGACAAAGCTGCTCAACACTGAGCGCTCCATGATTTTGCTGAGTATTTAAAAATGCCAGTTCCAGCTCTGGCGCGGTAATAGCATTGGTGCCTATTTTGCTCACAACATTGCTGGCGGCAATATTGGACAGACTGACTGCTGTTTCCATATTAGCTCCAGCGGCGAGTGAGGCCGCCACTGTGGCGATCACTGTGTCGCCAGCACCTGTGACATCGGCGACTTCCTTAGTCAGGGCGGGCAGATGAAACGGGTTTTCATCGGGGCGAAATAAAGTCATGCCTTTTTCACTGCGAGTGACCAGCAGGCTGTCAATATTTAGCTGCTTGATCAACCGCTGTGCTTTGATTGCCATATCTTGCTCTGAGTCGACTGGGCCCACAATGGTGATAAATTCTGCCAGATTAGGTGTCAACAGGGTGGCGCCAGCATAGCGGTTAAAATCGCTACCCTTGGGGTCAACCACTACGGGGATATTATTTGCGGCACCATAGTTGATCACTGCCTGACAGTTGCTCAATGTCCCTTTGTTGTAATCCGACAGCACAATAATGTCTGCATCAACTAGGTTTTGCTGGGCTCGGGCCCACAGAGGAGGCCAGTCGTTGTCACTAAATATTGACTCAAAATCCATGCGCAAAAACTGTTGCATGCCGCCCATAATTCTCGATTTAACTGTGGTGGCGGTAGTTGATCGATACAGCTCACAGGCAACATTAATTGAGCTGAGCTGAGCCTGAAGTTGATCGGCATCGGCATCGTCCCCAACCAGGCCAGACAGGCTGGTGGTGACCCCCAGGGATACCAGATTGACGGCAACATTAGCCGCTCCACCAGGCGAGGATTCCTCGCATTTAATCTGTACTACCGGAACCGGAGCCTCTGGCGAAATGCGAGTAACATCACCATAGAAATATCGATCCAGCATAATATCGCCAATTACCGCGACTTTTGCGGAATGATAATCGGGGAAAATATTGTGCATATCTTGGGTACTCGTTATTACTCTGTTAGCAAAGGTAAGAATTCGGCCCAGACCCTGTCTACAGAGATATCTGACATGCTGCCATTGTTGGCGTCTTGAGCGGCGACTATATGCCGTTGATTGTTGCCTACAGTACCAATTAAGCTGGTATCAGTCACGGCATACAATGTGATTGCTGGTGTGGCAGCCATTGCAGCGAGATGGGCCAGGCCTGTATCGCTGCAAAGCATTGCTGTGGCTCCCGATATAATTGCCGCTATATCATCCAAGTTGGTTTTGGAGAGGGCTATTGCCGCAGAGCATCCCTCTGCGATTTTTTGCGCCCGTTTAAACTCTTTGTCGTTGCCGCTCGGTAGTACCACTGTATAGCCTAAGTCCGCTGCCCGCTGACTTGCGTCTTGCCAGTAATTCACAGGCCATAGTTTAGTCTCCCAGCTGGCATTGTGCACAAATACCACATACTTATTTTTGGGTTTGATGTCCGGGCTGGCAAACTGAGTAAAATTAACATTGTACTCGGACGCTGTGTTTGGCTCTTGGTAGCCGAAAATCCTGGCAAATAGCTGTCGTTGTCTAGCTATAGCATGCTGGTTCACCGGGATTGAGTATTGATGTTTATAGCTCAGATGGGCTGGTTTTTCACGGCATGACTGGTGGTCGTATCCGGACACGGGGCTGCGACGAAGCAGCGACACCAGCGCGCTTTTTAAATTGCTCTGCAGGTCAATAACCAGATCATAGTCCCTGTGATTTAGCTGCTTGTAAAAGCCTTTGAACTCACCATTGATCCATGCAGCTCTGAGGTTTTTCTTCCAGCGACGATGGGCGCTGACAATCAGTTTCTCCACGGCGGGATGCCATTTTGGCACCTCGGCAAAGTTCTCATCTACTACCCAGTCAAAGCTGATTCCGGGGACATTATTGACCGCATCAGTCAGTGCCGGCAGGGCATGCATAAGGTCGCCCATGGAACTCAGTTTAATTATCAGTACGCGCATATTATTTATAGACTGGCGAAAGGTTTGAGGAGTTTTTTGAAAAAGGCACTGACTCTGTGGCGCACAATATGCTGCCTGCTATATTTGGCATCTGCGAGGTAATTGATTTGCAGTGACTGTCTCTGCCCCTCAAATGGCTTATAGCCATGCCAGCAATTGTCTGTGACCTTAAAGGCGATCATCTGACCTATAGCGGCTGAATACTCCGTGTCACAATCGTTGACATTGTCCGAGTTCAATATTCTTAAGCGACCTGTTTTATGTTCCCAGCCATCATTGAAATACAGTAGAACAGTGATAAGTTTGGTTTTGGAGTCTGTATGTGATTTTCCGTCCCGCAGTCGCGAGTTGCCGCGAGCGGTGACTAAAATAGGCTTAAGAGTTAGATCTACATCGAGCTTTTTCGCTATCAGAGCACGGAATCTGTCACTCTCGATTTCATTGATTAGCTCATTGAGAGTATCTGAAATGGTAATATCGCTTAGAGAATAGCTGCCGCCACTGGAAATATCGGGGAAGTTGGCGAGTATCTCTCTGTGACGAGAAATATTGAGCGCATTATCAACACCAAAGAAAGTGAAAGGCTGCCGCTTTACGCTGGCCTTCTCTATAGCTGTGTAATCAAAAAACTGATATGACATTCATACTGTCCCTGTTTAAACCTAGTAATAACCGCGATACCATTCGACGAATTTACCTATACCATTATATATAGATATTGCAGGTTTGTAGCCAATTTCTGCAATTAATTCTTTAGTATCAGCAACGGTCTCGGGAAGATCTCCAGGTTGTAGAGGCAGCATTTCTATCTGTGCCGACTTGCCCAGAGCTGACTCAAGTGCACCGATATAATCCATTAATGGTACTGGGCTGCCGCAGCCAACATTATAGATCTTCCAGGGGGCTCTACTGCTGCTTGGGTCGGGTTTAATGCCTGACCAGTCCGGGTTTCCGGTAGCATTGATATCCAAGACTCGCACAATGGCCTCTACAATATCGTCGATATAGGTAAAGTCCCTGCGGTGATTGCCATAATTGAACACCTTCAGCGGCTTGTCATTAAGGATAGCATCGGCAAATAGAAACGGTGACATATCCGGTCGGCCCCATGGGCCATAGACGGTAAAAAACCTCAGTCCTGTAGTAGGCAGCTGATAGAGATGGCTGTAGGTATGTGCCATTAATTCATTGGCTTTTTTGGTCGCTGCATAGAGTGACAGTGGGTGGTCTACATTGTCTTTTACCGAGAATGGAGTGGCTTCATTGGCACCGTATACAGAGCTGGATGAAGCATAGACCAGATGCTGGATCTGATTTCGACGGCAAGCTTCAAGGATATTGGTGTAGCCGACAATATTGCTGTCAATGTAGGCGCGGGGGGCTTCCAGTGAATAGCGCACGCCTGCCTGCGCTGCTAAATGTATAACTTTGTCAAATTTCTCCTGGGTAAAAAGCTGATCTATGGCAGTCTGATCGGAGATATCTATCTGCTGGAAGGAAACGCTTCCCTGGCTGGTTGATCGACTGCTGGCCTCAGTAACCCAGTCCAGGCGCGCATATTTTAAGCTGGTATCATAATAATCATTGATATTATCTATACCAATGACCTTGTCCCCTCGGGCTGCAAGCGCGAGACTGACATGAGAGCCTATAAAACCGGCTGCACCGGTGACTAACAGTTTCATTTAAACATTCTCAATCGGTCTCTAAATATTTGTCGTTAAATGATGTTCCGTACACAGTCCAATAGACTAGCGTACTGTGGCTGTTTTTTTGTTGATGCGCCGCAGGCTGGTCCTAGCAAATAGCTGTGGCGAATGCCCGCCGCAGTCGCTGCCTCGGCATCTGACTGCTTGTCGCCGATCATAATAGATGAAGCAAAATCAATATCGTGTTGGGCTGCTGCCTGCAGAAATAATCCGGGGGCAGGTTTGCGGCAATCGCAGAGGGCTTCGGGGGCATGGGGGCAGTGATAAATGCCCGCTATCGCTATGCCGTGCTGTAATAGTTGTTCGCGATACCAGCTGGTTAACTGTTGATAATCCTGCTCCGAATAATAATTGCGGCCTATGCCCGATTGATTGGTGACAATAATCAGGGCAAAGCCTTTTTGCTCAAGTAGTTGCAGCGCTTCAGTGCAGCCCTCCGTAAAGACAAAGTTTTCTCGGTGATGAACATAACCGTTGTCTACATTAATAACGCCATCTCGATCCAGAAATGCCACTTTCATGATTGCACCTCTAGATTGACTCGCGATTAATGCCTGCATCAACAAATGCGCACAGCATGTGCCCAATAAAACTATGTACTTCTTGAATTCTAGGAGTGCAGGCTGAGGGCACAGCAATGCAGTTATCTACTATTTTTGCCAGCGCGCCGCCAGTTTGGCCAGTCAATGCCAAGGTGCAGCAGCCCTTTGCCTGCGCCACTTTCATTGCCTCGCAGATATTTTGGCTGTTACCACTAGTGGAATAGCCCACTACCACATCATCCGGCTGGGCAAGAGCTTCAACCTGTCGTGAAAATATACAGTCGAAGCCATAGTCGTTGCCCACTGCGGTTAAGATCGATGTATCTGTCGTTAGCGCGATTGCTGGCAGAGCTCTGCGTTCACTGAGGTACCGGCCGACTAATTCTGCTGCTATATGCTGAGCATCTGCAGCACTGCCGCCATTGCCCATCAGTAAAATTTTGCCGCCATTATCAAGGCTGTCCAACCATTTTTGACCGGCCGAACTCACAGCTGACGCAAGCTCTCTGGCCATATTAATGACCTCAATATGTTCATTGAGTTGTGAGAGATAAAGGTCCGAAAAGTTGGCCATCCATATTCCTTATGTATAGAGTTTTTTCAGGTATAAAAAACGCCGGCAGGCTTATTCTCAAATAGAGAATGGTTGTGACGGCAGCACTGTCAGCAGGTCCAAAAAAAAGATGTCATTCAAGCATAATTTGACATATTAGGGTAGCAAAGATACTTATTTCTTCAGAGCCCCTGCATCCATTGAACGGGAATTTACGCCATTAATAAAATAACAGTGGGTGACTGAGCTCGCCGCTACAAAATTGTCCCAGATCCAGCCTCTCGTCCTCCGGATAGAGAGTGTTGATATTGATACTGGGCCCCGACAAAAATGCTGAGGGCCCCAATGTACTGACGGTGCTGTGGACACTAAAAAACTTCTTCAGCTCGCCATTGAGATTGATCTGCATGCGAAAGCTGGACATAGGCTCCAGTCTGGCCGCGCGCTGGCGCCAGTCTGCAGGCACATTTTCATGCTTGGCTAAGCGGTCGCGCATATTATGGTCGCTGGGATCGTTACTAAAAAGAGCTCTCTGCTCCAGAGACATCAAAATAACCGACAAGGTGTCTTCCCAGCCGCTGATGAAGGTACCAGCACCTTGACGGCTAAACAGAAATTCAAAGTTATTGCTGACGCGGTCAAGGATGGCTTTGTTAATAGTCTGATTAAACAGCCCGACCCAGCCGCGATTGACCATAAGAATGTCGCTGGATTCATTGAGGACAATGGCCGGGTAGGGGTCCAGAGCCTTGAGTGACATGGTCATGGTGTTGCGCAGCCACCGCAATTCGGGGGCGTGGAAGTCCAGCTCTGAGTTGCTGGGCAGAAAGCCAGCTGCAATTAACAGATGGTTGGTATCCCGTTGACCCAGTTGCAGTGCTTCTGCTATGTCGGTGGCTATGGTTTGACTGGGGCGGCTGCTGCCATTTTCCAGGCGGCTGATATGGCGGGGCGAGCTGTTGATCAGATCGGCAAGCTGTTCCTGGCTGAGGCTGTGTACGCCGCGCCAGAATTTCAGGAAGCGGCCAAACAACTGGCTGGTATCTGCGGTAGTAATTTGCTGTTGCTCACAATCCTGTTTGAAGGCCTCTATGGTAGTCATACCAAGCTTTCAGCGCAACTGTATAGCCCATGATCACAATTAGTTTCAGTGATGGCAGTTAGCCTTAACCGGACATAGAATGTCGTGGTCATCAATGGTTTGGCGGGTCAGACTCCGGCTAGTCTAATGAGCTATACAGGCTATTTCTATTCTGGCCGAGGGTCAGACCTACAGAGGATAAATGCTATGCCACAAGTGATTAAGAAATCTGAAATTGAACAGTATATCGGCCATGTCTGCGAGCCCACTAATTGGTTTGAGGTAACTCAGGAGCAGGTCAATGAGTTTGCCGAGTGCACATTGGATCGTCAGTTTATTCATATCGACCCGGAAGCAGCAGCTAAAACTCCCTTCGGCGGCACTATTGCCCACGGCTTTTTGACTCTGTCGATGCTGTCCTATTTTTCTGAGAGCTATAACTTGCTGATTGAAGGCATCTACATGGGTGTTAACAAGGGCTTCGATAAAGTCCGCTTTGTTGCGCCTGTTCGTGTGGGTAGCAAAATACGCTGTCATGCCACTGTGCTTGATATCAGTGAGAAGCGCCCTGGACAGTACGATTTTAAGGTTGAGGTTTCAGTGGAAATTGAAGGCGGTGATAAGCCAGCACTGGTTGCTGAGTGGCTCAGCGTGCAGATGGCTAACTAACCCACAACTCCAATGTGACTAATGAGGTAAGTGATGAGTATTAATTTTGAAGGACAGGTGGCCATTGTCACAGGCGCGGGCAATGGCCTTGGTCGTTCCCATGCGCTGGCGCTGGCTGAGCGTGGTGCCAAGGTTGTGGTCAATGATTTGGGTGGCGCAAGGGATGGCACTGGTGCCTCCTCTGATGCAGCGATGGAGGTGGTTGGCCTGATTGAGGCGGCGGGCGGTGAAGCTTTTGCCCATGGCGCCAATGTGGCTAAGTTTGATGAAGTGCAGGATATGGTTGCCCAGGCCATGGACAAGTGGGGCCGGGTGGATATTCTGATTAACAATGCGGGTATTCTACGGGACAAGTCTTTTGCCAAGATGGATTTGGCGGATTTTCAGCTGGTAATGGATGTACACCTTATGGGCTCGGTCAACTGCACCAAGGCGGTGTGGGACATTATGCGGGAGCAGAACTATGGCCGTATTGTGATGACCACTTCTTCAAGTGGCATGTACGGTAACTTTGGCCAGACCAATTATGGCGCGGCCAAAATGGCGGTGCTGGGCTTTATGAATACTCTGGTGCTTGAGGGTGGCAAGAATAATATTCATGTAAATGCTCTGGCGCCAACGGCTGGTACGCGTATGACTGAAGATCTGATGCCTCCGGAAGTCCTGGGCATGTTGACGGCGGAATCTGTTACTGCGGGAGCTCTTATTCTCTGTGATAGGAAGGCACCGACAAGAACGATCCTCTGTGCTGGTGCTGGCGGTTACGCTGTGGCCAGTATGTATGAAACTGACGGTATCTTTATGGGTAAAGAAGATCAAAATCCTGACAGCATTGTTGCTAAATGGGATGAGCTCAGTGACAACTCCAATCAGCAGCCACTGGAGTCCGGTGGCAAGCAAACCGAGAAATTTTTGATGAAGGCTATGGCGGCGCTCAAGGCTTAACCGTCAGAGCTGAACCTATTTTAAAAAAATAACTAAGGATATTATTATGAAAGAAGCAGTAATCGTTTCAGCAGCTCGCACTCCGATTGGTCGAGCTTTCCGTGGTGCATTCAATAATCTTGAATCACCCTCTATGAGTTCTCATGCTATTAATGCAGCCGTTGCCCGAGCCGGTGTTGACCCCGCCGAGATTGATGACTGCATTATGGGTGCTGCGATGCAGCAGGGCACTCAGACTATGAATCTAGGTCGCCAGGCGGCGATCGCTTCTGGTCTGCCTGTTTCTGTTTCCGGTATGACTGTTGACCGTCAGTGCTCTTCTGGCCTGATGGCTATCTCTATCGGCGCCAACAATATTACTAACGATGGCTCTCAGGTGATTATTGCCGGTGGTTGTGAGAGCATCAGCTTGATTCAAAACGAGAAGTTTAATGCTCACCGTGTTGCTGATCCGCTAGCCATGAAACACTCGCCACTGATTCATATGCCCATGCTGGATACCGCTGAGACTGTAGCTAATCGCTACAGCATTTCACGTGAGGCCCAGGATGAATATTCGGTTGTTTCTCAGGCGCGCACTGCGGCGGCTCAGGAAGCTGGTCTGTTTGCTGATGAGATTGTTCCTGTGACTGCCACCAAACTTGTGACCAACCGTGAAACTGGTGAAGTGACGGAAGAGGAAGTGACTCTTACCAAGGATGAGGGCAACCGCCCTGGCACTAATATGGAGGGCCTGTCCGGTCTGAATGCTGTGCGCAATGGCGGCACCATCACCGGCGGTAATGCTTCTCAGTTATCCGATGGCGCTGCTGCCGTTGTTCTTATGGATGGCACTCTGGCTTCTCAGCGTAACCTTGAGCCTCTGGGTGTTTATCGCGGTATGGCTGTGGCTGGTTGTGAGCCTGATGAGATGGGTATTGGTCCGGTTTTCGCGGTTCCCAAGCTGCTTCAGCGCACTGGTCTGAAGATGGAAGATATTGGTCTGTGGGAGCTGAACGAGGCGTTTGCGGTGCAGGTTCTGTACTGCCGCGATAAGTTGGGCATTCCTATGGAGCGTTTGAATGTTAATGGCGGTTCTATTTCTATTGGTCATCCCTTTGGTATGAGTGGTGCACGTATGGTGATGCATGCCTTGATGGAAGGTAAGCGTCGTGGTGAGAAGTATGTGGTCATCACTATGTGTGTTGGTGGTGGTATGGGTGCTGCTGGGTTGTTTGAGGTTCTGTAAAGCTTTACGGTAGTATTTTGTGCTTGGCGCCATCGGGTCCTTTTTTGAGGTCGGTGGCGTTTAAGTATGGGGATTCCCGTATATAACAGGCTTTATTTTTAGCGTATCTTCTACAGCAGGTTTGATAGCCAAGGGGACTAAGTTGTTAACATCATTGTCAAGATAATAGGTGTAAAAATATTTCAGGCATAGGCAAACAATAACGAATGCCAGCACCAATAAATACGTTATTCCCAGGGTTATTCAAGAATCCCCCTGGTTCCTGGATCTACCTCAGGACGCACTGCAAAAGCTAGCTGATGTAGTCTGGAAGTGGGAGAACAATACTCCCACCTGTATCGCAATCTATTTGCCCAGAGCAAGGCATTATGGAGATGCAGGCGGACAAATATATGATCTTTGATATTGAGGCATTGCAGCAAGAGCTGAAAGTCGAAGAGTTCTAACAGCAAACAATCATAATAAGAGGCTGAGTTGGAATAATGGATAATAAAGCAGGCTACGCACAGCATAAAATTATTGCACTCCTATTAGCCGTCGCGGTCGTCTCCGGCTGTGATCAATCACCTAATTCATCGCCACAGAGCGCTAGCTCATCTGCTGCAAGTCAATTTACCATTGCCAGCAATAGAGCCTTTGTGGAAAACCTGGATCTGGACAACCAGCAGGATTTTGAGGATGCCCGCAGAGGCATGGTTGCCGAGGCCCCCAATGCAGCGCTAACAAGTGAGTCTGGCGTGCAGGTCTGGGACGCCAGTGCCTATGATTTTATTGTGGGAGAAGCGCCGGATACGGTTAACCCCAGCCTCTGGCGCCAGGCCAAACTTAATAATATTCGCGGGCTGTTTAAAGTTGATGAAGGAATCTATCAGCTGCGCGGTTTTGATCTGGCCAACACCAGCCTGATTAAAAGTGACTCCGGCTGGATACTAGTTGATCCATTGACCACATTGGAAACCACTGAAGCGGCAATGGCCTTTGCCGAACAGCACCTGGGCGAAATAAAGTTGACCGGTGTGATCTTTACCCACAGTCATATCGACCATTTTGGTGGGGTATTGTCGCTGATTAATGCTCAACAGGCGGCGGATAATACTGTGCCGATTATTGCGCCATCCGGGTTTATGCAAGAGGCCACCAGCGAAAATGTTATCGCTGGCCCAGCCATGACCCGCCGCGGCACCTATATGTTTGGCAATAGCCTGCCGCGCTCTGCCACCGGCCATGTGGATGCTGGGCTGGGCAAGCAGGTGGTTTACGGCAGCACTTCCATTCTTCAGCCAACGGTAGTGATTGATCAACCGGAAATGGCCATGACTGTCGATGGTGTTGAGTTCGACTTCTACAATATGCCCGGCTCTGAGGCGCCGGCAGAACTGACCTTCTATCTTCCTGAGCACAGGGCTTTTTGTGGTGCCGAGGTGCTGTCCCATGTGATGCACAATGTACTCACCCTGCGCGGTGCCAAAGTGCGCGATGCATTGCTGTGGAGTGATTATATCGGCCAGTCCATAGATCGGCTGGATGATGTTGAGGTGTTTTTTAATAGCCACCACTGGCCAACCTGGGGTCATGATCGAATTATCACCCAGATGGAACAGCAACAGGATATGTACAAATTTACCCATGACCAGACAGTGCGGCTGGCTAATCTGGGCTATACCCCCAGAGAGATTGCCGAGCGCCTGAAACTGCCCGAGAGCCTGGCGGGGAATTTCCATCTGCGGGGTTACTACGGCACCCTGAGCCACAACAGCAAGGCGGTGTATCAGCATTATTTTGGCTGGTATCAGGGTAACCCGGCCCAGCTTAATCCATTGCCGCCGGAGCAGTCTTCGCTGCGCTATGTGGAGTTTATGGGAGGGGCTGAGGCTATTCTTGAAAAGGCTTCAGAGTCCATGCAGCTAGGTGAATATCGCTGGGTTGCCGAGGTACTTAATCATCTGGTATTTGCCCAGCCGGATAATGGCCCGGCCAAGCGGATGCTGGCAGAGGCTTATCAACAGCTCGGCTATCAGTCTGAGTCCGGCCCCTGGCGGGATATCTATCTATCGGGTGCGCTTGAGTTGCTGTCCGGGACACCAGATCAGTATTACGATCCGGTGTTTGCCAAGGCATTTGTGCAACAGGTGCCGCTGGTGCAATTTATGAAGGCACTGTCTGTCAGGCTGGATGGGGAAAAAGCAGAGGGCGAGCGACTGGTACTCAATGTGTTATTTACCGATCAGCAACAGAATTTTGTCCTGACTGTGCGCAATTCAGTGATGCATTACAAGGAGTCACCAGCAGCCGCTAATGCAGATGTGAGCATTGCTCTAAGCAAGAATTTATTTGTGGATATCTTGTTGGGGCAGGCGGGTATTCAGCAGCTGCTGACAACGGATGAACTGGCGGTTGAGGGTAGTGTGATAAAGCTGCTTAAATTCTTCTCTCTGCTGGGAGAGAGTAACGATAACTTTAATATGGTAACGCCGTAATTGGTTGGGATTATAGATGATGCCTAGTATTAGAGTGGGAATAAGGGCGCTTGGCTGGACACTGGCCTGTGTGCTGATGCTGTTTGTGGCCTTGCTGACAGTACTCTGGCCGCAGAATAACTATCTGTCCCCCGAAGCATTGCCCTTTACCGCTCAGCGGCTGGCTCACAGACCTATAATCACCGTAGATAATAGCCCTCGACTGCAGCAGCTGGCGGAGGCGGAAGGGTATATAAATATCAATGGCCCCAGCATGATTCTGGTGCCCGATTGGGTTGAGAATCCCCTGGGTAAATACTATCTGTATTTCTCTCACCATAAAGGGGATTTTATCCGTATGGCCTATGGGGATATGCCTGAGGGGCCCTGGACTGTTTATGAAGCAGGTGTGTTGTCATTGGAGGGTTCTGGTTTTCCCGTGAACTCCGTGCCCCAGTTGACCCCTGAAGCGGGCTTTGCCGAGCTGTGGCAAAACTTCTCAATTTATATAGTTCGGGACGCCGTGCTGGCTATTTACAAGGCCTTGGTGACGGATCAGCAGACCCGGCAGGAGCGGGGCATTGCTCTGAGTCAAGACAAGACCCCCCATATAGCCAGTCCGGAACTGGTGGTGGATCATGACAATCAGCGTATTTTAATGTTTTACCATGGTCAGCGGGATACCCTGTCCCAGATCACCGGTATTGCCAGTTCTGGGGATGGCATTAGCTTTACCAATACAGGCAAAACCGTGGCTGGTGTCTATATGCGCCACTTTGAATACCGGAATAAGCAGTATCTGCTGGGGTCCCCCGGTATTTTATTTCGCAGTGATAGTTTGCTTGGCCCTTATCAGCCCAGAGATAGGTCATTATTTGAACCCAATATTCGCCATGCAGCACTGCTGTTAGAGGAAGACAGCCTGATGGTAGCCTGGTCGCGTGTGGGGGAGGCACCAGAGAAAATACTGCTATCGCAGATTGATCTCTCGCCAGCTGACTGGGATCGCTGGCGTGCCACTGAGGGTGTCGAGCTGTTGCGGCCTGAGCTGTCCTGGGAGGGGGTGGATATGGAGCCCTTGCCATCGCTGCGAGGAGAACTGGTGATGGTGGCCAATGAGTTGCGTGACCCCTACCTGTTTAAAGATCAAGATGGCAGCAAATATTTGCTCTATGTGGGCGCGGGGGAGCAGGCAATTGGCATTGCCAGTCTTGAATAAACCGGGCTCTGGTGACAAGTCGCAGATGACAGGACTGTTACATTAGCCGGGTAACAATTATTAATAAATCTAACCATAAAAGAGTTATTCAGTGTCTATAGAGTCAACCAAATTTCTTCAGTCCAATGGAATTCGTATTGCCTATGAGGAGTTCGGCAATGCCGATGATCCTGTTATTTTACTGGTAGCAGGCCTCTATAATCAGCTGGTGCGCTGGCCCGTAGAGTTATGTGAGCTGCTGGTAGCAAGGGGCTTTCGTGTTATTCGCTTTGATAATCGTGATATTGGCCTAACCGATAAGATGGATGGGGTTAAGGCACCGGGCATTCTGCGATTAATGCTCAGGTATTATCTGGGTATTCCGGTTTCAGCACCCTATAGCCTCAGTGATATGGCCGCAGATACGGTGGGAATTTTGGATGCATTGGAGATTCCCCAGGCCCATATCGTTGGTATGTCGATGGGGGGGATGATCAGCCAGTTGGTTACTGGTTTGTATCCAGACAGAATTCTGTCCCTGACCTCTATTATGTCGACCAGCGGCGAATGGGGCAAAGGTGTTGCTTCACTAAAGGTGTCCAGGCAGATGACCAGACCGACCTCAAAAGACCGTACCGCTCTGGATAATGCCGTTGACACCTGGCAGATGATTGGAAGCCCAGCCTATCCTATGACTGATGGGGCGGTGCGGGCCCTGGTCAAGGCGGAGCATAAGCGCTCAAGCAACCCTGCTGGATATATGCGTCAGATCGCCGCTATTCGCACCGCACCCAGCAGATCCAGGCTGCTTAAAACAATCAAAGTACCGGTTTTGATTATCCATGGTGAGCAGGATGTGCTGGTGCCAGTTAGTGGCGGGATTGATACAGCTAGGCATATTGAGCATGCAGAATTGAGACTATTTGACGGTATGGGACACACATTGCCTCAGGCTCTTTTGCCGACATTCGCCGAACTTATTGCCAAAAACTGCATAAAAGGGCATTAATCGACGAAGTTTTAGGCCTAGCATCAGGTGGTGATAAAAGCGGGGATGAAAAAAGGGGTCTCACTTGGAAAAACATGAGACCCCAGGGGGAGAAAACCGGTTGCTGCTGATTTCTATCTCTCAATTATTGCGGTGACACCTTGGCCACCAGCAGCGCATATAGAAATAAGACCGCGGCCTTCCCCTTTTTGTTCCAATATTTTTGCCAATGTTGCAATTATTCTTGGCCCTGTTGCTGCAAATGGGTGTCCGGTGGCAACACTGGAGCCTTTTACATTTAATTTCTCTCGATCAATACTGCCCAGAGCCTTGTCCAGGCCGAGCTTGTTTTTACAGAAGTCGTCGTCTTCCCAGGCTTTCATGGTGCACAGAGCCTGGGCGGCAAAGGCTTCATGTAGCTCGTAGAAGTCAAAGTCCTGCAGGCTTAGGCCGGCGCGCTGCAACATGCGCGGCACGGCGTAGGCCGGTGCCATCAGTAGGCCTTCACTCTGTTCACCCTGGGAAAAAAAGTCTACAGCTGCCACTTCGCTAAAACTTAGATAGGCCATAACAGGCAGATTGTGTTCAGCGGCCCATTCTTCACTGGCCAGCAGCACTGACGCGGCGCCGTCGGTCAATGTGGTTGAGTTAGCCGCGGTTAAAGAGCCGTTTTCACGGTCAAAAGCGGGTTTTAATTTCGCCAGTTTTTCCATTGGTGTGTCGCGCATAATACCGTCTCGCTCGACGCCATTAAATGGGCTGATCAAATCCTCAAAGAAGCCTTCATCGTAAGCGGCCAGCAGATTCTGGTGACTGTTCCAGGTTAGCTGGTCCTGGGCTTCACGGCTAATGCCCCACTGTTTAACCATTAGCTCACAGTGCTGGCCCATAGACAGGCCTGTGCGCGGTTCCGCATTGGCTGGCAAGGAGGGCAGAATAAAGCTGGGGCGAAAGCGCAACAGAGTCTTGAGTCGCTCGCCCATGGTTTTGGCCTTGTTCAGATCCAGTATCATGCGGCGATATTTTTCATTCAGGGCAATAGGTGCATCGCTGGCTGTATCTGTGCCTGCAGCAATGCCTGCATCAATCTGACCAAGAGCAATTTTATTGGCCACCAGAATCGCTGCTTCAAGACCGGTGCCGCAGGCTTGCTGAATATCATAGGCTGGGGTTTCCAGTGCCAGTCCAGAGTTTAATGTGGCTTCGCGGGCCAGATTAAAATCCCGGGAATGCTTCATAACAGCACCGGCAGAGACTTCACCCAGGCGCTCGCCCTCAAGGCCAAAGCGCTCGACCAGACCCTGCAAGGTGGCGGAGAGCATATCCATATTGCTGGCATAGCTATAGGCGGTATTGCTGCGCATAAAAGGGATACGGTTTCCGCCAATAATGGCAACTCTGCGTATTTCGCTCATAATATTTTTCCAGTGTCGATTGTTATATTAATTAAACAGGTATTATTGCTCTAATCTGTTTAATAGCAATAGGCCGGCAGGTTAACCAAAGACAATGCAGCAACCATTGGCCAATGGGCTATAGAGATTGGCATCTCGGCCAATGGAGTTGCAGGCTCTCGAGGTAAACTTGCCTCGTTGACCATTAACTGCCCAAAGGATCCAACTGATGACTGATCGCTATCTGGAACTTGCCAATACTAATTTGACCAAATCTCTGTTTGACGGCCTGGGTTTACCGACACCGGTACGCCTGAAAAGAGAAGACAATGCTGACCCCCACCAGCTGACGGGCAATGTATTGCTGGGCAGTAGCCAGGGTGCGGGTTTTAGCGGCGAAATCACCTCAATCCTGAGTTCTACGCCCTTGGCTATGGTCAATGCAGGTGATGACAATAAGGTCAGCTTGGTCTTTGATGCATCGGGAATTAGCAGTGCCGATGAGAGTATTCAGCTGTATGAATTTTTTAATCAGAATCTAAAATTACTGGCCCAATGCGGGCGTGTGATCGTCATTGGCCACCGGCCAGAATCCCTCAGCAATACTACCCATGCTACTTTGCAGCGTGGCCTGGTGGGCTTTGTTAAATCTGTTGCCAAAGAGATTGGTCGCAAGGGGGCAACCGCTAATTTGATCTACGTGGATAAGGGCGGCAAAGCTGCTATAGAAGCACCGTTGCGGTTTTTATTGTCAGCGGGCTCTGCCTTTATGAATGCCCAGGTACTAACTGCAGGCAAGCCGGTCACTGATGGTGCTGGCGACTGGACAAGGCCATTGGAGGGCAAGATTGCGCTGGTCACTGGGGCCGCCAGAGGCATAGGTTTGGCGATTAGCCAGGTCTTAGCGCGAGACGGTGCCACTGTGATTGGCGTTGATGTGCCTCAGGCTGAGACTGAGCTTAAAGCCGCCATGGACAGTATTGGAGGGCTTTGCCTGCCTCTGGATATCACCAGCGATGGGGCGGCCGAGATCCTGGTTAACTTCTGTCAGGAACAGGGTAGTAGTCTCCACAGCATTATTCACAATGCCGGTATTACCAGAGATAAAATGCTCAGCCGTATGACCAATGTGCAATGGGACTTGCTGATGCAGGTTAATCTGGGTGCCGCCCAGCGTATTAACGATGCTCTTATGGCCACCGACCTGCTGGATAATGGCGGCAAAATTATTGGAGTGGCCTCAATTAGTGGCATTGCCGGTAATGTGGGCCAGACCAATTATGGCTTTTCCAAATCAGCCGTTATTGGCATGGTTGATAGTCTGGCGAAACCCTGTGCCAAGCGCGGCATTACCATTAATGCAGTGGCCCCAGGTTTTATTGAAACCCAGATGACCGCAGCGATTCCCTTTGTGACCAGACAGATGGGCCGCAGATTATCTTCATTGAGTCAGGGTGGATTGCCGGTGGATGTGGCTGAGGTGATAGGCTTCTTTGTCAGTCCGCAAGCCGCAGGCATTAATGGCAATACCGTGCGGGTTTGCGGACAGAGTCTGCTGGGCGCATAGGCCCCTGAGAAGCCGGGGGCGTAGAACCCCTAGTTTGAGCTGTGCAACGCCGAATTAAGCTCTACAGCAGTTTGGTTAGTCAGGCACTCAACTGTGCCGGTAACGGAGTTGCGTCTGAACAGCAGATCACTTTTGCTGCTCAGATCCCGGGCTTTGACCTTGCCGCTGACCTGCTTCTGATCATCCAGCATGGTGACAACGGTACCGGCAGTAATGTAGAGGCCAGCTTCCAATGTGCAGCGATCACCCAGGGGAATGCCGAGACCGGCATTGGCCCCGAGCAGACACTTTTCGCCCATGGAAATTACCATGCTGCCGCCACCGGAAAGGGTGCCCATAATTGAAGCGCCACCGCCAACATCAGAGCCAGCGCCACAGAAAACGCCAGCAGATACTCTGCCTTCGATCATATTTGGACCCTCGGCGCCTGCATTAAAGTTAATAAAACCTTCATGCATAACCGTGGTGCCTTCACCGACATAGGCGCCGAGGCGCACTCTTGAAGTATCCGCAATACGGACGCCGCTGGGTACTATGTAATCGACCATCTTGGGAAACTTGTCCACACAGTCCACGGATAGCGGCTGCCCGGCCATGCGCGCCTGCAACATGCGGATTGGTAATTCATTAATATCAATGGCGCCAACGCTGGTCCAGGCAACATTTTTCAACACGCCAAATATACCGGTCAGATCTGTGCCATGGGGCTTGACGAGTCGGTGAGACAGCAGATGCAGTTTGAGGTAACCCTGGGGCACAGAACTTGGCGGGCTATCTTCGGTCAGCAGCACTGCAACAACAGGGCGGCTGGATGCGGCCAGCTGTTCAACAGCGGCGGCCAATTCAGAATAGCCATTTTGGTTCAGGGCAGTATGCAATGACGTCAGCTGCTTGTTGTCTGGCTCAATATCGCCAGCAGTCAGGCCCAGGCTGGCGATAAAAATATCGCTCAGGGCCTGCTCTGGGTTTAATATTGGTGCAGGATAGAACACTTCCAGCCATTCGCCGCTGCTGTTTTTGGTGCCGACGCCTATGGCTAAACTGTACAAATTACTCATGTCTTTACTCTTGTGATTTAAATTAATTAAAGATTTTCTGGTACTGATCGGCTTTAAAGCCAATGGTTATCACCCCATCCACATCCAGCACTGGCCGTTTGATCATGGCCGGATGTTCCAACAGCAGGGCGTTAACATTGCCTGCATTAGCATTTTCCTGGGTCGCGCTATCGAGCTTGCGCCAGGTAGTACCGCGGCGATTTAACACAGTTTCCCAGTCGGCCTGTTGCAACCAGCTGTCTATGGTAGCTGCATCAATGCCATCGGCGCGCACATCGTGAAATTGGTAGTCGATACCATTGTCTGTCAGCCAGTTGCGGGCCTTTTTAATCGTGTCGCAGTTTTTGATGCCGTAGAGAGTTGTTGTCACTGTACTACCTTCCTTGATTTTAAGGTCGTAAGCATAGCAAAAGAGCTAGGGCTTATGGGCGATAAATGGGTTTTTACGATTGGGATAGCAGGTGGTGCAGATATCGCAAACGCGACCATCACAGCCATGGGCAGAACAGTATTCACGGCCATAAAAAATTATCTGCAGATGCAATGCATTCCATTCCTCTCGAGGGAAGAGCTTTTTTAAATCTCGCTCTGTCTGGATAACGTTCTTGCCTTTGGTCAGTCCCCAGCGCTGGGCCAGGCGATGAATATGGGTATCGACCGGAAAGGCGGGGTGACCAAAGCCCTGAGACATGACCACGCCAGCGGTTTTATGGCCGACACCAGGCAGGGATTCCAATGCCTTCCAGTCATCCGGGACCTCGCCTCCATGTTGCTCGACCAAAATCTTTGACAGTTTGGAGATGGCGCTGGATTTCTGCGGCGCCAGGCCGCAGGGGCGGACAACATTATAGATTTTGTCGACAGGAACATGCTGCATATCGAAGGGATTGTCGGCCAGGGCGAAAAGGGCCGGTGTTACCTGATTGACGCGGATATCTGTGCACTGAGCACTGAGAAGCACGGCTACCAGCAGCTCGAAATTATTGCTGTGATCCAGGGGCACAGGGGTCTCAGGATACAGTTCCTTCAACCGCTGGAGAATAAAAGCCGCACGTTGTTTTTTCAGCATACACTTTCCTCTAGCTGTGTCCTTTAGCTGCATCCCTCAACTGCAAAGGTTCTGCACATATTGTCTGATGCGCAGTGCCGCCTCGATACATTCCTCTGTACTGGCAACCAGTGCCATGCGCACTCTGTTTTTGCCCGGGTTGCCAGTGGCAGAGTCCCGGGACAGATACTGGCCGGGCAGAATGGTGACATTTTGCTGGGCAAATAAACCAAGGGCAAATTCGCGATCATCTATGGGCGTTTGTGGCCACAGGTAAAAACTGGCATGGGGCTGGGGAAAGTCTAGAACATCAGCGAGGATATCTGTGACGGCGGCAAACTTTTCCCGGTACATCGTGCGGCTGTCGACGACATGCTGTTCGTCATTCCAGGCTGCGGCTGAGGCATCCTGAACCGGCAGTGACATGGCGCAGCCATGGTAGGTGCGATAGCTGAGAAAGTCTTTGAGGATAGTTGCATCGCCAGCAATGAATCCTGAGCGCAGACCGGGTAGATTGGAGCGTTTGGACAGGCTGTGGAACACGACGCAGCGGCTGTAGTCACGGCGACCCATTTGCTCACAGGCTTGCAACAGTCCTGGGGGCGGTGTTTGTTCATCAAAGTACACTTCGGAATAGCATTCATCACTGGCGATTATAAAGTCATATTTATCAGCCAGCGCTATGGCTTGCTGCAGTTGCTCTATGGACATTACTGCCCCTGTGGGATTACCCGGGGTGCAGACTTGCAGTAACTGGCAGCGCTGCCAGATTGCCTCTGGTACTGTAGTTAAATCAGGAATAAACCCCTGCTCTGGAACACAGTCGAGATAGTAGGGTTCCGCTCCCGCTAATATGGCTGCGCCTTCGTAGATCTGATAAAAAGGGTTGGGCGATACCACTACCGGCGCATCCATGTCGTTATTGACCACTGCCTGGGTAAAGGCAAACAGAGCCTCACGAGTGCCGGTGACCGGCAGCACATGTTGGTCTGGATCTATGCTGTCAGTGCCTAGATTAAAGCGTTTCTCCAGCCAGCGAGCGATAGTCTGCCGCAGTTCAATGCCACCTTTGGTAGTGGGGTACTGGGCAAGTTTGTCGATGGAATTGCTCATCACCTGTTTCACAAACTCCGGCGACGGATGTTTGGGCTCGCCAATGGACAGTGGAATATGTTTGAGATGGGCAGGGGGAACAGCACCGGCCTTAAGCTGGTTCAGGCGTTCAAAGGGGTAGGGATGAAGATGCTTTAAATGAGAATTCATAACAACTATTGCCACACATTTAATTGCTGCAGTTCTGTGCCTTGGGCATCTTCCTGATTGCGCTGGTCGAGTTCTGTGCAGATGGTATGTTGAATTTTTTGGCTAAAATCCGGGTCGGTCAGCGGCTGATGGTTGTAGTCGGTAACATAAAATGTATCTTCTACCCGCTCTCCCAGAGTTGAAATTTTAGCGTTGTAGAGGTTGAGTCCGTAGCGCAAAAAGATGCTGGCCAGATGGGCGAGCAGACCGGGACGATCTGGAGTAATCACTTCCAGCACTGTGGTGTTGGTCTCCACATCATTACGCAATGAAGCGACAGTTTTCAGGGTAAAGTTTTTAAGCTGTCTGGTGGTGCGTCGATGCACGTCAAAGCTGACGGCACTTGGATCCAAAATACCACTGCGCAATGTTTCCACAATGGTGGCGCAAAGCTGTGCGTTATCACCCACTGGCTGGCCCTGTTCATTGAGTACATAAAATACGTCAAAGGCGAGGTTGTCGTGGGTGGTATGCAGTCGCGCATCCTGTATGTTCAGATGCAGCTTGTCGAGAATGGCCGAAATAATTGAGAAGATATTTTGGCGATCCTTAGCATGGACAAAAATTTGTGTGGCCACAGGAAATTCACCGCCCACATCGCGGAGTAAAAGTACTGGTGCATCGTCGTCTTCGTTGGCGATAATCGCTTTGGTAAAGGTAGCCACATCGTCGGCCCGCTCACGCAAAAAGAACTCTTCATCAACATCGCTCCAGGCTGCAAGTGCCTGGGCTTCGCTGATGCCGTCGGTCGCCAGCAACCGCAGAGCGGCATCTTTGGCGTCTTTGATCCATTCGTCTTTATCTGCTGGAACTCCAAGCCCTTCTTGCAATGCGCGCTTGGTTTCAAAATAAAGATTGTGCATCAATGAGCCTTTCCAGTCGGTCCACAGGCGCGGATTGGTGGCGTTAATATCAGCAACGGTCAGCAAATACAGGTGCTCAAGATGCATCAGGTCTCCAACATGGGCGGCGAATTTGTAGATTACATCTGGGTCTGAGGTGTCCTCTCGCTGCGACACTGTGGACATCAACAGATGGTTTTCGACCAGCCATTGCAGTAGTTTGACTTCCTGGGATGGAAGACCGTGACGCTCGGCAAACTGTTTGATATCGGCAGAGCCCAATACTGAGTGGTCACCACCGCGGCCCTTGGCAATATCATGGTACAGCGCTGCGATAATAATCAGCTCTGGCTTGCGCAGGTTTTTAAAAATATGGGAGGCCACTGGGAATGCGGTTGCAACTTCTGGATTGGCGAAGCGACGAATATTGCGAATCACCTGTAATGTATGTACATCAACAGGATAGATATGGAATAGGTCATGCTGAGTCTGGCCGACAATCTTGCCAAATTCTGGCAGGTAGCCGCCGAGAATGCCGTAGCGATTCATGCGCGCGAGCTGAATGGATAGTTTATTTGGCGCCCGCAGCAGGCGCATAAATAGTTCACGATTTTCCGGATCCGCTCTGAATTTGTCGTCAATAAGATTCCTGTGCAATCTGATCTGGCGAATAGCCGAGGCGCGAATCCCCTCGATCTTGTCGTTCTCGCCAAGAATGGCAAATAGCTCAATCAGGGCGGATGGGCGATTGATAAACACGTCCTCGTGAGCTGTATCGAGAAAGTTGTCGCGCACTAAAAAGCGTTCGTTGATGACAGTTTCAATCTTGGTTTTATCTTTGCGATAAATCGCCTCATCGAGATACTGCAGCAGTACGTCGGTGAGCTCTCGAATAGACAGCACCACCTGATAGTAACGCTGCATAAATTTTTCCACCGCCAGTCGACCTGGACTGTCGGTATAACCGAGCATCACCGCCAGTTTGCGCTGGTAGTCAAACAACAGGCGCTCTTCCGGGCGGCCGGCAATCAGGTGCAGGCCGTAGCGAACTTTCCATAGAAACTCTTCATCCCAGCGCAGGGTTAAATATTCCTCATCGGATAAAAATCCTGCGTGGACAAGTTGCGAGCGGCGATGAAGATTGAAGTGGCGCTTGGCGGTCCAGTTGATTAACTGAATATCCCGCAGACCCCCTGGGGCTTCTTTAATGTTGGGTTCGAGATTGTATTCGGTGTCATCATGTTTGCGGTGGCGGGCGCTCTGTTCATCAATCTTGCCACGGTAAAAGTCGGTCGATGACCATATTTTGCTGGGGCCTGTTTTTTTCAGCATATTGTCGCGCAATGTTCTATTGCCGCACAGTAGTCTAGTTTCCATCAGGTTGGTGGCAATGGTGATATCTGCTTTGGCTTCATCGACACATTGAGACAGGGAACGCACACTGTGGCCGATCTTGAGCTGGATATCCCAAAGAAAGGTGAGGAGCTGCTCTATGCTTGTGCGATATTTTTCCGGCTTGTTGCGGCGCATTAGTATTAACAGATCGATATCTGAATGTGGGTGCAGTTCACCGCGACCATAGCCGCCAACGGCGATCAGGCTTATATCCTTGTCCCATTCAAAACGATGCCAGGCATAGGCGAGGATAACATCGGCAAATTGGGCGCTCTCGTTGACCAGGGTGTGAACTTCTTCCCCTTCATAAAAGCGGTTGTTGAAATGTTTCTGAGCTGCGCTCAGGGCATTGCGAAATACAGTGACGGGATTTTCGGTCAGCAGATTCGCGGCAAAACGCTTTTGATCAAAAAACAGTGGGGCAGCCAATCCTGCAGGTAGTGTTGTGGCATCGAGTTGCGGCGACATTAAAGGTTTCTCGGGCAGTTGCTTTTTAAATAGGGTTCTTTGATTTAGCCGGTGAAGGCTTTTTAGTTTTGGGCGTTTGAGGCTTCTTCGTTCCGAGCTGTGAAGGCCTCTTCACTACGAGCGGTGAAGGCCTCTTCACTACGAGCGGTGAAGGCCTCTTCACTACGAGCGGTGAAGACTTCTACGCCATCGGCGGTAACTAGCATCGTGTGTTCCCACTGGGATGACAGTCGGCCATCCTGGGTTTCCACTGTCCAGCCGTCACGTTTGAGTTTGGTGCCGTGTTTGCCGGCATTGATCATGGGTTCGATGGTAAACGTCATTCCCTCGAGAAGTTCCAGTCCGGTGCCCGGTCTGCCGTAATGCAGTACCTGTGGCTCCTGGTGAAACTCGTCGCCTATGCCGTGGCCACAGTAATCGCGCACCACCGAGTAGTAGTTGGCTTCCGCATGAGTTTGTATGGCATGACCTATATCACCCAGACGTACCCCCGGTCGCACCAGCTCTATACCTTTGTACAGGCATTCCTGGGATATCTGTATCAGGCGCTGGGCATGACTGGGAACGGCGCCGACACAATACATCTTGCTGGTGTCGCCATACCATCCATCTTTGATAACAGTGACATCAATATTGATAATATCTCCGGCCTTAAGGATCTTTTTGTCTGCGGGAATGCCATGGCAGACCACCTGATTTACTGAGGTGCAGATAGATTTGGGGAAGCCGCGGTAGCCGAGACAGGCTGGAATCGCTTTCTGGATATTGACTATGTGTTCATGGCAAATTCGGTCTAGTTCTTCAGTGCTGACGCCAGGCACCACATATTCACCAATCAGTTCCAGTACTTCGGCGGCCATACGGCCTGCAATGCGCATTTTAGCGATCTGATCTGGAGTGCGAAGTTCTACTGTCATTGAGACTCTCAAGGGATTAGTTACCATGGCATTGTACCTGTCTATGGGTCGATGAGGGAGTCTTTGGGCGATATTTCATTACTTACATAGTGAATATCTGCGAGATCTTGGCCTCCCCTCGGTCGGAGCTGGGTTTGCAGGCGGTAATTTGTCGCTGGTTTTGCTTTATATGGCTGTACCATTATGGTATAAAGCGCGCCGTTGCGAGGATGTCCTCCCAGCGGTAATTTAAATTAAACGACACACACATTCCGACACGATGTTCTGGGTGCCTGTTAAGCGCAAGCAAAATGCTTACCGGGTTGATCATTGGGGGATGTGGAGGCTTAACCCCAAGAGGAAATTTTATGTCTACTGTCAGTATGCGCGATATGTTGCAGGCTGGTGTGCATTTCGGCCACCAAACCCGCTTCTGGAACCCCAAAATGAGCCAGTATATCTTCGGCTCGCGAAACAAAGTTCATGTTATTAACCTTGAGCACACTGTGCCAGCCTTTAACGAAGCATTAGAAATTTTGCGCGTTGAAGCCGCCAAAGGTAATCAAATTCTTTTTGTTGGCACCAAGCGTGCCGCGCAGAAAATCGTTAAAGAGCAAGCAGAGCGCTGCGGTATGCCCTATGTCAGCCATCGCTGGTTGGGCGGCATGCTCACTAACTACAAAACAATCCGTGCTTCTATCCGTCGTTTCCGCGAGCTGGAAACCCAGGAAGCCGATGGCACCTTTGAGAAGCTGACCAAGAAAGAAGTTCTGATGCGCACGCGCATGAAGGACAAGCTTGAGAACAGCATCGGTGGTATCAAAGATATGAACGGTCTGCCGGATATCCTATTTGTTGTGGATGTGGATCACGAGCGCATTGCCATCAATGAAGCCAATAAGCTGGGTATTCCAGTGGTGGGCATTGTTGATACTAACAGCGATCCCGATGGCGTTGATTATGTGATTCCTGGCAATGATGACTCCATCCGTGCAATCAAGCTGTATGCAGCATCTGTCGCAGACACTGTTCTTGAGGGCAAGGCACAGTCAGCCACTGTCACCAGTAAAGACGAGTTTGTTGAAGAAGTAGCTGATGAAGCCGCTCCTGCGGAGGCGCCAGCAGCTGAAGCTGCACCCAAGGAAGCCGCAGCGGAATAATTTCCACTGCAGCCGATGGGGCACAGCACAGGTAATAAATTAAAGGGGGCCGCTGCCCCCTTTTTTCCAACTGATTAAATGTTATAGAGAGGAATACAATGTCACAGGTAACAGCATCTTTAGTTAAAGAGCTACGAGATCGCACTGGTTTAGGCATGATGGAATGCAAGAGAGCATTGGCTGAAGCTGGTGCTGATATTGATAAGGCAATTGAAGAGTTGCGCAAGTCCAGTGGGATGAAAGCCGCCAAGAAAGCAGGCCGCACAGCTGCTGATGGAGTTGTTATGTTCAAGTCTGAAGGTGGCTATGGACTGCTGCTGGAAGTTAACAGCGAAACTGATTTTGCTGCTCGTGATGAGGGTTTTCAGGGCTTTGCCAATGCTGTTATGGACGCCGCCTTCAGTGCCAAAGAAACCGATATCGCTGTCCTGATGGCCGCTGGCCTGGAGTCTGACCGTGAAGCTCTGGTGCAGAAGATTGGTGAGAATATTTCGGCCCGTCGCGCGGCTAGTCTGGAAGCGCCGGTTATCGGTGGCTATGTACACAGCAACAACCGCATTGCTGTGCTGGTTGGCTTGACTGCAGGTACCGAGGAGTTGGCCCGGGATGTTGCCATGCATGTTGCAGCGGTCAACCCTGCGGTAGTAAGCTCTGATCAAATGCCTGCGGAGCTGATTGCTGCAGAGAAAGAGATCTACTCTGCCCAGGCGCGCGAGAGTGGCAAGCCTGAAGAGATTATTGAAAAAATGATTGGCGGCCGGGTCAGCAAGTTCTTGAAAGAGAGCAGCCTGATCGACCAGCCTTTTGTTAAGGACCCAGATACTACAGTGGGCAAGCTGGTTGCAGCCAGTGGTGCTGAAGTGGTCTCATTCGTCCGTTTTGAAGTGGGCGAGGGTATCGAAGTTGAAGAAGTTGATTTCGCCGCTGAAGTTGCCGCGCAGGTTGCAGGTGCCGGCGAGTAATAGATAACAGGAGCATTTATGCCAACCACCGGTAAAGAGAAAACCTACAAACGTATTCTTCTCAAGCTAAGTGGTGAGGAGTTAATGGGTGAAGAGGGCTTTGGGATTGACCCCAAGGTCCTGGATCGCATGGCTCTTGAAATTGGTCAGCTTGTGGGCATTGGCGTGCAGGTAGGACTGGTTATCGGTGGTGGCAATCTTTTCCGCGGGGCGGCTCTGAACGCTGCAGGTATGGATCGGGTGACGGGCGACCATATGGGTATGCTGGCTACGGTGATGAATGCCCTGGCAATGCGTGATGCGCTTGAGCGCACCAATATTTCCTCCCATGTTATGTCATCTATTCCTATGAGTGGCGTGGTAGAGCATTATGATCGCCGCCGCGCTATACGCTATATTAAAGATGGCGATGTGGTAATTTTCGCTGCAGGAACTGGCAATCCATTTTTCACTACAGACTCTGCAGCCTGTCTCCGGGGCATTGAAATCGATGCTGATGTGGTACTCAAAGCCACTAAGGTCGATGGTGTGTACAGCGCCGATCCAATGTTGGATGCCAATGCTGAGCTATACTCTCATTTGACCTACGATCAGGTGCTCGACAAGAAGCTTGCAGTGATGGACCTGACAGCAATCTGTCTCTGTCGCGAACACAATATGCCTCTTCGAGTATTCCGTATGTCCAAGCAGGGTGCATTGTTGAATCTAGTGGTTGGCGGCGCTGAAGGCACGCTGATCGAAGAGGGAGAAGAGGTTAGTAAATGATTGAAGAATTAAAGCAGGATGCGCAAGAGCGCATGATCAAGGCTGTGGACGCACTGGGCGGAGCCTTTAACAAGATTCGCACTGGTCGCGCCCACCCCAGTATTCTGGATGGGCTTTCAGTCGACTATTACGGTGTTGATACGCCTCTGAGCCAGGCGGCTTCGATTTCCATTGAAGATGCGCGCACATTGTCGGTAACTCCCTGGGAAAAGTCTCTGGTGCCGGAAATCGAAAAAGCAATTATGAAGTCGGATCTGGGCTTAAACCCCTCCACAGCTGGCGCAGTCATTCGCGTGCCGCTGCCAGCGCTGACCGAGGAGACTCGCAAGCATTACGGTAAGCAGGCCAAGGCTGAAGCCGAGGGAGCGAGAATTTCAATCCGCAATATCCGCCGCGATGTCATCTCCGATATTAAAGAGCTGCAGAAAGCCAAAGATATCAGCGAAGATGAAGAGCGCAAGGCACAGGATGATGTGCAAAAAATCACCGATAGTTTTATCGCCAGAGTTGAAGAAGCACTAGCGGCAAAAGAAAAGGATTTGATGGAGATCTGATCTCCATAAAGGTGCAGATCATGGTTGATCCTACTCCCCTGACGTCAATGTATCCGCTCAGGCATATTGCCATTATTATGGATGGCAATAACCGCTGGGCGAAGCAGCGTGGACTGACCGGTATCGCTGGACACGAAGCTGGGGTAGAGCGTATCCGCGACGTTCTGGCGACAGCTCAAAAAGCCCATATTGATACCATGACCCTGTTCGCATTTAGCAGCGAAAACTGGAAGCGTCCAGAGCTTGAAGTGCGCGGGTTGATGTCGTTGTTTTCCTCCTATTTAAAGCAAGAAGCCAAGACACTCCGCGATGATGGTGTGCGGCTCAAAGTGGTTGGCAATCGCAGCCATTTTAGTGATCGTTTAAAGCGCCTTATCAGCGATACAGAGACAAAGACTGCCAGCGGTAAGTTTACGCTGTATCTTTGTGTTGACTATGGCGGTCGCTGGGATATTGCAAAAACTGCGCAAAAGCTGGCCTCTGAGGTGCAGATGGGACGGGTGCGATCTTCAGATATCGATGAAGATCTGTTTGGTAAATATTTGCAGCAGGATGGTATTCCAGATCCGGATCTCTGTATCCGCACTGCTGGTGAACAGCGAATCAGTAACTTCCTGCTGTGGCAGTTAGCCTATACTGAGCTGTATTTTGCTGACTGCTACTGGCCCGACTTTGATGCCAATGCCCTAGAGCTCGCTATGACTGAGTACTATCGTCGGCAACGGCGTTTTGGTCTTCGCACTGATGATGAGCCCGATGCTGAACTGGACCATGATCGAGGGGAGAGCGTCCATGCTTAAGCAGCGAGTTTTTACCGCGGTAATCCTGGTCGCTCTGTTTCTGTGGCTCCTGCTAAGTCTGTCTGCCACTGATTTTTCCCTGGTTATTATGCTGTTGGTAATGGTTGCCGGTTGGGAGTGGACTAATTTATTGAAGCTAGGCAATGTGGCTGCCAGGACAGGTTACCTGACAGCGCTGTTTCTGCTGCTTGGTGCTGCTGGCTATAGTCTCGGTCTGTTCGGTGAGTTTGATTTTGCCTTGGGGCAACAGATCAGTCTGATTGCTGTGGGCCTCTGGGCGGTTATTTTTTTATGGCTGCAGGGCTATCCGTCCAGCGCGATTCTATGGTCGCCGAAACCTGTTTTGGGTTTGATTGGATTGATTTTGCTGGTCGCAACCTGGGTTGCTCTGGCCTCTATCCTGCATAGGGATTCCGGTCGTTGGTTGCTGTTGCTTGCTATTGTGATTGTGGTGCTGGCAGATGTGGGGGGGTATATAGCAGGCAGACTTTTCGGCAAACACAAGCTGGCACCTATTGTGAGCCCGGGAAAAACCTGGGAGGGTTTTATCGGCGGTATGTTTTTGCAGCTATTGCTGATTGCGGGTTTGCTCTGGGCAAGGCCTGAGTTCAGTCCCTTGGCATTATCAATTTTGATTATTCCTGTGGCACTTTATTCTGTGCTGGGGGACCTTTTTGAAAGTATGGTTAAACGCCACAGTGGTGTTAAAGACAGCAGTCAATTACTGCCTGGCCATGGCGGGGTGCTGGACCGTATTGATGGCATTATGGCGGCGTTGCCTCTGTTCAGCTTGCTGCTCGCGCAGTCGAGCTTTGTCTGACCTATGCAATCTATTACCCTGCTTGGTGCGACTGGCTCTATTGGTGAGAGCACCTTGGATGTTATTGCCCGCCACCCGGATAAATACTCAGTCTTTGCCTTAACAGGCCATCAACAGCTTGAAAAACTTGCGCTGCAATGCCAGCGTTTTCAGCCTCAGTTTACTGTTGTCAATGATGCCAAATCTGCTGCACAGCTGCAGACAATGTTGGCCGCAAACAATACCAAGACCGAAGTGCTTTACGGTACTGAAGCTCTCTGTCAGGTGGCGAGCGCAGCTCAGGTGGATGGGGTAATGGCCGCCATCGTAGGTGCGGCCGGGCTGGTGCCAACTATGGCTGCAGTTAAGGCAGGTAAAAAAATATTGCTCGCCAATAAGGAGTCTCTGGTGATGGCCGGCGGCCTGTTTATGGATGCGGTGAAGGCGTCTGGTTCGGAGCTATTGCCCATAGATAGTGAGCACAATGCGATTTTTCAGTGTTTGCCAGCCAACTACGAGCAGGCCGAAACCAATGGTATCAGCAAGCTTTTGCTGTCTGCTTCCGGCGGTCCATTTCGCGGTTGGTCAGCTGAGCAGATGGCTGTTGTAACCCCAGATCAGGCCTGTGCCCATCCCAACTGGTCCATGGGCCGCAAGATATCTGTCGATTCCGCTTCACTGATGAATAAAGGTCTTGAGTTGATTGAGGCCTGTTGGCTGTTTGCAGTGACGCCCTCTCAGATTGAAGTGGTGGTGCACCCTCAGAGCGTAATCCACTCATTGGTGCAATATGTTGATGGCTCGGTACTGGCGCAGCTGGGTAACCCGGATATGCGGACACCGATTGCCTACGGCCTGGCCTGGCCAGATCGCATGGACGCCGGGGTGGCTGAGCTTGATTTATTCGATATTGCCAGATTGGATTTCGAGCGGGCTGACCTGGTTAACTTCCCCTGTTTGCAGTTAGCATCAGATGCGGCTGCAGCCGGTGGTGATGCTCCGGCTATTCTCAATGCCGCCAATGAAATTGCTGTTCAAGCGTTCCTCGATGGACGTATTGGCTTTACTCAGATAGCAGAGGTTGTAGATAATACTCTCTCTGGTCTTGAGCTTGGTGAACCAGATTCACTGGATGCAGTCCAAGAGTCCGACAAAAAAGCGCGCAGTCACAGTGCTGCCTATATAACTGGAATAGAGTCTTAGTTTATGGAGCTGTTATATACAGTTTTTTATACCTTCATTGCACTGGGTGTGTTGGTAACCTTTCACGAGTTCGGTCATTTTTGGGTGGCGCGGCGCTGCGGGGTCAAAGTAGAGCGGTTCTCTATTGGTTTTGGAACGCCTCTGGTGCGCTGGCGAGATAAGCAGGATACGGAATTTGTGCTCGCCTTACTGCCTCTGGGTGGCTATGTTAAAATGGTCGATGAGCGGGAAGGTAATGTAGATTCTGATGATTTGCACCATGCCTTTAATCGCAAATCAGTCTGGCAGCGTATGGCGATCGTCAGCGCTGGCCCGATTGCTAATTTTCTGCTGGCCCTTGTGGCTTTCTGGTGGGTCTTTTTGGCTGGGGAAAAGGGCCTTGCCCCAGTGGTTGGACTGGTTGAGGAAAACTCTCTCGGCGCTAACTCTGGCTTTGAAAGCGGTATGGAAATTGTTGCTATCGATGGTGTTGAGACTCCTACCTGGGGCAAAGTGTCCAAGCAGCTGTTTGGGTTTATTGGCAGCAGCGGCGATATTCCCTTTACTGTTGTCTATGGCGATTCGGATCTTCGCTATGAGGTTAATGTTGCTGTAGACCGCTGGTTGCGGGAAGCTGAGGAGCCAATGCCCCTGCGTGAACTTGGTATCAGCCCGCCATTTGAATTGGACAGTCTGACCCTGAATGAAGTGTTCGAGGATGGCGCGGGCTACAGTGCGGGCCTGCGCTCAGGGGATCAGCTGATTAGCATTAATGGGCTGGCGATCGAAGATGTAAACCGGTTTATCAATATTGTGGCCGCCAGCGCAGGTACGGAAATCACTCTCGAGGTGCTGCGCGACACTGAGTCCCTAACTATTCAGGCTGTGCCTCGGCTGGCCGAACGAGATGGCCGCCAGGTGGGGCAGTTAGCGGTGCGCCTAGCCTCTACTGGCAAATATCCGGATGAGCTGTTGCGCGACGTGGATTACAGTGTTTTTACTGCTATTCCTCGGAGCATTAAGGAAACTGCAGATACCAGCATTTTTGTGCTTAATTCCATTGGCAAGTTGATAGTGGGCGACCTTTCGCCAAAGAACCTCAGTGGTCCCATAACAATTGCCAAGGTCGCTGGTGACAGTGCCCGCTCTGGAAGCGACAATTTTATTCGCTTTGTGGCTATTCTCAGTATAATGCTTGGCGTAATGAATCTGTTGCCAGTTCCGGTGTTGGATGGTGGTCACCTCATGTATTACTTGATTGAGGTGGTTAAGGGTTCTCCTGTATCTGATCAAATTCAGATTGTGGGATATAAAGTAGGGTTTGTGATGTTGATTGGGTTGATGATATTTGCCACCTACAACGATGTAACGCGGACATTTTAAACCGCAAAATATAACTGACAATCAGGTTTGAATTACACATGAAGCGACTTTTAAAAGGCCTACTTGCAGTCCTTTTCTCCTTTACAGTTTCTGCCTATGCTGCAGTCTTTCAGGTTGCGGATATCCGTATTGAGGGCTTGCAGCGAGTATCCGCTGGTACCGTATTTGCAGCACTACCAATCAGTGTGGGTGATCTGGTGGACGAGCCTGCCATCCGTGAGGCGACCAGATCTCTGTTTCGAACCGGCTATTTTTCCGATGTGGTGATGGCGAGAGATAATGGTGTTCTGGTGATAGGTCTGGCTGAGCGCCCAGCGGTAACAGAGATTAATCTCGAGGGTAATAAAGCCATAGAGACGGATCAATTACTCGACGCTCTGCGGGACAATGGCCTTGCTGAAGGTCAAATTTTCCGCCAGGTTGTGCTTGAGGGAATGACTCAGGAGCTGCAGCGCCAATATGTGTCACAGGGCCGCTATGGCGCTCTGGTCAAAACAGAGGTTGAACAACTGCCGCGCAATCGGGTGGCGGTCAATATAGATATTGATGAGGGTGATGTAGCCAAGATTCGCCATATTAATATTGTTGGCAACAAACAGTTTTCCGAGGAAGAGCTGCTTGAAAATTTTGAGCAGAACACCACAGGCTGGCTGTCGTGGATTTCCAGTAACGATAAATACAGCAGGGAACAGCTAACCGGAGATCTGGAGTCTCTGGAGACCTGGTACCTGGATCGTGGCTATCTCAAGTTTGCCGTAGAGAGTACTCAGGTATCTATCAGCCCGGATAAAGAGTCCGTGTATATCACTATCAATATCGATGAAGGTGATGTCTACACAATCAGTGCTGTGGAGCTGTCCGGGGAATTGAAGTTGCAGGAGGCGCAGATAAGAGCGCTTATCCTGATGCGTAAAGGTATGATTTTCTCACAGTCCTTGATGACTACTTCAAGTGAATATATTACTCGCGCTCTGGGTAACAGTGGTTACACTTTTGCGGAGGTCAATGGTTACCCTGAGGTGGACGAAGATGAAAAGACTGCCACAGTGACTTTTATGGTAACTCCCGGCATGCGCGCTTATGTGCGCCGTATTGAGTTCCGGGGTAACACCAAGACTGCCGATGAGGTTCTGCGTCGAGAGATGCGTCAGATGGAAGGTGGTTCGGCGAACAATGCTCTGATAGAGCACTCCAAGGTGCGGCTCGAGCGTCTTGGCTACTTTAAAGAAGTGAATGTTGAGAACCTGCCAGTGGCAGGAACCAATGATCAGATTGATGTGGTCTATACAGTTGAAGAGCAGCCCTCCGGGTCTGTGGGTGCCAGTGTGGGTTATGCTCAGGGTACCGGTCTTATTCTGGGTGCCAATCTCAGCGAAAACAACTTTCTGGGTACAGGTAAGCAAGTGGGGGTCGGTCTCAACAAAAGCACCTATCAGAAGTCGGTGAACTTTAGTTATACCGAGCCCTATTTCACTGTGGATGGCATCAGTGTTGGTTATAATTTGTACGGTCGAGATACCGACTATGATCGCATCAATGTTGCCAGCTTCTCTACCAATACATTTGGCGCCAGTGTTAATTGGAGCTACCCGGTGTCGGAGATCGAACGACTTGGCTGGGGTCTGGGTTATGAAAATCTGGATCTTAAGACTGGCTCTTTCGCCTCTCAGGAAATCAGTGATTTTGTCAGCGAAAATGGCGATAATTTCGATGTTGTCAGCCTCAATGTTAACTGGATAAAATCGACGCTCAACCGCGGTGTTTTTGCTACCCGTGGTACTTCTCAGCGGGTGGGGCTCGATATAGCTGTTCCTGGTTCAGGGCTGGAGTATTACAAGACGACCTATAGCCTTCAGCATCTGCGTGGATTAACCAGGTCACTGACATTGAAGCTTCGTGCGGACCTTGGCTATGGTGAAAGCTATGGCGACACTACCAGTATGCCGTTTTTCAAAAACTTCTACGGCGGTGGCTTTGGCTCAGTTCGCGGCTTTAAACGCAACACTCTGGGTCCCCAGGACACCCCATGCCATCTGAGGAATCCACCCTGTAGCACAAGCTTTATCGACGATCCGGATCCCATTGGCGGTAATGTTCAGGTTGAATTGGGCGCCGAAGTAATATTTCCACTGCCGTTTCTTAAAGATCAGCGGTCAGTGCAGTCCACATTCTTTGTTGATGCGGGCAATATTTTCAACACTAAATGTGGTGAAACTCAGGTTAACTGTTTTAAACCTGATGTAGGAGAGTTACGCTACTCTGTAGGTGTAGGTGCAACTTGGTTAAGTGGCTTTGGGCCGATTACGTTTAGTATCGCCAAGCCGCTCAATTCGAACGATTTCGATGAAACTGAAGTTTTCCAGTTCTCATTGGGTAATCAATTTTAATAAAATGTAGGGAGAAGTATTGTGGGTAATGTAAAAGCACTTGTTTTAGTTTTGGTAGCCAGCCTGTTTGCGGTTGCACCTTTGAGCGCAGTGGCGGCAGAGAAAATTGCAGTAGTCGATATGGCGAGAGCTATTTTTGGCTCTAATGCAGCTCAGGCTAAGCTAAAACAGGCAGAGCAGGGAGCTGATTTTGTCAGCCTTAAAGCTAAGTACGAGGGTTCAGCAGCAGACCTGCAGGCATTGGCCAAAGAAGCAGAGAGCAAGCGTTTGACATGGTCACAGGAACAGGCAGTTGAGCATCAGAAGAAAATGGAATATGCCAAAGCAGATGCTGAGCTAGCCGGTCGCAAGATTCAGGCGGAACAGCAACAGCTGCAGCAGAGCATCATGCAAGAGCTTGGCCCCAAGGCCCAGGAAGCTCTGCAGGAAGTTATCGCGGAAGAGGGCGTTACTATTCTACTGCGTGCCGAATCTGTAATGGTCGCCAGCCCAGAGAGTAATCTAACGGCTAAGGTTGCTGACCGACTAAACCAAAAAACAAAGTAAGTTTGTTCTAGTCAGCCTGCTGCCGGATGAAGCACGATTATTCCCTAGGTGAAATTGCCGCGTTTCTCAATGCTGAGTTGCGCGGTGATGCGGATGTGCGAATCTCAGGGCTTAACAGTCTGGACAGTGCAGCAGCGGGGGATCTGGCATTTCTTGCCAATCCCAAATATATAAGCCAGTTGACCGATACCAGAGCAGGGGCTGTAATCCTTAAGTCAGACCAGGCCGACAGTTTCGCAGGCAACAGCCTGGTATTGGATAACCCTTATTTGGGTTATGCCCGGATTAGTGCCTGGTTTAATCGAGCGCCAGTTCCCGGTGGCAGTATCCACCCCAGCGCGGTTATTCATCCCAGTGTTGATCTAAAAGATGATGTCTCTATCGGCCCCAATGTTGTGGTTGATGAGGGTGCGATTATTGGCTCTGGCTGTTCTATTGCCGCCAATAGCTTTATTGGCAGTCGCTCAGTTTTGGGTGCTGACTGCCTGATCGCGGCCAATGTCTCCGTCTATCATGATGTGGTCATAGGCGGTGGAGTCACTGTACACAGTGGCTCTGTGATCGGGGCAGATGGCTTTGGCTTTGCACCCAATGGCGAGGGTGGCTGGCAGAAGATTCACCAGCTTGGTGGTGTGCGCATTGGTGACCGGGTGGAGATTGGTGCCTGCAGCACAGTAGACCGCGGTGCTCTTGAAGACACAGTGGTTGGCAATTCTGTGATTATTGATAATCATGTGCAGATAGCCCACAACTGTGTGGTTGGAGATGGCACTGCTATCGCGGCTTTTTGTGCTCTTGCGGGCAGTGTAAAGCTTGGTCGCAACTGTGTTCTGGGGGGCTATGCCACTGTGGTAGGCCATTTGTCGATCTGTGACAATGTGATATTGACCGCCCATGCCTATGTGACCAAAAGTATTTCGAAGCCTGGATCATACTCTTCGAGCACAACCCCACTGATGGAGTCATTAAAGTGGCGCAAAACTGCGGTGCGCATTGGGCAGCTTGAAGATATTGTGCAGCGCTTGAAAAGACTGGAAGATAATAAAAATTAAGTAATGGTGGCCGGTTAGGGTTTGACCAGACAACAAATGTAACCTTGGATATTGTAATGAATATAAATGAAATAATGGATCTATTGCCCCATCGCTACCCGTTTCTGCTGGTTGATCGAGTCACCGATGTGGTGCTCGGCGAGAGCATAGCGGGTTACAAGAATGTCAGTATCAATGAAGAGGTGTTTAATGGCCATTTCCCTGGTGCGCCTATTTTTCCCGGTGTAATGATTATTGAAGCCATGGCCCAGGTCTCTGGTATTTTGGGTTTTGCCACCACTGGTGAGACCGCGGACCACGATAAGCTATACCTGTTTGCCGGTGTCGATAAGGTGCGCTTTAAACGCCCGGTGGTTCCAGGGGACCGACTGGATTTGACCTCTGAGGTTGAGACCGTTAAACGTAATATATGGCGCTTTCGCTGTACTGCCAAGGTTGATGGGCAGACTGCCTGCGAAGCTACAATTCTTTGCGCCTACAGAGATAAAGGTGAGGTTGCATGATAGATCCCAGGGCCATTGTTGATCCTTCAGCTACTGTTGGCGATAACGTCAGCATCGGGCCATGGACCATTGTCGGCCCGGATGTCGAGATCGGTGATAACTGTGAAATCGCGTCCCATGTGGTGCTTAAAGGACCTACGGTTCTGGGTCGCGGCAACAAGATATTCCAGTTTGCCACTATAGGCGATGCTACTCCGGATCTTAAATACAATGGCGAACCAACCAGGCTTGTGGTTGGTGATAACAATGTGTTCCGCGAAGGGGTCACAGTGCACAGGGGTACTGTGCAGGGTAACTATGAGACGGTAATTGGCAGTGATAATCTGTTTATGCCCTATGTTCATATTGCCCATGACTGTGTGATCGGCAGCCATGTTGTTTTTTCCAACAACGCGACTATCGCTGGGCATGTGCATGTGGGGGACTGGGCCATTTTGGCCGGGTACGCGCTGTCCCATCAATTTGTTCATATTGGTGCCCATTGTTTTATTGCTACAGCTGCCTTCTGTTACCACGATGTACCAGCCTTTGTGACGGCTTCAGGTAATCCTGCAGAACCTCGCACCATTAATCGAGAGGGGCTAAAGCGGCGTGGCTTTAGCGCCGATGAAATCGCCATGGCCAACAAGGCCTATAAATTACTTTATCGCCGTGGCCTGCAATTTGATGAGGCACTTAAGGCGATTGCCGAGTTGGGCGACAATAGGGTCACTACCATGTTTTTATCCTCCGTTGAGCACAGTACTCGCGGCATTATTCGTTAGTCTATGTCTGCGCCAAGCCCAGTCTTCGCCATAGTTGCAGGAGAGGCCTCCGGGGATATTCTCGGCGCAAATCTGATACGGGCACTTAAACAACTTTTTCCAGACGCTATTTTTGAGGGCATAGGTGGCCCGCAGATGCAGGCTGAGAGTTTTAGGTCCCTGTATGAAATGGACCGTCTCTCAGTAATGGGTCTGGTTGAGCCCCTAAAACGGCTGCCTGAGCTTTTGCGCATCAGGCGTAATATTGTCCGGCGCTATAGCAATAACAGGCCAGCGGTCTTTATTGGTATTGACTCTCCTGACTTTAATTCAGGCATAGAGCAGAGACTTCATCGCGCCGGGGTAAAAACTGTCCATTATGTCAGTCCTTCGGTCTGGGCCTGGCGTCAGGGTAGAATCAAAAAGATCAAAAAGTCTGTTGACCTTATGCTGACCTTGCTGCCTTTTGAAGCTGATTTCTATCGCCAGCATCAGGTGCCGGTGTGCTTTGTCGGCCATCCATTGGCTCAGCAGTTTGGCGACAAGCCAGATAAAAATTCAGCCTGTACCGAGCTTGGCCTCGACCCCCAGCGACCAGTGCTGTGTATTATGCCCGGCAGCAGATCCAGCGAAGTTGAGTTACTGGCGAATCTGTTTCTCGACGCTGCTGAGGTTGTCCGTCAGACGTGGAACGCAGATATTCAGCTAGTGATACCTGCGGCCAATCAGGCTCGGTATCAACAGGTTGAGGAGATTCTGGGCCACAGGCCCAATTTAAATATCCTGCTGTTACAGCAGCAATCCCATCTTGCTATGGAAGCGGCTGATGTGGTGCTGCTTGCCTCAGGCACCACGGCTCTGGAAGCTATGCTACTAAAGAAGCCTATGGTGGTGAGTTATCGTTTTGGGGCCTGGACCTATAAGCTGTTATCCAGGTTGATTAAGACCCCCTACGCCTCTATTCCCAATTTGCTAGCCAATAAGATGCTGGTGCCAGAGCTGATTCAGGATGATGCCTCAGTGGACAACTTGTCTGCAGCAGTGATTGATGCATTTGATGCAGACCGGCGTGAGCTGTTGCAGGTAGAGTTTGCCCGATTGCAAGAACAGCTGGCTGTGGACTCTGGTGCTGTTGCTGCCCGCGCTATCTCCGAGTTGTTGGCCCAGTGAAGCCCTGGAAGCCTCCGGTAGGGGTTAAATGTTTGGCTGGTGTGGACGAGGTTGGCCGCGGCCCCCTGGCGGGAGATGTGGTCACTGCTGCTGTAGTACTGCCAGCCAATCACAGAATTGAAGGGTTGGCTGATTCTAAAACGCTGTCTGCCCGGCAGAGGGAAAACCTATATAGCGATATTATCAGCCATGCGGACTGCTGGGCTGTGGGGCGCGCCTCGGTGGCTGAGATTGATCGCTTCAATATTTTGCAGGCCACTCTGATGGCCATGCGCCGGGCTGTGATGGGGCTGCGCATGCAGCCAGATTACGTTGCCGTTGATGGCAATCGTGTACCCCAGTGGGAATACAGTGCCGAGGCCGTGGTGAAAGGCGATGGTAGAGTTGAGGTGATCAGTGCAGCATCCATTATCGCCAAGGTGGTGCGTGATGCCGAGATGGCCGAGATGCATATTAAATATCCGGGCTATGGCTTCGACAGCAATAAAGGTTACGGCACGGCTCAGCATCTGGAAGCGCTGGAGCGGCTGGGCCCCACGCCTATCCACAGGCGTTCATTTGCCCCGGTGAGAAAGGAAATGGGCCTGGATCAGTCTGATTTGTTTTGAGCTGCATTACTGGGCCGCTAGTTCCGCTGATAAATAAAATGCAGGTTTAAGTTTAAAAAGTCAGTTTAGCCTTGAGTTCAGGTGGCACAGGCTTTACATTCGACGGTATAAAAACAACTAATATTTGGGGTTGAAGTGGTGACACACGCACAGATTACAGGTTGGGGCAAATATGCGCCGCCATTACTGATGACCAATGATGATATGGCTAAAATTGTTGATACCAATGATGAGTGGATTTTTTCGCGCTCTGGTATTCGCCAGCGGCATTACAGCCATGTCACCACTGGTGAGATGGGCTGGCTGGCAGGAGAGAGAGCTCTGGCCGCCGCCGGTATTAGCGCTGATGAACTGGATCTGGTGATTCTGGGCTCAACCACGCCGGAAGAGTACTGCCCCAACACCGCAAGTATAATCAAGAATAAGCTGGGTGCGACAAAGGCCGCGGCCTTTGATCTGAACTCGGCCTGCACCAGCTGGCTCTATGGGCTTAATGCAGCCACCGATATGGTCAAGTCGGGGTCTATTAAAAAGGCACTGGTTATTGGTGCAGAGCGTATTTCTGTGGCCATGGACTGGAGCAAGCGCGAATCCTGCTTTTTGTTTGGCGATGGTGCAGGTGCGGTTGTGATTGAGGCATCGGAAGAAAAGACCGGCCTGCTGAGCGCACATATGAGCTGTGTGCCCGATAGCCGCGAATGCCTGCACATTCCCAAGTGGGGGTTGTCGACGATGCACTGGACTGATGATCTCCATGTGTCACTCAATTTTGAGGGCCAGGAAATCTTTAAAAGTGCAGTTAAAGGCATGAGTGAATCCATTGCCGAGGTGCTTCGACGAGAGGGGTTAACTGCAGATGATATAGATCTGTTTGTCCCCCATCAGGCTAACGTTCGCATTATTCAGGCCTTAGCTAAACGCCTTAATTTCCCCATGGAGAAGATAATGGTCTGTATTGATAAATACGCCAATACCAGTGCTGCGGCTATTCCTCTGGCCCTCTGTGACGCGCTGGCTGAAGGCAGAGTGAAACCAGGCATGACTATTTTAACCGCCTCCTTTGGTGCCGGGTTGACCTGTGGTGCAGGAATTATCCGCTGGGGTGACAGGGTTGAGCCACTGCAGCACAGCGATGCAGATATTGCGCCCTTTGAGGGCACGGTATTTGATTTGATGAAAGACAGCTTTGCCTATTACGGCGTCGATGCGGAGCACCTGTTATCTAAATGACCCCATCATTTGTCCATCTTCGACTGCATTCTGAATACTCATTAGTTGATGGGTTGGTACGCATTAAACCTCTGGCGGCCAAGGTTGCCGAGATGGGTATGCCAGCAGTCGCTCTGACTGACTTTAATAATTTCTTCGGCCTAGTCAAATTTTATAAAGCCTGCCAGAACAATGGCGTTAAGCCTGTTCTGGGTGCCGACATGCTGATTCAGGACGAGAGCGGTGAAGGTGGGCTTGCTCAGCTGGTGCTATTGGTTGCAGACCAGACTGGCTACCAGAATTTAACCAAACTTGTGTCAAGAGCCTATCAGGAAGGCCAGCGTCAGGCCGTCCCCACAATTAAACGATCCTGGTTGGAAGGAGCGAGCGATGGGTTGATTGCGCTCTCTGGGGGACGCGCCGGTGAAGTGGGTGTGGCACTGATCTCTGGTCGCGGGGCGGAGGCAGAGCAGCTATTGTTGGACTATATGCAGCTTTTCCCCAACCGTTTTTATCTCGAGCTACAGCGTACCGGCCGTGCCGACGAGGAGGATTATCTCCATGCTGCGGTAGGTCTGGCCTCTCAGTACAGCTGCCCTGTGGTGGCCACCAATGATGTGCGCTTTATACAGGCGGATGAATTTGAAGCCCATGAGGCGCGGGTGTGTATTCATGAGGGGCGTGCACTGGATGATCCCCGCCGCGAGCGACGTTTTTCCGAGAGTCAGTATCTGCGCAGTGCCGATGAGATGGCTGAGCTATTTGCCGATATTCCCGAGGCGCTGCAAAATACCATAGAGATCGCCAGGCGCTGCACTCTGGATCTGCGTCTGGGCGAGTACTTCCTGCCGGATTATCCAATCCCTGAAGGCATGACCATCAATGAATTCTTTATCGCCGAGTCCGAGCAGGGTCTGCAGGAGCGGCTGGCAGTGCTGTTTGATACCCAGGCCCCGGACTTTGCTGAGACTCAGCAGCTGTATGCGGAGCGGCTTAAGTTTGAGCTGGATATTATTATCCAGATGGGTTTTCCCGGCTACTTCCTAATTGTCATGGACTTTATTCGCTGGGCTAAAAATAACCAGATACCTGTGGGCCCAGGCCGCGGCTCTGGAGCCGGTTCACTGGTTGCTTATGCATTAAAAATCACTGACCTTGACCCCATTGAATACGATCTGCTGTTTGAGCGCTTTCTAAATCCTGAGCGGGTATCCATGCCGGATTTTGATATCGACTTTTGCATGGAGGGTCGCGACCGCGTGATCGCCTATGTGGCGGAGCAGTATGGCCGCGATGCAGTGTCGCAAATTGTGACCTTTGGCACCATGGCTGCCAAGGCGGTGGTGCGAGATGTGGCCCGCGTGCAGGGCAAGTCTTACGGGCTTGCAGATAAACTGTCAAAGTTGATCCCCTTTGAAGTGGGCATGACCCTGGAAAAGGCGGTTGAGCAGGAAGAGGAGCTGGAGCAGTTTCTCGCCCAGGACGAAGAGGCCGCAGAAATCTGGAGTATGGCACTGCAGCTTGAGGGGGTTTCGCGCAACTGTGGCAAGCATGCCGGTGGCGTGGTTATTGCGCCGACACAGATAACCGATTTTTCACCGATCTACTGTGATGATAGTGGCGGCGGGGTGGTTACACAGTTCGACAAAAATGATGTGGAAGAGGCCGGGCTGGTCAAGTTCGACTTTCTGGGGCTGCGCACATTAACCATTATTGACTGGGCTGTGCGCATGATTAATCGCACCCGCACAGCTAATGGCGAAGACTGTCTGGATATCGAAAAGATTCCTCTGGATGACAAGGCCACCTATGAGCTGATGCAGCGGGCTGAAACCACCGCAGTCTTCCAGCTTGAATCTCGCGGCATGAAAGACCTGATTAAAAAACTCGGTCCTGACCGCTTTGAAGATATTGTCGCACTGGTGGCGCTGTTTCGTCCTGGTCCACTGCAGTCGGGCATGGTTGATGATTTTATCAATCGGAAGAAAGGCCGGGCTGAGGTCAGTTATCCCCATGTGCAGTACCAGCATGAATCCTTAAAGCCAGCACTGGAACCCACCTACGGCATTATTCTCTATCAGGAACAGGTGATGCAGATTGCTCAGGAAATGGGTGGCTATACCCTTGGCGGCGCTGATTTGTTGCGTCGCGCCATGGGTAAGAAAAATGCTGAAGAGATGGCAAAGCAGCGAGAGCTATTTACCCAGGGTGCAGTGGAGAAAGGGTTTACCCAGGATTTGGCATCGAATATTTTTGACCTGATGGAAAAATTTGCCGGTTACGGCTTTAACAAATCCCACAGTGCTGCCTATGCTTTGGTGGCCTATCAGACAGGCTGGCTCAAAACCCATTATCCCGCCGAGTTTATGGCGGCGACTATCTCATCTGATATGGATAAAACCGACAAGGTGGTGACCTTTATCGATGAATGCCGGGCTATGGGTCTGAATTTGCTGCCCCCGGATGTCAATCATGGGCAGTTTCACTTTAGTGTCGATGGCCCCGGGCGTGTGATTTACGGCCTTGGCGCTATCAAAGGGCTGGGTGAAGGCCCGGTAGACAATATCATAGCGGCGCGCACTGAGGGTGGGCCGTTTAAAGATCTGTTTGACTTCTGTGCCCGAGTGGATGGCCGCAAGGTCAATAAGCGCGCCCTTGAGGCGATGATTCGCAGTGGTGCTCTGGATAATATTGGTCCTGAAGGGGAAGTGGGTTATCGCCGTGCGGTGATGCTGGCGGGAATGGATGAGGCGGTTAAGCTGGCGGAACAGCATGCACGCAATACCAGCAGTGGCATGGGCGATCTCTTTGGCGACTCCATTGTAGATAGCGCTGTGGATATTAACTACAACAGCTATAACGGCGCCCGTGTGCTCTCGGTGCGTGAGCGTTTAAATGGTGAAAAAGACACATTGGGCCTGTATTTGACTGGTCACCCAATCGATGAATATGAGGATGAATTGCGCTCCATGGTACCCAGCCGTATCGCTGATCTGAGACCAGGTAAAGATGGCTCAACCGTGTCCGGCATGGTGGTGGGCATGCGGGTGATGAAAAACAAGCGCGGAGACAGCTTTGCATTTTTGACATTGGATGACAAAAGTGGCCGTGTTGAGTTGTCGGTATGGGCGGAAAAATTTAATGCCTATCGGGATATTCTGACCAAAGATGCGCTGCTTGTGGTGCAGGGTGTGGTGTCTGAGGATAGCTTTACCGGTGGTTTAAAAATGGTCGCTGAATCTATTCAGTCTATCTATGAAGCACGCTGCAGCAAGCTTAGCAAGCTGCAGTTGACCATCTCTCAGTCTGGGGTTGCCGATGGTTGGGTGGATCAGTTTCACCGCACCATCAGTGAATATGGCAATGGCAACTGCCCCATTATCCTGGAGTACATTGTGCCCAGCGCGGTGGGTCAACTCTCTCTGGGTCGACAGTGGCTGGTGCAGCCAAAAGATGAATTGATTGCTCGATTGCGGGAAGATTTTGGTAAAAACAGCGTTCGCTTGCACTATCATTAGGTAATCAAGCCACAACAGGCTGGCAGTCCCGCGCAGAGATGTTAAAATGCGTCCCCGGGCACCCGCAGAGACTTTCTAACCATGAATTTAAACTATCTTTCTTTTGAGCAACCAATTGCCGAGTTGGAAGCAAAAATTGAAGAATTGCATTTGGTTGGCAATGATAATGAACTTAACATTGCTGAAGAAGTGGCCAAACTTCGGGACAAGTCACGCAAGCTGACTGAGAGTATTTACGCCAAGCTCAGCCCCTGGCAAGTGGTGCAGGTGGCCCGCCATCCTCAACGCCCCTATAGCCTTGATTATATCCAGCGTATCTTTACCGACTGGGAAGAGATGCATGGTGACCGTCACTTCGGTGATGACAGTGCTATTGTCGGTGGTGTTGCTCGACTCAACGGCGGGCCAGTGATGGTTATTGGCGAAGAGAAGGGTCGCGGCGTCAATGAAAAAGTCATGCGTAATTTTGGTATGCCCAAAGCTGAGGGCTACCGCAAAGCACTGCGTCTGATGGAGACTGCTGAGCGGTTTAAGTTGCCCGTGATTACCCTGATTGATACCCCAGGAGCCTATCCTGGCATCGACTCGGAGGAGCGCAATATCTCTGAGGCCATCGCGCGCAATCTGGCAGTTATGTCGCGGCTGAAAACGCCTATTATTTGCACCGTAATTGGTGAGGGTAGCTCTGGTGGCGCTCTGGCTATTGGTGTTGGCGATAAACTCAACATGCTGCAGTACAGCACCTACTTTGTGATCTCTCCCGAGGGCTGTGCCAATATTATCTGGAAGACCAGTGACAAGGCTCCCCAGGCCGCTGAAGCCATGGGTGTTACCTCGGATAATCTGCAGAACCTGGGTATTGTTGATGAGACGATTCCAGAGCCTATGGGTGGCGCTCACAGAGATATTGAAGCGATGAGTGCGACTATCAAGGAGCATCTCTCGACCCAGCTTGATGAGCTTCAGGCCATCCCTGTAGACGACTTGCTAGAGCGCCGTTACCAGCGCCTAATGTCCTACGGCAGACCCGACTAAGGTTTTACTAGCAGGCCTAATTCTCTTCCAGCAATGATATAGCTGCTATAGCCTCGGGATCCTGAGACTTTAGCTGGTTGGCTATATGGTGCTGGAAAAAATACCTGAAATCCTGGCTTTTGTCTGCGGCGTACAGGCAACTGTCCCCAGGCAGTACTGGTGTATTAACTACCTTGTCTTCATCGATCAACATGGCCTCCATGGTGCCATCCTGCAGCAGTCGCCAGCTGATCACTTCTTTAAGGGTAATACTGTGGAAGCCATCGGCGGACAGTACCGCATGAGTGCCAATGCTATCTGGCACTTCCTGAATGATCTCTCGTCCAGAGTCACACTGATATTCATAATAATCAGCAGCGGTTTCCAGCTCGACCACCTTATGCAGTGGCGCTGCGAAAAATAACTCATCAACACCCTGATCGTAATAGCCTTGCCACTGACCGTTAAGGGGGTCATTGATCTCATCGCAGGCAACCAGCTCATCGAGCCAGGGCACTAGTCCAACGACTTCGCCGCTAAGGCGTAGACCCCAGGCCAGTACTTTTACGGAGAATAGTTTTTCCGGATTCTCGGAATTGCTATAGAGCATTTCGAGACCATCGAGTTCGGGAGCAATACGTATAAGTTTGTTATTGGAAAGTTCTGAGAGGGGTTTGCGTGTGAAGATATCAATCACATTATCCAGCTGGTGATCAATCGCCATATTGGGCATAAATATATCTCCTTGGGACAGATGATAACAAAACGACACTGACACTATATAAGGTACTCCAGAATTCCATAAAGCACAACAATTAGTGTTTGATCCTGTCATTGTCTCTTTGATAAAGAGCTGCGGCGAGGTTACTGGAGATGGATTATTTGCTGTAAACTTACCGTCTTAAATCATTCACAGAGACTTTCCATTGGACAGCAGATCTGCCGCACAATTTTATTTTGCCTATGGCTCGAATATGAATCAGGCCCGCATGGTTGGCCGTGATATGAAGATTGTTTCCATGACCGCCGGTTGGCTGGACGGCTTTGGGCTGCGCTTTAACAAGCGCTCACGACGGGATGATAATCTGGCCTGTGCCAATATGGTCTGGGCAAGATCTGAGCGTATTCAGGGTATTCTCTATGAGCTGGAATCGATTGAGGAGATTATTAAACTCGATCCCCACGAGGGGTCTCCCTGGCGCTACAGTCGCGAATTGTTCAATGTGCAGACCAGCGGAGCAGTGCAGCCGGCCTGGATCTATGTGGCCAATCCCGCTGTGCTGGACGACACAGTTCTGCCCGGGCGCTGGTATATCGAGCACCTTTTGGCCGGTCGCGACTACCTGACTGAAGACTATTGGCAGCGCATTAATAATACTGAATGTCTGGCTAACTCGGTGGAGTGGTCTTGAGCAAACAGGCAGCTCAGCTGGACGCTATTATTGCCCTGTTCGACCAGCTGTTTTTGGGCTCCCACAATACCAGGTTAATCTCTGGCGCCGAGGAGCCTGTCTATCTACCTGCAGATATGCCTGACAATAAGCAGTCACAGCAGAATCAAGCTGGAGGCACTGCGTATCATCGTCTATGCTTTCGCCAGGATTATCTCTCCAGCGCACTTCATGAAATTGCCCATTGGTGCCTCGCAGGAACACAGCGGCTGCTGCTGGAAGACTTTGGTTACTGGTACCAGCCTGATGGCCGCAGTGCCGAGCAACAGCAGGTATTTGAAGCTGTCGAGGTGCGCCCCCAGGCGCTGGAGTGGATGTTCTCCGTCGCCTGTGGTCAACGCTTTCAGCCTAGCGCAGATAATCTGAGCGGTGGTCAGTCCCAGCCCAGCGGCGAGTTCTCCCAGGCGGTGATGGAGCAGGCCAAAAGCTGGTGTGAAGTGGGCACAATGCCCTCTCGAGCAGAGCAGTTTCTCGCAGCTCTGGTAGAGCGATTTGCTCTGGCTAACCCAAGAGATCAACAACATTATCGATAAAACAGGGTAATAGCATGCAGGCCTTTCTAATTGATTCCTCTATCTATATTTTTCGCAGTTACTTTACACTGCCGGAAAATTGGCAGGCTCAGGAATCACAGTATCCCACTAATGCGGTCTATGGCTTTACCCTGTTTCTGCTGGATATATTGCGCCAAAAACAACCAGATTATCTGTTCTGTGCCTTTGATGAGAGCCTGGGCTCAGGGTTTCGTCATCAGCTTTGTCCCGATTACAAAGCCAACCGTGAACTGCCCGATGAGGCTCTGGCATTTCAGTTAAACGCCTGCCGTCAGCTGTGCCGGGTGCTGGGCATCAAAGAGATGGCGTCAGCGATCTATGAGGCGGATGATCTGATTGGTGCTGTTGCTGGCAAAGTCAGGCAGGTCAGTGGGCAGCCGGTTATTGTCAGCCGTGATAAAGATCTGGCTCAGCTGATACAGGGCAGTGATCTGTACTGGGATTTTGGCAAATCTCAACCCCAGACTCAGGCCCAGTTGGAGGCCCATTTAGAGCTGGGCTGTCATCAGATGGCAGATTATTTAGCATTGATGGGGGATAGCAGTGATAATATTGCCGGGGTGCCGGGAGTAGGGGCCAAGACCGCCAAACAGTTACTATCCCACTACCCCTCGGTGGAGGTGATTCTTGAGCACCTTGATCAGCTGCAGGATCTGCCCATTCGCGGCGCTGGTAAACTGGCCGATAAGCTGAATGGGCACCGTGAGCAGTTAATGCTATCCCGCCAATTGGCTACTATTGTGACTCAGATCGATGAGGCGCCGGGGCTCAATGATATTGGCTGGCAGGGTATTTATTATGATGCCTTCGAAATATTTTGTGAGGAGATGGGGTTTGCCAATACCTTTATGTCCAGAGCAGCAAATCTCAGGCAGCGAGAGATGGCGCCGCCAGGTTACTCTTAACTGATAACAGAATAATTGATAATAACTCGATGGATACAGATAGACAGTGAAGATTATCGCCGATCAGAATATGCCCTTGGTGGAGCAGCTATTTACCCAGTATGGCGACGTGAAGCTATTGCCGGGCAGGGCTATTACCTCTGAGGATCTGGTTGATGCGGAGCTGCTGTTGGTCCGCTCTGTCACCAGAGTTGATCGCCAGTTACTTGAGGGTACTGGGGTGCGCTTTGTGGGTTCAGCGACCATAGGCACTGATCATATTGATCTCGACTATCTGGCCGAAGCCGGCATTCAATTTGCCCATGCTCCGGGTTGTAATGCTGAGGCGGTGGTGCAGTATGATCTGTCAGTGATGGCTGAGTTAATGCCCCAGTGGCGGAGCAAGAAAGTAGGTATTGTTGGCTGCGGCAATGTCGGTGGTCGGCTCTATAGGCGGTTGTGTGATCTGGGGGTCAACTGTGCGGTTTATGATCCATTGCTGGAGGCCGGGACTATTGCCGACCTTGGTAACTTAGCCGCAGTGCTGGCCTGCGATATTATTTGTCTGCATACACCATTAACCACAGCAGGGGACTATCCCAGTCACCATTTATTTGATGCCGAGGTTTTGGCCTCGCTTAAACCTGATGTGCTGCTGATTAATGCCGGCCGTGGTGCGGTAATTGACAATCAGGCTTTGCTGGAAGCGTTTAAGGGCGGTTTTAAAGCTCAGGTGGCACTTGATGTTTGGGAAACTGAACCTGCGGTAGACAGGAATCTGATGGACTATGTGGCAATTGCTACGCCCCATATTGCTGGCTACAGTCTCGAGGGTAAGGTCAGAGGCACAGAGATGGTTCATCAGGCTTTTCGCCACTGGGTCGGACTGGCTGATTTTCAGTCAAATCCTCACGCCTCTCTCCACGACTCAAAGGCTGAAGCTGTATTGCAGGTGAGTAATATTAATCAGGCTATCTTTCACAGTTACTCGGTGGTTGAGGACGATCAGCGTATGCGCTCAGCCATGGCAGATACTGCTATACCAGTCGCTCAGAGCTTTGATAACCTGCGCAGGACCTATCCGGTGCGACGAGAGTTTGGCTACTATGCCATTGACCCCAATGGCCAGTGCGCGGAGGATTGCTCAAGATTGGGATTTACCATCCTCTAGCTCATCACAGGCGCTTTTGATCATCTCTTCAGTGATGGGAATTTCATTGCCATGTTCATCAATGACTGCGGCACCATTAAAGTTAGGTTGCGGTGGGTTGCTGTCACTTTCCTTAGTTGTATCCTTGGCCATAGTCGGCTCCTTGTTTAACCGGCGTATCAGGCGCGCAAGCGCTCCAAGAAATTGGCGAATCTGCTAATAGATTCAGTCAGTTGATCCTTATTTGGCAGAAAGACAATGCGAAAATGCTGCTTGTCAGCCAGATTAAACGCTGAACCCTGCACCATCAGTATGCGCTCCTCTTTAAGCAGGTTGAGAACAAGCTGCTCATCATCCGCTATGGGATAGATTTCCGGGTCGAGCTTGGGGAACAGATACATAGCCGACTTTGGCTTGACGCAGCTGACCCCTGGAATTGCTGTAATCATGCTGTGAGCCAGATCGCGCTGCTCAAGCAGACGGCCACCGGAGGTAATAAGATCCTCAATGCTCTGACGTCCACCCAGGGCCGTCTGTACCGCCAGCATAGCCGGAGCATTGGCGCAGAGACGCATAGAGGCGAGCATTTCCAGGCCCTCAATATAGCTCTTAGCCCGCTCTTTGGCGCCGGTCATTACCAGCCAGCCAGAGCGGAATCCGGCCATGCGGTAGGTTTTGGAAAGGCCATTAAAGGTCAGGCACAGAACCTCGCTGACCATTGAGGCCAGTGGAATATGGACAGCATCGTCATAGACAATACGGTCATAAATCTCATCAGCAAACACCACCAGATTGTGGCGTTCAGCCAGCTCAACTAATTGCTGCAGCACGGCAGCCGAATATACTGCACCGGTAGGGTTATTGGGATTAATAATCACAATGCCTTTGGTGGCAGGGGTAATTCTGGATTCTATATCTGCAATATCTGGTTGCCAGTCATAATTCTCGTCACATTTGTAATGCACAGGCTTGCCACCGCCCATAGATACGGCTGCCGTCCACAGGGGATAGTCAGGGGAGGGAATCAGAATTTCATCATTCTGATTAAGCAGGGCCTGCATGGCCATCACAATCAGTTCGCTGACCCCATTGCCCATTATCACGTCGTCGACATCAACATCGGCAATACCCTGAGCCTGGTAGCGCTGCATCACCGCTTTGCGCGCAGAAAACAGGCCTTTGCTGTGGCAGTAGCCCTGTGCCTCACGCAGATTCTGGATAACATCCTGAAATATTTCATCTGGGGCATCAAAGCCAAAGGCTCCTGGGTTGCCTATATTGAGTTTGATGATTTTCTGCCCCTGATCTTCAAGCCAGTTGGCATGATCGAGCACAGGACCTCGGATGTCATAACAGACATCTGCAAGCTTGTGTGATTTGAGTAATTCAGTCATTATTCTGTTATGCATAGTTTTTTGGTTATCTCGCGCGCATTGTAGCCAATACCAGAGCGTTTGGGGACGGTATCGGCAAAATAATGGATATCTTCGGGCCATTGGGTCCTATGGCCACAATTTGTTCCGTTGTTTTGTTTCGCTTTGACCTGATCTCCTGGGGCCTGTCCATCAGGATCTTGGCTGTAGGCGCATTGCTATGTATTGCTGCGCTCATATTGGCATTGTTATATTTTCTCACTGCTATTATTTTTCGCTTGCGTTCCCCCGGAGATCGGTTGGTGCTGGCTTTTATCTGCGCGGTACCCATGGCGATCTTTCAGCAGGTTGTTGGCATTGAAGGGTTAAAAGCACCATATCTTGTGGATATCAGTACGGATATAACGGATCCGCCAATCTATCTTCAGGCTGCCAATCTGCGCGGCCCGGGTCACAATAGCACGGAATACAATTTGGCCAACGGCACTCTACAGGCACATCGCTATCCTGATATTGTCAGTCTCAATACTGATCAATCTATGCGCAGTACCTTTCGCGCACTGCGCAATGCTGCGGTATCTGAAGGCTGGACCATTACTTATGACGACTGGAGCACTGGAAAGCTTGAGGCCGTGGTGTTGACACCAATTATGGGTTTTGAGGACGATATTGTATTGCGGGTGACAGCAGCGGGAGAGAATAACTTAACCGTTGATATGCGCTCATCATCCCGTCAGGGTTTTGGGGATATGGGCAGGAATGCCCGTCGTATTGAGGGTTTTTTGACCATATTGCAAGATCAATTGGGAAAACAGCAGGGACACTGAAATTTAAGCGGCATAAGGCTTGACAGAGTACCGACCGCTACTTAGAATGCGCGCCTCCTAGCCAGTCACGTCCCGTTCGTCTAGAGGCCTAGGACACCGCCCTTTCACGGCGGTAACAGGGGTTCGACTCCCCTA